>Ga0179591_1334096_pt1 | contig 23417 bp, 14 predicted proteins | sample CZOMad2_1_08_16f_FD_182891 | JGI IMG/M metagenome (GOLD analysis project Ga0179591, IMG submission 182891) | Vadose zone soil fungal communities from Angelo Coast Range Reserve, California, USA - CZOMad2_1_08_16fungal (PacBio error correction) | ecosystem: Environmental > Terrestrial > Soil >... | reverse complement strand
TTGGCTTTAACATCTGTCTCGGTAGTGGGAGATGTACTGCTTTTGTTCCCCTATGGTTCTACCTTGTTAGGTCCTGGTTTTGTCTATCTTTTTCCAAAGCATTTTGTTAGTCTTTTTTTTGGATTTCGTTCTTTTTGTCCGAAGAGTTTTGACCTTTTGAAACGTCCCGACTAATGACCCGGATTTTTATGAGGTTGCTGTTTTCTTTATTCGCGCGGGTTGCTCCCCAGTGTCACTCGCTTATGGCACGTTGAGGTCCGTTGTTCCTTTTTCGCCTCATTGGGGCGTGAGCAAGTTAGAATAGATTTAGTTTCTTGGAGTCGGCTTTTGTCTTGTCAGTCCCTTCCCTTTCGTTAGGTCACGATTTTCTTTTCCTCCGGAATCCGTCGTCGGAGGCCTTTTCTTTGTCTTGCATGTGGGTGCACGACCGACTGTCACTGGTATGTGACTTGGGAGGAGAAAGTGGCTTTTCATGGCGTTTTCAGTTAGGTGGCTCTCATTTTTAGGTGTCCCTCCTGAATCTGAAGTTTAAGTAGGTTTCCTAGGATATCTACGCACATGTCCTCGCCATCGTCGGACCCAAACCGATGAGTTTTCTTCCAGGCCCCCCTCCCTGGGTTCCATTTGGTTCCTTAAGTTTTTTGGAAATACTCTCTCTTTTTCCCGTTGTTTTGGTAAAAACGCCTCACTGGAACCCAGTAATTGGGCCCCAGGCGTTTGAGCCCTGGGGACACTCTGAAAAAGGCCGGTTTCTGGCCTACCCTATTCTCTCAGTTTCTCTAGCAGACCATTTCTGCCATCTGGAATAGAAACTTGCACCTACTTTAACTTTGCTTTACGGAAGGAGCACAGTCAAAGGAACTTGTTGACAAACGATAATGGACACCATTTTCCCTCCCACTTAAAAACTGCGGCGTCCAACACGGTTACAGAATACTCCTCCTCCCCGTGACTGTCAGACTATTCGCTTCCTTCCTTCACCGCGCCAATTTTCCACAACATCACTAAAGAACAACAATCTACTTTCGAAAAGCTATTCAACATGAGCACTAGGTAACCAGTCCCCCTAAGACGGCTTATTCTCCCCCCCCAAACTTCGACTCATCTCTTAACGACAACAGATTACGCAGTGGACCAATTGGGTTTTTTTTTTTTGTCTTCCCCCACATGCTTCGGACATACCAACCGTTTAATGTCTCCACCCCTTCCCCCATCCTAATTCCCGTGCCCAAGAACCCCTGGCACTCTACGCCCTAATTCAAAAAGCGGACTCAGCTCACCATCGTCCCCCCAAAACAGTTACCTCTCCCCCCAACAAATACAGTACTCTCGTGAAAAGCGGACTGCCACTGTTCCAAAAGCCCCGGTTCGTCGCGCCGGGGGCAGCACTACAACAGAAGAAGATCTGCGGCCCCTTTTTCGCACTGGAACAAGCGGTACCCAGAGTAGTGTTCAACTGGTTCGAAACACAGCTTTTTGCCTAGAGGTGCCTTACCCGTCAGTCGTGGCGCTCCTGACAGATTTAGCCCTTACCCCCTTCCGAAGATTACGATCGCATACGTAATGGGAAATCTTCCTTCACTCTGGTGTGAGGAACCCCGCACTACCCTTTGTCCAGTTCGCGCGTGCACCCCTTCACTATACCTTTTCCCCAGTCTCCCCAAACCTCATTCGCTTTGCCGACGAGCAGTCTCCGTAAACAGTCCCCCAGATTGGAAAGTCCCCCCCCCTCTCTCGTCGATGTTCGGCGAAATTACTAGGTGACAGTCCCTTTTTGTGTGGTTTTTATACGGAACCCACACTGATTCTAAGAAGTTGAATGACCAAGCTACAAGATTCGTTACCGAAGACTGGAGGGCCCCTCGTCCCCTCATTTTAGGTTCACCCATTGTCGCAGGTAGGTAAAACCGAGTTCTTTACTCGAAACTTTTCCATACCCGTCAAACTCATTGAAGAGTCCCATGAATGCCATCGAGCAAGGAGTACTCAAAAAAGAAACCAGTCCCCCCCCCCTAACAACGAAACTCGCATCAGTCCATTGTGATTGCTGAAAGGAGCTTCTATGAGGTATGTTAGAGCGTTTCAGGACCCTCCGTCCAGGACGCCCCGAAAGTCGACTTCGGCCGACTTCGGGCTAAGTCTGGGAAGGTGTTGGAAACTCGGAGCCTTGGGACAGAGTCTTTACTCCCTTCCGGATTTGCGGATGGAAGGAGTCCACTCAAGTCGGTGTCCTCTCACGAGAGCCACTAGTTGACCTTAAACCCCACTTAACCATGCATTTCTTCGCCTTGACAAAACTCCAAAGACAAATGTCGGTGGATTTATCGTTCCCCGTGTTTGTGGATTGTTTTTTGCCTGAAGAGTTGCTTACGTGTTTTCCTGACTGTCGACGTGTGCTTATTTCTCAGTTGAAAGAACTCCACAAACCTTTTTCTGATTTCTCCTCAGTAAGCCGTAGTGATTTGGTCCTAGTCGCATAAAGTAGAGTTAGTAGTTGTGTGCTGGAAGGTGTCCTTTGCGTTGAAGGCTTCCCCCTTTTCTTGACAGTCCCCCCCTGTTCTTTTCCCTTTCCCTTCCGGCGGTTTCGTCTTTATGGTTAAGTCTATAACTGAGATAAGGTCTTTCTTTGCTCACTTGACGGCCACTAGATCATCCCGGAATCCGATTTACAGTTTTCTCACTCCAGCCCGTCGAGTCTTGGCGCAGAATAAGGAAAAGGCTTGTATGAAAAGATTGTTCTTTCTTCTTACGCGTAATCTGGGCCACCCCTACTCCGCCATCGCGGATCTCAGTGGACCGTGGGCCAGACTGCGTCGCTAGTCCCAGGTTTACCTTTGCAGACTTCCGTGTAACTACGACCAGTCGCCATTTAAGATTTAGTCGATGAGGTTCGTGAAAGAAATTCTTTTAACTTTGGCGACGGAACAAGCCCTACCTTCCTTTTACCCTTAATGTCCTACCCCCTCATAATACCACCTTCTCTTTTTTGAGATAGTTGTCCGGAAGCGAAAAACTTCTCCTACCTTTGACCTTACAGCGGGGCTTTGGGGTCTCCCCTGACTTCCAACTGACGGCGGGGACCATTGAAGGTCACGAGGCCTCAGGGTTAGTCTGTTCTTAGTAAACAGTGACTTCGCCTCCTTAGAACCCCGTCAGTTCCTACGCCTTCTCACCCCTACTGACTCATCCCAATCCTGTGCTCCCGAGAATTGTACCAACTCCGCTTCCAAGCCTCCGAAGATCTTAATTTCAACTCTTCGACGTGTACAATACAGCGCCAGCGATCAGCTTCGCGGTTACCAGGCTAGTAAGATATGTCCTCCCCTAGCGTGACTTACACCCGGAATAAGGAGACCGGTCGATCAGAACTTTTCACTACGCAGTCACCCGCACATTTTCGTGCTCCTTCCCTCGGCAACTTCAGTAAAGACCTCGAACTTACCGGAAGCTTTCCGTATCTGAAAACCCTCCAGAAACCCCGTTAGCGAGTCATAGGCCACAAAAGGCATTACTGCAACTCCAGCCGAGTTTGGTGGAGTTGTAGTTAACGGTCAACGACAGCAGCCCCCACCGTCGGAAGGTTACCACCCCCAAAGTCCACTCGGACCCGACAATGTTCCCGCCCCCCCCTTTTATCCCAAAGTTGGCTTTCGCAACTGAACATCTGGGCTGCTCCCTCCACATTCTGCACGAAACGGGGATTTAGGGGTATCAACCAGTAGAAAGATGATCACCTCCGCCTTTCCCCTTTCGGAACGAATCCTTGAGATGTCCTCAGAAACAGCTCCAGAGCTAATTCCAGACCCTCTTCAAACGTAGAAGATTTCTTACTCACGTCCTCGCCCCTCCGCACAACACTTGGCAATACCTCTAGGTTCCACTCATAGTCCAAATGTAGTCGATAGAGTGGTGAGTTGTGAGGTTTTTGCGGGTCTAATGATATGGCCTATGATCCAATTCAGTACCGCTTCCTGATTCCCGTCCTCTTCTTCCCGTAGAAATTTAAGTGCGAGGACTGTAGTCCCCCTTTTTTGTGTGTACTCCTGAACATGGGCGCGGCCCCCACTTGTTTCGACAAAGATAAGTCGCACCCCTTTTCTTTTTTTTTTCTCCTTACTGATGTACCTCGCCGGTTTGGTACAGTTTATGAGGGTGACTTCACGTTTCCGACTTGACATGTTTGATAGTCAGTGCGTTTTTTTCGGACTGTCAAGAAGAGTGCATTTTCCCTTCTTTCAGCAATTTCTCGTCCATTCCTGGACTCCTATCGCCGCTTAGAGGGGTCGAATGGGATCGTGCAGTTTTTGAGTATCTTTACGTCACCCCAGCTCAGCATCTGCGTCTGAAAGTCCAGGACGTACGATCATTTTCTTTTTGAACCCCACCCGGAGGTGCCGAGAAATCGTCGTCTGGTTGTCCGATGTGTCCCCTGTCGCGCCCTAGTGCTCAGTGTATTTTTTTTTTACCTAGAGACTAACGCGGGTGTGAGCTTTTAGTAATTTCCGTCTCTGTTCCGCCCTCTTACGCCTTATATCGTATTATTCTGGTGTTGAGAACCCCCCCCAACCAATGCTCTTGAACAGGCCCCCGGAGATGGGGTCTTTTGGTGTATTTTTCTTCGAGATTGTACGAGAGCGTCCTCGTTATTGGTGGGGGATGATTTCCTTTTTTGTTGTTCTCTTTTCCGGCTGGGGTCACTGGTTTAGGAATAGATGACAATTTTTTGGCTTTCTTCTTCCTGCGTTTTGAAGGAACTTGTAAGATGTACAAGGATTCTTCGGAAGGTGTTCTTTTCTCTAAGGCTTGTTCCCAGTTGAATTTTCTTTTTGGCACTTATTCGCGTTTCTTTCCGCTCTGGTTCCGCTTAGAAATAGTTTTGCTTAGTCGTTACGGGGTAGGTTTGAGTGATGGTGTTTCACCCCAAAGGTTTCTCCGTTTGACTTTAATCTTCTTCAGTTAGGGTAGTAGGCGGATATTCTTCTTGCCTTTTTGTGCTCCTAAATTGATGATTGTCTTTTTTTAAGGGGTATCCGAAGTGGAGTAAGTTAGATCTTTTGCTGTTCCTTCTTGTCCCTTTTTAGTACTAATTAGGTAGGTTACGTTAGCTGAAGCCTGCCCTCCGTGGTCTTTAGTTGTACCTCATAGTTTCATTCATACACAGGATTTGTTAGAGTAGTCTTGACTCCTTTTTGTCTCCACTACTAGTTGGCTTTTCTTTCCATGAGTTTTCCCTCTCCTCAATTCTTTTCCTGTTGTCTTCTTTTAGCTTGTATAGGTGAACCCAAATGGAATAGGCCTGGTCGGACTACTCGTGAACCCAATCGGTTCGAAGCGTCCCGAGTTCCTTCCCCTCTTACCTATCAGTACCTCTGCCCAGCGTAACTTTGTCCATACCTACAGCGCCTTTTTCTTCCTTCCCTTGACCCGAGGCCGATCGACCTGCCCAATCTTATGAAAGGCCCTTTCCTACACAACGATTTTTTCAACCCCATCCCAGTCCTTTTGCGGGCCCCCCGCCCCTACTGATACCTTCCTGAAGATGCAGTTCAACCTTCTTTCCCCTCGTGAACTGTCAAGCCAGTTTACCCGACGAAAAGCTAGTAGAACTATATTGAGAACCCTATTCCTCCCCTCTCCCTCCGGCGGTGCAGAACCCCCGCGATTCCTGTGACAGTCAGTACTTCTGTTGCAAGCAATATTACTTTCACACCAGATGTACGCATAATTACCTCTGGCACAGAAAACAGTTATGGGCACTTTCCCCCCCCTCTGCTGCATTCATTCTACACACCACCTGCCGAGAACCCATGGGCGCTCCTGACCAATACTACCCGCGTACCGAACTACAAACTTTCAACTCTAAAAACCCCCAAAAGTGCCGCTCCCCCCACAAATTCCTTTTTGATAGTTTTCACTCTACAACTTTTTTTCCCCCCCCCCCCCAGCCCCCTGCCCCCCTCTGATAGCAGGGACCTTCTTCTCTTGGGTTGGTGTCCAGCGATACGACGACCCAATTTAGAAATTTACTCGAAATAGGTAACAGATTTTTTCTTTCCCCGGAATCGACCCTACGAACCCCTCTTTTTCGTGATCGACTTCATGAGATACGAGGAGATACCTTACCAGACCTTAAACGAAGTCCGATGTAATAGAATCCTTTTACCTCCTCTTTTTGTCAACCCTACTCGCACGTAATGGATTGGGTTCCCATTATTCTTTCCTCTCATGTGACGTTCCGGCCCCAGTCGAAAAGTCTTCCAATAGAAATTCTGCCATCTTTCTCCTTCCATGCGGACCTCAACGCGTCTCAAGTTCCAACACCAACGACTTCGTCCTGTTCCCTCACTCGTTAGACGATCGCCAGAGAGCAGTAAAGCTCGCCAGCGTTCAGTAATCTGATGAAACAAATGTCCCGGGCGCCGCCTCATTTTCTACCCGCGACCACTCTTCTCCTTCTGTCTGTAGACTGACTGGATATCCCATCACTACCTCTCAAAATGTAGAAAGTCCTCCAAACTTCCGTTTAGACTGCAGCTCGGCCCCGCCAAGTACAAGGACCTTAAGAGGCTAACTTCCTCTACGCCTCCTCCCAATCAACAGACCACCCCCCCCCCCCCCCCTTCCTATTCCCTCACGTCATTAGATATTGGTTCCCGTTTTACCCTCCTTTCGATAGTGCCATGTAGGTGTCCTTTGTCAGGGCACCCTGGAAGACAAGTCTTTCGTTGCGACTGCTTGGCTACACGTCGGGGTCGTTTGAAGTGGCGCGGACAGACTCGGACCTTTCCAATTTCGGTTGTGAAATCGAAGATTTTAGAGCTTTTAACATTTAGTGGAGACCGCTGTCGTCCTTCTCCCGTACCCAGGATCAACTCTTTACTTTTTGCAATGATCCGGCCTATCTTAGTTGATGTCAGCATGTACTTGTTTCCCGATAAAGGTTGTGAGTGGGCATTTCCTTTAAGGTCCTGTGCGGTGTATTGGTATCGCCCAATGAAAGTCACTTGCGTCCTTCTTGCCGGCTCCACGACACCCCCCCAAACTTTGGTCTCGTTGCTTTGTTCAGAGATCCTAGTTTCTGGGTTTAAGCGACCCCGTGTAGCGTTGCAGTAGTTTTCTATCCTGTTTTGATGATCAGTTCTTTCAATTTAGGGAAAAGAACGTGAAGGCTGTCTTTCTTCCTTTTCTTACCTGTTGCTGTTCTTCCTCCGTATACTGTGAAGGTTTTTGATTCGGTCGGTGGCTAATGTCCGGCCCCTTCTGAAACTCACCCTTTGTCACCTAAGACCTCTTTAGTTACCTGCTCAAAGTTAGGACATTTTTTGCTCGCCCTCCACAGCTAGAGCGTTTTTCCTGCGTGGATCGTCGACTCTCGAGGACCGGCAGAGGAAACGTTGATGGAGGAAGAGTACTTCCCCATTTTTTTTCACGCCCCTGCAGTGGACCCGAAAATTCGCCAATGAATTCATTTCTTCCGATGTTGTAACCGCCGGAGCCAGTTCGAAGGTAATGTACAGGAAGAAGCCGTCCATCTCTACTGTAACCCAGGTCAGAGAATTTTCCCTCACCACATCTCTCGACCCTCCCTATGTTGTTGTTTTATGCTGAGTCTGGGTAGGACCCCATGCTCTGCATTTTGGTGACGTAAGAGACAGGGTCTGTCCAGTCCAGCCTTCCCCGTAACCCTCGAAGGCATGAAAAAACCGATCCTGACACCGTACCAGACTTGTTTTCTTAGTTACCCCTCTGAAGTTTAGTACGCAACGAAGTACCTGAACTCTTCGACAGAAACATTTGGAATCTGTTGCCTATGAGAAGTTGACTGACTTTCGAGATACCCCCCACTACTCAGTCACAGCAGAACTAGGAACTGAGAATCGAGCCAATTGTAGATACACGTAGCGCCCGCGAGTCACCCCCACATTTGAGGGACCGTCTACTCCCTAGGGAACTAGCCCGGCTCTGGAGCAACCCCCCCCCCTTCCTAATACCTTCTATACGGTTACGAGCCCATTAACCCGAGCGACAGACTGCGTGAAAGGTAAAGAAAATTACTTTTTCCCTGAAATCCCCTGCCGAATCCGGGGAGCATCCGGAATCTCCCCATACGTACGTCTTTATACTGCTGCCTTGGTTCGAGAGTACCTCCGGGAAAACATCTCCGGACGCCCACCAGCAAACAACGTTTTTTCGTGGGAAACGACACTAACTGCGATGTTCATGTTTCCCCCCTCACCAACCTTCCCGCAACTGACAGCTTCAAACCAAGCCACTTAGACAGCAGAACCAGACCCAATGATTGTTTCCCATTAAAATTACAATCTCGGGGTTCTCATTCCCCCCATTCGACGCATGATCCTGGGTGGGACTAGGGAAAAAGATGTTCGCCCCTTTTCCCGGATACGAACTGCAGTACCTAAAATGTAAGACAAGCACTCTGACTATCCCCTCTTTCCGCCGAATTGATCCAGACGGACTTAAGCCGCCGTCGCATCTCTCTAAGGAGTCCTGAATGTTTAAACCCACCGTCCCTCCCAACGGAAACTAAAGTGCCCCGTTAACTCCTAACCCACTAATCTTACCCTGTCTTCTCCTTCATTTTGTTGGTTTTGTAGGCGCCTGGAGTTGTCCTTGACCCGGATTACTCGGTCCTTCTCTATTCTCGGACCCAGTTTAGAGTGAACTTCCTTGGTACCGGCTGGATCAGCACGAAAGAGTAAATATTCGTCTTAGTTTCCCCTCGACGCTTTCGGTCTCCGTCGAGAACTGATGTCTTACTCTATGTGTCCGCACTTGACCGGAATTGATGGTCCCAGAAGACCACAGTAGTATTCTTCTCTATTCCTCTGTCCCCCCTTTCCTGTCCAAGGCGTCTTACGTAGTCGCATTTTTCCTCCCTTCGGCATTGATGAGAAATATACCTATTTTTTTTCGCAGTTTGGAGCAGATATTTTATTTGGTGAGCTCCAATACCTAACTGACAGTGGCGAGCAGCATCCGGTCCCCCAAAGTTTCGATATTGTATGGTTGCCTCTTCGTTAAACCTTAGTTGTTCTTTCTTAGTCTTTTTGTCCCTCCGTGGTAGCGCTCAACTTCTAGATAAGGGGATAGAGCCCCCGCCTCTCCAAGGGAGGGTTCGACAAGTGTGGTCGTGTCAAACTCCCCCTGTTTGACAATGGTTCTGGTCCACTAACCAGGTCTTCGTGTATCTTTATGGGTCTCGAAACCCCCTTGGAAAAGGCCGCTTTTTTCCCAGGTTCCCCCCCGGCGATCCTCGCCGGATGTGTAAGGTTTCTTTCTATTTTTAAACCGTCCCTCTTCCCCGAGGTTAGTGGTGGGTTTGCATTCCTTGTTTGGGATTCCTTTTTTTTGTGAGTTCTTGGTTTTCGGTAAGAGTTGCATGTTTGCGTAGCTCTTTAGTGTTTCTTTCTCTTATTTCAGTGAAAGATTTTTGTTGGCCCTCCCTTACTTGTTTTCTAAATATGTCCATGGCCTTCGGGACTATCGTGCTTGTACCACGGCCCCCATTGAACTTAGAGATCTTTTCTCCCAAGATTCCGTCGCTGTTCCCTCCTGGGCTTATCAGGTTGAGCCTGTTTCTGCATAATAGTTTTCCCTCTCTCTTCTTGTACGTGGTTCATGTTTTCATAAGGAGTCGGTAGTATCCTGTTGTCAACCGATTCTTCTAATTACACCGTCGTCTTCTTCTCTTTTTGCCTTGGTTACGACGTTCATGGGTTATCTTGTATGGAGACTTTTTCCTTGTACATGAAATTTTTGTACGTACTTTGAAAACGACTCATGCTCTACTGTAGGTAGGTACTTTAGTTAGCTTGAGATGATTTTCTGTATTTCTCCCCTTTGCCTTGTTCGAGGTTTGTTCCTCTTCTTAAGGGATTTTCCTGTGGCTCCCTTCCTTTTTTCCTTCTGCTTTGAAAGATCCTCTTTGTTTGTTGGTCCAAGGTTGAAGGTTTTTCCCCATGCGTAATTTTTGGTCGCCCCAGGAGTGGCGTCATGTGAAGGACTAATCCGGGGAGTCCTCTCCCTCTTCTCGTTAAACTTTTTCCCGACCAAATTCTTTCTTTTCATGAGACTTCCCTCCTCCCTTTCAGACTCTTCACCCCCTGGCACCCCCGAGCCGAGAACTGAACAAAGCATTCAGGACAAGCCCCACCCCTTTAGGAATATCCCGATTTACCCCCCTGTTTTCCCCGTCACTGCACGACCGATAGCAGCCCTACGACCCCTATCCCTCCGCACTTTGCCTCTATCGCCGTATGTAAAAACAAACCCTCAAGAACCAAGTCAACCTCCTACGTAAGATATTATCATATTCCTCCGCTCCCGAATGATCAGCCGGCGTCTGAGCCCCTTCACTCCCTCTTCGTTAAGGAGCCGATCCGAATCTACCTTACACCTCTTTTAAGTTTCTATTCCTCTGCGCCGACCAAAGTCCTTGCGTTCCACAATGGCAACCTCGTTTCCAGAATTCTACTCACCCCCCTCGTCCCCCATGTTGCACCCGACCTTGCGCACCCCCAGACCCCTCACCAGACGTCACCCCAAAACAAAAGAAATCCTCACCACCTTCCTCTTGAACCCAGCTCTCCTGACCCCCAGCAAATCTCACTCCTCCTTTCTTTTCACTTGGTTTCAGGTACCTCAGAGAGACCCCCGGCAAATTTCCTTCTTTTACATACTCCAAGCTTTTCTGCCACGTTCTTTTAGAAACCCCTCCACCTTGCAGAGCTTGGCTCTTACCATGATTCTGCGAAATTAGTGAGTAGAGGACTGATCCCCTCTTCCGTCATCTTCCTTCAGACCGGTGGTTACCCAACACATTCCCTAACTTCCTTCTTTTCTAGCTGCAATGGAATTTTGAAGACACAAGTTCTAAGTAGGGAAACCCCCCCTTAGAACAGACAGGAGTGGGCAGCCTTCCGGACTACTCCAATTTCCCTTAAACGTCACGATATTTAAAGGGCTTCGATCCCCCAGCTCTACTCTTGCCCCATGGTCGGTACCGTCGGAAAGTTGGGTAATATAGTATGGACCCACCAATGAGTAGTCCCAAGATTACCGCTCACCGACAGCTGAACGTTTTGAGTGTCTCCCTCCTCCCTCTGTTGAACAGCGTTATGATTCACCCCACAACCACACCCCCCCCCCCCCACCCCCCCCAACCCCCCCCCACACCCATCCCTTCGCTCCGGTCCACTTACCCAAGTATTAGAAGAGAGTGAGTCCTTTCCTCCGGCCCGTCTGAGCGGTCCTGAATTCCTTCGCTCTCGAACAAACGCCCCACCCCCCCTCAGTAAAAAATAAAACCCGCCTCCCTCATTTTTTCGATCTTTTCTGATTTTTTTAACCTTCTGAGTCTTTCGTGCATTGACGGGTTAGTCGACATGTCAGGAAGACCTTGTCGAACCCTTTCTTAGTTTGTCCTTCCGGGTCTTTTGTTGACCCTTCTGCTCGTACCAGAGTCTGGCACGTCATAACGCTCTTCCTTAAGTTAGTTTGTCCTTCTTTCCTTACTTCTGCTTTTTTCACGTAAACAAGGTTTTTTCCTCTCAATGTACTCCCTACCTCTCCTCCAGGATTTCGGCCAACCAGCGGAAATTGTCGGTTCGTGGTAATTCTGGGGCTTGGGCTTGAAGGAAGCTTGCGAAAGTGGGTTTTTTTCTCTACCTCCCCTTCTCAGTGTTTTTGGTCTTCTCTCGAACTACCCCTACACCACACTAGTTGGATGCTTGAATCCGTCGGAAGAGAGCTCCCTCCCCGTGTAGAAGGGAGTAGTCCTTTCCGTCCTTTTATCGGTTGGTCTGCTGGAGTTATTTCGTTTCGTTTGAGGGACCCTTTCCGACCAGTGAGTGTGGTGTCGTTCATGGGATTGATAAACTATATGAGGAGATAGGTCTCTCCCCCCTTCACTTCTTGGGACTCTCGATTACTATCGTTCCCCCCACGCAGCAGCTTCTATCTTTCGCTCCAGGACAGAAAGGAAGCGTCTCTTCACGAGGTCTGCGGATTTTTCCCGAACTTTTTTGCTTTTCCTCTAATAGACTAGTACGGCCCGTGCTGGAGTCTCGTAAGCCCGTTCCGTTTTTCTTCTAGCTTCCAGATGGTTCTACTCCCCCGAATGTAGGTGAAGTAATCTTGGGGGTACAAGAAGGCTTTCCTTTGAAGTTTTTGGGCGTCACCCCAATGATAGATGACGTTCACCAGTAAGAGCCTTTTCCTCCCCCCTCTCCTGTGTAGAGATGTTCTTGATCCACAACTGGCCTATACTGGGAGTAACTTATCGACCAGGGACTCTTCCGTATCCTTCCCTTACGCGCCCCGCTTACCCACATCCTCCCTGCCCCCTAAACTCACTTTAAATGGCGTGGACTGGCGGACGTAGAGAAGTCCTTCCCACCTTACTCCAAGCATGTCGCATCCCCCCGGTACTGACTTAAGATCAGTGTGGTTGAGTGATCAACCCGACATCCGGTCCCCCCCCTCCTATCAGGATAGTGACCCTCTAGAAGATTTTTTACTTCCTTTTTATACCTCGGATGGCTGGGTTTACCAAGTCATAAGTAGGTCGATTTCCGTAGGCAAACCCCCCTCCTGCTCCCCTAACGTGAGATCCATACCAGGTAACCACTTGAAAAGAGGTAGGCCCAATTTCCCCCCACAAGTTTTCTTTTAAATAAGAACTTCTACGCCCGGAGACGTATAATCACACCACTACTTCCCTTCCCACTCTTTAGAGCCCCTCCTACGTAACTCCCCGGAATTTAGAGTTTCCCATCCGAAAAGATTTTGTAGGGAAGTAACGAACACGGACTCCCACCACTTTTCTCATTTTTTTTATTTTCTATTAAAACTTCCCTCCCAATAGGACACTCCCCACCATTCACGCACACACCAACCCGGTAGCCCCCTACCCTGAACAGACAATTGGATGCTGCCTCAAACTATAGGTGCTCATGCACAATCTTGATAATTCTTTTTAAGGTGAGGGACCCCTGGTCAGCACGTCCTATCGCCCACTCACCTGATAGTGCCTTCCTCGAAAACCCCTCCCTCCTAGCTCCCTAAGCAAGGCTGTCCGAGCCTACTTAACGACGTTCAAGGAGAAGACAGTAGAAGACCGTGGACTCTTACTTTTCTTTCCCCCCTACCCCTCCTACAAGACCATACCTTATAGAAGGTTACTGACCCATTCTTTCAAAACTGTCCCAGTGGAGTTTCGATTTCCCCCTTTCTTTTCTTCGCTGGCCGTTCTCTGAGCAGGAAGTGGTCCGGTTAACAGGCTCAGATTATCATGGAAATCCTTTTTACATAGATCGGAAACCTTGTTAACATCACTCCGCTGTTTCTCGGCAGAAGGCGTCGGACCCCTGAGTAGAGGTCCCAATTCTTTTCCTATAGATGTTAGCTATTCCTACCGTTTTTCTGGGTCCCACCTTTAGAAGAGGCGTTCCGTCGAGAGAGTGACTTTGGGTCGGCCAAGATGTACGTTGACGCCTCTTCGATGTTTTAGGCCATGAGAGGCATCGCGTGAGACGGGTGAGACTGGGATTAGGTTCCTCTTCAACCAGCATCCTTTGGAATCCTCCCATTCCGTTTCGCTTTTTGATTTTTACCAAATTGGCCCTTGGAGTAGGTGGGACTCCCCTTTAAGGTATCCATTTTTTGTCCTTCCCCTCCTATCCAAAGAGGGTTTTTCTTCTTTATAATCTTCCTCCCTGTTGCACGTGCCCTCGCGGAAGTGTGCGACCAACGGCCCGCTTCCGTAGTATTTGGTTTCCGCGTCCCCATGACCCACGGCGCTTCCGACACCCCAGGAGCATCATTAGATTTTTTTTTTTAAGGTTTCGTTTTGTTTTCGGTCCCCCCTAACTTTATTTGCTTGGAGAGGTTTTTTTTGTTACTGTTTCTCTTAAGGGGGCGCGGTCGAGGTCACAGAAGCGTCAATGTGGGCGTTCTTTCGCCTGGTCAGGCAGCGCCTTTGTTTCCCCTGGTGTTCCGAATTCCCGGTCTGTTAGGAATTTAAGTGTTGATGTCGAGATTTACTCTTAATCGTAGCGGATGGACTCGATCCCGGTGCTAACCCTTTTCGGAGACTTTTTTCTTGACTCGCATATCTGTTCCTAGCTTTTCGTAGTAGGTGACTTGGTCGTTTTAGTGTCATTATGGTGCACAGTAATGAGATTCTAAGTTTCACACAGTGCTCGGTTTTTTTTTTTTTCTTTTAGTGTCTGGTTACGAGAACTTTCCTTTGAGGTTTTATAGTTTATATTCTACCCGTGTGATTTCTCTTTCCCCGAGGGGTGAACTTTCAGGTGTACGGCGTAGATGCATTAGCCCCTTAGGTAGTTTTTTTTTTTTTTCTGTTCCGCAAGCTTCTTTTTCTGCTACCTAGTCTCCCTTTGTCCTCTCACTCTGTCTTCTACACCTTCGTTCGATTAGTCCTCTTCCACGTCCTGTACACCCTTCCTTCAGGTGGGACATCTATCTCCCTCCTTGTGTGTGGTTGAGTTTAACCCCCCGACTTAACCCCTGCTTATTTGGTCCTCCCTTCTCCGACTCGACCAAACTTTTTCTTCTCTCCTGAGGAGAGTTGCAGTTCTACTATTCTTTTCTTACACTTCGGAAATACTTCCCTGATATATGAAGGGCCCCACAAGTCCCCTGGCACCGTAAGATGACACTGACAAAACGACTTCCAGTCCTTCCCGTTCTTATACCCCCCCCACATCCCTTCTCCGTTTCGTTTCCATTCAAATTGAAGCCTCGCATCTAAGATCGCAAGATCTTTACTATCATCTCCTGTAAATGGGGACCAAATAACTCCGACCCCACCCCTTTTCACCTCCGTCTATGTTTCCTATATGCGTCAAGAATTTCTTCCCCTCCCCCATACAGCGGAGGCCGCTTCCTTTCCGGCAATCGAAGTGTAACGCGTACAGCAAGATTAACGAATCCCACATCCTTTACTTTGGCGCGCCACAGCACCCCCATTTTGGTTTTTCAACTTAACGAGCTGCCAGTTATACACAGGCTAAAAACTGATGGGACAGAGAAGACTGCCCTCCTGTAAAACACCCTCACGAGGTGACAACACCCCTGCACTCGACCCCCCCCACCTTCGTCGTGGTAAAAACCTTACAAACAAAGGAGATTTAGAATGTTGAATGTTATAAGGGGGTGGTTCTCACCTCCTACGATAGACCCTGTTCTGAAATTCCCTTCTACCAGCACCACAGGTTTGGACCCAGGTAGGCTTAGAACCATACCCTCCACTTTAGTCTTTTCTCTCCCATGACGCGCTATGCAGCTCCTTTACGAAGAGAGACCCCTAACTGTGCTTCCTCTGGTGTCAAAACCTGATCGAACGTCCCTGATGGGATGCATGGATGATGTGATCCCTGTCTTCCCCCCCTCGCCCTGCCGCCCTAGGCCCCAACCCACTGAGCTGGCCTCGTCCAGGATCGTCCGATCCACGCGTGCCCACAACGCTTAGGAAGGTAAAGAACTCCGCTCGATCCCCCCCTATCAAATGGGCTAAAGGACAAGATCAGTATTTTTAAGTAAGAACCAATTGGCGTAATACACTCCAGTTCCCTAAGATCGCTTCTACGTAGCTGGTCTTTCATCCGCTGCTTAGCTAGTAGGGATACCGCTTCCCCCGTGTAGTTTTCCCCCCAAGGCCGTTCTACCCCAGTTGCTCGCCGAGAGTCAAAGGAATGCTTTCCATGATTTGTAATGTCCTGCAGATGAGCATCTCCCCCCCAAAATACTCTCCACCCACTCACACCCTGCCTTTGAAGATTGAGTTGCATTACCAAAGGACTAGTGTAAGTTTTTCCGGGGTCCCACCCCGGTTGAACAGTCCCTCCTCTTACTATTTCGGTTTTTCCAGGTCTCCACACTAGGTCTGGGGAAGTCCTTCAGCGTGAGGACTGCGTAAGGATGAAGGATTTTTTTCCATAGTCCACACTGTTCATCTTTTGTCAGAGCTTTGACTGCCTAGATGTGACGCCAAACCGGATCATGCGTCGATGTGGAAATAGGCAGCCCCTACCGTAGACCCTTTTCTTTCTTCACAGTGGGCGCTGTTTTGATTCTTGTGCCGTGAGTCCGTGGGTTTGTCTATTGAAAGTCACTTTTTTTTGGAGGGAGCGTAGTGGCCGGCTGAACCCACACACTCTTATTTTTCGATCCCCCTCCTTTGATTGGACGTACCGATCTCCTCCACACTTTCGTCTCGGGGATCGTACGGATCCTTATGGATTGGGCCAGTGAGGGACATGAATTCTGTGGGAGATTAGTGATTATTGCTGTGATTCCCTTCCCCTGGAGGACCCGGTCGGTGTTGCTCCCAACTCCCGGCACTCTCTCCTCAGTTAAATCCTCTGCGTTGTTTCCCCTCTCAAGCTGATCCTCTGGCTGCAGAGTCCTTTACCTGAAGAGCTTATTTTACTTCATGAGAGAGTTCACGTTTCCTAACTGCTTGGGTCGAAGCAATTACGAGCGTTGATAGAGAGTCGGACCTTCTGCGCTTGAGGCGTTCCAGTTTGCGTCCTTTCTGCTGAACGGGCCTAATGACCCGTCGCACCTTCCGGAAGCGCAGCTTTTTTGCCTGCCCGGCTTTCCCGGGACCCTGTCATGACGTTCACCATTTAAGATCCTTTTCACATTATATCCCTCAAGTTTTGTTGAGAGAAGATGTTGTCGAAAGTCTTCCTGGGTGACCTTCCTCAGCGACAGTGCGGGCTCCTCCTTGCGCCAACCAAGAGGAGTTGAACAAAAATAGATGTCATATTTTCCTTCCTTTGGTGAATTTCCCCCTTCGGCCTTTTTTCCTTCCTCAAACCTACGTCCGAAGACTTCCTAAGCAATTGCGATCCTCCCGCAAGTGAGGCGAGAGGTCCACGCCGTCGGTGAACAAACCTACCCGCTGTTCTCTCGCTTGATTTCGTGCTCCCGTAGTTCCCCGCGCCCCAGGTGACCCTCTTCTCGACAGGCCGATTCGCGAGTGACGAAGTGACAACCGACGATAATACTGGCTCGGATGACTCCCCAATCCCCGTAACCCCTTGCCTTTTTCTTTTCAAGGTACAGAAACTCGACGAACCACGAAGAGAAAGCCCGCTCGCTTTTCAAATCCCAGGGCACGTCCTCCCTTCATTTCTCGTTTCGCGCGTATTACCTCGGCTTACTAGCCCCATCCGTTCGGTGGATGTAGGGAAATCACGATTTAAATGCTGGACTTCATGAACTCCCCCTCCCCCACCAAGGAGCAACTCTCCGGACCCGCAAACTGGAACGACCCACAGACATTGGATGTAAGAATCCTCTCAGCTCGGGGCGGGTAATTCAAACAGTATACTCACTGATCATTGTTTACGGTTCAAATTCCTTTCGTAAACGTTATAAAATGACTCACCTCACGGGAAGTGCTCCCTCTCAATGTAACGGAATCCTTCGGCTGAACTCCTCGAGAAGCATGGAAGAGATTAGAAACGTAGACGTTCCACTCCCCGAAACGTTCCCCTCCCAAGTGCACCAACTCTCAGTCCTCAGCTCTACTGTCGGCGATACCTGCAAGGGTGTATTGGGTTCGTGTCCGGAGCTGTTTTTCCGTCGCTGTGATCATGCATTGACCGCGTTGGTTTTACCGGTCTGAGTATACTTAATGTTGGTTCCCGTACACTGAAACCCCCTGACCGGCTGGGCCCTCTCCCCAGCAGGTTGTCTTACGACCCCGCGCACCTCCCCGTTTTACGGATGTCAATGATGGATAGCGCATGTGCATCATATGTCAACGTTTCTCTTGAAATCTCCGCACGGTGTGCCCCTGCTCGATGTTGGGCAGGCTTCGGAGTGGTCAGTTGGAGTAGAGTCCCCCTTGCAAAGATTTCAGCCGCTTTTTCTCTGGGGGTTTCCGTGAGTTTTAAGTCACCTGACCAGTGTCCTGAATACTTTCCCCTACCAGCTTGACTTTGGATGGTTTTCAAACTGTGCTTCTTTTCCCCTTAATTCCGATGACGTCTCTGTTTTCTTCGGCTGTCAGGTGCCCTATAGGGATAGTTTTTTTATTAAAAGTGAATAAAAGAGGTTTTTTTAGTTTCGACTTGGGTAATCACTTTTTTTCTGGTCGCGGATAGAAAAGGGTTCGTCGTATCTTCTGCGCTTTTCCTCAACTATCCCGAGTCAAGGCTATAACGCAGGGTCTGTTTAGCGGTTCTTTTTAACCCTCTGTCAGCGGGTTGCGCTGGTAAGGTGGGTGGTCTTTTTTTTGAGTCAGTCTCGTTCCCCGTAGTCTGGCGTTCTCCAGCACTTTCTTTGTGGCTGTAGAATTTTCAGGGCCTCTCTCCCGCGGAAGTGAGCCAGTCCAGGATAAGTGAAGCTGGTTTTTTTTCTGCAATGGGCCCCCAGTACGTTATCTTCTTTCCCCCCGTGGTAGCGTTTCATCCATTTCTGGACCGCTTTGAGCATATTATACAGATAGTCCTTTTGGTATGACGTGTCAGGGAACCAGGTAACGTGCCGTAGTAGATTATCTTTTGAAAGTTCTCCCTTTTGCGCTAGTCGTGTAGTGGGTGTCCGACCGAACGGGACTTGGATAGTTTTTCCGCATTTCTTCCCCATTCCCTCGTTGTCAGTTCGCTCTTTTGCTGTCCGGTATCCTTTCTGGTTAGGCACTTCTTCCAGATGAGACGAAGTGTCTTCAATCGGTCACCTTCAGGTTTCGCTCCACGGCTTTTTCGTAGTCACTCACTTGGTTTACCCCATGCTTTTCTCCGGCGTTTGGCTTCTCTTTGTCCCCCCCTTTGTTTTTTAGGATGTCCACAGCCTAGGACACTGCGTAATGTCGCCCGGGAGTGGGTCCTGATCACTACTCGAACAAATTCCCTTACCTGCCTCTTTTCCCCAAGTTTAGGATTCTGCCCTCCCCAATGCTCCGTTTCTCCAAGGCCCATCTACAGCGAACCTCACCTACGTGGACACCGACCAGGGACGATGCCGACGAACTGACAGCCTTCATGGAAACATCCACCCCGTTAGACACCACAAACTTCCTTCGGCTGCACCCCCTTCCCCCCGGACTATCCTTCTGATCCCTTTTCCCCCCCCCCACTACTGATCGCTTTCCACCCCACACACGGCCCTCACCCCCATACGAAAAGAAGAAAGATATGCGCACGTTTTTTTTCAGATCCCCAAAATGTCCTTCGTAGACCCCCCTTCCTTATCCTACCGTTATGGGACCTTTACAGCCTCTTCTCCGTCCTCATTCCGAATATCTGACATGCTGCGAAGTTCATTCCTTTAACACCTTCAACGCGATGACCATTACCCTCACCTACCACCTTGTTTTTTTTTTTCAAGAGCTACTGACCCACGTTCCCTCCACCTCACCACAATAACAAGGTCACACAAACTGTTTCGGTTCCAAGCGCCCATGCCAACCTTGAAACCACACCAGAGATGTATGCTTGACTGTTTTTGGGTAGGTGTTGATCTAAAAAATGACGATCTTTTTTTTTTCGCAATAAGATGCCCCCCCGGTGAGTGCCAAGGCTTAACCTAGTACCCAACCCCCGCGCGGCCTATACTTCGCCAGGGAGATAATGCCAAGACGGAACAGACGTTACTTCTCAGCATTATTTCAAATTGCCCTTTTTCCCCCCTTCACGCGTCAAGTAGGGCTGGCTGTCACAGTTTTTGAACCCAGGAAGTTCAAGAGAAACCTGACGAGCCCTTCCTTCCCGTGCATTAGATTGGCCTCGTCCCAGGCATTCCGGTGACTCAACTGCGTCCCCTTACAGTCAGCATCCGCAGGAAGGTCACGAATAGAACAAAAAGCTAGCACTTGAAAGTTCATCTTGGTACATTTTTCGCCATGGTTTAAATAAAGTAAGTCATAGAAAGCTCTGAGTTCGTTCGCTCCCGCCCGCTGTTTGACCTGCAAGCAGGTCTTTCTGATTCCCAGTTTCTGCGGTACCCCCTTAAGTCGAAGTCAGGGTGGCGAAGGCCCGCTTCGGTCCCTGGGTGCCCCTTCCCCCGGCCAAGATGTCCTGCCACGTTCCCTAGAACAAACACTTTCGCCAGTTTGACGATTGGTGCGGCGGAACATTGTGTGAAGTGTTGGCTTGGCAACGGTGACAGACAGGTACGATTCTAAGGGAGGCCTGAGTCGTAGGATATTCCTGATTCCTTCGTTAAGACGGACATTTCCTGCGGGTCGGTTTTCTCGATGCTCCTTGTGAGCCACAGTAACAAGTTATAATTGTTGTGGAAATCTCTATCATGTTTCGGCACCTCCCGTCTTTTGAGAAATTTTGCTTTTTTCCTTGTGATCGAGTTGAGAGTTGGTCGTCTCGGTTTTTCCCCTTCTTGCAAAAAGCAAACAAACTGTGTGAGGAGGGGTTAGATAGATTTGGCCCGCCTTCCCACGGAGTTTAGTGTTTGTGGGATAAGGATCCTTTATGCGTGACTGAATTGACTTTTCTTCCGTTTGTCTCCACCACACAAAAACAACAAAAACCAAACAAACACCACAACCCATACCCAACCCACCACCCCCCCCCCCAACATAATATCTATATTAAAAAAAAAAACAAAACCAACCCCCCCCACCCCATCCCCCCCCCCCCCCCCCCCCCCCCCGACCCGTGCTTTGTGTTCGTGAGACTGGGGGATCACCGTCTCGGAGGTCGTCGGTGGCTGCTGCCTAGCCTCTCTATTCCTCGATTTTTCCCCCACGCTCATATTTTCCCGTCCATTTATTCCGCGAAGATGATGACACGTCATGCGGGACGTGCCGGTGAGTGGGCCCCTTTTTTCACTCCACTGTCCTCGATTTTGCTTTTCGCGTCCTCAGGTGTTTTTCCCCGGTATCATCCGCCGTGTAATCGAAATGAATGCATAGTAGATGGGTAAAGCACGGTCCAACGGACGCTCTTCCTAATGCCCTGAGACTCAACTTCCCCCCCCCCCGGAACTCACGAAGCGCCTCGCAAGCACCCGCCTACCCCATATGACCTCTGACTCCCCACCCACGCGCGGAACTCACGCCCTCGACCACGCCGGCCCCGTACCTGAACGCCCGGCCCCCTCCCCGGCCCTCCCCTCCCCGCCATCTCGTCCCTGCACTAACGCTCCCCCACGCTGCCCGTCTCACTGTCTTGGGCTCCTCCTGAGCCCCCCCACGGCCTAGGCTCTTCCCTTCGCTCCTCACCCCTACCTACTACCCAACACCCACTATCCTCCCGATTCTCCACTCCACACCGAAAAACCCCCCCCCCCCTCACACCACCGCATCCTCCCCCTCCTCCTACTTCCTACCCCCTCACTCCCACACCTCCACCCCTTCCTCCCATACCCCCCCCCCCCCCTCATAATAGCCTTATACTCACCCGCTCTATCCCCCCCCCACCCCAGCCCAGCCCCCCCAGCATCTCCCCCATCGCCCCCCGCCCTCTTTCTCGCTCCCACCTCCCTCCTGCTCCCCTCTCCCTATACCCCCCTGCCCCCACACTTCCCCTCCCTCCCTTCTAATCCACACCCCCCCTCCCCTCCCACCCCCCTCCCCCCCCCCCCCCCCAAATCCTCCCCCCCCCCTCCAATGGCCGCCCTCTTCTATTTTCCCCCCCCCCCCCACCTACCAACACCCCCCGCGCACCCACCACTTTGTCCTTCCCCCCCCCCTTCCCCTCACCCCACTACCCTTGGCCTTACGCACCCCCTCCCCATGTATCCCCCCCTCCCTTACCGAACCGCCCGTCCCCCTGGCCCCCCCTCCCTCCCCGTCTATTCATTCCCCGTCCACCCTCCCCTCCACCACCTCCACCTCATCTTACCCCCAACTCCCCACACCCACCACTCCCGGCACCATGCCTACCCCGTCTCCCTCCCCTCTTCTCCACTCCCACCCCCTTTGGTGGCATTCCTTCCCCTCTCCCCCTCCGCGCCTCTTCCCACCTCCCCCCCCCCTCCTTCTCCCCCGCCTCATCACCACACAGCCACCCACCTCCCGTCTACCCCCACTCCCCCCCCCTCCCCTCACCCCCCCCCCCGTTCCCCCCCTGCCCTCCCTCACTCCCCCCCCCCCCCCTCCCCACCTTATGTCCTGACCCCCCCCCCGCCCCCCTTCCCCCCATCTCAACTCCCCCTCCCCCCCCCCCTCTCTTCCCTCCCCGACTCCCCTCCAAGGGGGTCGGGCCGCCAGGCCTCCCACTTAGAGAAGAGGGCCCCTAAGAGGAATTACCCGTTCTCCTTCTTCCCCGAAACGTACCGTCTGGGAGCCCTCCACCCACTGAAGGCCCCCCCGTCGCGACTTCAAACCCATGATTAGAACACCCCCCCCTTGAAAGAACAGCGTAGCGGACTAGGCTTCAACTGCAGTGACTTCCTCGAGAGGAACCAAGCAGTTCAGGGTGTCCCCCCAACTTGCAACACCTTCCCCCTTTTGAAGGCGATTCAGTTGTACGCTAAGTTTTTTCTCGCCCCTCCTGGACAATACGGGGGAGGCGTGTAAGTGTCCCCCCTCTCGCGGTGCGCCTTCCCCACCAGCTGCCTGGAGGGCGATTACCAGCAAGCGTGGCACAGCCCGTGTGCCATTTAAGAACCACAAAGTACACCCAGCCCCATGATCCAACGGCAAGACGAACCCAGAAGTGAAACTTGCCCCCTTTTTCTTTCCCTGGCTTCGTTTTCGTTCCCACCCCCCCCGAGGATTTAGAGACACGCACACAGTGTGTTGGATGGCACTTCACGAAGTCACGACTTTAGTTCCTTGTCAACCAAACCCTGACAACTACTTCCGGCCCCCCCAGAACAACGTTTCGCAAACCAAGTCCAAGCAAAAGCATTTTCTTACACATACTATTTTCGTTCTAACTGCCCCCACAGTCCAGTTAAATGATCATTTGTGCCGGGCAACCCTGGCTCCCCTCTTGCCCCGACTTCACTGTCAGTGAATTTTGTTCGGACCTGACCAGACCTGCGAGGGAACTGACCCGCGTCCCCTTCCTCCCCAAAAGAACCAGAACGTCTGTAAAAGAATGAGAAGTCACGGGAGACGCGTCTATGGACCCCTTCTCCGACCCCGTCAAAGCACCCGACCTGTCCTACCGTTTGTAAGCACCCCTTTCGGGATCTTAATGGTGATGTTCTCTGTTGGTCGGTTGCTTCACTGGAATATGCCGTTCTCAGGTTTCACAGGCCAGGAATATCCTCCCCCCCCACTCCCCCCCTTATCCCCTTCCCACCCTTCCCGCCGAAATGGTAAGTCTAGGCCCTCCAATCTTCGATTCTACATTCCCTGTTTTACAGGTACCCGGAAGCCACGTTTAGGGGAATCTCGACTCCCCTTTGCTGTTCGCGCCCCAATCCGTGCGGTCTCTCGTAGTGACGCC
>Ga0179591_1348598_pt1 | contig 23445 bp, 24 predicted proteins | sample CZOMad2_1_08_16f_FD_182891 | JGI IMG/M metagenome (GOLD analysis project Ga0179591, IMG submission 182891) | Vadose zone soil fungal communities from Angelo Coast Range Reserve, California, USA - CZOMad2_1_08_16fungal (PacBio error correction) | ecosystem: Environmental > Terrestrial > Soil >... | reverse complement strand
CTAGCTTCTGCATGGGGGTCCTACTATACCTTCCTTCTTCATTGGCTATTGGGCGCTCCCCTTATCCTCCGGTGCATGACAGCTTCCTTCGAGGTCTCTTTTGTGGAACCGCTAGCGCGCTCTTTCCGACTCTCCTAGTTCGAGGTTTTCCTGGTATCTCGTTTTCTTTCGTAAATCCCAGAGGTATCTTGGATCCGTCTTTCTCCTCCCTGAACTCCTCTCCGTCATACTTCTTGGACTTCCTGGCTCTGAAAGTGACCGGAGATGATTCCTAGTGGCACTTTCTTTGGATATTTATTTTTACGAAGTTTTTTCTTCAAAGTAGCCGACGTCCTGTCGTCTCTTTTTTTCTGCTCTTACCTATGCGGACAGGACCTGGTTGTAACGAAAGGTGATTTTTTTTTAAGAGGCTCGCATAATTTCCCCCTCTTCCTTCAAGGTTTCTCTTTCTCCTCCTGAATCAGGCTTTTTCCCTTTCCCCAAATACTTTCCTGATTGCTGACTCCGCGCAGGATCAATTTCTGAGATGGCCTCGTCAAGTTTTTTTAGTTATCTTCTTTTTTTCGTATTCCCTTTCCCTTTTTGTGATCGCCCCTCTTTATAAGTTCTCTCGAATACCCTTTTATCGAGCTTTTAAGTCCTGTCGGAGGTTTCTTATTTACAATGAATTTTTTCTTTCTCTGGCGACTTTTCTCGGGGATTCACGCTTTTCCGTCCAACAGAAGATAGGAGTGGCCTTTCTAGACTCCTCCGGCTGCGATCACGCCTTTTAGCTGCGAGTTGGTCTTTTTGTTGCGTCAGTTCCTTCGGGAAAGTTTTTCGGGAGCGTCTTCTTCTTCGGGGCGGCAGGGTCTTTTCAGCCCCTGTTGACTTTTTCTCCCTTGTCCGAAACTCTAAGATCTGCAGCCCTATTCCTAGTTATCCCACACAATTCTTCCCAGTAAATCCTGAAACGTCCTCCGATTCCGACAGGTCTCATTTCCTAAGCCGGACCTTTTCCGATACCGGACTTAGTCGGGCTTCCAGAGGACTACTCCTCTTCTTGTTTGCACCATTGACGGCCTTCTCTTTTGCCCCTCCTCTGTCCTATCCCCCCCTCACAATCTTTCCGAATCAACCGGACCCAACTGAGTCCCTGATACCTTCCCCTATCTACAAGACTTTAGTCGAGACTTCCCTTCTCTCTTCTCAACGGTCCTCTCTTCACGCTCCCCCTCCTGACTACATGACTCCCCGCGGCGCATGCTCAGATCTCTTTCCCCTCTGGAAAGGTGGCTATACTCCTCTCCCTCTCCTGCATTCTCTCGGGGCACCACAGTCCGGATCTCCACACGGAGCTCTTTCGTTTCCTCTTTCCCGTTTCCTTGGATTCTTTCTGTTTAGATGCGGTTGTCCCTCCTTCCTCCTCTCTCCTTCAGGCCTGACAGACCTTCCTGGGACGCCTTTCTCTGCTCTAATCGTTCTCGAATCCCTGGACTTTCTGATCCTGCCCCCCTGTGGAAACGAACGTCCCCTCAGGATTTCCCCACAGACTCCTCTCCCCCCCCCAAGACCTGGCTTTTAGTTGCCCCCGGTTTTTTATCTTAGTTCTCCCCTCCCGAGGATCTTTCTTTTAATAGACTTCTTCCCCAAGCCCTCCCCTTCCTCTTAGCTTCCTCCCCCAGACGGATGATCATCCGTGCTAGGTCTCATTGAGACATTTTAGCGAGTCGACTCCTTTTCCGCGCCGTCTCCTCCCCTTCCCCTTCGTATCCTCGTCCCTCTTCGAACAAGACGTTCTTGACGCTCTTTTCCTCATCAGCCGCGAGACTTCGTTATGTCTCCCTCCCTCTTCAGGTTTAGACGTCGAGGAGCCCCAACCCGGTACTCACTGTTTAATATCCCTTCTCGTCGCTTCCCCCTTCAGGATCTTTTTCACCCCCCTTTCCATCGTTTTATCAACCCTTCGGGAAGTTCGTTTCAAAGGGGAGTCCCCCTTTGATAGACTACCCCTTCACCCCTCTCCCCCGATCTTTCGCCTTGATGAGGCCTCTGATCAAAATCAATATTTCTTAGCCTTAACCTCTTGAGAGGCCTTTTTTTTCCTATTAGCCTATTCTCGGGAGCTCTACGGGGGAATGGGATTCCGTTCTTGGATCGTCTCCCCTCAAATTTCCTTCTGTTTGATTTCCTCTAAGAGCCAGATGGAGATTTCCGACAGAATTTGTCAATTCCCAGATGTCCCTCTACATTTCTTTTCCTCTGTCAGTTGGCACCCCTTTTCTTGATGTCTCGTCTACTCGCTCATGCAGAAAAACCCTCTTTCTTCAGAGGGTTTTTACTGGTTCCCCTGCGCAGCTTCTACCCTTTTCTAGACTCGCCCTTTTGCGCGTTCCCTCGCTTTCCAAGCTTCGCGCTATTCCGCCTTCCCCTAACCGATTCTAACCCCACCAGGCACATTTCCGAGAAGATTCACCTCTTCCTTCTTCTTGGGCCCTCTCTTCTTTAATATTGGAAACAAGACCATATTTCTCCCGGCCGATCGGTGATCTTCTTCTTTGGACGTGGAATTTCGGCCTCCTCGCATCCCCCTCCTCGCTTTTTCGCGCACGATCGCTAAGAGGAGAACCCCCATATCTTCTCTTGTACTGTCGATCTCCTTTCTTTCAAAATGACCCTCCTTCGCGATTTCTCTCTCTTTCTTTTTTTTGAGAGAGATCGCGCCCAGGTTCTACGGTGGTGCTGGAAGGATGTCCTCGAGCCTTCTAGACTTCCCCTCCTTTCCTTTTCAACACTCCCCTCCCTTTTTTTAACTCTTCCTTTGTCTTGAGCGCCCCGAGGTACCTGTCTCCTCGCCGTCGTCCACGGTACTCTCTTTGAGTTGTTCCCCTATCGAGGCTTCTGAAGAGCTTTCTACGTGTTGACCCCCCGCTCTTAGACAGAGATTTTTTTTCCTCGACGCGGGAGGGATGCCCGGAAGGGATCGAAACTCCCCTACCTGAATTCTCAGATCTTTTTGACCCCTTGCCCCTAGTCCGGGAGGCTGATGTGACCTCATTTCTCTTTTGAGTCTTAAATTTTCTTCTCGAACCCTCCTCTGGTTCCTCTCTTTCCAGTACCCCTCTTGCCCCCCCTGGTTCTTATGATAGCTTTGAGGCTTTAAGTCTCTCAGCGTCCCTTTTACTTGTTCTCCCGCTCCTTTCTCTCTTGCCCCTGGTGTCCCTGAGCGCCACCATAGCAACATTTTTCTTTCAAACCCCCTTTCACTCCTTGGTCTACGCCACGTTTCTTTCCTCCTGAGCTCCTTTTCAGCCCTTTCGGAACAACCGATATTTCCTTAACCCCAAGGTTCCTTCCTGTAATTTTCCCTCCTCACTCGATTTTCCCGAGCTCCCCTTTCCTCAGCCCCTCTCTTTTTATAGTCTTTAGATTGGCCTCCCAGTAAACTTCCCTAGAATCCTTATTAGCTTCCCCAGTGTCTCCTACGATCATTGGATCTCTCTCGTGATTCATGAAAGTCCCTGAGACTCTTCCTACTGGTGAGATTCCGGAGACCTTCTGTAATAATTTTCCTGGCAGGGAGAGTTCTTCCTCTGTGCCTATCAGAATCTGCTCTCTTTCTGGAACTAACGTCTTAGATGCCGAGATGGGGCTCTTTAAGCTCTCGGAGTTCTTTCTCCCTCGCGGATCACCTTCTTCCCTTTGAATCCCTCCCCGCTGACGGTCTTAATCCGGTCATGTCCTATCCTCTCATGAAAGCGAATGTTTTTTACCCCCCGTGAGTTTCACTTTTTTGAATTCTTAGTGTTCACCTCCACGGACCGCCGAAGCCCTTGCTCAGATCGAGTTTTTTCAAGTTCCTTTTTCTGGAAGAACTTTCCCCCTTTCAAGTGCGAGTCTTTTTTCCCCTTCCCCTTTGTATGTCACACCTCTCACGCTTCTTCTTCCTCCCGTCCCGTAGAGTTATCAGTGTAACTTGTTAGTATATTCGCACTTTTGAGACTGATGTCCTTTTTTTCGCAACGACTTCTCCCCTTTCAGGATGGATTTCGCTTCTCCGGCGCGGTTTGTCAGTCCTTCGACTGAAGCCTTCAGGCTTTAGTGATTCTTGGCAGATGCTCCCCCTTCACTGGTTACTTCCTTCTGACGGCTTGAGACGAGTTCTCTTACGCGCGCGCTTTCCGACACCCCCAGATTCTTTCTGTCGGGCGATCGCCAATCCCTTTTCGCTACCTCGGAATTTTCCTTTTTTTTCGTAGCTCTTCTTTCTTTTTCAAGCGCTCTCCTAGAGCTTGAGCTTCTTCCTCTTTTCTGGAGAACTGTTCCCCGAGTCTTTTACGTGAAGGCCACGAGTTTTTGTCTTCTACGAGGCCCCTTCTATACCCCTCCCGATGTTATTTTTGCGGAAAGTCCTTCCACGTTTCGATATCCCTCTACCCTCCCTAGAACCTTTTGGACTCCTGCCTGGTAACCCCCTCTTCCATGTCCACAAAGTCGCCAAGATCCATCTTCTCCCTCCGGGCTTCAAGAACTTTAAAGCTCTTTTAAAGAGTCTTTGGGACCCTCAGACCTGCGGAGCATTGGTTCCGTCCTTCATAATTCGTTCTTGAACAAGAGTCAGCACATTCAATGAAACCGCCACCAACGTTTGGTCGTCAGCCACCCCTTCACTGCCAATTAGCCGCTCAGACTTCGCTCTTTTCATTTGGCTCCCTCCCTCCTGAAGCCGCCTTGACCCGCCCTTTTTACGGGCCAACCGGCCGTACGACAAGCGCCCGTTCATCCCCAGTCTCCGCTCCTTTTTCATCACTAACTCCTTCTCGGGAGGTAGTTTCTCAGAAGAGACACTCATGTATTCCAATCTCCTCTTGTCCCCCCACAGTTCCTCAACCTGGGGAAAGGAGTTGAAAGATTTTCGTGCTGCATTATTTCTGGACCCTTTACTTCGAGCCCCTTTACCATAGCCTCTTTCCTGTGTTACCCCCTTTCGTGAAATTTTAAGCCCCTCCCCCTTTAGTCAGATAGTCCCTCTTCTGACCCCTCTCTCGCCTTCGATCTCCGGCTTGATGGACCCTTGAAACTTCCCCCCTAAGTCTTTCGTTATTCTCCCCCCCCACGCCCCCCTCTTGAAACAGTTCTCTCCCGGCTTCGATGTGCAGGGTCTTCAGAATTTTCTCCTTCCCCTCAGAAAAGTCGACTTCACTTTCTGCGACGTGGAATCTGCTCGAGCGAGTAATCGAGGGATCCCCTGCCCTCCAGCATGTACTTTATCTTCAGATTCCCCCCCTTTTTTCCGGTTTTCCTCTCTACTTGAAATCCTCGTCTGGATTTTTTTCCCCTACAGCTCCCCCTTCCCCTTGCCCTCGTTTCTCTTCTCCTTCCCTACCTCTGGCAACTCTGGTGTCTGACGGACCCCCCAAGTCTACCTTCTTTCAAGTCTCTCCTCCCGCTTCCTCTTTTGACTGAAAGTTTCTGACTTCCGAGGATTTATGTGGACATTTGCCCATTTCGAGGAATTTTTCTCGCCGAGATTCACGGTTGCGGAAAGGTGCGTCAATCTTTCCATTTCCAGTCTCGGCTCTGAGTTTCTTCAGGTTTTCTCCCTCTTTTTTGGCCCCTCCTTCCTATCCCTTTCCTCAGTCCCTTTCCGTCCTTTCTTATGAATTGGAAGACTCCGATTTCTTGCTTTTTTCCTTCGTCCTACAATGTTTTTACAGTGCTCCGGTCGTTTCCTTACCTTTTTTCTCCCCTAAGAGAGAATTTTGATTGAGCTTGCCCCAAGGAGATGTTCCAGCCCCAAGTACTTTGCGATAAGCTTTGAGTTTTTCCCCTTTTTAACTTTCTTCCCTCCTTCAAAAGGTTCGACCTCTAGATGATCCTTCCCTCGCTAGAGAATCCAGCTTTTCTTCGTTTTGAAACCTCCTTCGATGGAAGTTTTTCGATTACGCTCTTTTTCTCATTTCGCATAGATGAATCAATATCCCCCCTTGTAACGCAGTGCTTCGCGGACATTCCTTTCTCTTTTCCAGAAATCCGTTTCTTCCCTTCAATTTCGCCCCCTGACCCCTCCTCTTTTTTCTAAGTTTCGCAGAGGACGGAATTTTATCCCCTCCTCTGAAACTTCTTTTTGTGCACCTCCCTTGGCACCTCCCCTTGAAGATCTCCTCTTCCCTTGGAACCGTGAGTACGGCGTCTTGGCCTTACATCCCCCTTATATCTCTTCCCCCGAGTCCGTTTTAAAAACCCTTAAATTCCCTTTACGATCATAGGTCATATTCCCCATACGCGAACCGTGGTCTTTGTTGTTCCTTCTCAACTTCGGTGTTAGAATCCGCGTGCATCCCCTACTTTTCCGGTACCTTTTTTCCCCCCCCCGGCCTTCGTTTCGTAATCACCCCGCTATCACTCAAGTATTTTCCCTTCCGACCTTCGCATCCTCCTTTTTCTTAGGTCTCCTCTCCTTCTCCGTTCCCCAAAGGATTTTCACTTTCCTCGTCCTTCCGGGAGCCCCACAAGTCGCGGCTCGAGGTTTTCCTATTCTCGTCCGAGCGAGCTCCATCTGCTCTTTCGCAAAATCTCGCTTCCCCGGAGGCTTGTCTGCTAAAGTTCTTCTTTCTGTTTCTCGGCCCTTGGCCCGATAGCCTTGTATTCGGAAGATTCAGAGGGGTCCCCCCCCACGATGAGACACAGGAGAGGTTGATGCCGCTAGAGTCTGTAGTTCGCCGTTCTGAAACCCGACGATGTCACCGTCTCACCACGTCCGGACCCCCTTTTTCTCCTTAGGCCGTCCCGTTCAATGGAATTGGAGGTGCAAAAATAGTTCTTTTTTTCCGTCGTCCAGCGTAGTAAATCCCCTTCCGCTAATTTCCTCTTTCCCCAAGGGCTTCTCCTTCGAAACAGATTTTCTACTGGTTTCTACGGACGACCCCCTCCTTAGCGACTTTTCTTTTTCCAACTTTTTATGATCTTCCGCGAACGCCTCCTCCTCTTTTTGAAATTCTTTCGTCTTGAAGAGGGACGGGCAGTGCACTGAGTCCAAGGAGGTCCCCCTTCAAGTGCGCCTCATGGATATGCATTGGGATGCTCCATTCCCCCCTGAGTATCTATCCCGACTTTCTACGCGGTGGAGGACGGACGTGCTAACACTAGGTGGCTTCCTTCATATCCAGAACAATCAGGCGATTCCAAGTCACTGTCTGTGTAACCGATGTCCTCCTTCTATTTTTTTTCTTTTCCCTCTATTCCGGTACCACGTCAGAAGGCTGTGTCTTTCATCGGAATTACTCTCCATCGGATACTTCTTTCTTTTTCCGACTCTTCTCCTTCCTTTGACCTTCCTCTAGGCCCTTCTCGTTTCTCATAAAACTTTTGTATGCGACGACGTGGTCGGTGCTTCTGGATTCCTCCCCCGCTTCTTCACTCCTCCTTTTCCCGTTTTTTAAACCCTCCCTCCACGCACTCTTTCTCTTGGATCTCTGATCCCACAGTGCTATACTCTTTAAGCCCCTTTTCGGTCCCGCTGCCGGTTTTCTCACGATTATCCTCTCCCTACCCTTTAGAGCCCTTCCACCTAGTGGGGTTAATTTTTGAACTCTTCGAGATCCCCCCTTTTTTGCGAGAATTCTCCCCCGAGAGACACTCCCTCTTTCCCTTTATTTTGTGAGAGTCAGGTCGGTATGCCCTCCTATAGTGGCATCTTTCTTTCTTCACGGTCCTCTTTCTTCCCTGAAAGAGTGCTACTCTCTTTTCCGGAGTCTTTTCCCTTGACGGGCTTCTTTCCACGATTTTTCTTTGATCTTTCTCTGTTGAGTTTCTTTCTTCGCAGACCGGTTCTTTGTTCGAAAAGTTTTCTTTTATCATATTCTCTTTTTCCAGAATCCTCTAGCTGGCGGAGGTGATAGCGCTACCGTTTACCAGTTCTTTCCCTGAAGCTTCTCTTACTTTTAAGATCCTTCCCCTTCCGTTGGGTCCTTCTTAGGCGAAGTGTAGGCCCTACCAGATTTCGCACTTCCCTAGAGCCTTTTAGGGTAGTTTCCCGTTTTCTTTCCTTTCTTTTCTATAGTTCCTGGCAGCTTGGATTCCCCTTCTGGGACTGCGGTCCTCTTATAGTTTGACTCCCTAAGGCGCCCCCCCTTGAAGTATCCTGTAAGCCCGACCCGTTCCAGGGGTTGGGTCTCCTTTCTCCTTGAGCTGGATCCACCGATTCCCCCTCGACTCCCCCCCTCCTCCCTGACCGCCCCAGACTTCCGGTCACCTCTCTGGGACGGATACGTAGATTCTAAAAACTCTTCCCTCCCAAGCCCTCCCTCCCTTCCAAACCTTTCCTTGAGACGCCACTTTGACTTTCAAATTTGCCGACATCGGCCCCTTCTCAGTCCCCTTAAAAACGGTATTAGAGAACCCCCCCAAGGGTCTTTGATACTCCCTTCCCTACTACTCCTATACTCATCCCCTCGAGGACACAAATCCTTTATTACCTCTAACAGAAGGTTTTCTTGGAATAAGACCTTATGACTCTGAACCACTTCCAACGAATTGCGCCTTGGGTACGTCTGACACAGAACTATTTCGGTCCTTTCTGGGTCCTTGTAGAATCTCGTTGGAGCACCTCTGTTGAATCCCCCGCTTGAATCCTATTTACTAGTGCTCTCGTTAACCCTCTACCTTCCTTTTTCTCATTAGTATGACCCCCTACGATGACCCCCTCTATCATATCGGTTCTCTCCCTGAAATCCTTTAAAAGCCCCTTCCTACCTCCGCTACAAGAACCCCCCCCCGGCCCGGGGATCATTTGCGCGAGGTGCAGCTGACGCTCCCGCCAGTGCGTTTTGAGCCATTTTTCTCAGACTACTTTCCGAAGTAGACACGCTTGAGAGCGCGTTGCCTTCAGATTTTTTTTTTTGGCCCCTCCTCGAGCGCCTTTTCATTTTGACCTCCTTCCCCTTTTCCCAGAGCCCAAGCCGAGTGCCTCCGCAATCTCCTCGTGCTTAGTTTTTTTGACCTTGCAGATCGCTCCTTTCCCTTTTCCAAAGCCCCGATGTTCTCGGTCAGGCTTGATCCTTCGATCGGGCATCCATCTTTCCAAAAACTCAGATAGATTATCTCGAGTCTCCCTAAGGATCGTGGATTCCTTCCCACTGAAGAGTGGAACTGGCTTTTCCCCCTGAGAGATTCGAAAGGGTCTACAAACTCTCTCCTCCCTGTCCCCCCCCCTCAACGCGCGTCGCTCTTAGAGTAGACTTTACGTCCGCCCAGCCCAATTGTTCCCTCAATCTGTAAGGTTTCCCCGCGATTTTTTGCTCTTCTGTGGATCCTTCTAAATCCAGGTTTATCTATCAGAAGAGCGTGCCTCCCGCTTATCGTTTTGGGATCTTTTTTTTGACAGACAGACCCAGTTTCATGTTAGCGTAAGCGGTGTGAAACTCCCCTAGTTGTAGTGGTCCCCTTCGGCTATTATCTTTCTTCTAGTCTCCCCTCCTCAAAAAACTCAATTCCGATTCCTAGAGCAGCGGTTTTCCCCCTTGTCTGGCCCCATAGACAGCCTTCTTTTTCCCGCCCTTCCTCACCGCGCGGGAACCACTTTCACTGTCGAAGAAACCCCGGCCTCAAGAATCTTTCAAGACTGTTTCTCTCCTTTGCAAAACCTTACTCGCTTTAACGGGCGAGCCGCTCTTTCTCAGGACTTTCGAGTTTCTTATCCAGCTCTGTCTTTGATTTTCCCACTCATCCGGTTCCCTCCTCTAGCTATTTTCCTCTTGACTAGGCCTCTTTCTCCTACGGCGTAGGGTCTTTCGCTCCTCCAAGCCCAAGCTTTCCCCCAACTTCCCCTCTTTATGCCTTGCTCTTTACCCTTTCATCCCGATCCCCTTTTCTATCTCTTCTTTCTTTGTTGTTTTTTTCACGGTAGATTTCCCTCTGATGTACCCTCGTGACTCCCCCTCCTCCTCTGTGAATTTGTTTTTCCTCCCCCCCGAATCTTTTGGCTCGGGAGCCGATCGGATGCGCCCGTTTCTCTATCGCTTCCGCGGTAAGACTTTTTTCTGTAGCCCCTCTCGGAGCTCTCCCTGCAGTTTTCCTTCTCTTTTTTTCCAAAGATTTGGAATCGGGAGCACTTGTGACCCTTCAGTCGTTATAGCTGGGTTTTTTTTTCTGTGAGTTTTCCCTCCGAGGTAGCTTCTCTACATGCTCGGTTTTTCGGTTTTGGTCGGGCTTGCTTCGAGCTTCCTCTTCGCTGACCTTCTTGGAGCCCCTCTTTGTGTCGTACTAAACTCCGCTGGCCCTTGTTCTTTATATGACTTTTTTTGGTGGAGATCTCTTTATGCGCCTATATCCCCTCTACTCTCCCTAGTCTTTCCCGTAAGCTCGCGCGGTAAACCGTATGAGGGACACAGCCCCCTGTGATAGTCTTCTTCCCCTAACCACATCCTCTTTTTAGATCAGTAGTTCCTTTCTCAGTACCGCGTTCTCCGGTGAATCTCCTCTGGTCGTACTGATCTCCCCCGGATTTTTTTCACAACCCCCCCCAATTCCTCCTTCTTAGTTGCGGATAGCCCCTACAGTTGTCCGAGCTGCTAGATCTTTCTCGAAGCTTCGGGAACTTTCTGATTGACTCCTCTTTCCCCTTGACCAAGTTGCCGCCCTGAATCTCTTTCCCCCGATGGTTCCCCCCCATTTGCGACACGATACTGCTTTCGAAGCGCCTTTTCTCCTTTTCCAGATCCCTTTAAGCACTGGTTGGGATTCTTTTTCTGTTTTCTTTGACACCTGACGCTCAGGCGAATCTCAACTCCAGAGGACTCTTCTTGCGGTATTCCCCCTTCTGAGTCATCCCAGGATTATCTCTTCATTAAGCTCTGTTTTCTAGGACGTCCATACTCCTGTAAATGTCTAGAGCCCCTCTCTGTCAGTCCCCACTATGACCATTTAGACTTCTTCTATAGATCTTCTTTCGTCCGCTTTGAGGTCTCTTATTTAGAGGCTTTCGCCTGCCTCAGTCCATCGAGTGGCACTCCGTCGATTTTTATTAAGTTTTTCCCCAAGTTTCTTTTGTATTCTCTTCCCCGGTGAAGATTCCTTCCCCTCGGTTCTATCTATAGGACAGGCCCTCGCACGTGGTCGGAAGCAAACCCCATAGAAGAGGCCATAGTATTTCACTTCTCAGGAGACCACTCTCCAAGGTTTCTCCAGAACTTCGTGTTTTACCCCCTTAAGGTCCGCTGCTTTTGTGCCGAGATCATCTCGTAGAGAGACTTCTGCATATTTTCCGGTATTCGTTCTCCTTTCTTGGCTGGAGTCTCTTTCTTTTCTTCTTTTTTCCTTCTCTTGCCCCAGTCCGCTTACCGCCTTTCTTCAGTCTCTTTTTATCGATTTCTTAAGGGCTTTTCGGGTTTTTTTCTTCTATACGTTTTCTGCTTGCCTTCTACCAGTTCTTCGATCAGGATTCAAAGTCCTCCTTCATCTTTTTCCCGAAGACTTCTTTTGATCCCTTCTTTCCTTTCGGACGTTCTTTTGTTGAAAACGGGCGCCCCTTTGATGGCCGAGCCAAAGCCCTGCTGTCTTTTTCGTAGTTTTACTTCCCCCCTTTAGTTCGGTTCCCTTCCCCTTTTCGATCTCTCTCTTTCTTGTTTTTCTTAGTTTCGACACACATGACAAGTATTCTGGAGTGACCCCCTGTGGCCTTCCCCTTTTCAACCCCTGTCCCCCGTTAACCTTACTGAAGAGCCCTTCCTCCTTTCCGGGACTCTCGAGTCTGCCCCCTCGAGTTTCCCCATCCAGACGAGGACGTCAGGCTTCAACCGCCTCTTTTATCAGACTCCCCACACGCGAAAATTGGCGGCGATCCCCTCCGAGTTCTCTCTTTACGTTCACGCCTTCCCCGTTTTCTTCGCCTACGCAGATCGGTTTTTTCGGCGAGAACTCTAGTCTCTACACCCACCTTTCCTTCATATGTCCGCTCTTAACCCCCGATAGAACTTCTAGAGGTGAACTTTTTTCTGACCCATCCTTTGAATGGAGGTGGTGACAAAGCCTCCTCCTTCGGATACCCTCTCCCCCCTATGAGTACCCCGAAGTATTCTCATTCCCTCTTCGCAGTTTATACCTACTATGGTAGTCTTCTTTTCTCCCCTCAGAGACTCGGTGATCTCCCTGATGAATCTCTCTAGAGATCCTTTTTGTTATGATTAAACCACGGTTTTCAACTAACCTTTCGTCCAATGTCGAACTACCCCCCCCTCAGGATGAAAATCTTAGGTTTTCTCTCAAGATTTCTTCCCCCTTTTGAGAGATAGTTGAACCCAAGATCACCCCTAGGAGACTTTTCAAAGATTCCCCTCAGCTCTAAGGAAGCAGACCTCCACTCGCGAAGATCTCCTCTATTTATGTCCCGCTGCCGCAATCCCGTATTTTTCTAGACTGCAGGGACTTTTCTCCTCGAGACATGGACCTCATCGTAAGCTCCTCTCTTTTCTTTCTTCCCTATCCATCGAGTTACTCGGGTAGGTCAACCGAGTCTGAATTTATACGCCTTTTCACTAGAGTTAGATTCCCATCATCTTTGCACTAATCCCTGATTGCTTTTTCCCCTCTCTCAGAATACGGGTTGGTGAGGCATCAACCGGGGCCTGGAAATTTACGATACCACCCTCCTTTCGATCTTTTTTCTGCAGTCCCCTTGGCCGTGACCCATAGTCCGAGCCCTTTCGTAGACTCCAAGTTCCTTCCTTTATATCCTTTTCTTTATCCCTTCGATGTGCGTTCCTTAAACGTGGATTGATCCAGCCCGAGTCTTCGTAAGATCTTCGAGACAGGTCGAGCGTCCCCTGTCGTGGGGCCCCCTCACAACTTTCATAGAGTATCTCTCCAAACAGCCCCTTCCTCTGGTCGATGAGACTCTTCGCTCTATAAGTTTTCTCTCCCTAGAACTTCTACAAGGCCCTGAGGAATCCCGATTAATATCTTCCTCTTACCAATGAGAGACTAGCGAAATTGAACGTTTTAGATAAAGTACTATCTTTCAGCCAGCTCTTCTCTCTATTTTACTCCGTATCCTCCCTTAGCCGGTTTAAGTTGGGTTTGTCCGTTAATCCGGTCTCTTCCCGTTAAGAGTTTTTTATCTTTTTAACCCCCTCTCATCCACTATTCTTCCTTTTCACAGCTACTTCTCCCCCTCACACACGAGTTAGGCCTCGGTTGGACTTCCCTAGTTCGCTTTTCGACTCCCCCCTCTTCCCCCTTTCTCCGACGACCCTTCTTCCCTTGTGTCTGCACTCTAGGCTCATAGGTACACCCCGTCCGAACTTCCTGGCTCGATCTCCTTTTTTTTGTTCTCTCTCTTCTGAGGAGTGGATGTTTTCCCCTCTTTTCTTCCGTGCCTCCCCCTCATGCCAGGTCCCCCTTTTGAAAAACCGTTTTTTTTCTCACTCTTCCGCCCCCGATAGATTGGTATTTTCTGACACTCGCAGAGTTCTCTTTTTTCTCCGATATACTTCTTTCTTTGAAAGGAGTCCTATCCCTTCTGATTCTCCCCCGTTAACGTCTTTCACGGTTACGCGAGAAATTTTTTCCGTCATCTTCTAGCCCCCCCTTTCAGGACTCTTGTGGGAGTCTCATTTCTTCTCCTCTACTTTTACCGGGAACATTTAGTCATTGAGCTGGGAAGAGTTTTCTCTTTTGAAACCCTGCAAGTCTTTCTCTCGTCTACTCCCCCCGCGGTCCCCCTCGTTCTTGTCTCCTTTTTAGTTGCGGTGTGGGCGTAGAGCTGTGGAAGATCACGCCCCTACATACAGAAGCCTGGTTCCCCTTTCCTACGCTTTTCCGTATTTAAACGACCCGCAATTTGAGCGGATTCCCCTTCGACTTGTCTCTCTTCCTCCGAAAGTCCAAGACTTCCTCCGATACCCTTTTTCTAAGTCCTTGCGATCGCGGAGTCGGACCCACCACGAAAGGGAAGCGCCCCGCTCTTCTCTGTCCCCTCTCCTAGATATCTCCCGCGCTTTTCGGGATTCCCCTCCCAGAGGTTCCCCGGAACAGCGAATTCCCCACCAGAGCGCTCTTTCTCTATTCTCAATATTCCTCTTCTCATTACCCTCTTTCTAGGATCTCTGCCATGGACCCGTCTATTTGACAGTACTACTGTTCTTGAGGGAATGTGCCCCTGAGATCCCCCCTAGCCCTCGGCTTTTTCCCGATGTCGTTTCTCAAAGTCTATGCTCGATGCGCGTGTCAATGACCCCTACTCAGAAGCCTCAGACTTCGATGGATCCCTCTCTCCCGGTCTTCTTTTAGTCCTTTTCCTAAGGATTAGTTCCGGATGCCTTAAAGAGTCTGAATTTTCTGAGAGCCCCCTTAATGAACTGCCCTCTCCTCAGCATATAAATTCCCTTCCCCGAAGTGCGGGTGTCTTGGAGCTTGTCATCATTACTGTCACTCCCGGAGTCGTCCCCCCGATAGCTCTTCCTTTCCGAATTCCTTTCCTATGTTTCTTCCCTCGCGGGCTCCCTTCGCGGTTCACTACTTTTAGATAGTACTCCCCTTCCTGCCGCTAACTTTTTTTTTTCCCCCCTCCCCTGAGTTTCTCCTCCCTCCTTTGGTTTCTCTTCCTGCCTCTGTGCCTTTTCTTCTCCGGACGTGTTTCTCTCCTTTTCCGTCTGGAGGCCTCCCCGTCAGTCCCTATGTTCGCGTGGCCCCGTTATGGTCGTCGTGGCGATTGAACGTTTTCTCTGGCTGCTCTCTTACTCCCCCCCCCCCTCCGGAGTTATAGGCTTCTCCTTTTTTCTCCTCTAGGTTTAGACCAACCCGTTTGATTCCGTGTCTGCTACACCCGATCCCCCCCTCCTGTGACCTCTCCCTTTTTTCTTAGGACCTCTTTCTCCGGTTGATCGAGCCGACACGATCGTACCTGGAGTCTGAGATTTTTTCTCCCAGGTCCGTTACTTCCCCTTGTTTTCGTCTTTTCTCGTCAAGAAGTCCCCGATAGTTATTCTCTATATCTCTAAGTTTTCTCCCTATAAATTTCCTCCCCCCGCTAACTCTTTCTAGGCTCCGAAGCTGCGGGTCCGTATAACCCACCTAATTCTTTCCCCCACGCGAAAGCTCTCTTGCCATTTTTCCATCGGATAGAGCCGTGTTCCAGAACCCTCAGTCGCCTCGAGGCAGATTTTGAGTTATGTGAAAAGTCCTCTGGACGGCGATGACCCCTTGACCCTCCCCAGAACCGCCCAAACCTAAAAGTCCTTGCCCTAAACCTTTCCCCCCCATCAAACTCTCTTTCATCCCCTCCTCTCCAGGTAGTCAGACCCCTTCCCGTTAACCCCTCTCGAAGGACCTCGATCCCCCTTCTCACGGACTCATCTCGACTTCCTTCGCTGTAATAATGCAGTTCCTCGAATCCCCTTTAAGACTTCCAGCATACTTTTTACTTCCTCGAGGCCGCATTTTTCCTCCCTTTCTGGAGGAACGACCCCGGGGTCGGTACAGTCCGAGAGTGAAAGCCTCTTAGGGAGTTCAGGATTTCCTTCTCCGAGCCGACTTGATATTTGAAATCCTCCCTTTCCGGTGACCTCCCCGCGACAGTCCAGTTGAGGTCTCGAAATAGGTCCAAGAGATCTTTAGTAGCTTCCTATACCAGAACCTTCTTTTTCTTCTCCTCTTCCCCTGCACCTTTCGGTCCCCGAGGGCCCTTATGACTCTACCCAGGATCTTTTCTGTCTCCTCCATGGACCCCCTCGGTGGCCGAGATTCATAGCTGTTTATCCCCGCTCCATATAGGTTTCTCTCCGAGCGCCTGCCACTTGACTGTCTGACCCAGCCTGAACTCGTATTCCTCCGGGCTCCCGAGCCCTCTCCTTTCTGTCCCTTCTCCACATATCTCTCCTCTGCTCGCAGGATGCATTGCGCATTCGCATATAGGCCAGTCCCCCTATGAGCCCATTTCCTCCCTTTCTCTTTTTTTCCCTTCAATCCCCCTTAGCCCTTCCCTCGATATATTGAACTTACTTGAACCTCTCTGAAAGATCTCAGACTCTGTTCTTTTTAGAAATTCGACGGACTTTAAACCCAACCCCTGAGTGACCTTTCGATAGACTTTTTCCTGGGGTCGCTATCCTTACAACCTTCTAATTGCGTCTAGATAAGTTTTTCAACGCTTTTCCTTGAGTACTCCCAAGGTTCCCTTCTCGAAATCTAGGCTCCCCCCGGGTAAAGAGTCCCCCCTCCCAGAGCCCAGTCCTCCGCTCTTTTTTAGAGACCCTTTTCAGAGGCAGCTTTTTTTCCAGCAGACTTCCCTCTTTAGACTAGCGTTTCCCCCCGACCAACGATGACCTCTAGTCCTTGTCTAGATATATTCTACTCAGCTTCTCTTTCTAGACTCGCTCTCGCCCTCCACAAGCGCCTTCGCGCTCTACTTCACGAGGGGGGCTTCAGTAAGCTATTACGCTTCCTTATAGTCCATCGATGCCTGCCAGGGGCCCTCCCTCGAGCGACCTCAGCTTCTCCCCTCAGAAGGAACGAGTCCTTTCGAACTCTTCGGTTAAATCAAGAGCTTGTTGGAGTTCAAACCCGTCCCCCTCGACTTATTCAATCTCGACCTTTCTCGGAGGCACCTTCCCCTTCTTATCTTTTAACCGTCTTCTCTTACTCCCCTAGATCCTGTTCTCTTTCGCCCTCCCTTTCCTCGATCCTTTTCCTTTTTTAAGTTTTTTTTCGCTTCTCCCCCCCCGCTTTTCGCCCGAATAGAACCTTTTTTTTTCGAAAAACCCCCCCTCGGTTTTCTTCCCTGCGCTCCTGCATCGGTCCATCCTTACCCCAGCGGTTCCCCCCTTTCTTTCCCCCCTCCCTTTTTTTTTATATATCGCGCCTTTTCAGACAGTCCCCTTAGAGTTTTCTAGAATGGCACTTTCTCTCTCTTGACCCCCGCCCTATACGATGTTTCTCCCCCCCTCCGACGAGACCGATACCTTATATATGAAGCAGCTTCCTTTTTTTTTCCCCCCTCTATAGTTCTTTCTTAGATCTCTCAAAGTCTTTTTTTATCGCTTAATCTTTCTCCTTTTCGGATTAACCTTCTCTTCTCTTGCCTGTATCTCAGTTACTTTTTCGAGAAACCATCTGGATAGTAGTCTTCCCTATTTCTTCTCTTCTGACCTTCTGCCCTTCGTGCGAGAGTCATGGATTCACGTGTAGAGTCCCTCCGCAAAACGTCTTTTTCTGTAGCTCGAAGGCGAGGTTTTTTTTTTCTCTCTTTAGATTCCATCTCCTCCATCTCTTCCTCATCCGCACCTCCCCGTTTCCCACTCTTGGGCGAGTTTTCTTCGTGCCGTTTCCTTTTGGTCCCTCCCTCCACATATCCTGCGTTCGAGATCCGTTCTCCACATCTTGGACTGAAGCTTCGAAGTCTCTCACTTCCGGATCCCCTTTATTCCCCACCCCCCCCCTCCCAGTAAGAACCAGTCTCCATTCCTCACGGACCTTATCGAATCCAGTTGAACAGAATGATCTACTCCCCTCGCCTCTCTCTTTTTCCCTTTACACGGGCTATTCGCTTTGCCCTCGGTGTCCATCCCCTCATCTTTAGGAGCCCCCCTTAGCGAACCTTTAAAGATTCCTTCTGTTTCCCTTCTAGACTCTCCTGGTTTTCCCCCGATCTATCTGTGATCCCCCCCCCATGAATTCTTCTTATTCGGAGAACTCTCTCTTCTTTATCTCCTTTCGAAATAGCTTGGGCCTTCTTTGCCAGGGATACTCGTGACTTCAGCGTTTTTGGAGGAGTTTTTTTCTAGCTACAGTCCTGCTGGCTCTGCGAGCTGGCGTGGCTCAAGCTTCTCCCCCGTCCCTCCAGAGGATCGGATATTCCGATTAGGTCGTTCTCCTGGTCTTTCCTCTCTTCTGACAGGCTTGTTCTCTCTCACGCAGCCCCGAGTTTGGCCGTTCGGGGAATTGGCTAGCTTCTTCACGACTCAACTGTTTAAACTCCCTGCTTCTTTCCTTTCCGGAGTTTTTATCTTTGATATTTTCTTCCCTCCTGGACCTCCCTCCTGAGTAAGACGTCCTTCTCTAAGCTCGTTTCTGTAAAACTCCAAGAGCGACCGTCTTTCTCGCGGACGCCTGTTCGGATTTTTTGAGTCGGAGCAGGCCCTATTTGCTTGGCCTGGAGAAAGGCCTTCTCGCGAGACTTTTGAAGATGTCTTTTTTTTTTAGGGAGAGGTCGTTAGCGTCGCGCTCTCCTTAGTTTTTCTTCGGCTGATAGTCCTTCCCCCCCCCCCCCCCCCCCCCCCCCCCACCTCTCGTCCTTCTTCTTCCGTTGAAGTGTTCGTTGCCGATCCTAAGTCTTTGCTTTCGTTGGGGTTTCCTCGTTTTTTTTCTGGCCAGGGCCCTCAATCTCTTTCCGTTTCCTCCTCCTCTCAGAGGGCCTCTTCCCTCCGGCCTCTTCCTCTCAGCCTTCCTTTGATAACACAGATTGTCGGGTACTTTTTCTTTTGATCCCCCTTTGGGGGGGTCTCATTAGTCTCTCCTTTCGGGTCTTTTCTATTTCTCTTTACAAAGGGACTCTCTTCCTTCCCCTCCGAACGTTTTTGTTTCTTTCCAGTTTCCGACCTCAGATGGAGCCGAGATTCTACTCCCCCTCCTCAGCCTCCCCGTAAGTCTTACCTCAGCCAGCTTTTTCTCCGTGCTCTTCTTAATTCTCTGTAGGTTCCTCAACGCTTCCTCGAAGCTCTCTTCTGGATTCGGTGACCGGCTTCCGGTCGTTTTGAGACAACGATCTACGAACCCCGGCCAACGTCGCAGCCACCCCCTTTAAAAGTCTTACCTAGGCACGAGCATTAAACGGTATTCGGACTTAAGAGCTCTTGACTCCCAGGTCAGAACACTATAGTGCAGACCCTATACCCTATCCTACCGAGACCCTCTTCTCCTGAAGGCCTGGCTCTCCTGCCCTATCTCAGGGTTATCCCCAGGAACTCTCCGAAGAGTCCCTGATCTACCCGACTTCGGTCTTTTTCGATTCCTTTCTTTGGCCTTTATCGTTAGACCCCTTCAGACCGATGTTTATAAATCCTCCTTTCCCTTTTTTCCCAAGGGATTCCTTTTAGCACTATCCCCCGGTCTCTATTCCCTAATCTATCAGAATAGCTTTCACGGCGTCCCCCTGCTCCTGTAAAAATGTGACTCCGGCGTCGTTTCCCATAAATTCTGTTTTCTCCTTTATCGTCGGCGTACTTCCAGCCTTGAATCCTCCCCTATGATCTCTCTTGCGACTGCCCCTTAAACCTCCCCTCCTTAGAGTTCATCTTCCTTCGACGGATCCTCTCGCCCCCGAAGGCCTTTAGCCAGATTCTCCTATCCTAGACCTCAGTATTTCTTCCTTGAACCCCCTAAAGATAGCCTTTCTGGAGATTACTCAAATCTCCCCCCCTTTCCGAGATCTTGTTTGTTTGGAACTAAGATCTCCCATTTCCCTCTTCCCTTGAGGACTTCCCTCTCGAGAGGATAGTCGCCCTCAGGGTTCCCGGAATAAAGATACCGTCCACCCGATCCCCCCCTTTCTAAAGCCCTAGAGAACAAATCCCTCGATTCTCTCTCAGAATGGATAGCTTTGAATGTGAAGAAATCCCATAGCAAGAGGATCTTCTGCAGCACCCCCTACCACGGGTCCTTCTTTCTGATAAGGTTTCCCTCTGGAACCTTGTGGGAGCGAGGCTTGAATCCATCCCCCAAGACTCCGTCCCAGAGCCCGACCCTTGAGTAACTGTGTTCTTTCTTTCCGAGAGTTGCTCGTTCCTTCATATTTTTTCAGCTGCCCTTTCAGTCTTTCCGGAGAACCTGAGTTTTCTGTAAAGTCTCCTCTGAGCGTTTCTTTTCACGATTTTTTTTTTTCCCAGTCAAGTCAGTTGAACGGGCTCTGCCTCTTTTCCCAATCTTTTATTCCCTTCCCCCAGGCCCCCTCTTTCTTCGATGCTTTTCATTTCACTAGCTCCTCATCCAAACGCGCTCCCTCATCGCTTCGACATTTCCCGCTGGACGAGTTCATTACTCTTCTCTTGAGCCTCTGGGAGATGAACTCAAAGGCTTCTCCCTCCGAATTTTTTTTCTTCTCCCTGTTTCCCTAAGCCCTGTTTTACCCTCCGAAACGTTGACGGGTCCCTCGAAAGAGGCTCTAGGTCCGCTCTGGGGCTCCCTCCCGAGTTCTTTTCGTAAAAGTCCCCTCAGTATTCCTTTTATCCTCTTCGGCCGAGGCTCCGGCGGATGATCTGGAGAGGTCTTTTTAGATCGATCTTTTTGTTTCTAGTACGCCCTTTTTCCTGTGTAACTATTTTCCCTTTGCAGGATCTTTTACCGAGTCCCTTTTTCATCAAGTTCCTCGAAGCCTCTGGCTCTTTCTCTCTTTTTATAATCCTCTTTTTTGTTCTTTCTTTCTGATCCCTAGGATGTTCCTGCCTCGCGAGATTCGCTCCTCTTCCAGAATTTTCTCAGTGAAAATTCTCTTTTTCTCTTGGGCGCCCCTCTTTCACGAGGTACTCCTTGCTCTTGGAAGTCACGTCCTCCTTATTCCATTTGTCCCCTCAAGTTAACCTTTTTTCCTCTGCGTTGCACGTCTTGGGACTTTTAACCTGATCGTTTAGGAATCTCGCCCACGATGAGGAACGCTTCCATTTGCTCGAAACTTGGTTTTGCTTCTCAACGATATCCTCTTTTCTTTTTCAAATGAATCTTCCTTCCTCGGAAGAGGCTCCTCTAAAGGCTGCATCTCTTCTCCCGAGAGTCAACTGTTTAAGTTTCCCCCAGATCCTCTAAGAGCCGATAGGCCCTCCCCCTCTGGTCTCCGCAGGAAGGCGCTTATCCTTTTCGCTCCGCTCTAAGGCCTCGAATACTTTCCCATAGATCGAAAGTAAACAGCTTTCCTCTAGCTTCCCTAAAGTGACCATTGTTCCGTCCTTTTCAGTTTTAATGCGACACCCTCCCTTTGTGATCCTTCTCCATCCTTCTTTGGAGCTCTCGTTAAGACGAGTTATTCCTCCAAGCCCCCTTCGCTATTCTCTTGCCCTCTTACCCTTGTCCTGCTTTTCAGACCTTTTTTTCCCCGGCGCCTCCACTTTACTAACAGTTTCAGGACGGCTCTTTTAATGACGAATCTTTAAGTTAGAGCCTCCCTTGACTCCGCTCTCCGTTTTTTTTCCCGGGATCGTCTCTTTCGGGACGCCATTCTTTAATCGCCTTCCTTCTCTTTGAACGGAGGAGATCCGTTTTTCCGTGCGTAGTTCTCTCATGCTGTTCTCCTTCCCTGATCTCCTTTCTCTGCGCTCTCCCAAGTATATCTTTTTTTCCTCTTGGAATACGCCTGGTTTCTCGGTGGTCCCTGCGGACTAAGCTTCTCGCCATCCCCCTTTTCTTTTCTTCCAGAACTCCCCCGGGAGCCAATTTTCCCTATGGAGTACCCCAGTCCTCTCTCCTATGGAGATTTCCCCCCCCTACATGACTCCTTCCCTCTTTCTTACAGGAATCGTCCTCCTGGAAATGCCTTTATTAGGAGAAATCTTATCTTCGTAGTCCGGCATACCTTCTTCCTAATCCCCCCCTTCCGTCTCGGGGTCCCCCAGGGGGTAGGCCCAGTTCCAGGTCGAGTTCCCCCGCTTTGAGTCCGATCGCCATGTTTTAATTCCCTTTCGAATCCCTTCCCTAGTTGGTCCCGAAGGGAGTTTCCTTTTCTAGCGGAGTTTGTCCCGCCCCTTCTAGCACTTGTTTTCACCTTTCTTATACCCCCCTCTTTTTTTAGTAGATTCCGTTTTTTTTTTCTTTTACCGATCTCGGTGCTCGTCTTTGACTTTCCTTTGTACCCTTCCCCCCCCCCCAAACTTTCCCTTTCTCCTTTATAATTTTATTTCCCGGGTCAAAATCCTCCGCTTCTACTTACAATCTTTCCTCCTAAGCTCCTCTTAGTCCCCTTCCTTTTTCCCCCTACAATTCCCATTCTCTTTCCCCTTATGGTGCGATTTTTTTCGAAGTGATGCTTTCCGTGCCTTCAAAGAACTCGTGTTTACCCTGAGCGATCGTTCTTAGTGTCTCCGAGTATTTCTCTCTTCGTGTACTTCACTTCTTCGAGTTGCTACTGACTCAGTCTGAGGAATAACTACGTCTATGCCCCTCAGACTCATCGTGAACTGCTCGAGAGACTTCAAGAGCAGTTCTAGTGGCCTAAGTGACCGGATTTTTTTTCTCGTGACCCCATAAGTTTGTCCTCCTGTCCTCATTTCCAAGAGTTTTAGACTTATGCAACAACGCCGGCACCTTCAACGTTACCCTAAGCGGCCTCGGCCATTCTTAGCAGGGCAGTTCCCGACCGTCCTTCTTCTCATCTAGTTCCCAACCGACCCTATCCGCCGTGAAGGACTAATGATGAACCGCCCCGATGGCCTGCGCCGACTGGGGTTTTGGCCCGACTCAAGGCTTACTTTGGGGCTCTTCATTTCAAGAGACGTTTCCGTGTTTTTCTTCCCCGCCAAGCTTAAGGTCTAAAGAATAGTCTACACGCGACCCTACGGGATTTATCTCTATTTGAATAAGACTCCCCCTTGCTGAGTATATATGAGGCCGTACCGTCCCATGTTAAACGTCGATTCCCGAGAGTTTAGAAAGGGACCGTGACTCTAAAACCCCCCCCCTTATCTTGTTAACAAGAACCCCCCCCCCTTCTTAAGTTATAAGCCAGCCAACTCCATTCTCTGATACCTCCCACTAAGTAGATCTTGCAAGGATCTATTTCCAGCGGGCGCCTTCAATCTGACATATTTCCTACTTGAGGCTTTCACGCCCTTATATGGACCACCAGTAGAGCCCATTGTCGACCTCTTCCGTCACAGCCTTTTCAACCCGCTTTCGAAGCCCAAAGACCCACTCAGCACAACTCGACGACCCTCGCCTCTGCAGCTCGCTCCACCGGCACGGCACCCCTTATTCCGAAGAACGGTTACTCATGCCCTTGCAGAGCCTCTACAGCCCGCCGGCCGCGAACGACGCAGTTCCTCGACCCCTTCTTCCCTGACGACCAGCCCTTTACCGCTTTCTTTCTCCAGCAGGACGAGCCCGATGGGCTCTAGACGCTCCTCACCGGCTTGCGAGCGTAACACCTCTCTTCCTGCTTTTGGAAGGCTCAAAAGCGAGTCCCCCCCCTCCCCGATGTTCGTGAATCTCTTCAAGCGAACGTTTTCGGGACGTGAGAGAGTGATCACATAGTGTCCATTCTTATGGAATCCCCCCTCCTTCGACTCTACCCGAAGAAATCTGGTTCCCCTGAAAGACCGTGAGGACCCTTCAAGTCTTGCCTTTTCCATAGAGCACACTTGATCGATATCTTTAAGAGATGTGACCCCAACTAGGGCTATCCCCTTGCGTCTCATAAGGTTAACAAAAGGTGAAAAGCCCTGACCGGACGTAGTCCCTTCCTTGATTCAATCGGTCTACCCACCGCGAGGG
>Ga0179591_1331202_pt1 | contig 23452 bp, 21 predicted proteins | sample CZOMad2_1_08_16f_FD_182891 | JGI IMG/M metagenome (GOLD analysis project Ga0179591, IMG submission 182891) | Vadose zone soil fungal communities from Angelo Coast Range Reserve, California, USA - CZOMad2_1_08_16fungal (PacBio error correction) | ecosystem: Environmental > Terrestrial > Soil >... | reverse complement strand
TGCGTCCGATTGGTGTTTTTCTCCTCCGAGCGACGCTTTTATTTTTTGACGGACTCCGACCACGGGCCTGGGCGTAAGCCGGGCTTTTTCACCCCCCCAATGCCGTGCCTAGATGTGATCCCCTCTTATCTTCTCCCTTTTCTTTTTGAAACCCCTCTCCGTCTTCACAAGCCCGCGACTCCGGCTCTTCTGTACGGTCAATTCTCGGGTCCCTCTTGTCCTTTCGAGCCCTCCCCCTTAGGGGAATTGACCCTTCCCTCTTTGGCTTTTCTTTTAGGTATTCCTGCAGTCCTTTAGTCCAGAGATAAGCCGATTCCCTTCCGGAGCATGCCGGCGTGCCGTGGAGCATCCCCCATCGCGACTTTTAACCTCTTCCTTGCCGATATTGTGAAGAGTCTTACGTTTTACAGACTCTTCCCCCTTTCCCCTTCTTACATGTTCTCGCGGCAGGTACTTCCCTCGAAAGGTCATATTTCAGGACGGTGTTTGCCGGAGCACTCCGTCCCCTTCTTAACTCTATGTGCATCCTTTTGACCCTTTTATCCCCCTTCCCCCTCTTTACTTTTTTCTCTTACTTCCCCCGGGTTTGCCATCCGAGGGCCTGCCACAACACGAATTCCTTTTCTCTTTCGACCGGTTTCTTCAGGGGGGAAACTTTTACCCTAGCTAGTCATAGATGCCTTCTTCATCGCTGCCGGTCGGCGCTTTTTGTTTTCTTCGATTTCCTCCCCCCTTCACTTCCAATCGGTTTTAAAACTTCGACTCTGTGCTCGAGACGGGTTCCCCCTTTCTTGGACGAAGGGGCACTTTTCTTGAGTGGTGCCTTGGCGCATGGTTGTTCCCATGGACTGCGCCTGACAGGCTGAGCGTTCCCTTCCCTCTGCGTTTCAGTCAATTCCTTGAAACTCCTCTAATCCTTCCTTCCAAGAATGTTTTCTGTCTTAATGTGTTGAGTGTACTCTCGTCTTCAATTCGGGGGCGGCTCGAGTTTATTAGGATTTCAACGAAGGAAGAGTTCATTTTTTCGCAGTTCCTCTTTCGAACGTGTAGGTCTTCGAGCTTTGACGAGAGAGCCAGAATTCCTCTCCCTCGACTTTCTATCTGAGTTGTTCCTTTGAAGCATGGAACCCAGACTTTCTACCATAATTCCGGTCTCGACTCCTCAAGCCCTTTCCTCTTTCAATTACGCTTCCTCAGCGTAATACGGTGCGTTCTGTCTCCTTATACGGTAATTAAATCCTCCGGCCCTTTCCCATAGTATCTTTCCGGAGATTCTAAAAAACGGCATTTTCTTTTACAGAGCACATGGCAAACCCCGACGCTCGATGCCGTACCGATCCATTTTCTCTTCCGTCTCAGCTCTCTTTCCCATGGAAGTTGCTCAGAGGTCGCCCTCTTTCCCCCCTGCAGCAACCTGAGGCCCTGCGTTGTTCTCCAAGAAGGGCACGACCGACCCCAATTTTTTCCTCTACTTTTTCCCGCTCACGTCCCCGCAGAGGGAAATTACCTCCTTCTTTCATTCTTCTTCCCTAGTGATGGCCCCTATCCGTTTTGGCTAAAACAAATTGTGAAGTCGCGGTGAGCGCTTCCATTATTCTCTCCGGGGACTTACTGCTCTTCTTCTTTCGTAAATTTTCCGTTTGCATACCCAGTTATTTTTTCTTCAACAAGGCTTCCGGTTTTTGCCCATTTTTTTAACCGTTCGGCCACAGCGATGCCGTGAAGGTCCTTTTCCTTCCTCCCGACCTTCCCTCACCGCCCGGTATTTGACCATTTGCTCTCCTCCAATACTCTCCCTCAGAGTCTTATCTCTACTCCCTTTTTTCTTCCCGCAAGCAGAAAAAACCAATGCGGACGGCTTGCTCTCCGCTCCTTTCTTGTGGAAGGCATTGTTTCTACCTTCCCCCTTTTCCTGTGCCCTTTTACGTTCCAGACCCCATCTCCCTCGTACTTACCCCGACAATAAACGTTATGGCGGAGGCTAACAGTCTTTATTGGGCTCCCTCGGGCTTTTCTCCCACCTCTGGCCGACCTGCACCCTCCTCCGACTCCAGGTGTATCCAAGATGGGAAATCAACGTACGGTTGCTCAGCGCCGGCACCACCCTTTCCTCTCCCCCGTAGACCTTCTGGTCCGTTTCTGGTAAGAAATTTCGACTTTCCCTTCTGTTTGATGTTTCCCGAGCGGCCACCCGGATAGAGTCGGGCATCTGCGCTTTCTCTTCTAGCGTAGTTCTCTTCCGAATGCCTCCTTTAGATGTTGTACGTTAATAAACATTTTGCATTTGTTCTTTACGATCTTATCTGATATATGGGGCCCTCCAATCGTGTTGTTTTTTCTGACCCAAGTCACCAGCAAAGGTTGATGATAACTTTTCACCTAGCAGCAGAGGTCCATTCGGTCTATACTAATACTTCCCTGTCCCTTTCGGTTCTCTCCACGAGATGGAATGGTTGACCCCAGCTCAAGCATAAAAAGAACGTTCTCACTCTCACCGTAAAGCGGCGCATGTCGACGTCGGCGCGACTCCCCTTATTCCCTGGGCGCGCAGACGGGTCTCCTTGATGCGTCCCATACTATGTTCCTTCTCGGTTTTTTTATGCCGGAGGACTTCGAAGCGCCAGAGACCATCGGTCCACTGGCATCATACCAGTCACACTGTCCTTGGCCGCCCTCCCAGAAGAGTAGTGGTAGTTCTCCCATTGAGTCCCTTTCCTCTCGGAGGTCCACGTAAACAGACTTTTCCCGCGATCAGTACCGAATTACAATAGCTTGCCGGACAGCCCCTTTCTCTTCCTTTGTGTCTTATGAGGACCCTCCCCTGACACTCCTATTCTTTCATCTTCTTCCAGATTGGTCTCTGATACGTAACTTCGTCGTTCTTTAGTTTCTAAACCTGTACCGGCCCGCTTCATTTTGGGGTCTCCAAAAACTTTTCCCAACAAAGCCTCTACCGAGTTCATCCCTTCCTTTTTTTCCTTTTTTCCTTTTTAGAGGTATGGGAAACCACCAACGGGCCAAGATTCCTCAATCCCGTATAGCCGCAATGTTTAAGCGCTTCTCTGCACCGTGTTATGATAACTTTTTTTTTGTCTCCCTCCTTATCCACTTGACCCAGCATATTTTGAAGCATCATTACGGCCCGCCCTTGAACGACCCTCCAGCGGCCTCCCAACAAGTAAATTTTTTCTCCAGTCCTCCAGTCTTGAGTCCCCTTCCGGCCTCACGGTTACTTTTTTACCGAACCGCGAAAGAGGCCGAACGCTCTGAGAGTCTCGCTGTCTCTTTCCCTACACATGGATCGGCCTACAGCTCGGTTCCTTCTCTCGCCAATGGGATGGATGCCATCCCCTCTTTTCCATCGACTTCCCGCGACCTGGCACGAAAGTCTGGTACCGCCCACGGCCACAGACGACACGAACTCCCTTTTCTTTTCCGCGTCGTAACTGGTTTCTCAGAGAGTGTGCCCGACTTCAATCCTCTCCCCCCCCTTGATTCTGTGCTAGTATACCCCCAAGCGTGCGGATTTGACACTGGCTCCCCCGCCAATATCTTCCAGCTCGGTTTCATTCTTCTGCCGCAGAAATTTAGTGAAATTTTTTTTTAACCTTCAACTCTTCCTCGGAATCGTTTGATGGGTCCGCCTTTCCCGCAGCAAACTTTGAATGGACGTGCGATAATCGAAAACAATTCCCTCCGTCTCTGTACGGCTAGTGTCATGACGGATGGAATTCTTTCACATGGAAAAAGCGAGCCGCCTATAATGCTCCTCTCTTCCCATCGAAGCTCACGGACCCCTTCACATCAGATTTGCACAAAAGACAAGGCCCTTCAAACTTCACCCCCCCCCCTCCCCGGCCGCATGTCTTTCCCCCATCCCTCCTTTTGATGTCCTGGACGGCCTAAAGACTAACCCCCTTCTGTCCCTAAGTATTGCTCCTTTTTAATCCCGATTATCTCCCCGCGATGGTGCAGGATCCCCTCCGACTCCCGGCTACTGTTTTTTTTTTCTCGGATCTCCCCTCTTATGCCCGACGGATGGGTGACCATCTTTCTCCCCTTCTTTCCCTGATCGTTAAAAAAGAATGGCTGCGAGGGTTACGTTTGGCAACCCCCCCCGTTCTGTTCTTTTATCTCTTTTCCCTTTTCCAAATATGAAACTTCCGAGGATGAACCTCCTCTACAATTCCCTTTTCTCTACTAACGAATTGTAAAGCCCCAGCGACGTAAAAAATCTTCGAACTCTTCTCAGTTCGGATCTCCTTCAGTTCCGACGCCAGGTTCTTCCCGGATAATTATATCCTCCTTTGCATTTCTGCTCTCCTCCCTAAAAGGGCTCTGATTCGAGCGACGATGCCAAAGATGTCGTCTTCCCCTTCCCCCCCTACCGGCTGGCTCGACCCCCCCTTTTTCCTAATTTCCTCAGGTACACCATGCTGAAGGACACACGCGCTTTTCTAGTCGACCTGTAATGGCCCTCCCCCCAGTCCCGTACCTGCATCCCGCAGGTGATCTTTTTCCAACCCCCCCCGTTTCATCCCTCTGACCCAAAACGCCCCGGCTGTGCCAAGGCAGAATCTCTTTCTTCAATTACCAATAAAATCCTCTTTTCAAAACCCCTCACCAGCTCACTCCCATATACTTCTCCTTTGGAGAGATCATTGAGTCCTCTTATTCTTGAAGCGAGCTCTTTTTCTCCTAGTGTAGTTGTATACCACGCTGTGATTCTTTCTCCACCCACACTCCGTGCTCGAGGTGTCCTTACTTCACCTTCCTGGACCGATAACCTCATCCTCAGGTAATCGGTGTTCAACCTGCCCTTCATGGTCTTTGACACTCTCCAATCTCCTCGTGGTGTCTCCTTCGTGATTCTTTGCCAAGTTTTCCCCCCCAGGGGTGATTTAGCGTTCCCCACTCTTGGCATAGCTTCTTCCCTCTCTATTGCCAATTTCTAGCCGAGCCCGAAGTCCTTGCCCACTCTCTCATAGTGAAGGATCCCCCATCTTCCTCTCGATCCGCGAAAGGATACGTCCCCCTTTAGCTGAACGATCCTCGGTGAACTTCCTTTGTCCCCCTCCTCTTCTCCTGTTCATAGATCTGAAACCCTTGGAGGTCAATCCTCGTCATTGTCATATTTCTTTCTTTTTACTAAGTTGGGGTGACCTTCAGGCTCCTGTCCACCTGCCCGTGTTCCTGGGCAGCCGTCCTTGTTTGCTCTCTGCCCGAACCTCCAAATAACATGCTTCTTCCCCTAAGTTTTCGAAAACAACACGATAGAAGCGGTTACCCGGTTTTTCTTCAGCCCAAATCAGAGATCTCTCGCTGACCCGATTAGACCCGATCCCCGTTGAGTATTGTCCCGTCAGAGGTCACGATTCCTCCCCCGATGCTGAAACCTCCGGAGGTCCGAGTCCCTCTGGATACCGCTCTCTCTTGAATCGATTTCCGAGGATTCGTATTCTCGGTGTCTATCTGCATGGGGGCCACCTGGTTTCTTCTTCTTTCCTGCTTGAGCGCTTGCTTTAATTCGGAATTCGGAATATTGCCTCCGACCAATCGAGCGGCCTTATTCTTTCTGAATGGTGTCTTTTTACCCCCTTTTCCTTTATTAGTTATTCTCAACCTAGGTTGCGGACGTGGCTTCGGCATGTCTCGTCCTTTTCCCCCCGAGTCCCTTGTTTTCAGTCAAGGTTTTTCCCCTCCCGATTTGCAAGAAACCGTCGGCGGTTGTCTCGACACTCCGATCGGAGGGAGTCCCGATTTTTTATGACTCCTGGGGTCCAAAGAAGACCTTAGGTCCGACTACTCCTCCTGGCGGTAGGGTCCCTCCCTTAAGCTCCTTTCACCTTCGCCTCCCCGAATTCCTGCCCCCGCATCATTTTTCCGTTCAGGTCCCCCGTTCTGTGACGGTTAAATCCCGACCCCTTCCTGTCTAGTCTGGGCAGGAGTTTTTCAAACGCGCCGAGCAACTTTCCCCCCCCGGGTCTGAATGTACGCTCGAGTTGGTACCCCCATTTTGACTCTTCCCCCCTACGCCCGCTTTCCTTCGCTCGTTGCCCGGCCGCGGAGTGCGGTTCCTAGCTTTCAGCAGTGTGACAGCCGTTGCAGACTTATGGCCTTACTTGGTTGCCTTTCCGCTTACGTTTCTCCCCCCCAATTCCTCCTCAGGGGTTAAACCTCTTCCGGCCCTTTTTCTCAACCCCAAAATGTCTCAGCCCCCGCCTGGAGTGGCGGGCTTATCCCTTAGCTCCCTTTCTTCTTAATTCTTTCTACCTTCCCCTCTTGGAACCGGTCACCCCGCTTCCCTCGTATAGGATTTTTTCCCATTTTGCGAACCGTGACAGCCACGCTCCGGGCTCTCTGAAAATTGGAGGTCGAAAAGTTCCCACTTCCTACTTATCAGAGTCCCTTAGAATAGGAAAGCTTCTCATCTGCTCTCTTCGGTCTTTAAGCCTGGAACCCAAGACAAGAAGGCGCTCCGATTCGTGCTCCCGGCAAGCTATTTTGTTGCTCCCCCCCTTCCTTTCGGATCGCGGAAATCATACTTCTCTTCCCCTTTTTTCCCCCCAATTTTTTTCTAGAACGCACTCAACGACCGGTGCGGCGGCCATACCTCTTGGTTGATCTTGCTACCTCCTTATTTTCCCCGTATTCTTCTGGAGACTCCTTTCTAGGCAGCATTCGAAATCAAGGGGCCAGCAACGCAGGGCTTCACTCCCCTTTTCGCCGGCGATCCCACAACCTCTAGAAATGAAGATCCTCGGAACTTTTTTTTTTCACCCTTCGTCGACTTTCTTTGGTGATGCTGTTGACCTCCACGCGTGATCGGCCAGCGCAGGGCTTTTTCACGGTTTATATCCCCTCATTGGTTTCCCGTCGATCTTTTTAAACCCTTTTTTCTGTGACTTTTGGATCTCTCTTTCCTAATGTTGTTGAGAGTCCAAGCGCCCCGCCCCCCCCCCCTTTTTCAACCCGCTGGAGCAGCACCATTCGTAGAAACGTCCCAGCTCTCCCGTGAGATCCCCCTTTCGTTGATGGTTGAAGCCTTAACGATGTTGAACCACAACGTCATCCCGAGCCTCTTCTTCGTTTGGGGTGTCTTGCGATCGGTCCTGGCGGCCTCAGGTGATGTTTCAGTCTTTCCCCTAAGGGTGGAACCCGACGGGCGCCCCCTTTGTTCTTCCTCGACATCATCCGGGACATGACCCTTTCTAACCCAGGGCCTGGTATTACTTCGCCTTTTCTTCGTTGCTCACTTTTATGCAAATTGGCCCTCACGCGGTCAAAGGATTTCCGCGTCTTTCCCCCTCTCATTTTTGCACTGCTTGCCGGAATCAGAGATTTCACCTCTCCTCCGGAGTCTTCCTTGGATTCTTTTTTTCTGATGACTCCATTCCTCTGCCCACGGCTCCTCCATTTCTTCTATTTCACTGAAGTTAGTTTAGACTTTTTCGTTTCCCCCTCCCCTTTCCTCACAACTTTTTCACCGATGACTTCATTTCTTGAAGTTTGACGGGGTTTCGCAAACTTGAACACCCGAGCGGCCGCGTTCCGGGTTCTTCGCTTGTTCCCTTGAACCTCATCGCTCAAAGCAGAAACCGCCCCCCACTCTCACGATTTCCTTCTCAACTGCTGCACGTCTCCTTTTAGAAGCCACTCTTATCCCTCTCTTTGGACGCCCCTCACCCCTATTCTACTTTCCTAGGAGACCGACAAGTCTCCTGGAATCCCCACTCCCTTTTGCGTACCGAGAAGTTAACCGGATTTCAGGAAAGTTATTGCTCATCCGCCGGTTTCGCCGCACTCTCCCGCCCCGCTCTGTTCTATGAGTCCCTAGAGGGTTTTCCTCCCCCTGAGCTCTCCCCATGGCTCCTTTCCCCTTAGCGTTAGCGGATTAATCGAGTTTCTCTGGCTGATGCACAGCCCCTGACTTTTTTCGTGACAGAGAAAGGACGGTACGTCTCTCTTTACAAGAAACCCCCCCCCGTTCCCATCGAAAGAAAAGTCCCCCCTACCCCCTTCTTCCCCCTCATTTTGAAGGCTCCCTTCCTAGACAGAAACCCCCGTGATTTCTTTCTCGTCTCTGATTTGACCCTTTCCTTTGCAGTCCTTCTCCTCTCGGCGCTTCATGCTTCATTTCACTCACTTCGTTTTGAAATCTTTCTTTCTTGACTCTTACCCCTTGAACTCTTCTGATCTGGGATGTCCGCTAACCCGAGACGCCACTCCTCTTTTGAAGTGTCAAATGACATTCCCCTCCTCGCCCCACCCCTTTTTTATCCGTCCATCTAGTCAGGAATCGTTTTATCTCTCTCACATATTTCTTCACCCTTTCCTCCAGGGACGCGCCGAAGAGCAGTTGTCCCCCCGACCTCCGTTTTGACCCCGACGCGACTCCCTAGCCAACTTCCCCCTCCTCCCCCCCCCGCGCCACTAAGGACCCTCTCCCGGACTCTAGAATCCCCCCCCCGGTAAGGTTGGTCCAAGCCGCGCTGACGAGACTGGACCGCGCTAAAACCGACCTTGCTTCGGGTGACCGGGGCGAGAAGCCCCCCCCCCTCTTTTGTGCCTTAATCGACCAACTTCGATCAGCCCGGTTTCTTTGTTTTCGTCCCTCGTGATACGTCCGCCCCTTTCTTCTTTTCTTCTTCTGGCTCAAAGTTCCCCTTCCTCCCACCCCGTTCCCCCCCCCTTTCATAAGGATTCTTTTGTTGCCAAGACGCAAAAAAGTTGAACGGGCATGTTCTTCCGCACTCACACCTCGCCATCTTTCCCTCCTTCCTTCAAAGAGTCACCTCGGCACCCGGGTTTGTCGATTTCTCACTTTCGCCTGATCTCGGCCCCATTCACTCCCTTCGGTCCTAATATGAATAGTTCCCTTTCTTCCCCCCGTCCCTGACCCTTTTCTTCTTAAACCAATAAGAAATCTGCGTGCTCTGTTCAATGGCCATAATGCGGCTCGTTTTTACCCCCCCGGTCTTTGAAACAAACAGAGAAGTTTTACATTCGCTTTTCCCTCTCCCTGGCATTTCCCAAAACCACAGAAAGATACAGTGCGCAAAAGGGCTGATCGCCATCGGGCGGAACGGACCCCTGCCACCTCCCTCCCCTCCTCGTGGTTAGGCCTAAAGTCCCCCCTTCTTTCCCACCCCCCCCTCTCCCAAAATCTCCTGGCCTACCTATCTTTTTAATAATAATTTTTTTGAGAGTTCTCCTGCTTTCCCTCTTAGGCAGAATCTCGAGTTGCTTTTTTCGTTCTCCCCCCTTTCCTTGGCAAGGACCCCAGGCAGGCGTTGGTTTTTTTCACCCCGTTGCGATCCTGCGGATTCCGCAATTTAAATCTTCTCTGGTAGGTGTGACACAGGTAGGTTCAAGAACCCGCTGACTCTCTTTTCACTTCTGATGTTTTCTTTTCTTAAGAAATAGAAGAGGCCCCAGTTTGTCTGTGATTCGATTCCGGGGAACTCTGACGTCCCTTTGCAATCGTCTTATTATAGGATATTTTCTCCCCGTCGACGAGACTGCCCCTAAGGAACTCCCAGGCCTCTTCCCTCCCTAGGAGTGTTTTTTATCTATAGCTAGAACGAAGCTCAACAGATTTCTTTGACGTCTCTTACGGTTGACCATAGGGGTCCTTCCTCTCCTTTTTGGCTTCTGGTTCATTCTTCCAAATTTCTATTTAAGGCTAGGGTTGCCGGACTTTTCATCAAGTGCGCCCTCCCCCATTCCATTTTTTCGAGGACCCCGGACTTTTGAGCTCCTTTTACACCCTTCGGCCATACTATGGGCCGGAAACTCTCTTGGAATCCTCTGAAAAAAACCGATATCGGTGACTTCCGGAGACTCGTCTTTCTAACTGCCCAATATCTAGAAAAATGCGCCCTCAGCCAGATTCAGTGTCATGCGAGGTTCCCTTTTTCTCGATTTCCAAGACGGCCGCGGCCTGAAACCTACTGGTTCTTACAGGGCTCTTTGATGATCTTCCACTGGGGAGTTTTCCCTCCTTCGCACGTGTCGTGGCTGAGGCTTTCTTTCTCCCTTTGATGCGAAACTCTCAGAGCTCGAGTCCTTTTAAATCCTTTGGAAATATTGCCGCCCCCGAATCGCATGTCCGAGATCTCCATGGTTTTTATAGTACAGGTAATTTCCTCTGTGTTCATACATTTTCTCTTCTTTTGCGGCGAGGGTACTTTCTACTGACCCCCTTGAAGGTTTCCCCGTTCAGAAGGTTTGTCCCCCCCAAGACTTGTCGGATTGCTATCTTATGTCATTTTCCAGCTAGAGCGGAGATCATCCCGCTGCCCCCAAAGCGCTTTGCGAAGTCTGAATAGACAAAACTCATTTTTCCCCCCTTTCCCTATCTTCAGCCTCACACATTTCTGCTAGCTGGCGAATCAGTGCGTTCTTTTCTCCCGTTGATTTCCTGGTTTTTCCTTTCTTTCTCCTTTTCAAGACACCCGGACGTTCCAGTCATGTCGCTTGGTTTTAGTCCTTCCCAAGCCTGACTCTTCTCCCCTCCCATTGGCCCGGAGAGGAAGTTTCTCACCTCTCTTTCCCTGCTTCCCACCGATAACCTTTCTCTCATAGGATGACCGCCAGACTCAGGTTCCTACCCGGTGCGTCGTGCGCTCTCCCCCTGCCGTTTCTCCTAACCAGACGGGCACGCCCCCCATCCGTGGCCCCACCACCCCCCCCCCCCCCCCCCCCCCCCCCCCCCCCCCCCCCCCCCCCCCCCCCCCACAATTTAATGGTTTGATCCCAGTCCTTTCTCACTGGTTTCTCCCCCGGGTCCCCTTCCGAGTAATGGATTCCGAGCCCCAGAATTTTTCTCTCAAACAACTCGTCCGAACTTTTTTTCCCCCAATTTCCCCCGTGTTCTTATAGGGAGCGTCTTCTCCCATATGCGACCCCTGGAACACCGAAACCGAAGGTTCCCCGTATTGTTTGAAAAGGGTTGGATCCCCCTCCTCTCTGTATCCCCCCCCGGTCTTTTAGTGTTTGAAATGGAAGGTCCTTCAACTCTCTCCCTCCTTGTTCTCCCCCTCAGGCGCATCTCAGTGAATCGATTCATGTGTCAGTGGATCATTCTCCACATTATCCACACCCTTCCCCCTGGAGGAGAACCGATAGGGATGGTTCACTCGATCCGATCTCTCTCTCCTCCTCGGAAATAAGACTTTCCCTCTCGAATGGACACATCCTACCCTGACAATACCGAGTTCCCTGGTTGTTTCCTCATGTTTTTCCTTTTTCCCTCCCATCTCTGGGCGTCTTTTCTAGAACGGCTCCAGTCGAGGTGAAATCCTCTCTCACCTCCTCCGGTTGCTCGCACTGCCAGTCCGACGAGGAGACTCCACATTTCGCCGGGTGTGGTCCGCCATCTCTTCCTTTCTTTTCTGGGGCACACCGGAAAGTCTCGTTCTCCTCCTTCTCTCAGCTTCCTGAGGCGTTATCGTGATTTCCTGATCGTACCGCGTTCCATTCAACTTTTTTTGGGTCTTCCTAATCCTCCGTTGTTTTTGCTTCCTTCAAAGCTCCCCCCCCCCAGAAAAACTGTTTTGTGACAAAAAGGCGGTACATCGCTTTTTAGCCTTCCTTCGAAAACTTTGACCTCGATGTAAATGCGGACTCCCTTCCTTACCGCGTCGTGCGCATACAGCCCAAAAAGAAGAATCGTCCTTTTTTTCTCTTCCCGAGAGTCTTTCCTCCTCGTGTTCATGATCGAATTCGCAGCGGTTGCTGCTTTTCAGTGGTCGTTGAGGCCATCTGAGTGACACAGGAGCTTTCTTTATCCTTTTCCGAGAAGGATGCCTGAAAGAGGACCCTCTCACGCAATTCTCCTTCCTTCGTCCGCCCCTCTCCAGCACCCGGGCCTGTCTTTGGCCCCCTCCGCACTTGTAGTCGTATTCTCAACTTAGCGGTTTCTTCCATAAGGATTCTCTCTTCACTTACAGCGGACTTGGTTTCCTCCAAAGTTGCGGACCTGAGCTTAAGCGCAGGCCTTTTGTTCGGTTTTTCTTCTTTCCACCTCTCCCTAGACCCCCTCTTCAAGTTTTTAAGATGACGCATTGCTTTTCTGGTCTTTCGTTGATTTTTTCTGGCCGCCACTCACCATTTCCCCCCCCCGAAAGATGGCCCAGCTTTTTTCCGTTTTTCCTCCCCCCTTTCCCCCAACACCGAGATCCAGTTAATCCGGCTTGTTTTCCTTCCACAGGGCAAGGCCAGATTGGACGAAAGGTCTCCCCCGAAAAGGTCCCTATTTCTTCTTTACCTGTTCTTTCTCCATGCCTTACCGAAAACTTCTTCCCCATGCCCTGCATCTTTGGACGCCCCAGTCCATCGTCTTCTTGTCCCGGTCACCTGACCTTTAGCCTTCCTTTCTCACCTTACTTCTTCCTGCGACAGTTCTTTCCTTCTCTCCGTCTTGCGCCAAGTTGCTTCCTCACGTTCCCTCCCGCGGCCGAGCGTTTCTTGATTCAGCTCAGATTCCCATTTACTTTCAGAGAGCCTTGATTCTCGCGTTGCCAATGGTGGTCGATTTTTTCTCCTCCCTCCTTAGTGTTCCCTCTTCCGGCTCCGGCCCTGTGAAGTGTCCTTTTTTCCCCGTCCCCCCCCCAGACCGGCACCGCAACCTTTATCCTCCTGTTTTCATTGGTGCCCGCTCTTGATTGTAAATGCGACTCCTGGATTTTTCCTTTAGTGCCGTCGTCGGCTTTGCACATAGCATTCCCTGAAGATCTCCCTCTTCGTCTTCGATAGGACATAGCCGTTGACCTTCCTGGTGAACATTGCGTTTACCCCTTTCACTCGGCAGGCAGTTTTCAGACCCCATCTCCGCTCCTGTCCCTCCTGAAGACACAATGTTGTGAAAGTACTTCCCCAAACCTAGCTGTATTTTTGTGATCTGCGCAATATTTTCTTCCCGCATATGGAAACGCAGCGCTCGAAGATCTTCAATGGTTCCCCACGCCAGCCCTCGAGGAAACCTTCCGCGCCAAACCGCCCGGGGACAACATCGGCAACAGAGACCTTTTCCACCTCGTCCGCCGCGAAGGTGTCATCCCCCCCCCTGATGTCTCCCTTGCTCTTCCTCTTTCCCAAATATAGACACGCGCCTTGACAGGAAAATAGGGTGATGTAGTCCTCTCGCGCTGACGTGAAGTTCAGTCCTGCCGACCCCCTTAGCTGTTTTTTTTTTTTTTTACTTCAATGATACTTTTTTCTGAGAACCTTATGTTACCCATAGCCTTCAAGTCCGTACGACCCTTCTTGTCTACAATTTCATCATGAGTTCTACGTTATCTTACTCCGTTCACGTCTTTTTTCACTATGACCATTTAGGGAATGACCTCTCTTCGACAGATCCCTGTCCCTTCCAGGAAGAAGTCCCCCATCTCTTATTCCAATCTGCCGGTGACTGCTTTTGCGTTCGTTGAAACTCCAAAGAAAGCGGTGTTCCTTCCTTCTTTATGATTTCCCCAGGTCTCGGAATCTAGGCGAAAGGGCTGTAATAAGTAGATCGAACGAGAAAGCTCTATAGTTCGGCACAACTGCTGTTACTCGAACACCTACAAATTTTCTTCGGTACCTGGATGCCGGAAACAACAGCCGTTACAGGCTGTTCCTTTGCAAATTAAGGGAAAGTAACACCCTCCCTACCTTTTCCTTAGCCGGTGTAGATAGAGGAAAGGGTGCCCACCTGCCCTCCCCAGTGCCAAAAGGGGAATGCCCATTGGCCCCCCTCAATATCTAGGGAGGAATCCCCCTCCCCTCCACTCTCCCCCCCCCCTAATCCTTGTTGTGTTGTCTTCTCGACCTCTTGAGGAGAGTTAGGTTTTTTAGACCCCTATCTAGGTGAGGGTCCGACTTCCCTACAACTCTTGACTTTCCTTGCTCCTAACCTCTTTGGACCTTCCATTCTTGAAGTGGATGATAAACTGTAATAACCCCTGCTTCATTGATTGACCGTGCCTTCCTGCGGACCCGCGCCTGTAACGTGACTCTGGTTTTGGCTGGCAGCGCTCCTAGAAAAGTACTTTGTCTTTTCGCTCTATGGTTCCTTGACTCGCGCGCTTGCCTCTTCCTTTTACCCCTGCCGTTTGTAGACGAGATACCCGCTTTTTATTGATATAGTCTCCTAAATTCTTCCTTTGGGCGTCTAGAAAGCCGACATCTAAGAGTAACGTGCATTCTCTTTTTTTAAGCCTTCTTTCCTCTTCCGCTTGTCCATTGAGTTATCTTGATCCTTTCCCTTTGTCAAGGGCAATCTATTGTAAATTCATTTCCTAGGGTTTTTGAATCCCTTTGGCTACTTATCAATAGCTGTGCTTAATACTTTAATCTGGGTTCCTTTATCCCCCTCGGACAAATCTTATAATCTTTGATGGATTCCAACGATTTCGTACCAACACACCTCTGCAGAGGAAGGCACCCCTAGGCCCCCACTCACCATCTCGAATGATCATATTGATCTCCTTCCCAGCCAGTCACGCTGATCCCTTTCTCTCCCGGTCAGCGGCAAGGAGATTTTCCTTTTTAAAAATTCTTTTTGTTCGGAGGTTTCTTTATCTTTCCGGTGCAATGATGGCTCATTTCGTTTTTCCGTGGACGTGGTAGTATTCTGTACTGGGGCTGAGATGATAATTCTGCCGTCCTAAGAGGAGGAACATCTTTTGAACAGAACTCTTGCCGCAGGAAGAACTACTCCTTATACTTACCGAGAGGACGGTGTCTCTTATCCCTTTTTTCAGGGTCTAGGAATTCAATGGGTTTCCAGGAGGAATGCGCCACTAGTTCTAAGTGTTTAACGCAGGTGTTTTTTTCCCCCTTTAAGAGTTCACGAACGTGTCGGCCTTCTCCTTCCTTCTTAGATGATCATCTCTTTCCTTCGAGATGGCTGCAAACCGCCGTCGGTTGCCCCCCGTACGGAAGAGCCCTTTCACCTTTGCGGGGCGCTTACATCTTCACCAAATAGAGACTCCTTATTTCCCTCCATTTATCGGTTATTTACCCCTTTTCCCGGTGACTTGTAATAACCCGACCCTGCCGTCTTCGGTGTCACTTCTCGGCTCTCCTTTCCCGTTATCCCCCTGCCCCTTTCCCTTTGGAAGTCCCGTCCGCTGACCTAACCGATTTCTATGACGACGACGCACTCAGCGCATAAGATGCCGCTTCGGCGCCAGGCGAGACCCTGCCCTGCCGGTTTTCGACCTGCACTCCACATCCGTTACAGTCGTCGCACCAACTCAATTTATGGGTTTTAAGTCGCTTAACGGGTCGCTCCGTTTCCTTCCCCAGATTCCTGCGGACCCAAAGGATGTTTGCCCTTCAAGCCTTTTCGTTCCAAACTTCTAAGCAATTTTTATCCCATCTTTTGCGGGATTATCGGGATCCCCCTTTTCTTCCCCTGACCAATTATCTTACCCTTTTTGGAAAAGAACCGGCAGGATTAACCTCGGTATTTTTTTTCCATTTTTCGAACCACTCAGCAAAGGCCACCTCGTGTTACAGGTTTCTTTACCTTGGGTCCGACCCTTTCTACTGAACGGTCCTTTTGCTTCTACAGAGACAGGCGCATCTCAAACCCTTCTTTCCCTAGATTGTCAGGTGGTCCTCATCATCACCACATGCCTCCGCCTCCCGAAGTCGTTTTCTCCCTCTCCCTCTGAACTTCCCGATCCCTGCCGAGGGGAACCCTCCTGTTCTTCCCTATCGCCCCTTTTCTCATGTCAACTACAGACTGATGGAGTACCCCATTAACCCGTGGATTCCCATAGGGTGGTCCCTTACCTCCGCTTTCGGGAGTTCTTCTGAAAGAATTCTGACACCCGAAGCTTTTCCTTTAAGTGGCAGCTCCCCCCCTTTCTGCTCTAAGTACGGCTGCCCCCCTCGACCGTCGACATGACTCTCCGCTTACGGTGTGTTACCGCTTTCTTAGTTTTAGATGGAAAACAGTCCATCTCAAGAGTATCTGTTTTGTTCGTTTTCAGTATTAGGTCGTTATCGACGAATGCCCCATGCCGCTCTTTACCGCTTGTCCATTCCCTTTTTCTTTTCCTCCTCTATCTCTTCCTTAATAACCTGTTTTTTGGGATCCCCAGCCCCCTTCCATTTTGGTGACAATCTTACATCGCGCGCAGAGCGTCGATATAACGAGTCTCCCCGGAGCCGCACCTCCTCCTTCCCTGAAGATCTCCAGCATAAAACTAGACTTCCCCCGATGTCTTATATCATCTCCTTTTCTCTTCTTGGTAATCTGGTTCAGTCCCCTTTGTAGCAAAGGAGTTTCTTTCCCATTGCTTTATTCCTGTTTACCCTTCTGACGAGCCATGAAGAGACAGAGACTTTTGGCCCCATGCCTATTTGGCTCATCAAGAAAAAGGTTTTCGTTATTGGCCGCATCCGTTCTGGTTCATGTTTTCCTCCCCCGATCTGGGAACGTACATCGACTGTCAGCGCTTTCCATCTACTTTTCATTGTCAAAATCGCGACAGCCCCGATCGGTCAAAAGAGATCCGTCATCGTCTATGATTCTTCCCCGAAAGTACAACCCGATATCCTCCTTGATAACCACCTCCGGCTATCCTGTTCAAATGTTCGTTATTTTTCGCCCAACTGCCCCCCGGTCCCAGATGGCATCATCGTGTCCCCCTTTTGTTTTCGACCCCCCCTTTGCACAAACGCAGATCCCTTTCCCCTTCTTCCCTTCAAGGTTTTCTCGTTATTTTCACAATTCCAGATTGGACCCGGTCGATAACTTATAATGAACCCCCCCTCAGACCCTGGGAAATGTGTCTGTTCATCTTTGGTTGATCCCGACCCTTTTCCCCCCATCATTCTTTGTGACCCCTCATTACTCATGGACCGGTCGTCGGTCAAAAAAGTGATTTGATCCAACCTCTACCCCTAATTCCTTCCACTGACGTTCTTCAGAAAACCCTTCGTCAGCAACTCCTCCACTCCTATCCCCTTCCTCTCTCTTCGAGAACGAGAGGGATCTTCCGATTTTTTCATGTTAGTTTAAGGAACCCGACTTCCTCTCCTTTGAATTTGGCATGTCAAAAGAATCCTTCTTTTACCTGCGAAGATACTACCCTGTAAGGGTAGGATCCACTTCCACTTTCCACACGTCCCCTCTCCCTAACGCCACTTCTTCTGCTTCTCGAATTGTGAATCCTCGTTTTCTCTACCGAGACCACAAATTGTATTACTCTCTCGTTTCATTCACTCTTGCTCTTGCCTATTTTGGACTCTACTATCCTTATCAGAATAGTATCTTTTGACTCCCTTGCTTTTCTTTATTGGAAAAATTGAGTGCCCCCGCTTCTTGCACTTCCCCCGACTACTCTTCAAACCTAATGAATGAATCTTGTCTTCCCCCCCTAGAATAGCACCCCCTTATAGCTCCTCCTTCTGTTTTGATCTTCTGCAATATTTCCCCTCCCAATAACCAGCGCTCTGACCTGCTCACTCTGAGACAGTGTTGCAAACGACGACCCTACTACCCTTCCACGGGGACTCTACACTTCGCAACCCCCCCGCCCTTATACCCTCCACGTTAACTAAAATCGATTTTTTCAGCATGACCAGCCGCTGGAAGAGAATAAAGATAACCCCCCTTCAGGTCTCATCTGGTGACCTGAGCGCGCCATCTCTCTTCTTTCCCCCTCCTCCCGTTCCTCTAAACCTTTCGTGCTCAGGACCCCGCGCGATTCTTGTTGTTTTTTCGCCCTTGACCCTTTCCCTATGTAACTTCCGTCTGGTTCCCAGCGCCGGCTCACCCCTCTTTAAAATCCTTTTTATCGGAGTTGGGAGCCTCCTAACACTCCTTAATCTGACAATGGCTATTTTGGACTCCCATTGATCGGACCCGCTATTTTCCTCCCCGTCTTCTTCACGTCACAAATAGGAAAATGCTCTTGACGTTCTCGTTCGCTGATTTTCTCGCCCTTCCCTTTCTTTTTCTCCTTCAGGGGCCTTCTGGCGATTTCTCCCTTCAATCCTTTCATATACCTAATCCTACCCTCCTCTGATGTTCAAGGTAACTTTTCGGCACCCCCCCTTGGCACTCTTCGGCTGCTGTAACACTTGCGCCGCAGGCTCTTTTTCTCCTCTCTTGGCCGAGTTACAACTCCCCAGAACTCTACATCCATTTTTCTCTACGCCCGACTGCCAAAGCCATGCTGTTCACTCAAGGCCCAGCCAGGTGTAGTACTCCTCCCCCCCTCCAGTGAGGTTACCCTAAACTAGGAATATCCTCTCTCCTTTCCTGTTGTTGTCTGAGGATTGCTAATCCGGCGTTTCTTGGTCTCTCACGAGACCGGTTGGGCTAATTAGTGAAGAACCGCTTCCCCCCTTGGTTGCAGGAAAAAGCCGGTCCGCCCTTCCCCTCTTAACTTTTTCCTCCTTCACCTTGATAATGAAGGGCTGGTTATTAGGAACGTGACCTCCTTCGGGCTCCCCCTTGTAACGGACCCGTGTTGCCCCTTTTAGCCCCCTCCCGCCTTCCAGTGTGATTTCCTAGCCAGCCTTTATGAGTTTTATTACGCATTTGGAATCGTAGATTTATATTCCCTTTTGTAGACGGATAGGTATTTCTAGGCAATATGAAGGATATCTCTTCTCTTTTTCATTTTTTCTATAGACTCGCAACGGTACTGTCCAGATGCATTTTTCCCTTGCAGTTTCTCATTGACTTTGACCCCTAGCGGTAGTAGATTCCTTTTTTTGCGACCCATTCCTGACCATTGTCCTTTCAGGACGATTTCTCTCCAGTATCCCGGAGAACCTCCTGTGCCACGGTGTTTTTTGCATCCGGATGTGAGCAGGCGCTTCATCCCTCCTTACCTTTTTTGGTCGCCGATCTTCCAACAAAACGCTGCTTCAGGAGGTAGATCCCGCTCACTCAACATGCGAGACTCTTCGCGCGGTAAGCCAGATTGGTAAGGAGAGGTTCCTTGGTTTCTGTTCCCTCTCCTTTTTTCATGAGACTCTTCCCTCGATTCCATACCGCTTTTACCATGCGCAACTGGCGTAGCTCTCTGACTTTCCTTGTGCCCGCCGGGGCGGTTTTGTTCTTTTTCTCGGCTTGCCGGTGTCGGGCCCCCCCCTTATCTGCGCCTTCCGTCCTTTCAATGAGGAATGTACCCTGACGACCATGCACGAGATCATCCCCTCTTTCTCCCCTCAAGGACTTGAGAATTGTGGTTTTGTCCATCATCGGTCTCGTTCTATTCGTCTCTGAGCTGAGGGCTGCTTTAATCCGCCCCCCCCCTCTTACTTGTTAAGCCCAAGGTTTCCGCCTTTTCCTAAAACGGCGTCGGCCTAGGACTATTTTGCCCTCGCAGCCCTTCAGCTCTTGTCTCTTCCAGATTTCCTTTACCAAGCATCCTACTTCCTTATTTTCACTAGCCCACAATAATCACTGTGCGGTATTTAAGATCTTCAACTTCCCTTCACCCCACTTATCTCCTTCTGAGATACTTTGCGTAGAGTTTCACTCTTCTTCCAGCCCCCGCCATTCGGCGTCATCGTCTCGGCTGGCTCCCCCTGCTTTTTTCCGGACCATGCAACGGCCTGAATCTGAGATGCCCCGTAACTCCCCATGGTGCCCTTTGACTCCTCCCCAAGATATTCGCTCCCTTCTTCTGGGCGCGGCGTTGCGCTACACTGGGTGCCGCCGGTCTTCGCCTCTTTGACTAAATCTTCCGGAGATCCTCCTTTATTTTGTCACGTTCCTACCGCCTGACCTTCCCTGGATGAGGGCAGTCCCAATCTTCTTTTTTTTATTTTTTCCTTTCCTCCGCTTTTTGAGGCCCCCAAATGTGCCTTCTTGGAATGAGGACAGTTGGCTTCTCCTTTCTAACCCGTTATCCTTTCATTGTGCCCAATACCTCTACATTTCCCCCTCTCCCCCCGCCCCCTTTCTTCCCAGGTATCTGATTGTTTCTTTTCCCCCCCTTTTTTCAAAAGTGACATCCACGCTCCATCTTGAAGGGTAAGGTTTCAGGCCGAAAAGTCTAACTGAACCTTTTCCTGTATCTCTCCCCTTACGAATCGCCCAGCGTGACCATTGGATCTTTTGTTCCGGTCGCAGTAGCCGAAAACCAATCCCCCCCCTTTTCAGGTTCAGAAAGTTTTCCTATGTTTTTGACCCTTCCCTGTCTGACCTCTCTCTTCCTGCTTATTGTTCGATCTTGAAAATTTTCGCCCTCGTAACCAGGACTTCCCGACGGCTCTCCTTTGGATTTCCGCGCTTTTCTGCTGGATGCTGCCCTCGGGTCTGGATTTCCATTCTTTTTCTACGTCCTACTTTGTAATCGTTCCCCTCCCGTTGATAAGATGGGCCAGCACCTTCAGAAAGGCATGACGCGAGTCGACCACGGACGTTTACTTTGCCTCTTTACTCTTTCGTCTTCCTGATTAGTTAGTTTCTCTTGGTCCCAACTGCAAATTCGCGTTGAATCGGGCCCTCCGGCGGAGTTATCGAGGGTCGTTACTCAGACTTTCTCGGCTTTTCTGTACCGTCCATCTTGTGGTGTCGTTCTCTATCCTTTTCCTCCAGTTTCCCCTTCCAAGAACAAGAAAAAGGTTGATGGAACCGCTGGCATTAGTCAGACATTTGACTGCGGCCCCCCCTCTTTGCCCTTTTTTCACATTTTTCAGATACTGAATAACAACGAACGCTGACGTTACCCCCATTCAGCGAGTCTGTCGAAGTAGTTTCGGTTCCTTCCTTGATTGCCTGAGCAGACGGCTTGCGACCTTTGATGTAACCTTTTTTGGGCTTTCTATAAGAGCTCCTCTGCATTCATTGACCCCCATGACCGAGGGAGAGCCATCCCCCGGGTATGGCGCCAACACTCCTTCGTTGAGTCTTTCCATGAGCCCCCCCTCCTTATGCGTCTTTTTTTTTAAATCAGGTTGATCTTCAACTTTATCCACCATAGATGGCCGGCCACCCTCGGTGTCAAAGTAGACGGCCTTCTTTGGGTCTTTCGCTGCGGACCCGTCCATCTCTTTTCTTTTTTACTCTTTTTTGTGATATTTTTTAAATACCAGTTCGTATTTGCTTTCGACTCCCTTACCGACTTTTCCAGCAGCTCTGCTGCACGGTTGTTCGACACTTACAACAAACCGCCTCTCCCTTTCCCTCGAATTTGTTTGTTCCAAGTTGTCCCCTATTATGGGTCTGCAAATGCCAAGATTTTAAACCCTTTCGTACAGTATAAGTCAGAAATCCGCGATTGACCCTTCCTTGGTATTTGTTTGTTTCCTTGCCCAGTTTCATAAATGTTTTTGCCAGCTCTTTTTCTGCAACCTCCTTCCTCAAGAAAGAGCCACTTCCTTGAACGACATTGTAGTCTCTTCTCACCCCCGGGTTTTTTCACGGATCTTAGTATTGATGACCCCCTTTAGTTTTTTTTCTTGCCGACCGCGCCCGCGGGCCTCCTTGAGCATCCCGAGATGCTTCCTTCCTGATCTCCCCCTGACTTCGTAGACTTTGCCTTTGGACTGTTGGAGCGGATTGCACCTTGACCTTTTCGCGAGGACCGGACAGATGGAATCGTCTGGGCTTTAAGTCAACGAACCCCAACGGCACCGCTCCCGAACGCGGCTCGAAGGATTTGAATTGGCTTTCTCTTTTCGATCTGTCATGCGAACGCACATGCTAGTAGTTGTCTTTCCCCTTCTTTTTTTTCCCGTTTCTTTCCCCCTTAGAAGATATCGCTAGGAGTCGCCCTCCGATCGTCAACACTTGCGACCCCTCCTCCTCTTGCTTGTATTTGTGTGCGGAGTGCCCCAAATTCCTCGTTGCCCAAGCTCTAATTGGCCGGAGCTTTGTTCGTGAAGAAGCCCTGCGCACTACACCCCTGCTCGACGACCCCCGGATTCGAAAAGAAAAATTCCCTTTTTACCCCCCTCATCATTCCTGTGGCTCGTGCTGTTGTTGCACGAGTTCTCTTAGCCCCCCATTCCGCAGATGGAACTCCCTCCCTCCTCCTCGAGGGAGAAGCGCACTTGGGTCCCCGCACGCATCACTTCCGACCCCTTCCCAATAAGCTCCAACACCCCCAGGATCCCTATGACCTAAAAGTTAGTCACTCCCCAGACCGACCCCTGCATCTCTCTCAGCGACAAGCGGATTTCTTTCCCTCCAAAGAGACCACTTCCAAGAACTTAAGAATAGGGGTTTTCCTTTGGAGCTATATCCGCGCTGTCGCTCCCTTCTCCCCTGAACCCCCGTACGATATGCCCCCCACTGACTTTATTTGTTTCGAACTTCGGTACGTTCATCAATGGTGTGTGTCCCTCTTTAGTACACAACGTCTTCAGACCTGCCTCTTACCCCACCTGTTTCAAGCCTGAGGTGGATAATGAGCCTTCCAACCCCATGGAACTTTTTTGTCAAGGACTCCTCAACCTCTTCGATCGACTGAAAGATATCTTTCAAACCTAGTCAAAAATATCTTCCCCCTTACTTTGGAATTATCCTTCTCCCTTATCTTCTCGTCAAAGCCGCAGGTCTCATTCTTTTATTTCTTTTGAGGTCTTTTCCATCTTTTCTTGATTTCTTCTGCATCTAACCTATATACCGATGACATCAGCCAAGGCACCAAGATTCTTTTCAACAGAAAATATATCGTCTTCCCTCTTGAGGTCACCACTCTGCCGTTACAGGCTCGTCTAAGGTTAAAGGTTAACACCTTACAGACCGATCTGATGTCTCCCCCAGGTGTCGCCCTCTTCCTCCCCCTTTACAGTTACCACCCCTGGCATGGTTTCGCCCCAAGGAGCCGTGGTACTAAATTACACCATTCACCTCCTCAACAACTACTGGCTCTACTCTCTCGCTTCATCCCCTGTTCCTTCTCTAGCGTGTTCTAGAGGCCGTCGGGTTGTAGCCGGCCCGAGGTGAGGGCAATTGTTTTAAAACTTTTTCCCTTGGTTTTGGTTCCCCCCGGCTTTTCCACTGAGTTGCTGCCGATGGCCCCCCCTTCCCTGCAGCCATCGCGTCTGGTAGGTTGAACAAATTCTTTCGGACAACCCCACCGTTTCCTTCCTCTGGGATTTACGGACAGAGAGTCCCAGTCTTGTCGGTGTTCCTCAAAGCGTGGCATTTTCACTCGACGCCTTTTTTAGTACTTTAGATGTTTTCCTCCTAACCTTTTAGACGAGACCTTCCGATAGGCCCCCCAGGATCAGTACGTTCTCACGACGTTTTCTGTACCCTCTTCCCCGATAAAGCTTACGCTCATCATTTCAGATCTTTTCTCCATTTACGTGAAGCAGCTCCTTGAAATGTGTGCTTGTGCCTTTCAGGTGACCCTTTCTAATATTCCGACGCTTGTGGAGGAGTCGCCAGTCCCAACCGGACCCACACCCCCCTGCAGTGACCACAACCTACTCCCCCCTCAACTCCCAGGGTTCAAGAGAGGGACCACCGCAACCC
>Ga0179591_1257478_pt1 | contig 23476 bp, 26 predicted proteins | sample CZOMad2_1_08_16f_FD_182891 | JGI IMG/M metagenome (GOLD analysis project Ga0179591, IMG submission 182891) | Vadose zone soil fungal communities from Angelo Coast Range Reserve, California, USA - CZOMad2_1_08_16fungal (PacBio error correction) | ecosystem: Environmental > Terrestrial > Soil >... | reverse complement strand
CTTCTTTCTTTGGTGATTCCCCCAACTTTCGATCTTCTGTTTGTTTTCCTCCTTTACGGACCACCTTCTTAGCTGGAGCGTAAGGTCTTGCATTCTTGGCCTTCTCTTCGAGTTGATGCGTTCCCCAGTCCGCCTTTTTTTGGTAGTGCGACGGAACCCTTTTCCTCTGGTCTTGCGAAAAGTGCACCCTTCCGTGATGTAATTTTGGTTTTTCCACGACTAAGTTGTTGTTCTCACGGGAACACTTGGGTTACTTTTGAGGGGCCGTCTCCTTTCCTCTCTTTCCTTTCTTCTCAGGGTGGGGCTTTCGGATAGGTTCCGCCCCTGCCGAAGCCTCTTCGACTTTTAAGGGGCTTTTTCTTAAACGGGCAAAACAGGGGAACGCCTATCTTTATTGGCTGTCGGGCCTGCTTTCACCACCCGGGTGCTTCCGGCGCTAGCCTTTTTGGTATTGGCGGTCTTCTTCGAGAAACCGCTTCAGATTTTCGGCTGTCCATCGTGTTCGGTCCAAATTTTCAAAGGGTCTTAGTCTTGGTGTGGCACCCAAAGCTTCGTTAGTTCGGGTTCTTCTAGTTCTTCCGCTTTTGACATGCTCCACACTCTCGGCGTACCCCCAATGTTTTTTTTGGCGGCGTACGTCTGTCTTTCGTTTCGGTACGGCCCCATTTGCCAAAAGTTCTCTAGTTTGAATCCCTGTTTCTCCCTGGGCTCCTTCATTCCCCGAAAGTTTCAAACCCCTCTTCTTCCGATTCCTTCCCCTCCAAAATAAAAGAGTTGGTTTATTCCCCTCTTAGTTGGTTTTTCGTTCAACTTAGGTTTCGTCCACTTTCACCATTTTTTATTTTGTTGGGTCAGTCTTCTTCTTCCCCTCCCAGTTAAACCAAAACGTTACCTTTAACTGCATCGAGATATTCGGATTTGCATTGGTCAAATCATAGCAAGTGGACATAAGCTTCTCCCAGGAACGTTCACGGTTCTCCCTTCCCACGAGGATGGAGTTTCTTGTGGGGTTTAGTTATTTTTTCAGAAGTTACCCCTTCTTATTTGTCTCTACCTTACTGGCTGAAGTTTTCCCTTCCTTCGCGTCCATGGGCCAGGATTTATGTGGGCAGGTGCTCCAGATTTTATCTCATTTTCTTTTCTAACTCTTTCTGCCTCTCTTTCCGGGCTAGCCAATGCGTTTGTTTTTAAAATTTTTTGGGCGCATCCAGCGTTTGGTGCCCAGCTGATCGCAACTTTCTTTTTTCCCCCAATTCCTCTTTTCGGAAACTGGCCACATTGCTTCCCCCACTTTTCGACTCTCCCTTAGCTTTTTTCAGTTTGGTTCCAAAGTTTTGATTCTTGGTTTTTTTTAGCGCTGACCCCTACGAACGGTTCCCCCAATTTGAAATCCTGGGTTGTACCATTGTACGTCCATTGGGTGCTTTGAGAGCGGACGACCAACAAATTGCCCTAAGGCTGGATACTAACGATCCGGGGCCAGTAGACGTTGGAATACTTCCTCTGACCCCAGAGGTGATAGCTGGGGTGGAACAGGTCTTCGTTTTGGCGATTCGTTATTGAAACAGATTTCTGCTTCTCGTCTTTTGTGGTTTTTTTTCCCCTTTTTAGTGTTTCTGTTTTGCGCATTCTTTGATAATTTTTGTGTTACACGGTTCCCCAGGACGCGGTTGTCTCTCTTTTTTAATCGGATGCGCCGTCTCCCCCCGATGAGGTGAGTTTTTTGGAGGAGTTTTTTCCCACTTTCCGGTTTTTTCTCTCTCTTTTCCATTGGAGATCCCGTGGGGCTCTGCCCCTGGGCAACTCACCCCTTTGGAGGGATCTGGCTAGGTACGCCTCGCCTTAGTGGTAGATTGAAGCATTTTTCTGGTCTTTGAGAGTGATCAGTTCCTATGCGGCAATCAACTTCCTCCTCTGCGGCGCGCTTTTCTAGTCTTCCCCACGTTAACCTCGGCTTTTGCCGAAGCCTCACTCAGTTTCCGTTGTCATTTTGCGCTGCACCTCAACTTCAGAGCCGCGACCCTGTCGCGAGTGAGGTGGGCGGTGTCTGGATTTCTTTTGGCTTGTTTTTTCTCTCACCGCGTATGGTACTTGGGCGGATCACGGTTGTTTCTTTCGAAGTCTGTTTTTCTTTTTCTTTGATTTGGTGGTTGTTCCCCGTCCGTGGTTTGGTTTGATTTTGGGTTTGCGGAATTCCTGGGACCTGGAAATTTTTTGATTTTTTTTCGTTTTTTGTCATTCAGCCTCATGGGAGTGATACTTTGTGCTGCCCCCCCCAGGACAACAAACCTTCTCCTAAAGAAGGCGGCCGTTCGCTGTCCAATGCTTTAGGGTCTCCCTCGTTTGCGGTCTGGTCCGCTTTTTTCTTTAAATGAGGGACTGTATGGGTGGATCCACCTTTGTTTGGCTCAGTTCTTGCAAGAACGGATGCGTCTGGATTCGCTTTCCGCCAGAATCTTGCCAAGGGATCCCTATTTTCCGACGAATTGCGTGTGGTTCCTCCATGTTTCAGGTTTTCTGCCTTTGTCTTTGACGGAATCGTTATTAACAACTAAATCTTTCTGCAATGAGCACTCTCTTGCACCAACCATGTGTTGCGGATGGGTCTAGGAGGATGGGTTTCTTTTTCTTTTTTTTCACTGGACCCCATAAGTCTGTTTTTGTCGATTTCGGGGGCTCACTTTCCTGTTCGACATTTCATCCCCACCTCTTTCCTGGATTGTGGCTATGTTTTTTTTTTCCTTTTTTTTTTTATCGCGATGCTCCTCGTTTGCGCGGCATGCACTTACTTGGGCTTGCTGATATTGCCATGTACTTTTTGCGTATATGGGGCTTTGGCTTATGAGGTCTTTGAGTTATTGAGCTAGGGCCTTGCCCTTCCTGCCCGTTAATTGCTTGAAGGTTGGGTGCGAAGTTTAAACTTTTGCACCAAACTGCACCCTCCTCTGCATCCGTTTTTCCTCGTCAAAGCAGCCGGTGGCTTATTAGGAAGTTAGCCGGGTTTTTATGGGACAATTTCGGCGGGGGGAGATGGAGGTTCGGGGTGAGTGGGAAGATGCCATAAACTCTTTCCTCATCCCCCTTACTTTTTGTGTTGTGCTCTCTTTTTTGGTCGGCTAAACAACTACCTCCTGCGCAATCTCCCCCCGCGTTTCCTCTCTTTCACAGCGCAGTCGGGGACCACCTGGCCCCTTTTGCTTAGGTTTTTTTGGGCAGTCTAGTGTTTCGTTGGGTTTCAAAAATTCTTCCGGCCCCCCCCGCGTCTCGATTAGGGGCATCCTTCCAAGCTTCTCGTACTCCCGAACAATCCTCAGAAAAGCCAATCCCCAGCTCGCTTTCTCTCACCAGGATCTTCCGGAAAACACACAGTACGCTGCTGCTTCTTACTGCAGCGCGCTAACTCTCCCCCCCTCTCCAAAGGAGTGTTGATGAAAATGGCTTTCCCAACCGTGATGTCTCCCTCCTTTAGACCATCAAATAAGTGATTTTTCCTTGGAAACCCCCACTTGGACCAATCTCTTCATTCTCTGTTTTGATATATTCCCCCAACTTGAGGGATGGCGACGTTAATCTCGTTGAAAAACACGCCGCAGGTGTTAAACCCTCAACCAGTACTTGCCCACACGGTTTGCCCACTCCTTCGCGAACTTATTCTTTGCGTACGCTGGCGTTCGAAAAGAATCCTTTTTCCGTTCTTGACCATAAAAAGCTCACTCCCTCCTTTGATATGTCCCACCTACCTCCTTCCTTATTTCCAAAACTATGCCAAGACCTTCGGCGCCCGCAAACGCTTCCCTAGGTAGGGGGTTCCGTTTAATTCTTGCTTTTGCCTTTTTTCCTCAATCCAGTTCTTCCCCCAAAACTCCCCTGCCCCCCCCCATCTTTCCCGGAATTAGAACCCCCCACCCCCAACAGCACCCCCCCACGCGGCCCACGCCCCCCACATCCCCACACAACCCCCACAAGAATGTCTTAAGGCAACCGTTGTCCCCCCGGCCCCCGCAACACCCCTTGAAAACATAAGGCGATTAGCTCTTTTTACCACCCGAACCCAATTTACCCACCCTGAAACCGTGAGCGGTAGACGCTCTTTAAGTTGCTGTGCGCCCACACAAGCAAGAGTTTGACTGCGTCGTTTCGAACTGTCCGGCGGTGCCTTTCCTCCTTACGCATCTTAGCATCCCCCCGTCCTTGATGGTTTCTTGCTAAAAATCGAAGATGCCAATGTGTATCGAAGCCTCCTGCTTTCCCCATAGCAATACTCACGTGGTTGGTTTTGTCATTTTTGCGCGCCAGTTCATGGATTTTGTTTCCAACTCGCGCTCCCTCCCACCTTTTTTCATCCCTTCATTTTTTTACTTTTTTCTGCCGCGACAAAAACACCGTTATTTCCCAAAGGTTCCGTGCATCACCTTGCAAGTCTTCCCATCCTTCCCTCTTCATGTGGCCACGTCACCACCCATTCGCGATCCTCAACGCAAATCGGTTCCCCTCTCCGCGAGCACGAACGATTCCTGCCCCTCTTCTCCACCATGCCAGGTTGATTGTTGCTCTCCGCAACCTTCAAAGGGGACTTCTTTGCCCCCTTTCGGTTTCGTTTATCCAGGTTGCCTTTTTTTTTTAGTGCCCCCCCCCAATAATCCACCCCCATGCAATTCCCCAAAACACAGTTTTATTTCCTTTCCTGGTTTAATTATCCCAAACAGTCATTTCCCCCTTTTCCTTTCACAAATTTTCTCCGAGCTGTGGGACCGTCCTTTGCTTGCCCTTCTCGAAACAATCTTTTCATGATTACACTTGATCCGCCCCGCTGGATGCGCCGTTCAAACCTTCTCCAGTGCTTCCTCTTACGGAAAAGAATGAAAGCCCCTTTATCCACCTAGCTTCGAAGAACCTTCTGCTAAAATTTTGACGTGTCATCTTGGATTTGCAGCCAGTCCTTTAGCACAATCAGGGTGCGATGTGTGCTTCTTTTACTCCACCATCTTAGCCACCCAAAAACCAGACCTCCTGTTTCTGTTATCGTGGAACCGTCCTTTAGTGCTTCCTATTTGGATTTTCCCTGGAGAAACCCGACGTGGTTTTTTCAACTGTTCGATACTTTAATCTTCTCCTCTACCGACCTCCCACTACTTTGTTGTTCCAGCTTATTTGCACCAATTTTCTTCCCCACCACTCCGTATATCGACCCCGCTTTCTTTTCAGGTTCTCAATCCGGATTCGTGCTGGTTTGGTTTTTTTGGTGTAACTTTTTTTGAGGTTTGAAGGTTCAGTTACGACTTCCCGTCCAACGGTTTCCTTTTTTCCCATAACGGCGATCAATTGACCAAATATTGTTCTTCCATACGAACTTTGACGTTCCCTTTCCTTCTTCGATAAAACCCTTTTGCGGCACTAACCTAGTTTGCGCGGGCAATCATTTCCAAATCAGTCTGAAGTCAGTTCCCTTTCCCGGACTGATTTTTTCCCTCCACTCTCCACCCTCTGCTTTTCCCCCTTTTTGATTTAATTGGGAGGTCACCCCGACATCGGTTGACTTATATCCCGCTTTTCTCGACGACTCCCGTACATCCCCAGGTCTGCCTGTTTTTCATTTCTTTATCAGGACAAATTTCCAAATGAGACGGCGTTCTTCCCTTTTCGTTTTTAAAAGCGAACATGGTTCGTCTTAGGGATTTAGTCACTGGCGTGCAACCTTATCCCTCAGTGAAACTTAGTTTTTCAACCCTGACCAAGACTGACCCCCCCCTTAACTCCGACGTATCGTTTGAGTTCCAAAACTTAGTCTGTAAACCCAAATCCTACTGTGATTTTCTCCAACCCACCGCCGGTTTTTTTTCTGCAAAGCGGTCCCCTTGCTTCTGGGGGCTTTCGAGATTTGCAGGTCCCCCTTACGCTTGAGCCTCGTAATCATGTGGTCCGGGCTGACACTTCTTTTTCACCCACATCAATGCTCGCAGTTTTTTTTTTCAAAGCCGGCCCTCCCTTTTCTTTTTATGCAAATCTCTTCTTTTCTTCTCTCTGGGTTTTGATTTAGAAACCTGCTTCTCCTCCCTTTTTCAAACCCCTAGAAGTTCGATGTTTGTTTCGCGTTCTTTCCGAAGGTCCCCACATTCTTCTCAGTTCTCCTCCTTCCTGCACTCTTCCCTGATTCCTCTTTTCGATTGATTGGCGATCCAGTTAAACGGTTCTCTAGTAAGAAACCGAGTCTGCTGGGTGGCCCCTCCCTGCCTCTTCTTTCGTTTAAACGAAAAGGGGGTATCCCCCTACTCTTTTCTTTCTCTCGTCTTCTTGTCAATTTCGGGTTCTGGCCGGGTTTCAAGACCGTGCCGAAAGACTCCTTCCTCCCCTCAGTAGTTTTTCGTTTTTAAAAGGGAAACCCTTTACTCGACTCCTGGTTGTATTCTTTACCCCATTTCTCCGGAAACCACCCGTTGTTAAAGGCGAAGAAACTTCCCCGGGTTCTTTCGGAGTCGTTCGAGAACTTTCCGATTTTCGTTGCCAAAATCGCCTTTCGTAAATTCCCCCAAATGCTCCCTCCTTTTTTTCCCTTTCGTTTTTTTTTCGGTCTCCCAACTAGATGATTGGGTTAATTATTGTCTTCTTGCTCTGCCCGCCTCACCCCTTCTGGTAGTCTCCAATTTTTTTGTGTTTAATTTCGGTATGAGAGTTCCCGGAACCTTCTATTACCCTCTTGTTCCATTTTCTTCTTTGTGGTCAGATTTAATTGTCTCCCTGCCCAGCTTTTTTCCAAAGAGCAAATACTCTCCCTATTTCCCCAAATTAACGCGGGGGGTTAATAGGAGTTGGGGGCTTTCCCCAGTTTTCGTCTATCCTTTTTTTTCCCCCCTCTGGATTTGGCCTTGGAGTCCGCGGCTTGTTATCGCAATCTAGAACACCCCCTTTTTAAAATTCCTTCTCTTCTCCTGCTTCTTCAGTGGGCAAATTCATTCACCCACTTTGCCCATTGACCATTGGGAATTGCCGATCTTCCCCATCCCTCTCTTTTCTTTTTTTTCCTTTGGTGCGTCAATTCTAACACTCCGAAAACCCCTGTGTTCTACCTACTTTCTTTCCCTTCGCGCTCCTTTCGTTAAATTTCATTATTCTTTTTCATTTCGCCCCTCTTCTCTCTCCTTTGGTTGATAACTTGATTCTCCCCTACCGTTGTCCATGGGGAAGGTTTTTTTTACCCGGTCGTCTGTCCTCGTGCTGTTCTCACTTGCTCGAACGGTATTCACTCGTCTTTTTCTCTTCCCTGCGCCCTCCTCATTCCCTCCAGCTTCTCAAGTTTTTTCCAGGAAAACGTGTTATTTTTTTTTGGCTGCTTTCCCCCCTCCCTCGTTTAAATCAAAATTTGTTATTCCTTGTTTAACATTGCCCGATTTTGATCTTTTCTTTCTAAACCCATTGTCTCAGCCTGGATTCCCACCTTTCCTTGGGTCTGTTAGCCGTTTGAAGGGGGATACCCCTCCCTCCCTTCCCTTGACCTCCTGGTTGTATCGTGTTTTCAAAGGGATGTAGCCTTGCTCTCCTTTTTTTAACATCTTTTTTCCTTCTTCAGTGGTGGTGATGAGGCATTAAGATTTTTTTCAGCCTATTTTAAGCAAGTGCGAAGTGCCGGTCGTTCCACGGTGAGACGATTTTTTCTCTCCTTTCTTTCTGCTCCGCGTTCTGCATGAAGGGAGGTGAGTTCGTTTCAACATTTTCTCCTGGTTTGGACCCTAGGCGAATTTTTTTTTCAGTGCTCATTAAACTTTTTTGACTGTTTTCTCCCCCCGACCATGGAGGTGGATAGGTGGGACCTCGCTTGAGAGTGGTTCCTAACTCCTATTTGGCGGAATGCGATTGAGCCGATTCTCACACCCTTTACATCTCTTTCTTCTCTCGTAGCTTCTGTGATTTAAAGTTTTAGTCTTTCGATCCTCCGTTTCGCGTGCAATTTTTGCTCCCAGCCCCACTTAAAGGAGTTTTGTACCTTTAGGCCTGAGTTCTTTTCGGTGGCTCTCTTTTTGGTTTTTATCTCTTTATGTGTGGTTCCTTTGGTTTTTTCGGTCTCCCCCCAGTTTTTTTTCTTTCCCGACTCGTTTTTTTTTTTTTCTTGTTTTTGTTTTCCTGATTTTTGGTGGTGGGATTTTTTTTTTTTTCTCCTTCCGGTTTCCCCTTGCGGGGTTTAGCCGTTAGTTATTGTCTTAATACCCGTCGCCTCCTAGGCGGTCCTCTACCGTCCCATGCGTTTTCGGGGGAGACCTTACTGGCCGGTTGAATTTTTTCTGATCTAGGGAATTCTTTTTACCCTCTCACCCCTTTCTTGAGCCGTAGGACCCGCTTAAATTATTCCGCTTTCAGGGTCCACGCCAAACCCTTGCGACGGAAATTGTTTTGGCTTCCGTTTAGTTTTCCGCCTTCTTGTTCTAGCATCCCCCAAATTAGACATTCCACGCTCAATGAGCCCGTAGCTATTTCACAAAACATTTGGTGGCCGCGTCTGGTTTTCTTTCGACTTTAGTGGGTTTTCCCCTTTCCCCTCCGCTTCTGTTAGTTTTGATGAGTTAATCACTTGTTCGCACATTTTTTTTACATCCCATCTCCTTTTCTTTTTTTTGATATGTCCGCGATGAGACTTTCTCCGAGGGATGAAAGCGGGGACCCTGTGGTTTCTTCTTCCCTTTTTTCTCTTCTCTTTTATTTCTTTACTGCTTTTTTCTGTGATCCCGAAGTTTCTCGGAGACTTGGGTTCGAGTTACCAAACTTTTTTCCCCCCCACCCTCCCCAACCACTTTTTTTTTCCGTTTGAGGTTCGAAGTCCGTTCTAGCCCGGGTGGGTGTTGGTTTCACCCTTTTTTTGCCCCTTTTTTTTTTCCTTGCCCTTTGGACGCTTTTTCTCTTTGTCTGCTTTTTTGTTGTTGTAGAGCTTTCTTTTATTTTCAATCCGTTTGTTGTTGTCTGAGCTCGGTTTGGCTCTCAACAATCACCCTCCCTCCTCAACTCCCTCCCTTCCCTTTTCCACTCGAAGCTCGGGCAAACTTGTTTCGGCCCCGTTCCTTCTGCCCCCAATGTCCACCGTCTTATTTCCTCTTTTTTTCTTTTGGTCACACTTTTTTACCGTCCCCCCCACCGTTTTCGGGCTTTTCAGGCGAAGGCTCGCTATAAACAATATCACTCCTCCTAAAGCCCTTTCTTACGCAGGGGCGGAGCTGTCCCCCTCTAAGAAGCCCACCACTTTCCTCTTCTCCCGTCCGCTTTTCCTCCTTCGCTCCCCTCTCAGCAAGAAAACCAAGTCAGTCTTTGATGAAAACCTTGGTCGAAAACAGGTGCTGGCCAGCCCCCTCGACAACTCAATCAGAGGATTTTTTGACCACCAGGACTTCTCCCCACCTTTTGCCCCCTTTTTTTCGATAGGCAATTTTTGGTCTTGTAATGTCGATTCCGCTAAACTCCGCTGGCCCCCCCCTTTGCCACCACAATCCCACCGGTTTGAAAAATGTTTGGTTTCTTCCCTTTTTGCGGCTTCCCCGCCCCCGCCTACCGGCGAATTTCCAAGTCTTCTACGTTCATCCCAGAAATCCTCCTACGAAAACCCACCCCTTCCCCCGCCCTTAGTTCGCAGAACCAAAACGCTGGATCTGTAGTTCCTCCTTCTTCTTCTGTCCGGTTTTTTTGCCCATGCCCAGGTACAGCTTCCCACTTACCATACCCCCTTCCCGGAATTTCGCCCCCAAACCACAAATCCACCAGATCCACCCCACTCCCCCGGCACCTCCACCCCCCCTCCCCATCCCCTCCCCTTCTTACCTACGCAACGTTCAGCAAGAACCGCAACACCCAATTGCACCCCCAGAAGCCGGTATTACACCCCGCCACCCTGACCTTGTCCCCCCACCCACGCACCCGCCCGTTTTTCTCTCCTTGCCAGTTTTTTCCCCATTTGAAAGTCAACCGACGGCTAGTTCATTCTGGGGAAAGGAATCAACCTTATACTCCCCTAGCTTTTAAATTGCTTTTTGATTTTCTACCTAGCGTTTGTACATTTCTCTCCCAAAGTTTCCCCCCACCTTTACTCGACTCCGTCTTGGGTCATAGCAATCCTCCAGGTGCTGTTGTTCAATTCCCTCTGCGCCTCAGTTCATTCGCTTTTTAAACTCGCGCCCTCCCCCTTTTTTCCCGATTGTTCATTCCTATCCTGGAACTCCCCGGTCAGAGCTTACCCCACGCCCGCTCTCAACCGTTCTTCCCACGTGTTTACCCCTGATATGAATCCTAACTTTTCTTTTAACCTGCCCTCTTCCTTCCCCTAGCACTTCTCCCCTCTAAATCAATTTAAGCTTCAAGCCGTAACTACTCTGTTCCCCGTCCTCATCCCCCCTGGTCCTCCCCTTTTGAGGGGCTGAGGGTATCGCATGTCAACGTTAGATGGAAACTAGATGCTTAGCCCGGGTCTGCCTTTTTTCCCCTTTTTTCCCCCCCCTCCCCCCAGTTTTAGTGTGCAAGGGGTTCAACCAAACCTTTTAGGGAACACTTTCTTACCGCGCGTAATGGGGCCCCGATACTTCAACACCACGACACCCACTTTCCTCCAAAAAAGGGAGGCGCGCTTTTAAGTAAAAACCCAAAACCCCACCCCCCCCCCCCCCCCAACACACCCCACACCCCTGGTTTCCCTGGTTTTGAAACAAATAGTTTACTTTCCCGTTCTCCCCCCTTTGTCTCCAAAAGCATCTTCTGGCTTTGTTAAACCCCCCCGGCTTTCGCGGTACGTCACTCTCAGCTCTTTGCCATGAAGTGGAGCCCATGCGGTCTCCCCTTTCCCCTCCCTCCTTTCCCCAGAGATAAATTGTTTCGGGGTTCTCAGTTTCCGGTAGCCACTCCTTTTTTCGCAGTTGTGGTTTCTTCCCTCAACCACAACCTTCACCCCCCCCACGACCAAAACAGTATCCCTTCTTGGTAATCGTTCAAGTGCATTTAGTATCTCTTTCCTTTCTCTACTTCCCTTGAATTCCCCCTTCCTCTTCTCTGAGGGCTTACTCACCTGATTAGAGTCATACACGCCAACACAAAGCCGTTAGCTTCCGAGGCCCCTCCCCCCTTTTTTCACTAAACCAAAACGCCAGTCTTTCGTTCCCCGCGGTATTTGGTTGGAAAATCAGTTGCAGCTTCCTCCTCGTTTGACCAACTTCTCTTTTGTATCAACTTAAGTTTTACACAACTCAGGATGAAACGTGGCCTACTACTGTTGCGTACCCGACCGCCTCGTCCTTTTCGAGCCCAAACAAATTTCGACTACCGTTCTTAGCTTTGGTCCCCTCCCGGCACTCATGCTTTTCCTCCCCCCGACCTTCCTTCTTTTTACTAGAGCCCCTACCGAAGCCATTTCGGCATTTTTTTTGTTGAAGTGTAAACGTCCCCGCGGATCCCCACTCCCCTTTTCCCGAAGCCTGCCATACCAACCTCTTCTTCGCCGGGGTTTCAGCCACCCGTGGCAGCCCGGCCTCCCCCTGCCTTCCTTCTTTGTCCCCCCCCACCTTTTTTCCCATTTCCAGAAGCAAATGATGTCTTAGAGGAGTCTTCCGTTCTTCTCTTTCCCCCAGGCCCCCTTCTGCTCCAATTTAAAGTTGAAGTCCTCCCTCCCCCCCCTTCCCTCCGGATTCTTCACCCCTTGTTTTGTCAACCCTCGATTTTCCTTTCAATGACGCGTTTGTGTTGCCCGCGCACTTGTCCCGTGGTTCAGTGCTCATCAAACCCCCCACTCGTCGCGCCCAGAATGCCGCTTCCCTTCAGGTTTTTCCCCTTCCTCCCCTGTTTTTCCCCCTTCCCTCAAACGCGCGTCAAAAACCACAAACGAACTGCGTTTCGTTGAAATGCGGGGCCCCCAGGCATCCGGTACTTTTTCGAACACATCTCTTTTCTTTCCTTTTTTGTTGCTGAGTAGTGCGGTGCGAGATTTTCTCCCCCCCTAAACTTCTCTGCTTTCTTACCAATTTTCTTAGATGTTCGTGTGACTCCGATTTAGCTTGGTGACCACCTATAGAAGGATGTCTTCCTGAATTCTCTTTCCCATTTTTCTCCGCGTTCTTTTTTTTCCCGCCGACCAGTTGGGGTACTATGCTAAGACTTTAGGTTTTTTGGCCAAAACCCCCCTTAGCGGATTTTCCCATCCTTATTTGGTTTTCTCACGCCTCTTAGGTTTTTTTTCCTTTTGGAGGGGCTTCTTCAATCCCCTTCCATTTTTCTCCTCCCCCCCTTTTCTGTTTCGGGGAGCCCACGGTTTATCCGCATTAACAAAGAATAGACTCAAGGCTTTTTTTTAGGATTTTATTCCTTTCCCCTTTTTGAAGCGATATTCATTGGACTGCTTAACTTACCCTGTTTTTCCCTGCGAATCCCGCTTTTGTTCTTCCCCCTGTTCTTTCGCGGATTTTTCATTTCCGTTGAAATTTTTTCCCCATTAACCCACCCCTTGCGACAGTTTTTTCGTGGGTTGTGGAGTCCGGCCCATTCGTTCGTTTTTTTTTGTTTCTATATGCTTTTCTCGATGCCTCTCAACTCGTTTTTTCTTTTTCTCCCCCCCCCGGTTTTTTGGGCCGAAGTTCGTATTCTTCTTTCCTGCATGTTATTGAAAAGATTGTTTATTGATAGAGGTCTTGAAGACCTTGGCAGTTGCGTCACTGGTACTCCTCCATCTTTTTTCCCCAAACACTAGTCACGCCCTCTTTCTTTTCTTCCCAAAACTCTTTTTCCTCATCTTGATTTTTTTCCAACTTCTGAGGCCCGACAGATGTTAACAAGCTTCCTTTACTTTTCTTGGGGTTAGCGATCCACAGAGAAGTTAGTACAAAACCTTCCTCCCCTGCCTCTCCTTCTTTTTTGCGAACCTTCAATTAGCAACCAATTCATCAGGACTGTTCAAGATTCTCCCCATGTCGTTATTCTGTACCTTTGGTGGTGGATAGTATTGTTGATCTTCATTGCCCACCCCTTCTCACCCTTGTTTTTCTTTCCCACCTTTCTTAATTTTGGGCTGGGTCCCATTAATGCCTCTCTCACATGTCCTGGGCAACCTCTTTTTTTCCTGTCGCGCGCTCTAAGATGCGGGTTTTTTTTACTCCTTCCCTCTTTTTTTTTTTTTTTGTGTCCTTCTATGCCGAATGAGTAGTGGAGGGGCCGTTTCCCCCCCCCGAGCCCCCCCCCCCCCTCCCCCGTTTGTTTCATTCATGACTGTTCCCTTTCTTGTTTCTCCTTTTGCCCAATTCCCTTCATCGTCGACCGCGCAGTCACTCTTTTTGCCCGGACCTGGATCGTTTTAGCTGGACCTTTAAGTGAACCTGTTTCCCTTCCCCCCTTTGAATTTTTCCCATTCCACGCCCAAAAATTTTTCTTGATGGCCGCGGTCCCAGGCCAAAACACTTGCCGCCGCCTTTCCAAACTGACCGTTCGGGGAAAACTAGAAATTTTCCCCCTTTTCTTATACCTTCACTCCCCCTTTACCGTTTTTTCGTGCGCGTTTCTTTTTTATGATAGTCGGGATCGTCTTCTCTTCCACTACCAAAAATTTATTGATTTCTCGCTACGTTTTTTTTCTGCGGTTCCCTCTTGCCCTTTCTAGAATTATGAAGTCCTTTATGTTCTTTTTGATCACTGTTGTATCGCGGGCTGGAAGGAGATGCGCCTTCTCTATTTTCCTTTCTTTGCAGGCTTGTCACCACTTTGACTTCGATCGTCTTGAAAGTTGAGCCTTCCCCTTTGGCGCACCTTTTTTTCCTTCCCCTTGAAACAGTCTTTTTGATTTAGGGCAGAGGAAGTTGGTGCTCTCCTTGGGAAAGGCTCTCTCTTTGTGGGAATTTGAGCAAAATTTCACAGTTCAAGAGATTTGCGCTGCGATTTTATTTGCGCGTTTTTTTACTTTTAATCCCACCGGCCGAATAAAAGCACGTTTTGCATTTGCTCTCACCCTCCTAAATTTCGGTCGCGAAACTCCCTTTTTTGGTGGTGTCTTTTTTTTCAGGATTTTTTTTTTTTTTTTATCCCCTTATTTTTCCCTTCTTTTTTATTTTGGTTTGGGAACCCCCCTTTTATCGACTCTTTTTTTTGGTTCTTTTTTGTTTGGTGGCGGGTTCGTGTGGCCTTTTTTCTGTTGTGGTTCGATTTTTGTCCCAACTCCTTTATGCGATCGCGCTCGGTCTTTCTTCCAGCCCCAACCTAGCCCAAGATTTTTCTCTCCTCTGTTCCACTTTTTTTTTTTCTTTCGGACCTACAACTGCGGTTGAAGAGTTTTTTCTGCTCTTTAGGAATGGTATTTTCTTTTATCCCACTCGGCTAGGTATGGTTCACACTTTTCACGTCTCTTATTCGCGTTCGCTCCCGCTGTAAACGCACTATTTCCTCGAACGAAATGTTTTTTTTGCGACTGGTTGAGGTTCCCTTCTTTTTTTCGGACTCGCCTTAACAAATCCGCCCTCGCCACTTTTAATCGAATCTCTGCACCCAAACTGTGGCCGCGTATGTTCTGGATCTGTGTCGTGGGTGTCACTTTTGGCACCTTATGGCCTTTTTCTGAGGGGGATAACCTGTTTTTTCCTCACCAGCTCTTTTTTTCTTGTGTCTCTTTTTTTCTCGCTTTTATGTCCAGAGGCTGTCCGGTTTTTTCACTTTCCGACTTTTGCTGTTCTTCTTTTTCCCTTTTGGCTCTTTTTATTCTTTGTGTATTATGTCTCCTTAGCCCTTTACGTATGCATCCCGTCTTGTCGCGGCATACTTTGTTGCGCTTCCGTTCAAACTTTGCCAAACTGCCACCGAATCTTTGCATTCCGTTTCTCAGTGCCCAAAGCAGCTTCGGAGACGGAAAAACTTTTCGCTTTCTCTTTTATCTGAAGGGGATTTTGAGATTCTTGTTCTGTTTTTGAGTCAACATCTCTCTTTTCATTGTGTAGCTATTTTTTCCTCCCCCTCACCCGTCCTTCCTTTTTTCCCCCTTTCCAGTCCACGTTACCCGAGCGCTTGTTTTCGGTCTTCTCCGCAACGGTTCTTCGGGGACCTCTGGTCTTCCTCTTAGTTCCCGTTTGGTGCAAGACCGGCCTTACCCCCTCTAGGATCGTTTCCCCTTCTTTTTCAGAGTTCCTCTTCCTCCCCTAATCACTTTTTATCTTATCGCCCCCCAGTTTTTATACAACAATCTCGCATCAACCACCACTGTCCTTTTCCTTTCCAGTTAGACCTGTAAACACCTCACTCGCCATGGATAGTGGTTTATTCCGCTTTCTACCACAGGTCTCTCCCCCCCAGTCACCCCGACAACTGACTACCCCTTCCTTGGATGTTTTTTCTTAACACACACACCTTTTCACCTATTCAGTCCCCCTCTTCTCCCATTTTTGATAGCTGTCGGTCTCAAAAATTGAGATTGGGCTTTTTCCTCCCCTTTGTACCCCCCCCTCCGCCTGAAAATACAACCACTCCCTTTTGAACCCCCTTCAATTCGTCGCTCCCGAGTGCTTTCTGGCTTATGAAGCTAACGTCTCTTTAATTCTCCCGACAACTTCCCCTTCTTTTTCTTCATCCCTCATTCCCTCTATTCAAGACCCCCTCCTTGTCCACAGACCTTCGTCTAGAAAACTCCTGACTCGGTAGCGCTCCGGCCCTTCTTAGGGCGTCCTTTTATGTCATCCCCTCTTTCCCCCTTTTTTCTGCTTCCCCCTCCCGCCCAAACCATTTTACCCGGAATTCGTAAACCCCCCTCCCCCCTCCCACCGGTTTGTTCCAGCCAACACAATCCAACTCCTCCCCCCCTTCCTTCCCTCTCCAACTTTTTTAGCCCACGAAAATTGTACACACCTCGGTCTTTGATCCTGATTCACCAGACCAATCCATCCTGCACCGAAAACAACACGTTGAACCTTTTCTCTGAAGTCTTCGCGTAAAATTGCCATTGCCCATTTCTTTCTAATGTTTGCTTTCCCATGGATTTCACCGCGCTACGCTCTAGTTCACTATATTTCAGTGGATTGGCTAAATCTCCGCTTCCCCTTTTTTTTGCTCCGGCCCCCCCTTTTTATCGTCTACCACTTTCCCAGACCTTGGTTGTTAAATATTCTTTCCAGTTCCTGATCCCTCTTTCCTCGCGCTGTCTTCCAAAATTGCCTGCCCGCCCCTTAAATGAACTCATAAGAGATTCCACTCCCTCTCTCCCCCCTCTCCTTCCCCTTGAACCCTTCCTCCTTTCTCACCTTTTTTTATGACCTATTCTAGTCCACTATTTCTGACAACACTGCCAAAAACACGGCTATAAACCACATTCAATCTGAATCGGCCTGCTCCCTACCCCGACTTCTGTTACCCCTTCTTCCCCCCGATCTTTACGAGTTTGGACTTGCCTTGGTGTTATTCCGCCAAATGCAACTGTCTTCTTTTCCCCGGATCGTAGTGTTCCAATTCTTCACTTTTTTCCTCTTCATACCACATTTATGGTACCCCCGCAGGCTCCCCTTTTATTTACTTCTTCCTGGTGCCGCTTTTTTCGATCCAACAACGCCCTCCCTTTGAACCCCCCTTTTCCTTCTCTTTCCTCCCGATGGAAGTTGAAACTTTTCGAAAAAATCTCTTTATACGTTTCGCGTCCCCGCACATGTCTCCGCGCCGTTTCCACACCGCCAGTTGCTCGCCTTCTTTCCCTATCTCTCTCTTTTCTCCCAACCCTTCGAGACACTAGCTTTTCTGTTCCCCACATCCTGCCAAATGGTCTTCCATTGAAGTTTTTCTCCTGCATCCCCCTTTTTAGAATCCTGGTTCTTTGTTGATCATTATATCAAACAAACTTTCCACCCGCCCCCCCCCCCGGCTCTTCCCTCGTTTTTCTCCCTCGTGACCTAACGAGGGACATTTCTTGATCCGGACGCAAAAGCAGATCTCCTCCTTTTGCTTACGGGGTGTTTTACTTACCGTTACTACTACCCGCAAAATCCAAAGCCGATGTCACTTGCCTTGACTACTTTGAAGTCCCCCTTTCCTCGACCCCCCCCTCTATTTTTTTCTTTTGAGTCCACTTTCTTTTGGCGTTAATTTCTTTTTTTCTGAGGACTTTCATCCGTACGAATTTTTCCCCGGATTTCAATCCCTTCGACATTGACAATCTTTTAATAACTGTTCTCCTTCGCTCACGACCTTCGCGCCACCCCCCAAAACTTTGAATACTACCTTTTTTTTTTTGCGGAGGCAATGGAATTACTCAGATGCCGAACCTCGGCGACCGGTTTTCCTCCCTTTCCCAGATTCCAAGTACCTTTTCCTTTTTTCATACCGGACCTCTTCTTTTCCTACATCTGCAGTCTTTAACGACTCCGCAATTTCTTATTAGCGGGAGAACTTTTCCTTTAATCCGTACAGCCCCCCCTTGATGGAGTGACTTTTACTTTACGCCACCTTTCAAATGAGTCACTTTTTTTCCTTTTTTTCCCCTTTACCTCCTGCCTTATAACTTTTCATTTTTTCCCCGGTGAGTCTTGATACTCCCTCCAAAACGTTTTTAACCAGGGATAGTTGTTGTAAACTTGGAAAAATTTTTTTTTCACCCCCTCCTCTTGTTTCTTATGCCCTTAACCCTTTTGAGCTTTGGGTTCAACAACCGATCGAGTCAGATGTCCTGGTTCCTTCCGACAGGGACTTTCCTCTTTTGGTTTCGAAAGTCCTTCCAACACCCCCCTCCCGTCCCAGTTTTTTCCCTTTCGGATAAAGTGTTTTATCCCTTTTCTACCTTACTTTTTTTTGTTGAGTAGTTTCCCATTCTTCCTTTTTGCTTCTTAGTTTTTAAAAAACCTTTCGATGTTTTCTTTTGCTGCCGCTCCTTTTCTTTACCACAGTTTTTCGCCTTCTCTTTCGTTTTTCCTTTGGGCCATGATTGCCTCGCGTAGAGTTTTTTCCGCCCCCCTCTCCACTGGGTGGCGGCTGCGGACCCAAGCGCGGTTTTTTTCTCAAAGGAGTGCGGCTTGTTCACCTTCCTTCCTTTGGGTTCTCACGGCCCCTTTTCTTCGTTCCTTTTGTGTTTCTGGCTTGATCTTCCATTTTTTTAATTCTCATTTGGGCTGTGACTGATACGTTCTCTCCCTTTAAAGGCCCTCCGACCCTTCCATGGTCGGTGTACGGTTCACCCTTTCATCGGGACCTCTTTGATTTCTTTTCTCTTTCCGGTTGTTTACCTGCCAAGCACTTTTGGGGCGTTGGGCTTTCGTCGAGACGTCTGCAGATTGTGGTCCCATCCTTTTTTCGTTCTCCCCCAAATGCCTGCAGAAAGGGTTCTTGTCGGGTTTTTCTTTTCCGGAAAAGCCGTTTTTCGTTTCTTTCCTCGATTCCTTTATTTTGCCCGTTCTCTTTAGTGCCAAAGGTTTGCTGAAGTATCTTTCTTGGCGTTGTGACGGCCAGTTCATGCCCCCTTGATTGTCACTTCTTTTCTTCCGTTCTGTGCGCTTTCTCTTCTTTCCCTTCATCAACGCTCAAACCATCTTTTTTTCCCCCCTCTACTTTTTTTCTTCCTCTCCCAATCCTTGTTTCTATCTCGTCGTTGTGGGGCGTCCCCATATTCCTTTAGGCGCGGAAGAGTGGTACTATTTTTGGGTCTTTTTCTTGTATTCTTGAAGTCTTCTGCCTTTATTCTTTTTAGAACAACCAAAACGTGTTAACAATCGCGTTGGCTTTGCCTGTCAGGTAAATCATATCCCCGTTCCATGAGCTTTCCTTTAAACGGTATATTTCCACTCCCCTCTTTCTGTCTTCGGTTTTCCTTAGTTTATTGCATGATCCCTTCACCTCTCGTGTTATTAAATAAAGGTTTCGGATTTTTTTTCCGGCCTTCCCCTTGCGCTAAAACATGGGTATTATTGGGGAATTGGGCCGCGCTTTTTTTTACGCTTTTCTTGTTGCTCCTTTCGTCTTCCTCATATTTCGCTCGTAGTTTCCCTTCGTTTAAGTTTCCACGGCGTCCCAGCGGATGGATTGAGGCGTCCTTACGATGTTTTCCCTTTGCCCACCCATCGTACTTCTCCAGTATTCATTCCCCGTGTCTGTCTTTTTCTTTTTCGAGTGAAAACATTAGACTTACGTTTCACACCCCCCAAATCTGTACTGTTGTCCCTTTTTTTTTCAAGAATTTGGTGTTTTTTCCCTCTTCCTCAACAAAAAAATTCATAGATGGCACACTTCTCCGTTTGCAAAGAGGCTTTGCCGGTGTTCAACTCTCCCTTCCTCTGCCTCCTTTTCCTGGCGGGTGTGAACTTATTTTCTCCTGCGTCTGGACCCTCTTTCGTGGTTTTATATCATTGGTGGTTTTCTTCGGTTTCACCCTCTTTCTCTTATCTGCGCCTTCTTTCTTGCCTGTGTCAGGCGACTTCCTTCTTTACCTGGATTCTGCTTCCTCTACGCCCCCCCGAAGCAGGTTTTTGTTGGCCTTCGTTGAACCTTTGTAAGGGGGTCTCGCCTTCCTTGCCCTTTCCCTTTTCGCGACGTGCTGACCAACCTCAACACCCAGGGCGTTTTGTTTGCTAGGGCCTTGCGAGCGTTGTCACTTTTTATTTTCGTTGCTCTCTTTCGCGGCGCTTCTCTCAACTTTTTTTTTCAAAAGAGATTTCTTCCCTATTTTTGTAGCGCTTGTACATTTACGAATGAATGGGAGCCGACGCAAGTTTCGGTGTTTTTTTTCTTAATACCTGCCTCTCCGAACCCCGAAGCCTTTAGGTTGTGGTCTTTCTTCTTTTATTCTGGTTTGTGGTCTAGTCCCAAGCTTTGTTTTCAATGTTGCGTTGGCGGGTCCAGAAGTTTCGGATATACATGTTTTTTTTTCTTTTTGGATTTTTTTTTCTTTTTCCGGCGTTGTTTTTGTTGGGAGTTTTTTGTTTTTTTTTTGGTTTGGAAGGAACAAGTTTTTTTGGTTATTACGGCGGTATTGGATTTTGGGGGCAGTTTCCATTTAAGATCCTTCCTATACGGATTTCCCCTTTTTTTCTTGCTCTCCCTTCGTTTTGATCGTTTATGTAACTCTTCAAAAGGTGGCTCCTCATCCAATCGGTCTTTTTTGATTTCTCCCGACCGGATACTGTCTTATCTTTCCGCCCGCTCTTTGGAAAGATAATTTTTTCTCTCCAGAACTTTTTGTGGTGCCTCTTTTTGAGGTAACGTGTTTCCTCTTCTATAACCCTCTCATGCCACTTCTTCCGTCCGCTGATTATGAAAAAAACCCTTGGTTGCTGGTTTGGTTCGTATCTGTTTTCTTGTTGTTTCACGACCAAAAAGCTGATGGAGTTTGGTCATGGTTCTTACTCCCTTTTCGCCCTTTTTCATCCCAGCCTTCCTGTTGGGGTATTCGTCCTCCAACAGGTCTGAGGTGTCCCCTCTTATTTTGGGGAATTGTGCGATCCTGTGCTCTTCGCGGCGTCTATGATTTTTTTTCTTTTTAGCTAAGACTCTCCCTATAATTCCTTCTCGGCGGAGGTGGGTGTTTAGCCTGACCCAAAATGCCCCCTCCTGACCCCGGGTTTCCGCATTTTGACAGAGCCTTTGCGGAGGGGAACGGTACTTTTATATTTAGATGTTTGTTTTCCTTTTTTTTTTTTTCTCTCTGGTGAGTTTTCTCTGCCAGGAACCCTCTAATATATTTGTTCAGCCTCCTACTTTGTTGTCTTTGTTGTTGATTTATCGATTGGTTACTCCACACTCACCCTACCGCCTCATCTCCCCGCCGTATAGTCTAATTTTTCTTTTTCGTTCAAACCTCCGTTCTCCGCCACCGTTTTTCCCTTTGGCACCACTCGTATCTTCTCCTTTTTGACATTTTTTTTGTCCCCCAACATTGTTTACGGCCTTTTAAACAATTTTACGCGTTTTCATGAATTAATCAGATTGCTTCTTTAATAAACGACCCCAGCCAATCCCCGGATTACCTGCCTTCTCTCAAACAGTTCTAATCCTGCCCCCCGACCCCAGTACTCTTTGCATTTGCGCCTTTCGAGCCAACATTCATCACAGAACCTCCCGCTGGTTTTTCATGGAGACACCCGGTGTTTGGATTCCGGCAAGACCCCCTCTCCCCCAGATCCTTATTGCTCGTGAACCACGTGGCCCACATATCCGCCCCAACTTTTCCCCTTTTTTCAATCTCTTTCTCAATGGAGTTTGGAGATTTTACATGAGGATCATTAAAAAAAACTCGACGGTTCCTAAACCATATTACCAACATCCCCTCTGTAGCGGAAATTCTTTTCACGTCTGGAGCCTTAAGCTCCCCCCAGTTGACGTTCTGAACCGAAACCGTCAAGCTGAATTGATAGTAAGAAATAATTAAAGAAAACCCTGCACCCTCATTCGGTTTAGCCCAGCACTCTTTGGCCTACGGTAAGGACTCCTCTATTAGGTTTCAGCACCGATTCAACCTCGAGTCCGACCCATTCAGCTTCCTCTTAACACCCCCCCCCCCCCCCAAGGCCAAAAAACTCACGGCCCCCTCCCCACCCATCCCACCCCAACAGCTTCCGGGATACTAACGTGTAGTTTACCCGACCCCCAACAAATTGCCCCCATAGGAGATGTATATACCAAGCCCCACCAGAACCATGCCTCACCCACGCCCCGTTCCTGTTGTCTCTTGCAGTTCCTTTTTTCCCCCTCTCCAGCTCCCTCGTTTTGGCCGTCCGGTTTAACTTTAATGCCGTTACGAATGCGCAACTCGTTCGTTGCCTTCTCCCCCTCTCCGGCACCTTTTTCCTCCGCAGTCACCTTTCGTATTCTCTCCAATTAGAGCTTCGTCAATCCATTCAACGTGGTTGCTGTCCCTCCGTGCGCGCCCGGATTTCTTACTCTCGACGACCCCCCCTCCTTGTTCCACGCCTACCCCTCCATGCACGATACGCGGCCTCTCTTCATCCAGTCTATACCACCAGTCTCGTGGACACGGCAGTGCATTCACGCCCTTATTCATCGTCAACTGTTTCCCAACCTGACCCCTCCCCCAGACCTTTTCTTTCCCGAGGGCCTTCTCACTCAAAACGAACTTCCAGTTTTTTTCTTATAAAGCTGTTTTAAGCGGTGAAAGGTTTCGTGGTATCCGATTCTTCACATTTTCCTTTAACCTTGATTTAGTTATCCCCTTAGTTCCAGTTTTCTTTATGTGCCGCTGACCCCCTAATCACCCACTTCGTTTCCCTGTTAAACCTCTCATGTTTACCGTCGTTTGTGTTGTACCCCCCCCACTTGAATCCACCGTTTTTCCTTTCCCAAAAATTCTGATCTTTCCGCCTAATGGGAATTTAAGGTTCAGCCGGTGACGAACCACCACCGGGACCTTCGTTCGTATTGATTTTGATTGAGCCCGTTTTCCAACTTTTTCCGCCCTTGCTCGCCTTTTCTTTCCATATTTTGGCTCCTAATTCGGAAAATTGCTCGAAAAGCTTGCGCTGCCTTCCATGTGACCTTTCTTGAAGGGACTTTCCCGCCATTCGTTAGAAGCCCCCCGGACTTTGTTTCTTTTCCAATTTATCTAAACCTCGTAGCCAAAAAAAGAACTCATCCTGTTTGCTTTTCCGAGTGAACCCGGTCATGTTGATAGTCATTTTTCATGATGCCCCTTTTTCCATCTCGGGGCTTTCCTTTTTTTTTCCCTGCTCTATCTTCCTCTATACTCTACCCTTTCCCCCTCCCACCATAAGTTGTACAGACGCTTCTCTCAATTTGCATCCCCTTCGATGATCGACACCAGCGTATTTTGATCCTAACCCCTTCCTTTTTTCCTCTTTTTTTTTGCACCCTTTTCTTTCGGCAGGTCTTCCAGTAGACCGTCGCAAAGTCTTCCACCCTCTCTTGAGACAAATGAAAATTTGTGGCCCCAAGCTGGACTGCCTACCGCCCGCCCTGACCTGCCACACGCTCCTGTTGTTGGCGGTTTCTCAGGAAGACTCCTCCAGACCCGAAGGACTCGTTTCCCTTTTTGCAACCCGGTTTTTGACCCTTTTGCTCATTCTTTTTCCTGACTTCCCTCGGATTTGCTCAGACCTTCTGCCTCTTTGACTAATAGGCATTACCCAAAGGTTCTTCGGGTTTGTAACTGCCAAACGTTGAAGTCAATTTTGACAGCATTGGATTTGTTGCCTTTTCCCTTTCCAGGAACCCCGCCTAACATGGTCGTTTATTATGACGGGACGGATTACCCATCCTCCCTCCCCCCTTTCGTTGAAGAATGTCAATCTATTTGTAAGTAGATCCCAAGAACACGACTTCGTGAGAACCCCCACCCCTTCTTTTCTTTTAAACCAACCCCCCCCCTCCCCTTTTCTTTGGAAACAGCGCTTGTTCTTCTCCTGAAACTGCAGATTGGGAGAGCTCCCATCGAGCGCTTCAAGCATCCTCTGATCTCGACCGGTCCTTAATTCTTTGCGACTTTTTTTCAACACACCCTCCTCCCCGTCTCGAATTGTGGAACTCAGCGGATTTCCCCTTTCTGACCTTT
>Ga0179591_1354550_pt1 | contig 23482 bp, 26 predicted proteins | sample CZOMad2_1_08_16f_FD_182891 | JGI IMG/M metagenome (GOLD analysis project Ga0179591, IMG submission 182891) | Vadose zone soil fungal communities from Angelo Coast Range Reserve, California, USA - CZOMad2_1_08_16fungal (PacBio error correction) | ecosystem: Environmental > Terrestrial > Soil >... | reverse complement strand
TGATGTGCTATTTCCGGCTCATGGTGAAAACGTCACACCGCACACTAGCCCCCCCCCCCCCCTGGCGACTGTCTCGTGCCCCATACTCCCTTCCCCCCCAAAGTATTCTTCTGCCTAATCCGATCCCTCGAGATTTTAGACTCTTTTTAACATTGGATTTAATTCAAACGGACACCCCTCATATTCCCAATTCCAGACAACCCCCCTCTCGTCCAGCTTCACAGAATAGAATTCCCAATGACTACAGTGTTCAATACGGAAAACTTGACCTCCCGACCTTCGCAAAGTGTCCGAAAGGAAGTTATTCTGGGGAGAGAAAACTCCCCCTCCTCCGGCGCGATCGCCACGCCGACCTCAACTCCTTTTACAACCTCAATGCTCGATCCGGTATCCCTTCGCCTTTCTCGAAGCTTCCCTTTTTTTTTTTTTTTTTTTTTTTTTTTTTTTTCTTTTTTTTTTTTTTTTTTTTTTTTTTCCCCAAGGCTCCAAGTGTAAGACCGCCTGAAAGTCTTCAACCTTATGACTTGCTACGGTCATATCCCCTACTTTTAGACGGAAATCTGTCCGTGCTCGCCGCGCCTTCTCCTAGGATAGACCCTATCAAACTCGGTTCCGACCTTTCAAGAGAAGACATATCCCTTAGTTTCCTCCTTTACTTGTTTCCACCAGGTTGACAGAATATGCTATCCGGCCCTCCTCTTTGACCCATTGTCCAGCAGATTCACGTATGATAGAACCCCCTCCTCACAAACCGAAACAGCAAATTCCCCCCAGCTAGCGGGTCCCTCCCCCCCGCATCTTGCAAAAATACGTGGTATCTTCTATTCTCTTTCCTCTTTCTTTAGAAAATGTTAGACTCCTGTCCCTATACAGGAAAGTGGCGAAGTTAACCCAAGCTGAGCTCGCAGATTTCTCTTCACTAAACGCGACCCACTTCCCTTTTTGACATTCGAAGACCTCATTCTATAATATAGACAAATCACCCTCTCTAACTCAAGCCTCCTCCCTCCTACTCTCCATTCCCCTCCCCCAGGGTGCCGTACGAAGCATTTCCCGACAAGTCCTCGCTCCAACTCTATCTTCTCCTCCCCGTCTCCTCTCAGGTGCGCCCAGAGTTCTACTCAATCATTGTCAGAAAAACATTCCATTTAATCCTTACGTCCCGAAAGAAAGTTCCTTCGTAGGTGAGCAAGGCCTTGTTTTGAAAGTGTCCTCTCGGTCCCTGCAGAATACTTTACATCGACCCGCCCTTCCCCCAGATTTTTGTTCTTCAAAGATTATACTCGCTATTCCCCCCCCCGCTTTTCCCTTCCCCTGAGAGCCCTCGAAAATCATGGAGCAAGCCAGAAAAAACGCATATTGCCCCCTGCCGAGAAATCGCCGATCCTTGACTTCCTTACAATTTGCAGACCAGTTTTCTAAAGGTTTTTTTGTCTTTTCTCGCCAGCGGCTAACCTCCTTGACCTTCCATCATTTGACTTTCCATCTGGGCAAACTAATACGAAATTCCTGCCCATGATCTGAGCACCCCTCCCGAGTAAACATCCCTTAGTTTAAAAAAGAAGTACATGAAGATTGGCACCAGGACAAGGTGACCACGCCTGCATTTCTTTTACGTAGAGTCCGCACGATTTTTCATTTCTCGTTCTCAATACTCGGCGCCTTCTAAGGAGTTCGGTCACGCCATTCGAAATTGTGTTTGCTTTTTGCTCTCACCCCCCTTTCAGGAAATGCCAGATTCCCCCCCCTCCGAAATCTTATTCCAGTAAAAGTACCCTCGTATGCCGCTGTTTTTTTTTAGTAACCAACCAGCTCCAATCCCTTCGCGCCTCTTTAATATTTTCCCTTAGTCATACGTGCCCTTTCGTGACGGAGTGAGGCCGACTCAGTTCCAAACTGCGGCGCAGAGCGAAAATGAAAATTTCATCCTCCTTTTTCCCCCCCGCTTTTCTTTCCTAATGGTTTTTAGGTTCCTACCCTTATAGGTGTGAAAATCTATCCCCACCCTCGAGGTGATCGTGATAGAGGTCATTCCCCCTCTTTTAGACTTCCCCACATCATCCTTGAACTGCGCCCTCTGTTTTTGCGACAGAAATGGTACCCCACCCCTACCTGAAAACGACCTCCTTCCTTTGACTGACATGATTTGAATCTAGCGGAGAACTGCGTCTTTTTACCGAGATTAAGATTTTTGTTTTTTTTGGTTTTCTTTTTTTTTTTTGGCCAACCCCTAAAATACACTGTTGTCACGCCTTTGACTGAATTGCTCTGACTTTTTAATCTTTCCTCTTTCATGCAGGAGATTCCTAAGAATTCCTAGAACTCCGTCAAGTACCCAGTTCCACTCCCCCAGAAAGTAGGATTTTGACTCGCTGAGTGCCAAGAAGGCTATACCTTATTTAATGGTAAAAACTATTCATCTCCCAGAGGGTTCCCTGGGGTCTTCTGTAAAGAAACTATTTCGGCCCGTTAAGACCGTAAAGACATATGGAACTTCGTCTCGGGCTTTCGTTTTCCCTCCGTTCAGCGCCCGACGCTCGATCCTCCCTATCCTTGGTCCACACAAGACCAAGCGGTCTCGGAGGCGACTACTCAACCCCAGGCCCCCCGGACCCCGAGCGAGAAAGGTTGCTCACCCCCGATGGTATTGTCTTCCTCCTGTTAGTTTGCTTTGAACCAGTGATTGCACTTCCACCTTTCGAAGATATGACGAGTCCTCTTTACCTCCCCCATAGAGTCAGCGACTTTTATTTATCCTCTCCAACGAACGACACAGATCCTATCACGCAAATCAGTCCAAAGAACCCTGCCAGATTTTCTATCCAACAACAATTGCCTTCTGTACTTACAGGCCACGATTTTAGCACTCTTTTCTTACTGTGACATGCTAACCGACGCTGCCCCTCCTTATTCTCCTTCCCTCAAGTACCTATGTTGAATCCCCCAGTTTCTGCGCCGATGCCGATCTCCTCATCCAAGCTGATGTCAGACGCTGTAAGCAGGTTCACGACGTTTTTTTATGTGAGTCGCTTTTCCTCCTTTTTTCCCCCCCCCCCCAGAACCCTTGGCAAATAACCTCAGCAGAAGATTGCCCCCAAAATTTTGAATAACTGTAGGATGCAGTGAGCTTGCCAAGTTCTCTCCCTGCTGATTGATCCAAATACTACGACGGCTGGCTCCATTCTCTTTCTTTTATTTCGTATTTCGGCCCTTCGATGGGCCTAGTTCTGATTTCCCAATGTAGTCCCTGAGGTATTAGAAATGGTAAGAATAGGGTTCTAACGGAGCTCCTCTCTATCATTAACAGCACTTTGCGGCTGACGGACTGTCCTAATACGAATCAGCATGCTATAAGCACCCGTAACTTTTCCCCGCTGCAGCGCCCCGAGAAACCATATAGAAAATCTCAGCGAACGTATTCTCCCCTTTGATGTATTAGCATTGTAGTATGCCACCCTCCCTTCGACATCTAATGAGAATGCTCCCCTTTCCTCACGAGACCTCGCGTTCAAGACTCCTTAAGCAGCTCTCCCTTTCCCGACCTCGTCCGCCATGGAATTGCTTTACGAGGATTCAACATAGTCTTTCGATGATTTTTTTTTTTTTTTTCTATCCCTCTATCCCCCCAGACGGAGGAAAGGTTGGAATAGCCTTCCTGACCACCGTGTCTGCCCTCCGCGCGACCCCACGTCCAGAACTAGACGACCGCTCTAGTTTTTACCAAGCTTGACAGCTTTCTTCGCTACGGAAGGTTTTTCGCCGCCATTTCTCTCCTTCTCTTTCCCCTCTGACGCAACTTTTTTCTTGAGACGCCCCTTCGCTGATTTTATGAATGAGTCGATCTTAGAAGCCCATTCAAAAAGTGTTTTCTCATCCCTTATCCCTTCGCAGGTCCCCAACCCATGCCTACCTCAGTAAAATCAAGATTCCGGTTTTATATTTCTCTGAATGAGTCACCATCTCCTCTTTACCGACCCCCCCCCCTTCAAAGAGACAAAGCGCTTCTAGTAAGCGTTCTGATTATTGACTGATAATAGACAAACATAAGAAAATGTCACGAGCTTTCGTTCAATGGAACATAGTCTTCCGACGCTTTTTTTCTGACATGAAAAGAAGTCCTTGCTGAACCCCCCGGCCTTCTCGCGTCTTTTACACCAATAATTAAAGCCCTGGCGACCTTCAGATCAATAGTCCTTGCAAAAGCGTTTACACATATTTTTGATCTTTCTACAAGATCTTTCTTTGCGAGAGAAAACCACACTCCCCGGTTGTTTTTCCGAATCATACATTTTTATTAAATGAGTCAAAAGGAAATGACTCGCGTAACCAGTCTATTAGTAGCACTCCCCTCGATTGTGGAATCTACCCAATACCCCCAAACCTTCCTTTTTTTCCTTCCTCCCCTACATTTCCCGTTAGTTGCAGCTCTCCTGTTTGGCCCGATCAACTACCGAGCTCTCTCCTAGAATGTTTCCCCGGCTTATTCTCGTTGAACCCATTTTCCTGAACCGCCGCACGCCAGAAAATTGGTTTTTTATTCCCCCCCCCTTTTTTCTCCAAACCCAGTCTTTTTCCTTGGAAGAGCTATTTTTCGTCGGGCGAAAGATGAATGAAAGATAGTTAGTATCCGAAAGGAGCCTGTGAACTGATTTAACTCTTTTGCCTGGCAGGAGCAAGGTCCTTTGCGACCTCCACCACTCGATGTTGCCAGGAGCGTATTGAGACCTCCGTCTCATGAAAAGGAAATTCATCTTTCTTTCTTCCGAGATCAGACCCCCACATCTGCCCTTAAGATATTAAACGAGATTCGAAGATCTTGCGTACTACTGCATAGGTCTGTTTGTTCTTGGGAGACAGAATTTCTTGTTCGAGACTTTTTTTTTTTTTTTTTTTAGTACTTTTTTCACTGATACTGTCTTCACATCCATGACAGCCCTTGCCAATCCCCCAAGACCACCACACTCCCAAAACCTGGATGCCGTAAATTTCGACTCCGAATTCTCTCCATGCGTAGAGCCCCCCTTTTTGCCCCGGCTCGAGAATACACACGCGAAAGTCACAACATCGATTGAAGCCCCTCTAAACCATTTAGCCCCCTCTCCCAACCGGCAACCGTCAGGCACAGACCCTGCAGAAGTCCCTCTCATCCGTTCCAGCCCGTCTAAATTGCAGGAAGCAATGTGTTACAAGCATCCTTATTTCGATCCCTTATTATAATCACCTCCCATCAAACCTGAACCAGCTGAAAGCCTTTTTGCCACCCAACCATCCATGGGTTTACATCTGCGCATTCCCTTCACCCCAGCTTCTCAAGGCTGGAACCGCAGTCCAGAGAAATGATCCTACAGAAACGAAGACGTGCAATCCATTTTCTGCGAGGAATCCATCTCAATATCTATCCTCTATTCACATTCTTCCCTCATCAACAGTCGCATCCGGGCAGTGATCTCTTATAGCCCGACGATATTTTTCAATCGAATGGGTCAAAGGTTCGAATTAATATTGCATTAGTCAACTCCTTCAGCACGAAACCCCCCTTCTTCCCCCCTTTATTTTAGAATTCCTGACCCCTCTTTATCCCCCCCTTCTCTCCCCTTTCCTTATAAAACCCGGAAACGAATACCGCCATAAAGTTGAAGAAAGGAATAATCTTCCCCAAGACTTTGAAATACCCAACTCGAACATTTACCAATGCTGACATTAGATTCCTCTTCCTGAATATTCCCCCAAAGAGACCCCCCCATCCAGACATTCGGAGCAACTATTACGGTAACCTTGAGGAAAAACATGAGAGTTACCAAAAAGCTTCCCTTTCACAGAAAACACTCCTTCCCCCGAGAATTTTTTCTCCCCTCCTATGAGCACCCCCCTCCCTCCTGACCCCTTTTAGCACCGATTCGAATTTGTTAGAAGTATTCTCAATTGTGCGCTCTCCGACACTCATATGGACACTTTTCCCCTGCTTTTCCGAAATCGTTCCCCCCCTCATGCTTTCAGATTTTTGTGTCGTAATCTCCCTCTTTCAGCTTGGGCGAAAGAAGTTTCTACTGCAGACAGGTTTAGTGATCCACCGATCAAACGTCCTACCGCACTTAATTTATTTTCCAATAACCTTTTAACCCCCCCACTCCCCCCCGTACGTACCACCAAAGAGAACCGTCCCCAGTGAAAGGCCCAACGGATACTTCGTAACGACCTCTAAGACGTTTTTCGTGTCCTGACCCCCGCCCCAGGTCGGGTATCATAACCAGAGTATAGAGTACCGAACGCTTCACTTACATCCTCCCTCAGAAAATATCAGTAGCATAAGCTAGCTCCAACCTACATCCGGCCGGAGATATTCCCCTGTCCCTCAGAACTCGGACCCCCCCCTTAAAAGCCCCGCCCCATAGCGAACCGGACGGCGCCCCGCGCCCCCAGATACTTTTCGTGTTTCGGACTTCTTGTCTCTCCTTCCCGATCCTCCTTCAAAATCTTTCCAACATCATCCCCCGGAACTTCTAGTCACGCACTTCGTGAAACCTTTTCTAGGCAAAATCCGACATCCAGCTCCCACCCTCGCCGTTTCCCCTCAAAATAATCACCTTAGCTTAGTTCAGCTAGGCTGAACTCTTACAAATAGCAACCTAGAACACAGAGGCACTTTCTTCCCTCTACCCCCAGACAGACCGCGCAAATCCTCTAGCCGTAGGGCACGATGCTTGACATAAAGTTTAACAGTATCATAACCCTTTTCAACATCGTACATTCTGAGGAATTTCTTCCCCATCCCTCCTATACTAGTACCACCACCCTCAAGAAAAACCGATGAAATCCATCCTTTTAATCCTCCCCTCTGCAGCAACTTATGAATGACCGATCCGAATTCCGTCTTGGTGGTAGAACTGCCGATTTGCAAACTGGTTAATGAGACCGATGGCCTCCATAACTGTATCGGGAGTAATGCTGCGTTCCCTCAAGGCAACAATCCATTTTCATTCGTTGCTACAGACCAAAGTACTATTACCGACCTCGCATGGCCTAGAAATGTCCTCTCATCCTCCTTTCCAAATGTTTTCACATACCCCCTAGGCAGGTTCTATCCCTCCCATTGACCGTCGCCTCCTTTCTCAATTGGTCTCCTCACCTGGAGCCGCCCCCCCCCAACCCCTTTGAGGTATCATTTTCGAGTACCTACCCCCCCAACTTCGCAAATCGAAACGCCAGTGACTAAATTACCTTACAAGAGCAAGACGAACACAAACTTTCCACGTTCATTTAGATGTACCCAACCTCCCCCTTACTTCTAACTAGCAGGCAATTCAACCTTTATCATCTTCCCCTCCACTTGAGGTCCCCTTTAAGAGTTTCACGGGACCATAACCCCCCCTGAATATATTTTCTTCTTTCCAACCCCGATCGATCCCCCTATGGAACACCCCTCTCCCCTAACTTTTTTTCGCTCGATCTGGATGAGCACCCGCCTCATCAACAGACGCCTTTCGTCCCCCCCCCCCCCCCCCCCCCCCCCCACCCCCCCCCATTAAAAATACACCACTCCCTCAAGCCTTTATTGGAGTAGCGACCCAAATCTTCTCCCTTCGATCCTGGTCAATCCGAAAACTAACCAATTGTTCTTTCTCGAGGCCGCCGGAAGTCCACACTTCTTCTCGCCTCTGTCCTTTCTTCCCCTCTGTACACCCCCTACGAGCCCTCCCTACCTCTTGCTTCTCAGTGATGTTCTAGGGGATGATTCAGTGTGCAGTACAAAGAAACAGTAGAATTTCCGTGTGCTCCTTTTGCATATTCCTTGCTCCCCCCACAAAGAATATTTAAATAGTCTCGTAGTTTATCCAATTAATCTAAGTAAGCAATTCCCCTATAACCCTCTTTCACCTTACCGAATAGAGTCCCTTCAGCGAGCAGTCTGAGGAAAAATCCGCAATTGCTGCTCTGGCCCAATTTCTTTTTCCTCGGAATGTTTCGTACCACCCATCTTCCCCCTGAGTTCCTCCTCAAGAAGCACTTCTCCACCCCCCTATTTTTCCTCCTCCCTCCTTGTTTTTTGTTGTATTCTTTATTATCCTGGACGACCGCTACCCCAGTCCTTTTCTGCTTTTCCTCAGCATTATGAGGATCCCCCCACCCCACTAAAGACAGATAACCCCCTCCCCTGCACCCAATGTTTCGCCGCCTCGCCAAGAAAACCGGTAGCGATTCTCTTTCTTTCCCAGAGTTCTGAGACTCGTGCACAAGTTCAGAAGTCCCCCTCCCCCGTAGAACAAGAGATTTCGTTGTTTTCGAAACTGCACTACCTACAACCCCCGCAACTCCCGTTTGTTTGTATGACGCCCTGATAGATGCAAAATGCCAGCAATCCAAAGTCCGCCTCCTTATGCTGAAGCTTGCCCTCTCGAGGATTTCATAGCAATGGCGAGAACTCTCCTTGATGACCTAGAACTTTCCCCCGAATTCTGGGAATACCCGGATACCGTGCAATTCCTTCCCCTCTCTGCCAATCCAAGTTAAGCCATCCCATTTCTTCTAAGACCCCGGCCCTGTAAGTTTTTTTTCCAGTGACCCTGAATAAGTGCTTGGTGTAGTCCAGTGCTTTAGCCGAGCAGAGGCGCTCCCACTTGGGAATTTGACGCAGTCCAATTCGCCCTGTTTATCCAACACTACTTGGCCAATCCTCGCACCGCCGCGACAGAACCCCGATCATGGAAGCCCATGAGCAATTTTGCCTTTATTAGGGCTATTCTTACCTTAGTTCCTAGACAATAGGTGTTAACCCCGGTTTGTTGACCCTGCTCAGGACGTTTTGCACCCCCTCAAACCTCTTTCTCCTTTCTTTTACCCCCCATTCCCTCCCCTAATCTAGTAGAAAAAGATTCACAGTCGGGTGACCCCTTTCCCCCTCCACGGTCCCACCGGCCGACTCCCCCATGTAATCCAACCGACTCCTGGAGTACGGGAGAGTTTCCCTCTTCTTCTTGGCGTTGGGAGCGCACCTCCCTTCTTCTGAACTTTGTCTGACTGCTAGAAACACTTGGTCCTCTTCCCTTTAAGAGACCTCCCATCGGATTTTGTTAACTTATCTTGTCTCCCCCCCCGACTTGAAGCCCCCCCTTATTAGTACTTTCAATTCTATCAGGCCCCCCTCCTCGAAGGCTGAGATGGATGGTTAGGAATGGAACTTGAATTCTGGCCCTCCCTTTTCCAGGTTTCCTATTCTTATTTTTTACTTACGTATGATGTAGAGCTTCTCCATACCGCAAGAGGGTTCATGCTCCTTGTTTCGTTACCCCACCCTTCCCCTTGCAAGAGATTAGTTTTTTCGAGCCCTCCGGTCAAAAGGTATTAAAATGAATGCACCGAAATGAGGTGCAGGTGACTTTTGACCGCACTTTTTTTCCTTCCTCCCTTTTTTTTTCCCCCCCAGAATAACCTTTGTGTAAGAGTGGTTTTCTGACGCCGTTCAAGCGGTGAGGAGATCACGGACTGGCTCGACGATTCATTCAACATCCCCGTTCCTTTCCTTTCGGCCAGGATCTCCCCTTTTTCCCCCCAGAGGATACCCTTCTAATAACCGAAGTTTTTGTCACAGGTTGTGTTCTTTTCCGTAGAAGATTTATGTAGATGTGGGTCTCGTTGGCTCCTTCAGATGCGGGCGGTTTAATTGAATCTGCCCTGGTATTATACCCAATATCTTTTTGCCCCTCCACTCTGTAGGGTATTTAAAGACAACTCCGATTCTGATAATCTTCCCCCGGACAGTTGCGATTGGGGTAAGATTTTTCCTAGTTACATTCTATATGAACTTCCCCCTCGTCCCTTTGACTGCTTCTTCCCCCGATTTTTAAACCTACAGGAACCAACCTCCAGACAAACTACTCGTTCTCTGGGGTTCGGTTTTGGTTTTTTTTTCTTTGTTGTTGGGAAAAGAACGCGTTCCCTATTCAAGCAAACACCCAGATCTGATTTTTCTTGTAAACAAAACTTTCAGCCCCGCCTTGTGCCCTTCCCCCCTTTCTTTAGTTGATCCTCCTCGATTTCTATTCCCGAGATTCTGTTGAGTTTGATAGACAGCTTTGGTCATCTCTTCCTGACCCCCCCCCCTCTTTTCCTGATGGTTTTTTCCTTTCTTTTCCGTGTTTTAGGGAATTCTATGTTTTTCCACCCTTGAAATGACGTCTCCTGCAGGCCGAAGGCAGTCAAGGGTCTTGGTACCATTGTTCCTTCCTGTGCGATGTTTGTTATTTCACCGTAACTTTAGCTCACAAATATTCATCTGCTTTGACATCGCGGCCCCCCTATCCTGCCATGATTCGAGGGAGGATGTCAACTTGCTTCTTTCCTTTCCATGGGTCCTAGTCCGTCGTAATGACGTTCTTTCGCTTTCTCATTATATAATTCAGACCTTTCCTCACCCAGATTTTCTCTTCTGACAAGCCCTGTAATGTGACTCCGACCTTTCACCAGAGTTAGAAAATCGCCCGCGTGAATCTCGTCCTTAGGCTCAACTTTCGAATCTTGACCTACTTCCAAGGACTCCCTTAAGACCCCTGCGTTCCCGTGTTGAGGATAAGCACCTTTCGCCAGTTCGTAGCCCCCTTGAATGTCATTGAGGAAGAGGTTAAACATGGTCCCTAATGAGTGGTTCTTCCTCAGCTCGGAAGGCTTTTTCTCTTTTAGTGACCACCCTCGGCGATCAAGCAGAAGAAAATTACTTGCGCTCTAGTAAGTGACTTCCGCTGCTTCGCGTGCGTTTTCTCCGTTCGAGTCCTTTCCATAGAGGACCCTTGGTGAGAACGTCCTCCGTCCCGACGATTTTACTAGCGAAGACTCCCCTCCACCCCCTTTAGTGCCCATATGCGGAGACTTGCAACCCGAATCTCTTGGTTTGACCCGGATCCTTTTTAACAATAAATCTTCCGACAACGTGCGCCTGTAATTGCCTATTTTCTTGATTTTCCCCCCTACCCCCACAGAAGATCATTGTAATGCCCCTTACGATATTTCTACTTGCACAGTAGAGGATGCCTTAAGCCCTTCAGCCGTTGAAGTCTTGCCCATTCCTTCTCCCTCCCTGGCTCTCCTGATCTACGAACAGCTTCGTCCCCGTGCACGGAGCGTGTCAAATCATGCTTCGGCCCCTCAGAGGTTTCCCAAGTCTGGTCGGCCTTTCAGAAATTGTTGTGTTCCCCCCCAAGGAAGACTCCCCCTCCCCTGACGGTGCCCTCGCTTCATAGAATCCAACATCTCTTTTCCTCCTACTTGGAGTCTGTTGGATTTGCTTACCATATCGGCCCTACTTCCCCGATATCCCTTTCTACCGGAGTCTTTTTTTTGACCAGCAACTCCCTCCTAAAAGCGCCCCCCGCCACTGATTTTTTTTTTTTTTTTGTCCCACAGGCGCTTGGCTAAACATTATACGCTGCATTCCTTTTTCAGGATCTCCGCTCAGTTCATTTTCGTGTGTTCCCCCCCTGGGAAAACTCATGGAAGGCTCTTCAGTCTCCCCCGCATCCTGGAATGTTAATTGAAGAATTCTTTTTACAGGACCTCGGCTACGAATCACGTCCCCAATAGTCGCGACTCTCTACCCTAGATGTCTTTTTCCCCCCCCCCCCTTTTGGGAGGGAGTTAATTTCTTTTTAGCCTCCCCTTGCCGAAATCCCAAAACCGATAGGAGGCTTGGGTCGCAGCGAAGCTAGTTCTTTTTTTTTTTCTCTCCTTTTCTCTTAACCTGGAGATCGCGAGTCCCCCGAGATCCCCTATTTACGGTCCACCACAATTGCTATGATACCATCCCCTTGAGTCATCGATACAAGTGCCCCATATTCTAGAGAGTCTATAATTTTCTCTCCCAGTGAAAGCGCCTTTTTTTCGTGTTTTATACGAGACCCCCTATAACAGCTTTCAAGTCCTCCTTGACCAGACCCACACATAATTTCAAAAATTTTTAACTCCTCCCCTGACCCTACGCGTAGGTTAGGTCGCCGTGAAGTAGACCTCTTCCTAGTATCGCCGTGATTTCAAAGTGGCTCGGGAGCTCCGAATGGTTGTCCCATTCATGAACCAAAGGGAAGTGTGCATATCGATATTCCCCCCCCCTATACTCTAAGAAGATTTTGGCCCCCTTTGTTTCTCCTCCGGCACTCCCTGGATAGCATAGAGAAGGAAATAGTCCCTAACTTGAAGATTTACTCTCCTCAAACATCTTTTCGTTCAGTTATCTTACATGGACACCTTTCACCTCCTAACCCCTGGAAGAGTTCTACCCTCCCTTACCCCCGCCGCGATATTGTGTAGATGAATTTCTGATCAGGTTCTTCCCGCGCTCAAATAAAATTCTTCCGACCTTGCCGGCCTTCTCCTTTCCGGCGCCTGTTAAACCTTCTGTGTGGACCTTTCATTCGACCCTCAGAACACACAAGACTCAGAGCTCACATCCTTTCCATCCCCCTCTGAAAAGACTTTCTCTTGTCTATTAGAACCTCTTTAGGAACTTCTTTGTCTGATCAAGGTTTCATTGGCTTAAAAAGGAGTGATGAGTTGTAATTCCTTTTTCTTCTGCTCTATTTGGGTGACGCCCTCTTCTTTTCGCAGCAAGAGGTAGTTGACTTAGCAAATATGTATTAAAACTATTATTAACTTACGCCGCATTGACCCTCTAACTTTAACCGGAACAAAGTCCCTTACACCCCCCAACTCCCCCCCCCTACGACTAGGTAAAGATAGAACTCTTCGATAGAGTTTTGATTGAGTTCCCTCCCAGATTTCTAGACGGGGACCAACTGTAGACCCGCCGCTTATCCCCACTGAAAACCCCCCCCAACCCCAACATCTCTTCCCCGTTCCAGAAGATTCACCTTCCGACACCTCTTTCCTCAGTATTAAACTGAATAATCTTTCCACATTAAAGGGTATAAAGCCCCTCTCGGCAACCCGCCTGAGCCGTCAAGCAAGAATTTTTCTATTTAGACTCCCCTAGAGTCTCCTATGACAATCCTCTCAATCTCCTGAACTAAGATGAAAGTCGACAAAGCTTTGACACCCAAGGACCCCAAACGTCATCCTGGCCACAACATCCCGTCGACTACTCAAACTTTACCAGTTTCGTGCTAGTTGTTTCCCCAGTTTTGAAACCCCCCTAGAGAACAGAAAGAGAGCCCCCCTCCATTTTTTTCCTTCAAACCTTCAGAGAAGGTAAAAGCTCGTTAGGCCAGATGCATCACCTTTTTTCACCCACAATTAAACCCCCTCTAAACCAAGATCCCCTGCGGGAAATGGTTCACCCTATCCTCTGTCCCATCCCCTCTTGCCGGGCTGAAGTCCATCGTTTGACGGACTTTTCCATGTATGACCTCTCACTTCTGGTGTCTCTTACGAATGATCCTTCACTCGGTCCCCTCTGAGAGGCTATGAAAGGACTTTTTTTCCCCTTATCAGGACAGCCCTTTCTTGAGAGTCTCGACCACGACGTTCTTATGGAAACTATACTTTCCCCAGGATCCCATCGAATCTCATTATAAAGCCCGTTTCCGTCGCTGGTTTGCAAGTCCTAATCCCCCCTTCCCATACTTACCCACATCCGGTGGAAGCCTATCGTCTTTAGTTCTATACTTAACCCCCCCTCTCCTCAATCCTGGTGCGCCAAGTAAGCGCCGCAGCAACCTTTAACAATCTGTCGATTTTCTAAGACCCCCCTCACTTTAATGGATAGGATTGGCGTTTCAGCAGGTGTTTAGCTCTTTTTTGGTCCCCGCTCCAGAATAGATTCACCGGCTAATTGGAAACCAGTCAAAATACACCGTGCTTTTCCTCTACTCCATACCTGAACTAGCAAAACAAGGCCTTCCGAACTTTACCCCGCTTCACAGAGGTATATTGTACTTAGTAATGAGAAGGGAGCATTCAATCGCCCTCCCTCTTTTCCCCTGAGACTCTCGAAAGGCCCTTGTGAAGGAGGCACGTCCTCTTCTCTCTCTTGAGCATCCCCCTTCTCTCGAAGAGGATTCCTGAGAGTCTTGGACGCTGTGATTCTTATATTCTTCGTACCCCTTTGGGCGGTGAGGTGAGCTTATTGACCATCACAAGAATGGTAAATCTCAGTTTTCCGGCCACCTTAGCCGACCAAGCAACTTGATAAAGTGCTATCGGATTCCCCAGCGGCGCCGAGGAAGATTTATCCCCGCATTTTCTCCCTTAATTCTTATGGAGGTTCGATCGCCGGATACCAAGCTGTCCCCCTCTCCAGGCATATCTCTCTTTCTTTCCTCCTTATAATTTTTCTTCATCGCACTCTTAGGACAGTCGGTTCAGAAGCTTGGCTTCTTCAGAGTAATGGAAGACCCCAACCGCCCACCTCCCCCAGCCCCACTCTCTATCGCCCGAAAAGGCGGAATCGACACGTTTGTGCCCAGCAGGGTCTTCTAGATTCCTTAACCCCCCCCCCAACCGCGCATAACAAGTCTTGGGAGGCGTCAAACCTCACCCTACCTCACGGGAGTTCGTACTCCCTACTTCACTCACCCTCTGTAAAGACCACTTACGCCCTCTTCGCAGCGCCTTTTACCTTCCCTCCTCTTAATAGCGTTTCAAAGGGTGCCCCCTTCGGCTCCGAGGTTCAGGGACATCCCGTCTCCTTTGATCCTCCTTTCGGAAGAAGAGGTAAGTACTCTCGATCCTCTTTTCTCCTTCCTGACTAGTGCTCCGAAGGCTTTCCCTTATTCTTGAAGACTATTCCCTGTTCTCCCTAGTCTTTTAGCTTTGGCCCGATTAGAAGTTTACCCAACCCTTCATTCGGGAGCTGAAAATATTGCCGGACTCGCATAAATTTCAGCCGCATTGACTAGCAATTCTGTTGACTTTAGTTTTGGATTTACGTAATAACCGGTGCTTTGAGAGGAGAGGAGAAACCCGTTACCCTTCCCCCCGATCTTCTGGCTTTTTTCAAAACCTAACTACTCCGCTCCTAGGGATTCCTATGTCCAATTTGAAGTGAGAAGTCTGTTTCCCCCTGCCGCAACCTGCGCGCCACTTCAAGTGTCCAGTTACCACCAATGCCTTGGCTAGTCACCAAGCCTGAGAGTCGGTTCATTCCGCAAAGCTTTAACCCTTCATGATCGAAAACACGCGGCCCAAATGCCCATTTCAAGAGCCACTTATCCATTACCCCATAGGTATTCCTGTATTCGTACGACCCCTACTTTGCATCCTTCCCTTAGAATTATCATATCCCTCGAGAAAACCTATCCGTGAGGTTGGAGACGGTAGCGCTTCATTTCTCAATTTTCTCCAGCCTTCCCCCCTTTCAGAGCCCTTGGTAGAATTGAGTGACACGTCTGGCTTACCCTTCGGCCTACAATAGGGTCCGCGCCTTCTGTTGAGTCCACCCCTTTTTGGATTATTTCCTGTTCCCGGCCCGATCAACACTCCCCCCACCATGTCTTTGAAATGTTCGACGCGATTAACTTCCTTTTTCCCGGTCTTCTTTTCCTTCTTCCCCAAAAAAGGGCCCTCCCGGACTTCTCATTGACCGCCTTCCAAGCTTCCCTGTCTCAGTGACTCCTGAAAACTCCTCGACAGACGTCGGCCCAATCCTAGTCTTTACTCCCGATTAGCGTCTTTTTCGCCCTGTATATGTTCTCCCACCTTTAAGGTCCCAAAATCCTCTCTCTGGGGCCTGTCCTCCCCCTTAGCCTTCTCCTGTGATGCTATTGAAGCTATGTCTGGCGAATTTGATGGTAGGGGACCATTTCAGTGACCTTGTGACCTCCTCATCCCAGATGTCTTAGAGAAGATCGTTCACCCTCATGAGGGTAGGGCGAAAGGAACTCCGCCCCCCCCAACAGGCCCCCCCAAGTAGAGTCGCCATCCTTTCCGTGAACTCTTCTGTCCCCTATTTTTGATCATTTTGGAAGCGTTCGTGATTGAACTTTTCTCTCGTGAAGAGCTTCCTTTATGCGATTGGAACCCAAGCCCCAATGGTCCCTCTCCAGTTTCTCGAAACAGAACACGCACCTTACCCTCGCAACCAGAAGAGATTTTGCACACTAATCACTCCCTAGGGACAGTTCACCTTGTCACCCTTCCCTTGACTTGAAATAAGCATCTCGAAGCCTCTCAGGCACCCGCAGAAGAGGTATTATTTCCCCCTTCCGTGACCACCTGAAAAATGTCCCCTCCCTTTTAGTGTGGTTAGGGAAGGCGATTCCTCTTCTGTCCAACATGACCTTTCTGGTTTTAAAAGACCGGACTTCCCGACGACTCCGGTATTGTTACCAGGGTCCTCCCCTCCTGGGGACGAGAGCTCCATTACCCCTCAAGCCCCCCCTCAAAATCCCTGGAGTCTGACCCACTCAGTATTCAGTCCTCCTTCGGCCCGAGGATTGTCACAGGGCCTTTTCCTAATTGACCGAAGATGATGTTCTACCCTGTTTATGTCTCCTCTTAATTCCGAAGTTTTCTGATGGTACTTCGCGCTGCTCATCACTGCGTCTGAGAGCAAGGACACGAGGATATAAAATTTCCTTATAGCCCCTTCGACCTTAGAACTACTAAGTTTTTCCTCTTTTAATACGGAAAAAGGAGATGGCTCCCTGCACTGATCCTTTTCAGTTGCCCTTCTCGGTTAGGAATCATCCTCTGCTCCACTTCCCCCTTTTTCCCTTACTACAAGAGACCTTACCTTGATTGCATCCGAACCATTGCTTGACTTATGTGGTTAGGGTCAACGGTCCGGTTTGACGTCCCTTGACCCACTACGGAGCATCCTGCCGAACATCTTCAATCTCCTTTCCCTTTTTTACGTTGCTCTGACTTAGAGTTCTCGTTTCATATTCGAATCTAGCAAATTGGTGACTGTTGATCGATTCTACTCTCTCTGTCAGACAGGATACCAAAGCTCTTTCGGCTTCAGGAGATGCGTCGAATTTCCCTTGACAGAGAGGGTTTTTTTTAGTGAGTCGCTTTTTCAAACCATTGCTCCTCAAAAATGGAGCCAGCAAGCCTCTCGCGTATTAGGCGAACTCTGTTTATGTACCTCTTTCTTCCCCAGCAGCGGCAAATTTTGTACTTCCCCCCCCTCCTTTCCAGTTAGGCTCGTGTAGAAGAACGTTGGACCTCCGCCTTGGTCTTCGCACTCCTTCGCACCCTTTCTGAGACTTCCTTTTTGATATACCAGCTTCCCCTCCGTTCTTGTTTTTTTCCCCCGGATTTCTGCTTCGGCAAAGACGCTGGACCCCCTCCCGGTCCTTCGGTTAGGTAGGCCTCCTGCCTATCCAACAGTATCGCCGTCACCCTTCCCCCGAGAAGATACTTTTTCCCATTAGATGTTGAACTTTGTCAAACCTCTTTTTTTCCTTCCTCTAAGTTGTTGAGGATCTCTTGTGCAGTCACTCCAGAGATGCCTCTCTAATGTCGAAAGGCGTCTTGTTGGACCAGTGCACCCTCAAACCTCTTTTTTTTTAAGAACTCCCAAGAAGAAAGTCACTTAGGTTTTCCTCTCTTTGCCAAGCATCACACGCTGACCCTCTTGCCGTTCCGATGCCGCCGCTCCTTCCTCACGGAGTCCAACGGTACCTCCTGTTCTCCAGCTAGTCAGCAGAATAAGAGAACTGTCAAGTTTGCCCAATACTCTCTTCTTTTTTACCAATTTCAGGATGATGTTGGAGATTCCTCATCACCTCACATAGTCCTGACCCCTCTACCCCCGCTGCTGGGTCCTTCTTTCGGTAGCCTGATGGTCGCCATCCTCTTCAAAGAACTACCAAAAACTCTTCTTTTCTTGACTTCTTGTGCGAGAAATTTTGGATCCTCGAACCTCCGAGTATCATCTATAGCAGTTATCCCCAAAATTCTCGATTCTTATAGGACCCTTTTCCAAACGCACCCTCCCTCCCACCGCTTTATAATATCTAAGCCTATCACTGTGCCTTCACGGCGGGGCGGTTTGATCGGACTACCCCCTTCAGACTCTGAAGTGCGACCTCAAACCTTCCCTCCCATGGTGATTTCAGGAAGCACAATGCCACAGCGCTGTCGGGACCCGGAAAGGGCTGCCCTTTTTACTGAACACGTGAGTGAAAAGTGAGGCCTTTTCTTGCGCTCCCCAGAGACGTTGGAATCGACCCCGTTCTACTCACAGGGCTCCTTTTCCCTATCGGATATTGCTGCTCAGATCCTTGTCCGCCCTCCCCGACACGTTAACAGGACTGGGCGTTTTCCTTTCCGCGGTCCCGAAGAAAAGGCGGCCTGATTCTTCCTTGTCGAATTTTTTTTCTTCAGTTTCTAAACATTAAATTGATCCCCATAACCTTGCACGAGGATTCCTTTTTTCACCCCCCGCCCTGCTGATGTAAAGAAGTCTTATACTTCATTGACACGGGTATCATGGTGCATCTCTCGTCCGCTGCACTTCCATCCCCTTATTCAGACCTTTCCGGTTCCCTGGTTTCTCCTCTTTGTTACAACAACTTCCGGTTTTCCACTCTTTTCCATCGACCCCTTCACCCCACCTGCGGCCGCATTTCCAGCAGCGGTCGAATGCGCCCCCCCTTCCGTAGCCCGACTCGCCCTCTCTTCCCTAGCGGAGGCCTTTTCAAGTTTTTTCCGACGTTTTCACGGGCCTGCCACCAGGCTTTTTTCTTGGCACCCAAAATTCTAGTTTCCTCGTGATGACCCCCGCCAACATGTTCCCTTTGTGAGCACGCTCCTCGGGAGGATTCCCCCATCTCTCTCTACAAACGATCGACCCCCCCTCTCCCTTCCCCTCCTGAACTGCGGAAACTTATTAAACCCCCAAGATACTACTTCCTGCTTCACCTAGAAACGTTAACTGCCAGATTTATTAGTTTCGCCCTTCCCCCCTCCTGATCTGAGTTTCCACCTGATATACAAGCTTCCCTTGTTTCAACTCCCCGCCCTCGGACGTCAGTACCATAGCTGTCCCCCCCGAGACCTCCCTCTCCTTAGCTCGTAAACCATGTCCCCCTCTAACCTTTATTACACGATCAGCCCGATCGAGGCAACCGACCCCTTTCCCCTTCAAGACGAACTCCTTTCTGGCTTCGCTCCTCCTCGGATCTCCTGCCCCTGACCGGGTCTTGCCAGGAATTCCTTTTCTCGTGAAACGGAATGGCCAACCCACCCCCCCCAGAATAAGCGACACCCCCATCTCATTCTCCTCTCGCCCCTTTAAAAGTGAATCTTCGCTTCCCCCCCCACTAGTGACCCTGACTTTCTCGCGCCAACCGTATCCACCTAAGGTTGTCTTACAAGTTTTCCACGCCTCTTGGACTGGAATCACCCCCCTCATCCCCGTCCGCCTAACCCCCGAACCCCCTCGCCCCTCCTTCAAATTGGGATAACTAAGAGAATCAGCCCTTCCTGAAGATTGCAAGAGTTTCTAGCGTCGAAACATTATGACCTACCTACCGGTTTGTCGAAGTCCGATGCTCCGCTGGTCCCTGGACTCCGCTGAAAGTCAGATCATGCGTTTTCGCCGGCTGGACCCAATGTCTACGGTTGCCATCTCCCCTTCCTGAATTCTTGATGCCACGCCCTCTTTTTTTTTCTCCCTATGACAGGAAGCCTGACCGGACTTTGATATCCCATTTCCCTCCCCGGCAGGGGCCCGTCATTCTCCATTTTTCCCCAATAAGGACTTCTAAAGCCTCTCTCTTCGAACTATCTCCCAGGGAGGCGTCTCTAGATCCCCCAAGACTCTCCACATCGAACCGGCAGTGGGCCTGGTTCTCCCTCCGACGCCTTAGGAAATCCCCCAACTCACCGACAGAGGACGACCGCCTCATCCCGATTTCTCCAGGAGTTCCCCCCTTCAGCGGTGTTTCGCGTCCCCCCGCTCCTCCCTCCTCTCCCCAGTCCTTTTCCTTACCAACGGCGAATGTCCCCCTGCCCCCCCAACTCCTGGCCGACCGAATCGGCCCGCCTTCCTAACCCGATCTAGTCCCCCACTCCGCCTCACCGCGGATATATGAGTCGACTCCCTTTACGAACTTGGGCATTCCCCCCTCTTCTTGCCCTGCTCGTCCAGCGTTCTCGCGAACGGAGCAGCCCATCTATGAAATCTGAACATTTCCCCCCTTATCTTTCTTCCCCCTAAGGGCCATACCTCTGCTCCGGTGGAGCCACCCCTCCCGTCGGGAAAAAGCCCTTAAGTCGACCTCCTCAGTTGGGGAAAGACCCCGAAAAGACTCTGACACCCCCCTTCCGGGGGAAGCGCCAACCTGCTTCCGCCACCATTGTGAAACCCGGAGACAACTGAACTTCATAGAGACCGTCCCGCCCTCTCCTAGAGCGAGGACCCGACCGCTTCTGGATACTTTTCCCTGGACCAGGAGATAGGAGTACTCGACAATCCTCGCCCCTCTTTCTTAAGCCGCCCCCCGAACCCCCTCTTATCTCTTTCCTCCCTCTCGTCGATCTTATGAGGCCTCGATTCTCTCCTCTGCCCTACGACGCGTCGTCAGCCACCTCCTCCTCCCTCTTTCCCCTTTTCCCCCCTCCAAGAGAAGGACCGCCCATTTTTAGCCCCCTCGAGCAAGAGAATTCAACGTTTTCCTCTCGCACGAGCGGCTCCGTCGATCCTCCTGCAGGTCTGCGAACTTGGCGCCTCGCCCAAGTATGGTGGTTCGTTGTCCAATCAAGAGCCACTCGCCCCCCCTACCCTTCTACTTTGTAACCAAAATCTAGAACCAACCCAGGCAAGCCTTCACTTAGAAAAAAAGGGGACGCGTGCCAACGGGGTCAAATGTCTCACCCGCCCCCTCTGACGATTTTCCACAAAGTAGGCCCCTAACGACGATTCCAGAGGAGACTCCCCGCTTCGCATCTCCTCCCCCAAGCGACTTCCTACTCGTTACGAATCTAGTCCCCAGAGGTACTTCTTCGTGTGTCCCTGTGGCTAAGGCCATTCTGGTTGAGCCTCGGGTTTAATCCATAAGGCCGGCGCCCAGGTCGAACCGGTGGCCCCCGTTTATAAAACCTTGCTGTTTTTTTGGACACCTCTGCCCCAGCGTGACAACCCCCTTCCTAATTGCCTAGATGCATCTCCCAATTTGCTTTGATGTCTTTTGGGAGCTCCGCCCATACTAACGTTGCTTGCTTTCGGCTTTTTAGCCCCCAAAGTTACACTGCCTTGTTGTTCCTAAGGTTTTTTGGGCAATACAGACGAGCCGACCTTATCTTTCTTCACCCCGCGGAGTCCCTTCGTTCGAGCTTCATTCCTCGTGTTCTGGGAAACCCTGGTCTCCTGAATTTCAGTGCCTCACGTGAGTCGCGTCAGATGCAGGTCTCCCTCCGACTTTAAGACCGGGAGTCGTCAGCAACCGTCCCCCCATTTCCTGTATAGAAACACGCCAATGCAGCTGTTCAAGCGCACCCTTTCCCCCTCGGATATGGAACACAGTCTCTCCCCCGACTTTCATCTGCTTTACCCCAGTATCATATTCTGAGAAATTCCCTGGAACGGACCGGGATGGACCATCTCCCTCAGAGCCTGGAATGGAATACCTCCCTCCCTTTTCTATGTTTATTCTCGAGACCCGGTGATATACTGTATGTGTCTCTTCTGCTACCGCTCACCTCCTTTCCGCGCTGGTTGAAGGCCACACCCGCACAGTGTACCCCCCCGCGCGGGCCAACACGTATCAAAAATAAGCCCACGTTCAGTGAAGCGCCGTCCCCTGCGCCTTCCCATTAGATTTTTGGCATTAACAGGTTGTGAAATCCCCCCTTTTGACATGAGAATTGCATTCGCCTCTTTTTCCGGCTTTCCTATGAGCTTGCCGAAAGCGTCAGTCATGAAAAATCTCCCTTGGCTTGAATTGAGACCTGGTTTTCTCGCGGCTCTCCTCCTGTCTGGTGCTTAAATTTTCCACCCCACTTATTCGCTATCGATGGCCCTCTGTAATTCGCAGGACCGCTTTTTTTGCTCCACTTGGTCCTCTCTTTGGACTATTTTCGGGCGGCCCCAGAACAGAAGGGACCGCTGGAAACACTATACTTGTTTTCCCCCTCATCACCTGGTACAGGACAAAATACCACGTCCCCTCACAGATATTGCTTCATCCCCTTTCCTTTTCATAGCCTATGGGTCTTCCTTTGAGGTTAATTCTCATGCTTCATACAGAGATCGAGTCCCCAGTTTCCCTCCAGATCCCACCCCTGTTGCCCCGTCCCTCCTCGTGGATTTCTTCAGCCCTCCCCACTTTCTATTCCACGCCAATACCTCAGAGAAGCATATTTTTTGCCCCCCATTCCCTCAATGTTCTTAGTTCCTTTCCCCCCTTCCTTCTTCCCTTCCTGACTCCTCGGGGACTCGAAAGGCTCCCTCGTGTATTCCGCTTCTCTGAAGACCCCTGCTTTTTAAAAAATGGATGATGCCGGCCTGTCGAGGAAGGTCTCTGCAGTTTACCCCCCCCTCCACCAATGGTGACTCCTTGCACTGCCCTTCCCTGGACTTTTCCATCGGGGCTGGTGCGATGTGTGCGGCGATCTGTAACGTAGAAGCCCACACGCGGCGGACATCCCCTTCTCCCGGTCCCCTGCCTATCTGGCGATTAGTCCGTACAGGTGTCCAGGTAGAGAAACCTGTCCTGACTCTTTTCTTCGGCCGTTTTCCTACATGATCCCGGTCGGCGGCTTCTTGGCTCATACTCCATCATGTGCGTCGCGGACACAAACGGATCCCCGTATCTCTCTTATAACCGTCCAGAAGGAAGTTGCTTTTGACGGCACCCCTCTCGGCGAACTGAACTCTTTTGGGGTTTTATCATCCTCTTCCCCTTTCATCTGCCCCGAACGAAATCTCCTGACCATTCCCTTCAGAGGCTCCAAAATGGCTGATTTATGTTTTACGACGGTCATTTCTTATGGTTTAGTTCTCTTCCGAGATCACCCCCCCTCCGTCGTTCAACTCTCCCTATAGATTCTTCAGGTCGAACCCTTTGATAGATGATTCTCTTTCGGTCGGAAGTTCCCCGCTCATGAATCTCACTTGAACGGTATTGCCTCCCCTGTCTTATGAGCGCGTGTCTCGTTGCAGCACCGGGATCCAAACTCTCTCGAGTCCCTAACGCGCCCTCCCCCTCTAGCTGGGTTGCTTTCTTCTTTAGAACCTCCCCCTCTTTCCCCTAAAAAAGAAAGACCCGCTTTTATTGCGACTTTGTTGAGGATGTAATAGTATTTCACCCCAGCCTCCTCCTTTCACTTCGAGGATGATTTTCTCCATCCTTTACGCATTCCCCCCCCTTTCTAATTCACTTCGAGTTCTCCCACCCTTTCGCACTGGGAGAGCACAGCTCCTCAGCTGGCAGCATGGTCTACGGACACCCCTGCCAATTGATTCTTCGTCCAATTCTTTTGGGTTTCTCCCCCCCAAAGCCAAGGTTGGTTCTGATTCACTCTGGTGTTCCCACATTGAAGAGAACGCCACCATGCTTCCCGGTTCCTAGATGTGAATCTCCCCACCCTT
>Ga0179591_1152063_pt1 | contig 23484 bp, 22 predicted proteins | sample CZOMad2_1_08_16f_FD_182891 | JGI IMG/M metagenome (GOLD analysis project Ga0179591, IMG submission 182891) | Vadose zone soil fungal communities from Angelo Coast Range Reserve, California, USA - CZOMad2_1_08_16fungal (PacBio error correction) | ecosystem: Environmental > Terrestrial > Soil >... | reverse complement strand
AACACCAATGAATTTTTACTTAGGTCCCGACCTTTCTCTGCTTCGTTAGTTGCGCGTGATGGTTTTTTACAGCCACTCTTAGCAGTGTTAGCCTGTGCTCGGCTGTCTCGATCTCACCCTCTCTTCCCCTCGACTATATAGAGGATCGACCCTGCTTTACGGTTCGACGCACGATTTAGATTGCTCTCTTGCTTTTTCTGAGCTTTCTTTCCTTTCTTCGATTGTCTCCCGACGCCCCCGATCCTTTTGCCTCGTTTTCCCCTTCCCTTTTCCATGAGAGCGTTATCCGGGTAAGCCGTCGTCTTTGATGACTAAGTAGTTTTCGTTTCTTCCCACCTTCTTCCACGTATTTAAAGCCCTTATCATTTTTTTATGGTTTTAGCTAAGACCCCTGGTTAGCTACTTTCCCGGAACCTTTTTCCTTTTATAGACCTCCCCCAGTGGAGCTTGCAGTAGAGTCTCATAGTTCAGCGATCTTAATGACCTTTTATAGCCAGGCTTTTCCCCAACTTTCCCCAGCCGTCACCTGGAAGAAGAGTTAGCTTTAGGACGGGATTCTCAATTGTTTCGTGGTGCACCTCAGTAGTTCTTCCGATACAGAGTCGTTGGTTTCTCCTTTCTGTTGAAAATGTATGTTCCGCGTGGGCCTTAAACTCTAGAGAACTTTTTAGCTATCCGAGTCCAGTGGAGAAGTGTTTACTCCTTTAGTTTCTACCCCCCATTCCGGGATCCCCCTCTCCTGTAGATTGGGATGTTGCGCCAGAGTTCCCCTCTGCTCCCTTGTCCCCTGATTTTCAATGCGTAAACCTCCTTGACGTTTTTCTTTTGTTAACGTTTCCAAAGTACCGGTTCGCTAAACCTGCCAGCAAGATCTTCGTCTTTTCGGCTCCCTTCCCCCGTGTTTCGGGCACCGTCCGGCGGGACTTTCTCTTCTCAGCGACTTACAGCACGTTTTCCCGCTCCTTCTCGTTTTTTTGCTCGTCATCGAGCGACCCTGATGGCCGTTTACAGTCTTGTCTTTTTGCTTGATGACCCCGTCCCTTCGAATCACCCCTCGGGTATATCTTTTGGCTTTCCCCCACTCTCCGATGCTTCCTCCCCCGATTAAGGTGGCGAAAGCCGGTCGTTTCCCTGCTCCCCCTATCTACCTAAGACTTTGTTAATTTCTCCCCTGCCCCAGAGGTCTTTTCTTGGTATCTCTCCTTTCCCCCCTGCAGAGGGCGGTCGGTGCCCCGCATTTCTGTCTTTTTCTTCCCTGGACGCCCCCTAGTCCCGGGTCCCCCGGGGGTTTTTTCGCGTCTTCGTCCTAGGCCCTCTGTCTCCCTCTCTTGAGCGGTATTCTGGAAGATTTCCTCCCTTAATCTTCCCGAGAAGTATGACTGCATCCCCCGTTAGATTTCTTTTTCTTCGTCTTTTTCGGTACCCAGGCAGGCACGTTCCCTAGGCGAGTGGGCCTCCTGCTTCCCTTTCGTTTTAGCGACTGATCGACTGACCCGTTGACCCGTTTCTTGGAAAGATTCCCCAAAGCACGATTTCTGTCTCCCCACATCCCCCTCTATCCTTAAGATGGAATACCTCCGTTTTGGCGCGCTGGTGAGACCTGAGTTTTTCGTTGATCTGAGGCCCCCTCTCCTGAAACGGGGCCTCCTGAGACTTTTCCCAGGTATGTTTTCCCTATAACTCCTCGGCAAGCGTCGAAGCTTCAAAGTTATTTCTTCTTGGGCATACTGCCCCCTTATTTAAGACTTTCAGCAGACGGTGTATTTTCTCGGTTCATCTCAATGCCTTGCGTTCTTCGGATAGTCTCGGATTTTACCTGAGTTGCTTTTTTTCTCCTATTCCGGAGTTTTTGGCGAGTCATCTTCCGTATCCCCGTGGATGTCCTCTTTCCCTTCTTTGATGTTATGTCTCTGGAGCTTACGAACGCACTCGGGGGGAGCCTCCAGATTTTTGAACGAGCGTCAACAGAGCTCTGGATTTGTTAGGGCCGGCTTAACTTGATGACGCGGTTCCCGGCATCGGCTCCCCCCCCCTCCCCTGAACGACGAGTTGCGCGGATTGACCCTTCAATGCTTTTCGCCTGGAGTTCCCCCGCTCTTTCTATTTTTTGAGTTCCCCTTGCGCTTGTGATTCCTTTCTCTTGTGCGTTTTTCCCACTGGATCGCAGAGGCCTGCGTTTGTCTCCCCCCCCCATCAACGAGTTTGACGAGGAGTCCCCCACTGCGTCCGAGTTGGAGCCGATGCGGCCCCCGTGATTTCCAGCGTGACCCTACTCGAGGAGCCCTACCCCGTCCCCTTTCTGTTTCTTCGATTTGCTCCTTGCAGTTTTATTTTTTTGTGCTTTTTCCCTCGGACCCTCTCTATTTACTACTCCCCCGTTTGGGAGAAGAGACGACTGCCGCGGTTGACCCAACCCTCCCATCCGGTCCTTCTGCCAGCAGACCATTACTTGTTTTTCTGATCCTGGCGCCCCTCTTTAGCCAACAATCCCCTTTTTTTTTCCGCCGTCGATCGTTCTCTATAGGCATGTCATTATGTTTGCCCCTCTTTCCCGATGTTATCCAGCCTCCCCCCCCGATCCCGTTCCCTGCTCCTTGTCACTACACCCCTCCTCGTGAGCCTCTTCCCAGTGGTGCGTTTTCTTTCGGTTGCGCACCCCCAGCCATTTCTTCCCCTGCCGTCGCCCTCCCCCTGCCCCCGGGGAACGGTCCTTGATTGCCGGAAGAATCCCTCTTTTCTTAGCCCCTGGCGGCCCGTTGACCTTGATCGACGCATCCTTCGCTCCCACGGTTGGCTGCATCGCTGATAAACAGAGGTCGCCGAACTGCCGTCCCTCGTCCCTCCCTTCCGCCCCCCGCCACTCGGTGAGAGACGTTTTTTCCGCTATCGACGACCGCCGACCCCTTCTAGCACCCTGCCTCCCATCCCTCCCGTTCTATTTTTTACCTAAATCTACTTCGATTCCCCCCCCTCTGTTACTATGTCCAAAGCTCGTTAGATTCTTTTCGCCTCCTTTTATTTAAGGTCAGTCCAAGTTCCCCATCCTCCTCCGCCCCCCTTTCTCTGTTTTGTCTGCTCCTTTTCTCTCCTCCGGTCTCCTCCTCGGATGCAACAGGGTCTCTTGTGCCGCGTTCTTTTGCCTCGAAGCGCTCCTCCGTAGGGCCGGAGGGCCTTCCTTTTCTACCGCGCGGACTTTCGTTACGGCCCTGTTTACCACCCTGTTTTTCATTTCCGTTCTCCAACACCCCCCCGACTTCCCGTCAGCTTAGCAGTGCTCGACTTCTGACGTTCGAGCCTCGCGTAGAGCCCGTCCTCTTTTTTGTATTACCTCCCTGCCCTCTGTTCAAGCAGAGCGGTTAATGCCGGTCTCCGTTTTTCTGGTTCAGCTCGGTTGAGCCCCCCACTCACAGCAATCTCCTTCATGCTCCTTTTTCTTCCCATCGAGCTCGTGAGTTTTACGACCAATTTTTGCCTCGAGTTTCCATCGCCGAGATAGGCCCGACAACCGGCCCTATTCCTGGCTTCGTTAGTTTGACCCGATTCCGACCAGGACCCCGCTTTCCCACGGCCATTTTCTTCCTGCGGATCCCCTTCGCGCACATGGATCTCTTCATCGGCGGCCTCTGCCCCGTTCTAGACCGCTTCGATCTATCGAATACCCCTTTGTCTGCTCTATGTCTTGTGCGTTCCCCCGCATGACTCCGGTTTCCCCGCTCAGGTCGCTCGCGGGAGTTCACGGAAGAGCGCGGTCTTCTGTCGTCGCGCAGCTGTTGTCCGACTCTGAAGCCCCTCCTTTTTTCCCGTCCGGATGCGTTGTGTCTTTTCACCGCCTCGAGTTTCCTGCCGTTTTCGAACGAAGTGTAGGTGAACCAGTCCGCCGTTGGTCCCCCCCCCGTCCTTGTTTTCCACTGCGCCCGCCTTCCTCCCCCCCTCCAACTATTTAGTCCCCTTCATTTCCCTGAACCTCTCCCTTAACCCTAGCGCCGGCCAGGAAAATGCGCGTGGTTGCGTAAGACAAAGCCCTTCGCCCTCGTGCACTTTTCATCGCCCGCTCAACCGCGGACCCCTCATGTGATCGCGCGGCGTACGCACCCACTTCAGGTTGTTACGCTCGCTCCGCCCGTTTTCATTTTCCGGGTTGAAGTGCGATCCCCGAGATCTTTCCCAAGGTCAGTTTGTGCCGTTCGCCTTTCTGCCTGCCGGTCTGCCCCCCCCCCCCCCTTTCCTTGGTCTCCGACACGGCGACGTTGCCAGCCTCTACGCTCGCCATTGACGCCTTTTTTCCTTTTCATTGTTCTGGCTAGCCGGCGAGTCCCTCCCTTCCCCCGTGAGACTACTTCCGGTTTAGATCAAATCGCAGTTTCGGCTCGAATATTCAATTGATCCGCTTCCACCGGAACTTTGGCGAGTCTTCTTTTTTCTGTCGGCGTCCAATTGCTCCCAGTTTTTTCCCCCTATGAGTCCCTCCTTCCTCTCTTCCGTTTCTGGGTAGGTCGACTCTCTGCCTTCGAATTCCCCCTTTAGCCCGCGCTTCTCCCTCTCTTCTCATGGTTTTTTTTTTTTCCCCGCAATTTTTTACTCTCTCATGGCTTCCCCCCCCCTCACCTCTTCAGCGAACGACGACGTTTCGTTGGCCGAGCCGCCCGTTTGCTTGAGTCTCGGAAAATTCTTTACCGTTCAACTGCAGTCGAGTCTGATACCCTAGTCGGCGTTTTTTTTCTGTATAGCCTTCGTTGATATCGCCCTCCCTAACTCGGTGTAGACACCCTCCTGCGCTTTCTCCCGCGCCCGCTCGAGTTGCATTCTACAGTTCATTTTTCCTTTGCTTGGCCCGGCCTGGTCGCGCCTTTTCCGAAAGTCGAACGGGACCCCCTCCGCCGGAGTATCCCGCCAGTTTTCTCCGAGCGGTCTCTCCCCTTTTTCTTCCCTTTTGAGCTTCCCCAAGGCTCAGGTTTAAAGCACAGCATCTGATCCTGACGTACAGATCGCCAGTGCCTCCAGTCTGCGCCCTCCTTCGCACTCGCACCCCCTCCCTCAGCGTGTCGTCATTCTCCTTCTGGGTCCCCATCTTCTGATCATCTGCGACCTCTGACTGAAATCTTATGGTCTTTCCAAAAAGGCTTTCTCCGCGAGGGCGATGAGTTGCAGGCCCTTACTTGACTCCGTTGCGTTCATTTCGTCCACCCCCCATCCTCTCTCCTCCTACTCTTTTTTTTTCTCGACGTCTTTCCCCTCCGGATCTGCACTCCGTCTTCGCTTCCTTTCCTGCCTTTCCCTCTATGTCCCTGACCTTTGGCGAAGCCATTCAATTGATCACGAGGAGTCGCGGATGATCGCACGTGTTGAACGCGTGCCCCAGGTTCCTCAAGCGTGCGATGCTTTGTTATCAGCGTCCCGGTTTCGGTCCTTTTGCTTTTTTTGCCTCGCCTTCCCTTGTCTTCGGTTGCTCCCTTTCAAGTAGTAATTTGTACGTGACATCCCCGCCTGAGCTGACTGTACAGGCCGTCGCCTCGCTCTCGTAAAAGTAAGGCTCTCCTCCGGTTTTTGGTGGGTTATATTCGCTCATCGACTTTTTCGGTCGGCCAGGCTTCGGACCGGCGCGGCGTACGCTGACCCCCCATGATTTTACGAGCGCTGGGCGCTGGTGATACTCAGCGCCACCCTTTTTTGTGTCGACAAAGTTTGATTTTTTCTTGAACGGGCGAGATCCGCGGCATTCCTGCAGCTAGGTGAAAGTGCATCGAACTTTTTTTTGTATCCCCCCCCCCCTTTTCCCCGTCTTTTTAGCCCTCGGTTTCATATTTCTCCGCCCGCGTTTGCTTCGCCGTACTGAGTCACGTCGTGTGAGGCGAGGCCGGCCTTCCTCGGCGCAGGAGCTTTTGCTTTCTCGTAGACTCCTTCCCTCGCAACTCTCTCTGCCTTCTCCTCCTGGAAGGGTTTCGACGTCTAGGTTCTTTTTTCGACATACTCTCGCAGAACGACCTCTTGTAGCCTATTTCTGATTAGGGTTTCCCCGCCGAACGCCCCCGCCCCCCCGGGATCCCTTCTCGTCGTACATTGTTTGCCGTTTGAGTCCTTTTCCCTCACTTTTCTGTCTCTTCAGGCGCCTCGCAGCGGGGTCGGTACCTTTGCCCTTGCACGGAGTCGTCGGTATCTTCACCGGCGCTTCTCGCCTTCCCCCTTCCCCCAACGTTCTGCCTTTTTAGATATCTCCCGAAAACGCGAACGGCGCTTCGCTCGTCTCTCATTTTGGATCGAATCTGGCGCACACCCGGCCGTCACCTGGACGCGATTCGGCTCGCTGGGGCTCAGTGTTTTGTCGTCAGATCCAGGCGCGTTCGGGTTTTTTTCTTTCCCCCTTGATGTTGAGTGCGCCGTGCTCTTTCCCTGCGCTTGGCCGGTCTAGTTTTCAGCTCTTCTTTCCCTCGTCTCTCGACTGACGGCTGCGCGCGCGTGTCCTCATCACCGTTTGGACATAGTTCGTCCTTTTAGGAGTCCACTGCCTGTTAGACCCATTACCCCACTCCTTTGCTGGTATTCCACGACACGTTTTCTTGCCTCCGTACGGCTGCAGGCGGATTCATCGTCTCACAGCTGCTCGCGACGCGCCGGCGTAGTCGTGGATTGATGCCTTTCTTTCCTCCCCTCAGCTCGCCCTTTCTGAGGACTGCACAGGCCACTTCGCAGTTCCAACTTTTACGCGGATCGTTTCGACCCTTCAGAGCACGAGGAGAGGACGTCTCTTTTTTAGCCCGTTTCCTCCTTTTTTCATTTATCCAGATGTGTTTTGAAGATTCTTTTCCTGTCTCTCTCCTTGCCTAACGCAGCGCGGGCGACGTGTCGCCGAGCATCTGATGTCTTCCCGCTGCGGCCCGGTTTCGTCAGTGATCGATTCCTTTTTCTTAAGAGCCACTCGGATTATGATCTTCGCCCTTCCCCCCGACCCCTTTCCTTCTTTGGCATTACGGAGAGCTTCCTTTCTTCCTGTTTGGGTCTCCCCCAAATTGCTTTGCCGAAGGCTAGTGTCGACGTTCCCCTTTCCTTCTTCAGTGATGATGACGTTCCACTTCTTTCGCCCTTCTTTGATCCCCCGCAGCGGTTCTGTTCCGGTGCACCAGAATTATCATTTGCAGCCAGTTGGCCGGGAATAGGGGCTCTTTTCCTCTTCCGTCAGGCCCCAAGCGCTTTCCCCGAGCAACCCGTTGCCAATTTTCTTTTTATCCGTTGGTGAGTCCTTCTTCCCCCCGTACTCTGCCACGAGACGATGTTAACCGGCTTGTGGGGCTTCCCTTAACTATGCGACTCCAGTCTAACGATCGTTTCCACTGCCTTCGTTTGACCCCTGGCATGCCCCTTTCATTTCGACGACCTCCTGCTTTTCCGGCCATGATCTTTTCTTCTTTAGTTTTTATTTTTCTCACTAATCCGTCTTCCTTTTCTGGTTTTTGCCTTTGCTTTCTTTTTCCCCTTCCGTCTTTTCCCCTAACGCCGTTTGAGAGAGCCCCGATTTTCAGTAGGCAAGTAGTAAACCTTTGAGCTTGGGGCCTTGCCTTCCCCTTCCCCTCCCGACCGCGGGCTCCGTCTTTGCCCGTTGTCCGTTTTGCCCTCCCCGGGCTTGCGTCTTTCCTCTCAGGGGTTTTTCCCCTCCCCTTCTCTTCGACCCTCCTTTTTTAATTTGACCTCTTCTGTGTATAGATTGGTTCTAGTTGCGGACATGGATTGCCTGACGCGGTGCTCACCTTCCCCCACCGTCTTTTGCCTAGCCTCGAATGGTTTCCGAGATGCGTACTCCTTTTTCCTTTGAAACCCCCTGCGGGTCTTCTCGAGGAGTCCCTTACATTATTTTCCTTAGAGTTTTCTCTTCCTGAAGGATGTGTTGTTGTGGCCCGGGCATTTGGATCTCCCCTCCTCCCCATAAGGTTTTTTTTTTCTGAGCGTTTTCTTTTAGTGATAGATCTGACATTTTCCTGATGGTCCTCCAACCTCAATCTTTACCATGCCTTTGAGACATCGGACAACTTTTGGAGTTGTTTCCAGTCCTTCGGACTTTTTTCACTTCGTAGTGAACTCCAACGGGCCAGAGGAGCCCCCTAGGTTCGACCGGCCTCCTGGTATTCATGTGGTTTTTAACCCCCTCCGTCCCCCTTGGCGTCATTAGACCCAATTGCGCCGGAATCATGACCGCGACACCCCCTGTTTAACAAGAGTGAGCTCGATTCCCCCCCTGGCTGTTGGCCTTAGGTCTTTTTTTCGCCCTAACCGCCAAGCCTTTGCTTGTCAAATCCCCCTGCCCCTTCGGCAAACTTAAGCCCCGGCGCCGCTTCCTCAATTTCCCGTCGGTTCCGATCGCGACCGTTTTTGCCCCCCGAGATATCCTCTTTTCGTTCTTAGCTTTCCCTTTTCTTTTGTTTGGGTCTCCCTCACTTGATACGAGTCTTTCGGCACCCGTAAATAAACGGCATCCTTCTCTTTCTTCCAACAGTCTCCTCCGGTCTTTATTATTTACATCACTAACCGAACTGCTCGCTCGCCCCCTTTCTTCGCGGGCAGCTGTGATTGTTGTCTTTGCCACTTCAGTGTCTCCCGCTTATGTCCAGGATCAACCGATCTTTTGTCTCACCTTTTTTTCCCCTTCTCCCACGGTTTCGAGCAAGCGTTGTAACAGTTTTCGTGTGAAGTTTTTTTTCCCCCCCCCCCCCTCTCCCCCTGCGCACTATCGGGTTATAGCACCAGGAGCCCCGGTTTCTTTCTCTGGTGCCCCTCGCTTGCGTTTCCTCGAAGAGCCTGCCAGCGCCGGAGGAGGTTTCCTTTGCTTCCCCTGCGCGTGAACCCAGGATTCCCTTTTTGCATACGTTCTCACCCGTTTCAGTAGTTAGCCGTCCCCTCAATGACCCTCCCAGTTCTTTCACCATCGCCGTCGATTGGGCAGGAATTGTAGACCGACGCCCCCCTTCGAAAGCCGAAACGACTTAGGATTCCAGGCTTTCTGACCCACGTTTCGGTGATGTTCCCTCTTCCCGAAGCAGAGCTTCGTTTTACCTCATTGCAGAGCTTTTTCTGCGCCCAGGACGTTTCCCGACCCCCGGTTCTTCGAGGTGAACCCTCTTTTTCTGCTACCGGTTTATCAATGCTTTTTCTTATCCCTTTAGTGGCCCTTTTTGGCCCCTCCCCCCCCATTCCGTCGTTCCAAGGCCAAGCGTCTTGACCTAGCTTAGAACATCGTCACTGATTTTTTAGCGCGATCTCCTTTGGACGATCCTCGATACAATCCTTTTGTGTCTTCTCCTCGATTGTTTTTTTTTGGTTCCTCCCGCGGAGACACGTGCCCTTTCGACTCGTGGAATCCTCCTCTTTATGACGCGTTTCGTCCTTACTCGCTCGCAGCTTTTTAGAAGGACCCCCTGAACTCGGCGGCGTCTTTCCCGTGAGGGCGCTCAGGTGTGGCTTTTCCACCGCTTATCTTTTCCTCCGGGTTTTCTAGAAAGAGTTTTTTTTTTGCGCTTTGTCCAACCCTTTTCCTTTAATGTTCCGCCGGCCCCAGCGAACGGGATTGTTATTCCCTTCCCCCCCTCCCGCGCGCCCATGCCGCCCCCCTACCGTCTTGAGTCATCCCTGAAGGCACGAACCCTCTCTTCTGCCCGACGTCCCGGAACTCGTTTTCGCTATCCCTCCGCACAGCTTGCTTGCACTTGGCCTTCCGCGACAACCTCCCCCTCCCCCCGTTGGACTGGGATCCGTACTTTCCGGCGGCGCCCAGCGCCTTCTGAAGCGTAGGTCCCAACTGGGGTTTTCTTTTTTGAAGTCTCCCTGAGCTCTGATCCCCCGGTTTTCCGCTGAGAGCGACGGCGCGTCCGGTCTCAATTTTTCTGTTAGGCTAGTTTCGCACCCGCGCAGTTGCTCTTAGTTCGCTCGCCCCTGATGATTCGAAAGCCCGGCCAGTAGCAAAGTAAAGCTGTACGAGGACTCTGAGCCCTGCCTGATATCTGGATTCCCTGGCAGTTTTTTTTTTTCCCAGTAGATGAAAGAGCTATGTTAAATTGCCGTCCACGGAGGTGCGTCGTGGCGGTTCCCGTTCCCCTCGCTATAACTCCCCATTCCCCCCTCTGCAATACGCTCCGGCATCTAGGTCTCATCCTCGATTCCCTTTTCCAAATGCCTTCTCGAGCTCTGCTCGATAGTCGTTTTTTGGCTCTTACCCCCTTTTTCACTCCCCCCCCCCCTCCCTGAAATGGAATTCTGAGTTTAAGGCACCTTCTCCCCCGCACGACTGTCTATACGGCGAGCTACCGGCCGTTTTGATTTCAGCTTGACCGGCTTCCCCGAAACCGAGGTCGCCGACCCGGTTGATCACTTGCTTCGATTATACTTTCTTTCAATGGGGATCGTCTCCTCTTTTCTCGACCTTCAAGAAATAGACGTGGACCCCGCTTTCACGCTGATTCCCCGCGACGACTCTAGTCCTAATGTATACTTCCATTAGTACTGTCCCCCCCTACCGCAGATCCCGAAAGCAGTCCAGTAGCATCCTCTCCTTATAAGTACCCAAGTATAAAAGGATTACCAGGGAGTGTTAGTCGAATAGAGTACTGTTCCCCCCGAAATCTTTTTCTTCTCCTGTAAGTACTTTTAGGTGACAGTTGAACTCTTCCGTGACTTTTTCCCTCTCCGACCTCAAGACGAAACCTGTAGCCCCCGCACGCGCCGTTTTCCGCGTTTTTATTTTGATTCCCCCTGCTTCTTTCCCCCCCGCCGACTCCCTTCGATAAAGAAATTGAGGCTCGGTCAAAAAAGGGTCATTGTGATTCTTCAGTCCCCGCCTTCTCTTGCTGTTTCTTTCCCTAGTGAGATCCCCATCCCTTGTAAATTATCTCCCTCCTCCTGTTTTTCTTCTTTTTCCTTTTGAAACTGGTCTGTTCTCTCCGCCTTCTTTTCCTTTCTCAAGCCTTCTCCTCGCCTTCGAATCGAGTAAGGCCATGCGCCTCCCGACCCGCGTGCGCATACCCTTTGAAGAACCTCCGAATCTTTATAAGTTTTGATTTTTAGAGACGTTTTCTGGGGACCCCTCCCTCCAAAGCTTTGCCGAGTTTCCTTTTCCCCGGTTTTTTTCCGTCTTTTCAGGTTCGTTCTTTTTCTCTTTTCCATTGGGAGATTGTTCGACCGTGTCACGTCGGTCCTGACCGTCTGCGTGCCTTACCTCACCTTTGCTTTTTAATCCTTTTTTTCTGGAATCGACGGCGCTACGGTCTTTTTTTTTTTTTTTTTCTGTGTGCTTGATCTCTTTCTTTTTCCTGCGTCTTATAGCGTGTTGCTGTAGGCCGGATTGTCGTGACCTGCGGCAGTGCGGTATGGACTACTGCGTTCCCCCTCCCTTGCAGCCGGGAGCCTCAAATTTTTTTTGTCTTCAACGCTATGTTAATTGCGCTTCCCTGCTGCTACCCCCCTTTCCGCCCGACGAACGTGATCCATCTCTTACCCATGAGTTCTATTTTCAGACAAGGATTTTTGTTCGCCGAGAATTTGCGGCTCAAGCCATTTGGCGTCTCGTAGGACGTCCTTTTCCCCTCCCTTGCTCCCCTCGGCCTCCCCCCCTTTTTCCTCGTGCGTTTTTGGATTGCTGTCTCGCCGGCCTCCCTCGAGGAAAGACTATCTTCCGTTTTCGATTCTTTTGTCTACTGCATCGAGGCCCCTTGCTGAAGACCAGGATCCCTGATTCTTTTGCGCTTCTTTTTTTTCTTGACCTACCTCTTTTCTAGAAGAAGAAAAGATTAGCGCCCTCCGGGCCTTGAGCGATTCATCTGGCGCTCAGCGTTTTTTAGCTGTGATCGACTCTCTTTCCCCCCAGGACTCTCTTGACGTCCTTTCCTTTGTTCCCTCTTTCTTCGACCGGCATCTTTTCGTCTCCTCTTCCGGCGGACAAGTTGGCTCTCCTGCGAACCATTTTTTCCAGGCGCGTGCGCTCTTTTTCGCTTTGCCAGACCCTTTATCGATCTCTGTTGGCGAGCCAACAACCGCCTAAATGACTTTCTTCCTGTCTCATTTTCCGACCTTTGGGCAGCCCCTTAGTCACTCCCCCATCTCAACGGCTCTTTTATGGTGGTAGCTATCTTTTTCTTCTCTTTGGCTTTGTTCTTTGCATCTCCTTTTAGTTCCTTGCCCTGGCGCCCCTGTACCCGCGAGTTCCGTTTGTCACCTTCCGGCTCAATCGTTTTAGGTTTGCGATGTTGCATTATTGCCCCCTCCTTTTGACTGCGAACTCCCCTTATTAGTTAGGTTCACTTGTAATTAGCCAGACCCCTTTTCCCCTTTTCCCTCTAGCACGGCCTTTCCCCCCATCAACAGTTCGCATACGGTCAGCTTAGCTTTTTCGCCCTCCCCACGAGCGTAGCTTTTTTTTCGCGTTTCCCGCGACTAGCGTGATTTGAGTCATCGAGCGCCCTCCTGGACTTTTGTAAGTTCAGCGGCGATTCTTATCACGGCCCTATGCGCAGTTACCCCACTATTTTCTCGGCTCTGTCCTCTCCACGTCCCAGACTACCGGAGAATTGTGCTTTTCCCCCCACTTTTATTTGATCCTTTTCCCCGACTATCCGACGAGTTTACCGTTTTTCCCCCTACGGTCTTTGTCCTGGTATCGATGCGGGTACGATTCCCAGGCTCTTTTTTTTGTGCTCTGCTTCCCCTCGTATCTTGCGCGCCAACCTCTTTTTCTGGTTCTGGTTCGTAGCCCGCTAGACTGGGACTCTGTTTCCTGCCCCCCGTGTAGCGGTTCTGCCCTGATCGGTTCCCCGATCCCCGACAATTGCTCGTTTTCCTAAAATACTGATGAGTTCCTTTCCGAGGTCTTGCGTCTACCACAGGAATGTCGGCTTGCGCTTTTGTCTGGCTCCTGAGATCCCTCTCCATGCCTCCCCCCAGACCTTTTCCCCGTCGTGGTTTCCGAAAGCTTCTCAAGCGAGGGTTCCTCCGCACAATCCGTTTCGCCCCTCGGGCACGATTTGACACCCGCGGAGAGTCCGGAGAGAGCAGTTTCCGTTAAGAGGGGAAACGAGACACATGGTCTCGTCGGTGGGGTCTCTTTAGTGTGGGTGGGTCGGTTTTGTACCGGGGTGGTGTGGGTTTTGGTTGTGTTTTGTGGTTGGTTGTGGTTGTATGGCGATAGCGTGCTGGTGCCGCTTTATGACCAGAGTCCCACCACCTTTTTGTCGCCTTTTCGTTCCCCTTCTTTAGTAGGATACGTGGCTACGTGTCTCAAAGTTGTATGCTACGAAGCGAATTTTTAGCTTTTCCCCTAATTCCAGTCCCTGTGGCGCTAAGTCTCATTTTTCTTTAAGACCCGAGGCCGGCCTCCTGAGAGGAGTAGGTGCGATTTCCGGGTTCTTCGACCCAAAAACACCCCGACCCCACCCCCCCCCCCCACAAACCCCAACACAACCACACCCAACCAACCACCCCCCCACAAAACCAACACACCAACCCAAAAACCCCCCCCCCCCCCACCCCAACCCCCCCACCCCACCCCCCCCAACCCCCCCCACCCAAAACAATCCCCAACCCCCACCCAAAAACACCCAACGGGTCCCCCACCCCCCCCCCACCCCCACTCCCCCACCCCACCCCCCCCCACACCCCCCCCCCCCCTAACACACCCCACACCCACAAACACCCCCCACCCCCAAACACCCCCCTTTTTTTTTTAAACCTTGAGATCGAATCTTCTCCTCTTTTCTTGAGAGGGGGGGCCGGATCGCTTTGTGTTACGAGTTCGTATCCTGCTAGGTTCTTCCATCCTATGCCACGATTGTTCACTTTTTAGCGCAGACCCCCTGAATCATATGACTCGTCGGTCTGCACTTCTCTGCCCGCAGGGATTTTTCTTGCCTTAGACGTTTCCTTGACCTTTTCCGTTGTAGGTGGAGGGTTTGCCGAAACTTTCTTGGGAGTTCTTTAACTTCCCCACCTTAATGACTCTTGTTGTAGTTGTCTTCCTGATCATTAGTCTCGTGTGCCCTGGACCTTTTTTCCCTGCCCAGAATTGGACCGTTTTTTTGCTTTTTCTCACCTCAAACAGTCTCCCGAGACCCTGATGTCTCCTTTCCTCCTCCTAGGCCGTTTCGTGCAAACCTCGTTCCCTCGATTTATCTGACCCCTCCACGAGGTATGAAGAGGTTTTCCAGGCCGTGGAGTTGGGATCCGGGCAGTCGACCATCTTTACTCCCCTTGATTGCTATCTTATGTGTTAGCCCACAACCCCCATCTAAGGCCGTACTTTTTTCATCCTCCCTCCCTCCGTCATTATTCGTGAGTTCCGATACTCTCCTTTAGTGGTCTTTCTTTTCCATCCCCCCCGGCCCCCGTCCTTTCCCTCTCTTTTTACCCCCCCTCTCAGCCTTGCACCGCTTGGTGATAGTTTTTTTTCCCTTCACTCTTCCACGGATGGTTCCAAGTTCCGCAGCCTAGGAATCCTGCCTGCCTGGACCAATCACGAGAGTTAGCTGCTAGTAACATATGGCTTTAGTTAGCCGTCCCCCCTCGAAAAGCAGGTCTCGTCCCCAAGAAGACCACCCTTAGGACAACGGCGGTTCCCCGCGCGATGCGCCTCCTTCCTTGGATTTTTTTTTTCGTTCCCTTGAGGCATCCAGACGTATCCTTACTAGCTCCCCTGGTTTATCCCCACCCCGGTTTGATGCAACATCGATGCACCGAGGCCTTTCCTACCTGCCCTCGTAAATCACGCTTCTACCGGTTCGCACCCAGTCCATTCGTTCTTCTTTTTATTCAGCTATCGCAGACTAAGCTTCCCGCTTTCTTCTCCTCCTCCTCCCTCCGGCCCTCTTCGAGGATCTACGAACCTTTTTTCCCCAATTAAGTCTCCCCCCGCCTCTGTGATTTTCCCGGCTTTACCCCTGCCTGTTCGTTTTTCTTCTCCTAAGTGTGATAACTTAGTCCCCCCATGCCCGACGCGTGTTTCCCCCAAGCTCGCTGAGTGTTACGTGATCGTTGCTCTCCTCAGACCATATCTCTTGATTCCTCCTTTCTTTGGTCAAAGGGTTATATTTGTTCTGAGATCGTCTCCCCTTAGGAAGAAGAGATTCCTTCCGTTCCTTCTTCCAGCGCGTATTTTGAGTGCCCCGCCACAGGACCCGCATTTTTCATCTTCGCCCAAGTCATCACATTCTTCTGAGCCGTCTTCGAAGTTGCTTCCGCAGTTTCTCCCCTCTCCGCATCCGGACCATGTCCGTTGTAGACGTACTCCTTTTTTTAACGCCCGCATCCCGCTTTCGCCATTCCCTCCCTTGGTATTAAGTATGGGGAGCGCTCTACGATATTACAGAAGCCTCGATTCTTTTCCTGAAGCGCCGAGCCGGCTCCCCGGACACTTTTTCCGCTCTTCTTCTCGCGACATTCGACCTCATGAATAGGGACACCGGCATCTTGCCGGCCCTTTTTCCGTTAGTTTGACAGCTTAGACAGTCCGGTACCATCTCCGTTTTTTTTCCCTGTCCCCCTCTTCTTAGGATTAGACGGCGCCTTTCGACCCATTTGATTTTTCGACCCCCATCCCTGGAGGTACGATCCCCCCTTTTTTCCCCGTGCGACGCCTCCTCGATTACCCTTTTTTTCTTCTCGTAATGGAGGGGAGTAAGAGCCGGTGATTTCCCCGACCCTTTACCTGGTCGCCGTCGGCCACTCCCTGCACCTTCCTTCGGAGTTATCTTCCCTCCTGCAGAGCCTTTCTTTTAGAATTTTTTTTCCCCGCAGGTCGCCGACGGAACCGGATGTTTCCCCTTTACTTTGTACGTTGCCTCTCCGTTAGCGAGCGTGCCTGGGCTTGTTCTCCCCTCACGAGTGCGACGGGCAGTTACCCCAAGTTAGACGCTTCCTTTTACGCGGCCCCCAAAGCGCCAGGGAGGCCCCTTCACCGTGCAGGCCCACATCCTTTCTTCTCCCGCAGGTTTAAACGACCCATGAACCTAGTCACCCTTCAATCGTTTTTCTAGTCAAGACAACTGTCTTCCCTAGCCACCTCCCTGTGGGCCTCCAGAGAAAACGCAAAGTTTTGGTTTTCCCGTTTGAGCCTCACTCCTGACAATGTATGCCACTTGATCCGCCTGCTACGCGTAGGAACAACTGTTCCGTTTCCAGGGTTGAAGTGTCCAGTGTGAGACGTCATCGATTCCAACGGTTACTTTTTTGATAGATCCTACTATCGACAAGAGATTACCGAAAAGGTTTAGAGTTGTGATGATCCCCCTTCTACAGTTTCAGAAGTCTAGGGCGTACTCTCCCATGATGCCGGATCCTCCGACCGCGGCAGGTTTTTGCTAGCCGAGAGGCTTTTTTCATTCTTTTTTTCTCCTCTTGTCTCTCACCCGAGATCTTAAGAGCAAATTGACGCGTCCTAACTTGCCGTCCACGGAGGGAGTTGTCGACTCCCCTGACTAATGGAACTTCAGCTCATCTCCTTCCCTGGTACCCCCTGGCCCTTCCCCCGAACTCGACCCCCTTCTAACAAGGCTTCCCAGAGAGAAGAGATAGGATAGTCTGATTTCTTTTTGGGTTTTTCTGCCCTTTGATCCCCCGTTCCCTCTCTACCCTTCCTTAAAAATGGAGTCCGGATAGATGAGCAGTCCACGACTCTTCTCCCCTCCATTATCCTCCAGCTTCTTGAGCTTACTCCCTGCCCGGCGCCACGCCTGACATGTCTCCGACTTGACTACTTTCCCCGTCTGATTCTAACTTCCTTTCTAAGGTTTTTGCTCGCCGCATCTAGCCCTCAGAACAGTTCCCTCCTTCCTTGCTCTTCTTGCCTCCCCATCCGAGCCTTATAGTACGTCATGTCTTAAGCCTTGCCGGCCTGTTCGACAGTTTCGGCCGTCAGCAGACCGTAGATACCCTCCGTCCGGGCGAGATAATTTTTTTGTCCAACCGTTGAGCGGCAGCGTTCCTTCTTGATCCTTCCCCTCTCTCTATGCGGCAATTGCCTTTTTCCTTCATCTCAGCGGTCTGTCCTTTGTCCGTACAGACCGGACGCGTAACGGGCTGCAGGTCTGCTCCTTTTTTTTGTCCTCGCTGGTTTTTTTCCCAAACGGGTCGCGATCAGTCCTCTCCCTTTTCCCCCCCCCCCCCCCCCCCCCCCCTACTTCTCCTTTCACCCGCGGTTCTTGGGCCTTCTTGGCGAATTTTCTCCCCAAAATTGATGGTTTTCGGACCCCCAGGTCCATTCGCCTCTGCGGCATGAGGAGAAGGAAATTCGCTTCTGAGTTTTTGCTTTTCCCTCTTTAGGCCCTTCTTTTTTTTTCCTTCCTCCCCCTTTTTTTTAGATCTTCCCCTGGATGTGCTCGACTAGATGCCTGCACCCTCGCTGCTCCAGAAGCCGTTAATTTTTTGCATGTTTCTCGTTTTCCCTTTTTGGCCTTAAGCCATCAAGATTTCTTTTAGAGGTTAGTATTTTTTTTTGCGATTTGTCATCAAAGCCCATTCTGGGACCGGAAGGACCTTTCCCCTTGCTGTAGGCGACAGGGGCGGCTCTGTGCTGCGTTTGACGCGCCTTATTGGAGCGGCTGCGACCCTTCACGGTAGGCTTAACTTGGATCTCCTCTTTTTCTCACACAGGTTGTTGCATTCCCTCCTTCCCCTTTAGGGAACCGACGGAGTTTTCTCTGCTGCTCTCCTTTTTTTCTACGGTGCTTTGATCCCCCCCCGGCTCCCGGCAGGTATAGAAGTGCTGCGTCGTCGGCCTTTCTTGTCGTCCTTCGGAAGCTTCATGTCTTTTTTTTCTAGATTGATCTGACTTTTTTTTGCTTGAGAATCAGTACTGTTAGTTGGGTCGACCCATTGTATTTTTCTTGACTGCCAGATCGAGGCGTCCCCCTTCACCGACTCCTGTGACAGGGATAATCTAGAAATCGTGCCCCACGCTTGCATTCCCTCGGTTGTCGATCCCTTTTCTCCTTTTTTCCAAGTTTCTTGCGGGATTATCCCCGTATCGGACCCGTTCCGTCTCTGCGAGGTTCGTCAGACAAGGCGCATCTTCGAGCTGTGGACTTTGTAGAGCTAGACCCCTTAGCTCACCGAGATAGACTCTATTAGTGCAGAGAATTCGTTTAGCCCGTTCCCTTTCTCGTGTTCGAGATACCCTGTTTTCTAAAGGACAGCTGCGCGCGAGTCTATTGAGTAGGCCTTTCCATGACCCTCCAAGCTAGACAACTAAGTGTGACGGCTGTCCCTACTGAGGCGTTACGGGAGTAGCCCGTTCCCCCTTCTCCTTTAGCTGAACGAAGTCGTATCGGGCCTGCCGAATAGAAGAGGAGGCCGTCGTGTACCGCGCTTCCTGGCCCCCCTCTTTAGTAGTCTGATTCGGCATAATTGGCGAGCGCTCGCAGGAGTTTGCATTTCTAGGCGTCTAATCCCTCCCACCAGTTTCTCAAAGTGAGCGTTTCCTGATCCTCTCTATAATCCTGACCTTTGGATCGATTTAGGGTTTAATTTAAACCCCCTCCTGTCACATTGTCAGAAGAGTCGTGCTTTTTTTTTCTTGGGCGATGGTTCCGTAGTACAGTCAGAACACGGACCTCTCTTTTGCCTCCTTAGCCCCCTTTTTCGAGGGAGATTCTCGCCCGACGCCCACCGTCCTTACCGTTTTTTTATTTCTTTTTTTCCCAGGGCAGGTTTTATTTCGTGTTTTCTTAGGGATACTAGAGTTATTTTTTTTTCCTCCCGCGCTGCTCTGCATCCCGTCAGTTTTGCCGTAAATATTCTCTTACTGGTACCAGGAGTCCACGTCCCCGGTTTTTTCCCCCTTAAGTCACCCCCTCTCTCTTCCGTCCGAAAACGTTCTGGTCCATCCGGCTTTGCGCCTGCCCTTTCCCTTCTTCGTCAAGTTCTTGCCGGTCGCCCTAAAGCAGCTCTAGCTCGAGCCCCTAGTAGCGAACCTATTTAGTGTCTTTTCTTTTTACTTCCCCCTGCGGAGTCTTCTCCATCAAGCGTCTCCAAAACTGTTACATAGAGGATCTTTCTCGCCCCCCTCTCCGTCTCAGATGCTCCTGACCGCCCGCATTAGTTCCCTAAAGACATTGTCGCGAAGGTCTGAAGACATAGACATAGTTGTCCTTCAGCGACGTCGATGTTTGGACTGGTCGCTCTGCTGGCCCACCGCCCGCCCGGAAGTCACTCCCTTTCCCGCCGATCTTGTCTCTTGTAGCGCGAACCGCCTCTAGGAGCTGGCCCCCCGGTAGAAGTTTCTATGGACTTTCCCTTCCAGTGAGACGTTTCTTTACAGATCTGTCTTCCCTCCTCTTCAACTAGAAATGCGCTCATTTCTTTACCCTCTCACTGTGTGAGGCTTCTCCAAACGTTTCTTTTCTTTTTTTTCTCTAAGGGATGGCTAGGAGCTCTCTGTCCCTCTTCCGCTCTGCCTTAATCGTGACGTTCTTGGGTTTTTTCGAACGATGAGCCCTAAGGGGTCCCTTTTAAAAGAAAACTCTCAGCTCCCCCCTCTTCCTGAGGGCCATCTGGGCGATGGAGGTTCTCAGCGCTTTTTCTGCTGCTTTCCTAATCCTGACCCCCAGGGTCCTGCTTTTCTCTCCGTCTGTCCCTGAGAGAGTAACATCCCGAGGCACTCGTCTAGCTTTAAGGACTTTTCTGCCTTTTGGACCCCGTGCAATCACGTCTTAGACTCCGACACTGGTTACCCCTGAAATGTCGGTGCTCTCCTTCATGGTCTTTGAGGATCCCTCGCGCGGTCCCCCAGGCGATTATTTATTCTCCGGATTTTTCTTTCGGTTTATGTGGAGCGATTTTGATTAAGCCAGCTTGCGTGTGTTTTAGAAGTTAGGCGAGTTTCATATTCTCCTTCTACTCCGGGGGGGGAGCCTTCGATGATAAACACATGAGGGTGCCCCGGAGCGACAGAACCACTGAGTCTTTGAGTAGTTCTGTTTTCCTTCCCTAACTTGAGCTCTGCTTATTATGTGCACTTTCCCTTTCCCCCCCTTTTACGTTGAAGTGCCGAGGGAGATGCGGCTTCCACTCGAATGTTTTCGTCTTTTAGGTTGCCTAGATAATTACAGAAATTCCCTGCCCGAGATCACTCTTGTGTAATTGTTTTCTCCGGATGATTTGCCCCCTTTGCTCTTGGCTGGAACTGGATAGTACAGCTTTGCCTGGCGTGCCTTCCAATCATCCTTTTTTCTGAGCTCTAGTCCCCTTTCAGAGATTGCCGTTTTTTTTTGTTTGATGTCCCTTCCCAACTTTCCCCTCCCCTCGCGGTCGGACCGTGAACAGCCGCGTGTCGAGAGTTCAGGGGTAATTCTGTTTTTTTTTTGTTGCCTATCATCGAATCTACCTATACCTCAGAAGGTTTTTTTTTGATGCTAGACTGAATGAACGAGTGTTTAGCCAACCTTCTCCACCTTCTTCACTATACACCTAGAATACCCTATCCTGGTATTTTTTTTCCCTACATCGTCCCGGTCAAGATGTCTGTGAAACCTTAAAAAACGGCCGCACTTCCCACTGTGAAAGTTATACTTTAGTTCCCCCTCGTTTTTTTCGCTTGTTTTTAACTAAGATTGCTGTTTCTTTCCAGTTCCTGCACCTGCGCCCCACGGAATCAACAGCCTTCGCCACTTAATTGCCGAGGATGACTCTCTGGACCATCTTTGGGAGGGAAGATTCTTCCCCGTTCCCCAGCCCTCTCCCAGCCTTCTATTTTCAAGCCGCTATAATTACCCTGTCCCTTTCAGTCCTTATCGTCCTCGCCCCTGGGTCCCCCCGCTTTTCCATTTCTCCCCGGCCCTCGAGATTATGACTAGCTCGGTTTTTCTCTCCCCCCTTTTTCCCCCTGGTAGACTCGCTCTACACCGCGGCTTTAGGAAAGAGACGTCAATAACGCATAAGCTAGCCCCCTCCCCATTCCTTTATAGACTTGCTTCCGATCTCGACACGACTCCTCAAGTTCAATTTTCCCCCCTGCAGCCTCCCTTCATAGCCTTTTTTCCTCGTATGCTTATCCAAGACAAACATTTAACAGTTTGAAGTATGCCCTGTTCCCCCTCCTTTTCCTTTATCGTCGCGGCATACGTCTCAAGTCTCGTCCACGGCCCTCCCTAAAGCTTTTTTTCCAAGTTCTTTCTGTACTACGTTTTATTCATGTTCCAGCGCTCCGCCCCCCTCTGAGATGACTCCCAGGATTCCCCCTGGTCTGCTCTGTGCTCCTTCTCCCCTCCTAGCGCAGTTCCAGCGCCAGGAGTGGCCCCGGATGGATTCTTCCCTATGCCTTCAAAGAACGTGCGTGTCCTTTCTCCAGCCTTTTCGCCGTTTTCCTCTCAGGGCCTCCCGATGACGCAGCGTCCCCAGAAGTAGAGCGTCTTGCCCGTTTTTTCTCCTGCCCCCTTCCTTTGGTAATGAAGAACTCTGCTCGTTCAATTCCCGCTCGGGGCCCTCTTCTTTCGTTGAAGCTCTAAAGTAGGCCCCTCCTTCTTTAGTTTCGCTTGCAGAGTCCCCTAGGCTGCTGGCGACCGACCCCTCTCCTGACTCTTTTGTCTTTTCCGAGCTCCATACCGATGCTCGGTTACACCTTAACTTAAGAAGGCTCGCGTTTCCCTCTTCGTCCAAGTCCACGAGCCTCGCGTCTCGCCCAAGTTCCACGGCTCGTCGGACCTCTGAGCTATCCGACCCTGGAGTTCCTAAACATGCTTCCCGTTGATTTGTCTCTCTTTCGCATTCCGCATCGATACAATCTCTTTTTTGGATTCGCGCGATGGCAGGGGCTTCCGCGACGCGGCGAGACTTCCCCTGACACGTCCATTCATTGTCTCTCGATTTTTCAATCAGCCCACTTCGGAGAGCCCCCCTTTCGCGTCGAAGCCTGAGCAGTCTTTTTGCGAACCGCTTTAATAGCAAGCCCGTCTCTTCCTCGTAACTTTTTCTCATATCATTTTTTACGTTCCGTTACCGCCGAGCTTTGACTTCCTTGTTTCACTCCTTTGGACGCCGGGCACCCCAGTACGCCGCCTTCCCTTTACGCGGCCCCCGCTTTACCGGCTTTTCCCCCTGAACGCTCCGCGCACTCACCCCCTCCCGGAGAGTGCCAGTCTGGACTAAATAGTGAACCCCTTGAGAAGGCCCCTTCCCTCGCGTTTGTCGCGAGGAGAACCCGCAGGAGACTCTCGACAATCAAATTGTCCCCCCCCCCTTCCGTTTGCGCCAACGATTGAACGCTCCTTTATTTCGCGACGACGACGGGCAACAAGGACCATTTGTCCCCCCCTCCCCTCTTGACTCGTTTCCCCTTTCCAGGCCTTTTTGAAACTCCGCGCCCCGAGGATCGATCCCAAGGTAAGATTGGTTATCTCGCCCTAGCGCCTCGAAGTTTTACTCCAAAGGGTCTCCTCCCCTAGCGCGGCGACGGCGCGATCGCTTCCCTTTCCCCCTGACCTTACTCCCTTCGGACAGGAGAAGCGCGTTTCCCGAAGGATTAGCTTCTTGATTCTCCTAATCTAAAATTAGGTATCTAACCCTGAGAGTCCTTCCTCGCTCCCTTATGAACGCGGCTAATTGATGAAAACTTTCTAACACGCAGGTTTAGAGTACGTGCTTCTTCGATACTCCAATCCGGCTGACCCCGCCGTCCTTGAAGTTTCCGCTCCGGGTCTTATCGACACAGATGCCGTTTCGAACGGTACCTTTCTTCTTCCGCCTCTACGATGTTTTTTTTCTAGAGTTCTCCTTTCCTCTCCATCCTCTCCCCACAGCTCGCACTGCGAGTTTGATTTATTCTTCTGACCTTCCTCCTGAGCATAAGGATCCTTCCCTCTACTTCTGAAGCCGCCCGCCGGGATTGAGAACGCGCCCTCCTCGGCGCAACCTTCGCTATTTTTGCCTACAGGTTTTTCTTCCAGAAGTCCGAGATGCTTTTTACCTGTTCCCTCTCTTTGAAGGGTTTCGTTTTCTATCCCCCTACCCCGCCTTTTTCTCCACCCGCCTTGCGGCTGATTCTTACTCGGCAGATTCTTATCCATTAGTCCGTCATCTTCCCGAAGGTCTCCTTCCGGCCCTTGTGAAGTATCTCCTTATTTAATGACCGCTCCGTCTATACAGAACGTGTATCAGAACGTTTGCCAACTGCTCGTTATCTCTTTCTCTCCCTCCCCCCCTTGATTCCCAGCAGCAGAGCGAGGCGTCAACGCTGTTCAGGCCTGAAGCTTTCGATACTGTCCTTACCGACTCCTTCAGTGACCTTTCTGTCCTCCCAGCCGCTTTTCCTTGCGCTGATCTCCCTATCCGCCAATTTGGCTCTCTTCCCCCCTGCATCTGGCCTCTTTTGCTTCCTTCCGCGGTTCTATGACATAGCGCTCACTTCTCCTCCTCTCTCCCTACTTCGTTTTTTGATTCTTGCCCCCCCTGGTAATTCGCCTCTCTCGAGTCTCTTCTCTCCCACGCGTTGTGATCTTCGATGTTCGGTCATATCGGAGAATCCCTGTT
>Ga0179591_1306524_pt1 | contig 23501 bp, 36 predicted proteins | sample CZOMad2_1_08_16f_FD_182891 | JGI IMG/M metagenome (GOLD analysis project Ga0179591, IMG submission 182891) | Vadose zone soil fungal communities from Angelo Coast Range Reserve, California, USA - CZOMad2_1_08_16fungal (PacBio error correction) | ecosystem: Environmental > Terrestrial > Soil >... | reverse complement strand
AGTCCCATATTTTTTAATTTTTTGTTGTTGCTCTTTCTTCGAGTTTTTGGACCACTGGAGGCTTTCCCTTCGTGGACTTCCGGGACTTGGGATTCCCGGGTCCACTATGTATACCTTCCCCCCCCCTTGGCCCCAGGTCCTTGCTTGTCCAACCTCCCTTTTCTTTCTTCCGTTTTTTTCGGTTTTTTCCCGTTTTGAAACTCCTCTAAGTGTCCCCACCTTTCTGTATTTTTTTGAATCAACCCAACCGACCCCATGGAAACCATTTTCTTTCGGATTCTCCCCCTGTCCCCCAACCTGGGCATGATGATTTTCTCTTCCCCTTTTCGTTAATTTCAGCCCCCATTTTCAAACCCCATGGTTCTTCCCTCGACTTTTTTTCCCACCCCCCCCACACCAACCCGGCCACCACCAAACTGCCCCCCCATTTTTTTTCCCCAGGAGTACCCTCCGTTCTCCTCCTCCTTTAAGGGTAAAATCGGCTGTGATTTCCTTTGCCACCCCCCACCCTTCTTTCTTTTCCACCTGTTTTTTTTTTTCCCCCCACTTTTTTCTTCGGTCTTGACTCTCTTTTTGGCTCTGTTTGGCCGTAAACCTTTCCTGGGGCAAACCACAATCGGGTTTTGAACCCTTTTTTTTTTTTCTTTACATTGGGCAGGCTTTCCTTCAAACCTTGAATTTTTCCCCCCAACCCCCAGCACCTTTGTATTTACCACCCCCCTTTTAGAAATTTTTTATGCCAACTTTCCGTTCCCCCTAACCCAGTTTCCCCTCTCACCAGGGAAGTGTTTCTCCAATCTTTTCTTTCCTGTGTGAATTTGTTAAGTGGACTTCCCCCCACGGTTTTTTCTCTTTTTGTCTTTTGTGGGCGTGCTTTGGGTTAAAAGGTTCGCCGTCACCAACTCCCCTTTTCTTTCCACTGTTTTTTTTTTTCTGTTTGTAAAGCGTTTACACCAGTGACTCAGGTTTGGCGTCCCTTTACCGCTTATTGTTCCCCTATCCCTTTGGGGCGGACCATTTTGGTTCCCCTGTTGGGGGGCCCCCCCATTTTCCCAGCATTTGGGTCGGGTTCCCTTTCCCCCCTTGAATAACTCTTTGGTTCTCACCACGATTAAGTCCCCTGGCCCCTCAACCTCCCGTTTTTCTTAGATCCCACCTGGGGTTTGCGGGCTGGTCCCCCCCCCCTCCCCTGCAACCCCTGATCTCAACTTTTTTTCCAGTCTTCCTTTCTTTCGTTATTTTCTAACTCCCCCCTTCCGGGAAGAGTTCCCCCGAATTTCCCCCCCTTTTTCCTGAGGGGATCAATTCATGTCTTTCTAACGTTCTTTGTTGGCTCCGTTTTGGACTTTTTTCGTTTATGGTCCCCCCCCCCAAATGGGGGGGTGGCCATCCATTTTTGAATTTTTACAACCTGGGCGTTCGACCACCCAAACAATTGCCTTCAATGATTTTTTTTCCCTCCATGTGGCTGTGTGTTAATTGGTTTTTCCTGCATGTTTCACGTTTTAGTCCCACATTCACCCGGTTTGTTGAGTGACTTTTTTTGGTCCCCTTGGACCCCCATTAGTGTCCCGTCTTGGACGTCCCACCCGGTCCCCGTTTTTTTTTTCCCCTTTTGGTGGTTTTATGGGTTTCTTCTTTTTTGTGCCAACCTTTCCCCCCCCCCTCCAATTTTTGGCCATTTTTTTTTTTCTCTTTTTCCTGGATAAACCTTGTTTTCTTCTCCCCTTCCCCCCGGACTTCCGACCTTTTTCAGACCTTCCATTTTATGCTTTTGTTTTCACACCTTGTCCGTTTTTTCTCCCCCACAGGAAAGTTAAAATGCGGCTGGTCTTCCTTTTACCCCTGACTTTCCCTGTTTCTGAATAACCTCCCTTCAACTGGTTTCTGGGATCTGCCCCCCCCTTATTGACCCTGATTTTTCAGGGAAAGGGGGAGGCCTTGGCTGGATAGACCTTTCCTTCTGAACAGTGTTCGATTGTGTACCCCCCCCCTTACCCCTGCTCTGATAGAGGGTCCTTCCCCCCTCTTTTGGGTGGGGCAACCTTTTTTTTCCCCCTGGGCATTTTTCCCCCACTTGTATTAAGTTTTTGTAAATTTTGCTCCTTTTTCACCCTTGTTCTGGTGTTTCACCCTTTTGATTCCTCTTCCGCCCCCCTCCTGAAAAACCCTTCGGCATTCTTCCCCCAGTTCCTGTGATTCCCCCCCAATCTGAGTTTTTTTTTTTGGATGGGATTTTGTCAAACACGCCTTTCCCCCCCCCCACATTTCAAGGGAAAATCACAGTTCTTTTTTGGACTTCTTTATGGTTTCAAACCCCCGTAATGAGCTGTGAGAATTGAATTTTGTTTGTTGCGTTCTTTATGTTTTTTTCTTCTTGTAGAAATGGATGTTTTGGGATGGCTCCTGGTTGTAAAAGGGTGGCGCGCCCACTTTTCCTTCTTTGTTTTCCCCCAAAAAACCCACCTTCTTTTTAGTTTTTTCTTTCTCCCACATCTCCCCCCACCACCCCCTTTTTTTGCGCTATTCCCGTTCCCTTGGGCTTGGATGAATTGTCACTCCCCCAGTCCCCCCCTTAAGTATTTCCCCACCAAATCCCCCCACCCTTTAGGAACATTTCCCCCCCTGGGTCTGTCGAAACCCCCCTTCTTGAAAGATTAAACGTCGTCCACCTTTTTATTCGTCGGGTTTGTGTTTTGCAAACCCAAAAGAGCCCCTTTTCAACGTTCCCTGTCTATTTTTTCCTCCCTCTTTCGCCCCTTCTTGTCTTTTTGCGTTTTTCTTCTTCAAAAAGAGACATCATTTGGTTTTTTCCCTTGGGCAGCTGAGCTTTTCCCCCCCACCTCCTTGTTCTCCACCCCTATTCTCGTCAAATGTTTTTTATGTTTTTCCTTTTCTTCTTCTACCCAGGGTTTTTTCAATTAAATTGGCTCCGGGCCCCATTCGTCCCCGGCCCACACAACACAGCCGGTCCCTTAGGGCTTTTTTTTTTCCTTTCCTTGAGTAATTGATTCCTAGCCACGTGCCCACCGTTTTTTCCCCCCAATTCAATCCACCCCCCCCTTCTCCCTTTTTAGGTTTCCCCCCCAACCCCTTGTCATTGTCTTCCTTCCGTACCCCCCCAAAAATAGATGGCCGCTCCCTGTTTCAGGGGTCCCATGTAGTGTGCCGGACCCAATTTCCCCCTTGGTTTGCCTCTTTTTTTCCCCCCCAGAATGTTTTCCCTTGTTGGGCTTAAATTTGTTAAATTTGCTTACTTTTTTCTCTCAGCCGTAGGACCCCCTGCCCTTTTCCCAACAATTCCTCTTTTCAACCCTTTTTTACCCCCTTTTTTGTTCTGCCCTTGGGTTTTGATCTCACCTTTTTTCTTCTTTTCGGAGGGTAGTGGGGTCCTTTGTTTCCAACAAACCCTTTTTCCCTCTCTTGTTTTTCTTTTTTTTTTTCCGTTTCCTTGGTTCGAATTTGCCCGGATCCTTCCCGTTGTCCCCCTCTTCAAAAACCTCATCCCCTATTCGGCCCCCCATTCTGTGCTACCCGGTGGCCCCCCCCCTTCCCTCTCGTTTTTGCACAAATTACGCTCTCTTCTTGACCCTTCTCCGTCCCTTTGGGGCTGATCCCTTGGTTTTGTTTTTTTGTTTTTTGGTTCCGGTTCTTTCGCTCTGTGACCCATTCACCCACAAGAGGGAGAAAATGGGTATCTCCCTTTCGTTTTGTCCCCCCATCAACCTACTTTGCCTCTTTTGTTTTCGTCCTTTTACTTTAGTAGTTTCCTTTCCTGAATCCTTTCCCTGGTACGATTTCTTTTTAAATGCTTTATTTCGCTTGGTTTTGGAATCATCCCCCCAAGGGACCTTTTACCTACCTTTTTCCTCTTTACATGATTTTCCCTCTTCCTTTTAGGTTGTTAATGGAATTTTAAACGGCTTGGTGTTTTTTTCAAATTATTTCCCCCCCCCAAAATTTTTTCCTTTTTTTTCTTCCTTTGGCCCCCCCCTTTTTTTCCAGATTTTTACATGGGATTACCCCAGCGAATTATTATTGTTTCCAGTTGCTTTTCCCCCCCCATAACCAAATTTGGAATTGTTTTTTGTGGCAATTGTTTTTCCCCCCCCCCCCTGGCACCAAAAAAAACCCGGGGTGGTTTTGCCCAGTTAGCTGTTCCCCCGGGCATTTTTTTTTTTTTTTCCACGTATTAGGCATTTCTTTTTTGCTTCCATCTTCCTTTTTTTTTTGGTTTGACGTTTTTTTACCCTTCGGTTTTTTTTTTTTGCTTTTCACCGGCTTTGTAGGGGGGGCTTTTTTTCTTACCTTTTTTCTACTGGGTAATTGAAAAAACTTACCATGTTGTCTTCTCCCCCCCCATCTGGTCCACTAAGGGCCCCCCGGACTTTAGCGGTCCTTTTTCTTCCCTTGAGTAACCACTTCCTCCCCTATTTTTCCCCCACATTTTATGGGGGTTCGGAAGCTTTAAATTTTGCCGGCAAACTGGGTCCCTTGCCCCAGGAAGAAGTTAAATCACGGACGTCCACCTTCCCCCCACCTGGCGTTTTCCTTGTTTTTTTTTTTTTTTTTTTTGATTTTCCCCCCCTAAAACTTCTGGGTTAAGGGACACCAACGGCCAACCCCCTCCCCCCAGTGTTTTGACAACCTGGGGATTGTACGAATCGCCCTTTTTCCACCGGGTCGCTTCCTGGGGCCCTGATCTACTTTTTTTTTTCCCCTTTTTTTTTTTTTTTTTTTGGTCTCTGATTTCAAGTGAAAGGAGGAGGGTTTTCATTAAAAGGTTACCCCCCCCCCTCCCCCCTTTTTCCCAATGGGATTTGCTGAGATTTGATTTTCTTTTTCCCCACTTCACACGCTGTTTTTCTTTGGATTCCCCCTTTTTGTTCCGGTCTTTTTTTCCTTCCCCCAGGCCGTACGACCCTCCTTTTTCCTTCATGGTTCTCGCTTCTTCAATTTTGTAAAGTAAAACTGCCCCGCGAGGGCCCCCCGCCCCCCACCCCTACCCTCTTCCTCTGGTGTTCTTTCTTCCCCCCCCTGGTAGGTGAACTTGTACGACGGTCCTTACCGTTTTTCCCACTTGTTTCCTTTTGGCCCGCACCACCCAACGCCCCCCCCCAACTCTTCTTTTTCTTGGGTCACCCCCCATGTTCTGAGACCTTTTTTTTTCCCCACCAAACCTTTTTCGTCCATCCTGGTTGTCCAACCCGTTTTTTTTTTGTGTCCCTCCCGGTCTCATTTGGGTTTTTGCGGTTTCACCATCTGTCGATGCTTATGGTTTTCCGCGTTTTCCCCCAATTTTTTCCCGGGCTTCCCTGTGGGTTCCCCACCACTTAATTTTACCCGTTCCCTGGGGGGGTTTTTTTGTCAACAGTCCCCCCCCCCCCACCTACCCGCATTTTTTTCAATATTAAACTGAATTGCCCCTTAAGTCATTTTTTTTCCCTTTTTTGGTTCGGATTACCGGCCCAAAACCCCGTTCCTGCTTTTTTTTTTTCATTCCCCTCAACTGTTTGTTTCTTCCTTTAAGGCCAAAACGAACGCGTTAATTTTTGTCCTTTTTTCTCACTTCAAGGTGGAGGCTTTTGTCTGTCTCCACCTCTTCTAAACCCCCCCCCCCCAACCTTGGGTATACAAAAACTTTGTTTGCCCTCTTATCTTCCCAACCTGCCCACCCCCCCACTGACCAATTTTTCCCCCGATGACAACAGATCGCCGTAGTTCCTGGCCGTTTTTCGGTTTTTTTTCTCTTTTTTTTTTTGCCGTCCTTTTTTTTTTCCTTTAAGGCAAGTTTGTTCGCTTACGTTTTTTGCCCTTTCGATCTCCCCCATCCATTTTTTTCCTTTTATTCCACCCTTGTCCCCCCCTTGGCTTTTTCAGAGGAAGGACAGTGTGGCTTTTCACCCCCCCCCCCCTTTGTTTTGGGTTTTGGAAGGGGACGGTCCCCCCCCCTTGGCCCCCCCAGTTTTGAAGCCGGCCTTGTTAGATCTTTCCCCGTTGCGATCTAGTCCCTCAATCTGATTTACACCCCCCCCCCCCTTTTTTTCATTCTGCGGTTCTCGGTCTATCCCCCCCCAGACCCCCCTTTTTTTTTTTTTTTGGACTGGGTCTTCATCCACCCTGCCCCCCCTTGGTTCCTTTGCCAGTGATAGTGACGTTACCCTGCTACGCTTTGAGTTTAAGGTTTTTTTCCACCCCCAAACCTGTTCACCTGTTCCGACAAAAACTGGTATTTGCTTTTGTTTTCCTTTGATGCATGCCTCATTTTCCCGCTCAAATGGGGCCCCCGCTTTTTTTTTTTTGAGATTTCCCGTATGGCTTCCCCAAACGGTTGTGCCACTTTTTAAAGCTGCGGCCCCCCCTCCCCTGGGGACTCAGTTTTGTGCCCTTTTTTCCCCGTCCCCGGTTGGGACTTCCATTCACGGTCCTTACTTTTCCCCAAACAACCCCCGTCATGGATTCGTGTCTTTTACCTTAATTTTTTCCCTCCCCCCCGAGTCTTTTTCAATTGAAGGTCTGGCTCTTTTTCCCAGATTATTTACGTAACCCACTTAACCCTCACTTTGCCTACGGGGCTTTTTCTTTTGTTGGGGCACCAACATAGCTGGGGACTTTTTTTTGGTTTGTGTTTATTTTTTCAAAAAGCCACGTGGTGAGTCATTCTTTCTCCTGTCTTTTTTTTACTTCTTGTTCTCGGCGTTTTGTTTTTTTTTGTTTTGGATATCCTCTTTCCAAGTGTTTTTCGTTCCCTTTTTTGGGACTACGTTCAGCCCCTCCCGCCCCCCCTTTTTTTGATGTTTGTGCCCCCCCTTCGTTGACCGCTTTCCGTTTCTGATCTGTTTTTTTGAAAGGTGTGTTCCCCTGTCTTCCCCCCACTCATAACATCAGTTTGACCCCTGGTGCCCCCCCCACCTTTGGGTCCCCTTCTCCTTACCCGTTTGCCCATAGGAAAACAACCCTTTCAAATGAGACCCCCCTCTCCCACTTCTTCCCTCCTCTTCCCCCTTTAATTGGGGGGCCGAAGTGCCTTCACGCTCCCTTTCGGATGGGGTTGTGCCACACCCAAAATTTGGGAACCCCCTTTTTTTCCCCGTCCCACCCAGGAAAATTTTTTATTTGGCTCCCCTTTGGCCGTTGTTCGTTTTTTTTTCCCTTTTTGTGTTTCTTCCAGTCTTCTTTTTCCCCTCCGTTGTACTACCCCTGGGCTCCCCCCACGTCACCCAATCGTTTTTTTTTCACCCCCACCCCCTACCCTCAGATACCCGGTTTTTTATTCACCACCCTTGCCCAGTTTTCCATTACAAGGTTCCCCCCCTCCAACGGTTCACTTTGTCCCTTCAGTAAGGTGTCCCCAAACACCCAAAGTTTGCGAAACCCCTTTTCCCCTGGGGCCGGTTAAGCCCCAGTGCCTGTACTTTAAATGGCCTCCCCCCCCCCCTGGACCCTTTTTTTGGTCCCCCCAATTTACCGTTTTTTTTTACTTTTTTTCTGACCTTGGGTTTCCCCGTTTTCCTTTCCCCGAAAGTTCCGGCCATCTTTGATAGCCATCCCCCTTTACTTCGTGGGAGACAATTTAATTGGTTGTGTTCCCCCCCCTCAATTTCCCCTTCTTCCAGGGCGGCCTTTTCTTCCGAGTTTCCTTCTTTGAGTTCCCTGTTTGCCACCCCCTTGTTTTTTTTTCCCCCAAACCCCCTTGTGGCCCCCTGATGGTGATTGACGAGTTTCCAAAAAACCCACTTTTTTTTTTTAGTTTTTCCTTGGGTTTTTACTCTAAGTGCGTTTTCAACTTGGACGTTTTTTTTTTTTGATGTTTCCCCCCCGCGTTTCCGAGTTGCCCGGTTTTTTTTTTTTTTTTTTTCCCCCGCCCTGCCTTATTCCATCACCCTCGACGTTAAACAATTGCCGGCCATGGTCGCTTTTTCTCCTTCCTTTTCCTTATGGGGACCCAACACCAGAATTTTTTTTGGCCGTTTTTTTGGCGACACCTCCTGTCCGATGAGTATCTTCCGTTTCCCAAAACAGTGTGAATTTTCGTTCCCCTAGTTCTTCCTTTTCCCTTCAGACCTATTGCTCATCTCAGTTTGATTGTTTCAGTGGTTTGTCAGACACCCTTTTCCTTTTCTCCCCTTCAACCCCCAATTTATTTTCCTTCTTTCCTGGCCTTCCCTCTCTGTCGCCCCACTCAGTTGGTCTCCCCCCATGGAATCCACTTTTTTTTTTCCCAGGTACCCCCCTTTTTACTGTTCCCATCCCACCATTGTGACCAGTGCCCCCGTTGGGAGATTTTCTATTTGCCCAGTTGTAAGGGGTACCTTCCCCCCCCCATCTTCTATTGTCGGTTTCAACGTCACCTTTTCCAAGCTTGGCTGCGTGTTCTCCCCCCGGGTTTCCCCCAATCCCCCAGCACGAGCCCCCCCCCACCTTTTTTTTTTTGAATTAACTTGCAGCCCTTTCCCAAGTTCCCGCCCACACACCCGGGTGTTTTTTTTTTTTTTTCTTTGGGGTTCCCCTTTGGTTAGTGGGGCGCCCCCCCCTTGGTCAGATTTCCACCCTGACCCCCGTGTTCCCCCCACCCCCTCCCCTTTTCTTTGTTGTGAAGGTTGATTTTTTCCCATTGCCCTTTGTCCCCCCCTTTCCTTCCCCTGGGGGCATGATTCCCCCGTACATGTTTTTTTCCCCTCCCTGAATTCCTTTCCTTTCAACGATCCCCCCCGGTTTTTCTCCCGTTTGTGGGATATTTCCTCCTTTTTCCTCCTTTCCCCCCCCCCCCCTCGATGATTTTACTGTGGACGTTTTTCGTCTTTCCTTTTTTTTGGTTATCCTGATCCCCCCTCTTCTCTGTTGGGGAATGAAGTTGTGAACATACTTTTCCAGTGCCCGATTCTTTCCCAATCAACCCTTTTTTTTGGTTTTTTTTTCTGATTCTTTCTCCCCCGTTTCTTCGGTTTCATACCACCTTGCCCTTGGCCCTTTTCCCCCGATGTAGCCGGGCATTCTTTTGGGACGCCTGCCCCCCGACTTCCCCTTTTTTTTTCTTTAAATGGAACCCAACCACGGCAACCCTGCCGGCCTTTTTTGGCCGAGAAGACTTCCCCCCCCCCTTTTTTCCGGTTCGCTTTTTCCCCCCCTGGAGTGCATCATCGTGCTTTTATTTTCCCTCCCTCCTTTCCCTTTTTTTGTGTCTCTCGAGGTGACCTGAGGGTTTTATTTGCACTCGTTTTTCCTTTCTTCCTGAACATTAAGAGTCTGTTTTTCTTCTTTCCTGCCGGTCAGGCAGTTGGCTTTCAAACCTACCTTCCTCCCCCTTTTCTTCCCTCCGGCTTTCTTTCGTTTCACTGAGAGTTCTGTTTTTTCACCTTCCCTCTGTCATAAAAAAACGAAAAACTCTTTCATAAGGATTCCACTTTTTTCAACCTGTCAGTTCTTGATGCCTCTGCTGGGCTATTTTTGTCCTAAATTAAAACTGTTTCTTGCTTTTTTCCCCCATTGAGGTTTTTGTGGGCCCACCCCCAAAGTCCCCCACAACACCCTGTCATTTCCCCTTCCTTCTTTTTGATATAAGTTCTCTTTGTCCGGTTCCGGCAAATACGTCCATGTATCACCCCCCCATTTCTTCGGGTCTCACACCCTTGTCTTTAAACCCCCCTGTAGTGGGGCCCTTGATTTTCTTGTCCTTCCGGCTGCGTCAAGTTCCTTTTTATGGGAAATTTGGGGGGAATATTCTAAATTTTTGCACCGGGAGGTGATAAACTTTTTTTTACCTCCCCACAACAGCCCCTTTTTATGTCAACCTTTGGTGGCCCCTTTTGGTGTGTCCACTTTTTTCTGACCCAAACCGGAGGTGGTCCCCAACCCACCCAAAGTTTCAAACCCCCCCTTGCCCAACCCCCCCACCCCCCCCCCCCCCCCCCCCCCCCCCCACCTCCCCCACCCCCCCCCCCCCCCACACCACCCGCCCAAGTTGTTTGAATGTGATGGTTACCCTCCAAAACCTTTCAACTGTTTTCTTTATCTCTTGGGTGTTGGGGGAACACTTCTTTTTCTTTTTCTTGCTACCTTTTCTTGTTGGGACTGGCTTTCATTTTCTTGCAGCGGCTGACAGTGTTTCCACTGACTTGGGGCTTTGGCACTATCCTCATCTAACTTTGGGTTCCCCTTTTCACTGGTCAACCCCTTTTTTAGGATTGGTGTCCCCCTGGCAGGCTTTATTTCCCCCTTTTTCTACTTTGGTGGCAACTCGTTCAAGTTTTTTGCCTGAACCCCGTTTCTCGAACAACCCCTTTTTTTTTGTTTTCCCCCCACCCCACCCATGGGAAACCCCCCCTCTCCTGAGAAAACTTTTTCTCTTGATTTACCACTTAGGGTTGGCTGCCTAATTTGGGTACTCCCCCCGGGTTGGACTTTCTGCCTTCCATTCCTTTTTCCTCGTTTTTCTACCTTCTGCGGTGTTTAAAAGGGGCCTTGGGGTTTCTTCGGGACGGGCGTGGGCAACTTTGGTGGGGTACCCCCCTTTACGTTGGGAACTTCGCACCCCTTTCTTGAATTTATTTTTCCGGAGCTGTTTCTGTGGACTACCTTTTGCTCTTCTTTTCCTGTAGATTTTCCTGTCCCAACCCCCCATCGGAAACTGGGGGTTTTCCCTTTTTTCCCTTCCCACCCCCCTTGTCCTTCCCCCCCCTCGAAAACACTCCAACTTGGCGTTCCTTCGGTTCCCCCTACCAACCTTTTGGGTGTTCGTCCCTTTCTCTTACTGAGCGACTCCCGGGTCCCAGCTAATCCGACTTGGCTTATTTTTCTGTTTAACACCATTGGCTGGGGGTCAGACACCCAAAATAGCTTTTGTTTTTTTTTTCTCTCTTGGCCCCACCCCTTGTCCCTCCTTTTTGGGTCACGAAACTTTGGTTGAAGGGGGGTGCTTTTCCCCCCCCTAAAGTTCTGACCGTATTTTTGTGAGTCCGGGGGTCCGCCTTGCCCGTTGTCGCCTTTGCCAGGATCCCCGCCCAAAAGGTTTTTTTTTTTTTTTTAAGATTGTTTACTTCCTTACCATAGTGGCTGGTACGCCCCGTCCTTCCTTTGTACACTGTTCTTTTCCCAAGGGAATGCATTTTTTGGTCATAACCCACTTTTTCCCTTTGGTATTATCGCTTTATTTTTGTGGTTTACTTGCCGGTATCCCTTCGCTCTGCTTTCCCGTACCGAAAAAAAACCCCCCCAGCCCACCCCCGGCCCGATCAACTAATTGATTCCGGGTGATCCAAAACTTTTTGGGTTCATTGGGCACCACAACCCTGGTTCACAAACAAACCAAACCCAACACATTCTTGTGGAAAGGTTTTTTATTTGGCACCCCTTTTCAGGATCTTTTTTTCGTGTGGCAAAATCGTTTTTTTTTTTTGTTCAAGAGGTTTTCTTTTTTTTTCCATGACTGGGTTTTAATTGGGGAGGCTCCTTTTTCGGTCAGGGCGTCCCAAGCTTTGCTTTTTTTCCACCCCTTGAAGATTTTCCCACAGATTCTCAATTTTCCCCCCCCCCCCCCCCTTTTTTGCGCAACTGTTTGCTTGATATCATTTGGGCCGATGGTCTGTTCGTCGTTTTCCGAACCCCCCCCCCCCAGCCTCCTTTTCCAATTTTTCCCCTTCCCCACATTCGCCTTTTTTCGTGACCGTTCAGTAAAAAGTTGTTTCTAGAACAACCTGACCGCCTGCAACCACTTCTCTTTTTTGGTTTTGGCCCCCCTTTTTCTGCCCTTTCCGCTGATGTAAAGTGTTGTACTTGGGCTTTGTCGTTTCTTGACGGGGACTGAAGACATCCATGCTTTGCCCCTTTTTTCTTCTTTTCTTTTTGTCGTAATTACCCTATAAAGAGAAGTTTCAAAATTGGCCCTTTTTTTATCACAAAAGGTGGTTTTTTTTTTTTTTTCTTTCTTTTGGGCCCCAAAACCCTTTGAGCCCCTCTTCTATGTTTTCCCCCCCCCTGTCCAGGGTTAGTCTTTGTCTTCGGGACTTCAGGTGCCGTTCCCCCAGTACGGGCCCTTTTTTGCCGATTTACACCCACAACACCTTGACCCTCCGTTTTCTTTCCCCCCCATTTCATTTGGTACTGCAGTACCTTTGTCCCCCTAAAACGCCCCTATGTTTCCTGACACTCTTTAAGTGTTTGTCTGTTTGTGCAACACCCTAAGGGTGGTCTTTCCTTTGTTCTCCGTACCCAAACTTTTTCAAGGGGGGAGTACTGTCAGGAACACTTTTTTGGTCAATACCCCATCCTTGATATTCCTTTTAACATGGGTCACATTGCTCTTTCAACCCCTTGGTTTTGTTTAACAGGGTCCATGGGGGTCTCGGGGCCTTTTTTTTAGGACATCGAGACCAACACCCGTTGCCTTTTCCCCCCTTGTCGGGGGCAAGGTTGTTTGGGGCCCCTGGACCCCTTTCTTTTCCCAGATTCTGGGTTAGTGGCTTTTTGGCTTTTTTGGGAACGTTACCCCCACTGATCTTCTGTTTCCAGTTCTTTCCTCCTTTTGCCGTCATTCCTCCCGGTTTTGTCCTGCTTGAACGCCCACCTTCTTTTCAAAAAAACAATCGTTTTTCCCCCGGAAGGCCAGGTGGGTTTTCTGACTCCTGGAACACGTTTTCGATCTGGTGACCATCATCTTCCTTGGGGGCGTTGGGACTTTGTTTTTGTTTTTCCTGATTGGCGCTCTTTCTTATTTCTTACCCCTTTCCCTCGTTGGGCCTTTGACCGTTGGAATCCCATTACTAAGATTTCCGTTTGGTCCCGTTTCATTCAATCTTTTTTCCTTATCACCCGTTGAATTTTCATTTTTTTTTAGGGAATTGGACGCCGGTCCAGGGATTTTTTTTGGGGAATTTACACCTCCTGACCCTGGCCCCTACAATTATTGGTAACTTTCTTAGTTTTTCCTTTCCCCCGTTCCCCCCTTTGGCGGGAAATTCTTTCACATTAAATTTTATGCTTTGGTCACGCTCATTGCAACTAGTTCCACTTTGTATCGTTTCGACCCGTAGATTTTTTCTTTTCTGGCCCCCATTAAACACAACCAATTTTGTTGGATGGGCCTGTCTGCCAACCTGTTTTTTGTTTTTCCCCAACAACATTTTGCCGTTTTTCTTTCCGGCCTCCCCTTTTCAGCACTTTTTTTTTAACCCCTTCCCTCTCCCATGTCTGCTATTTACTTTTTTTTCTTTGCGGGGTTGACGTTTCAATCTTTTCGGGACTGTAGTGGAGCCTTTTCCCCCCTTTGTCGTCCTGTGCTCCCTTATTGTTTTTTTGCTTTTAGAACAATTTTTGGCATCCCCCCCCTCCCAGTTCTGAATAAGCCTTTCTTTCTTTACGAGAAACCCCCCAACCCCTTAATCCCCCCAGGCCCCCCCTTGTGCGAGGAATTGGACGTTGCGTCCCCCCGGGTGACACAGTTCTAAGTAACAATCACCCCCAAATCCACTGTTCCTGTTCTGGGACCACCTTTTGCCCCCCCCCTTCGTTACCTTGTTCAAATCGGTGAACCCTCTTCGGTCTTGTTCTTTTTTACCCGGGGTTCCCGCGCGGGAGGACATTTTTCTTCCTTTTTTTGTTGGCTCGATCTTTGAGAGGGGGGGGTTTTGTTTTAGGTCCCTGTAAACCGACAATCCCAAATCAGTGCCCAGGTAACCCTGATGGATTTTCTCCCCAAAGAGCGGTCATTCCTTTTCTTTTTTCCCCTTTCGTTCTTGTCCGGTCTTCCGTGTTGCAATCCGAGTAGTTGCTGTTTTATTCAGTTTTCTCTTCTTAGCCGGGTGACAGAAAATGGTTGTGTTCTTTTCTTTTGGTTCGGGATGGTTACCACCACTTGTCGCCCGGGGTTGCCCCGGGTTCCGGACGCTACCCCTGGTACGTGCCCCCCCCAAGAACACTCTGTGCAACGGCACACCCTCCCTTAGGGGAAAACACAGCCGTTTTTTTTTTTTTTTTTGGGGGGGAACTTGACCCACCCCTCTTTTCCTTGGTTGCTGTTGCTTGGCCACCGTTCACTGTTTTGAATCGTCTCCCCCTTTTATTTGTTCCTCTCGCCCAAACATTTCTACTTTTACCATGTGGCCGCAATGGGCGGCTTGGCCTCCTTTTTTCAACTCCCCCATTTTTTAACCGCCTTTCTGTTTTTGATTGAAGGTTTTTGTTTTTAACAAAAAAACCCTACTCATGGAGTCCCCCTTCCTGAGGGACTCCTTTGTGGCCGTGGTTGGCGCATTACAACACCCCCACCCCTTTCCTTTTGGGCTCTCAATTTCAACTGTTGACAATTTTTTCTTTTTTTTGGCCCTGGGATTTACGGACAAGATGAAGAAGCCACCTTTTGCCACCTTTTTTCTCCCCCCCCCCTGCGCAACTCCGGAGGGCCAGTTTATTTTCCGCCCCTTTTTTTTTGAACTGTATAACCCACACCCCAAAATTTATTAACCCTTTTCCTTTTTTTGCTTCAAGAGTTGGGTTGGAAAAAACCCAAACCACTTTCCCTTTGATTTGACAGTAGATCGTCCCCTTCCCTGCTTTTTCAAGGGGGTGCTTTCCTTCTCTGTTTTTGGATTTCGGGTGGTTCCAGGGAGTCCCGAGTATACTTGCGATCGAAAACGACCCCAGTGTTGATTACGTTCCGGCCCCACTTCACCTCCTTCCACCTCCTTTCCGAAAAGGTTTTCTGCTCCCCCCATTTTTGTAAGAAATGTACACTTTGTCCAAAGATGTCGATTTATCGATGTACTTTTTGGTGTGCTTGTCTATCCATATCTTCCCAAATGTTTCTCTTCCTTCGGTTCCCTGCTTTTCAAGAAAATGGTTCTGTGTTTTTTCCTTGCCCCCCACCCTGAAGGGCGTGAGGTTATTTTCGTTGGGGGGAGTTAATCTTCTTCTTTTTGCGCCATTCAGGTGTGGAACAAAAAAAACCTTTCAGGGTCCCTGACCCCCTGACCTTATTTTTGGTTCGTTTTTTCATTGTCCATGACCTAGAAGACCATGTCCCAGCGTGTCTTTTTTGTGGGGCTCGATTGTGGGGACGGTGAGTAACCCCCAGGGGGGCACCTACAATTCGCGGGCTTGCATGGGGGACCACCCCTGACCATGTGGTCCCAGGCTTAGGTTTGCAGTATTGGGCAATCTTCCTTGGACGGATGGGCCCACCTTCCCACTTGGGATTTTTCGGGCCATGTTGGGCCCTTTTTTAAAGTGCACAACTTCAGAGGGGCTCATGTTTTCCCTCTTTCCCAGATTCCGACAACGTAATTTTCCGCGGAAGGGGGCAGGGGGGTTTTTACAAACCAAAGTCCCCCTTTGATTTTGGGAGTTTCGTTTCTTTGGGAGTAATTTTTTCCCCCCCCTCTTTTCTGTTGGACCGGGCCTGGTCGGGACTTGTTGGGTGATCGATAACCCTTAAGGGGCAGCTGTTTTTTGTCCCCTCCTTCTCCGCCCCGGGCGGGCACTTTCCTCTTAGGACAACTTTTTGGCCGCTTTAATTTTCCTCTTTTTTTACCCAAAATGGAATACACCTTCCATATACGGGGGAACCCCCGGGGGACCCCCTCCCCCCTTTGCCTTGTGCGGGGGGGCCTACACAAAGGTTGGTTTGCACCCCAAAAACCCATTTCGAGTCAAACTCCAGGGTGGGTGTTTCCCGCCTCATTATGTTTTGCCCAGGGAAATGATTTTCCTTCGATTGTGGGTTTCCCCCCCCCCCCACAGCTCTGTTGCCCGTCACCCAAAGTTCAAATCATATTTCTCGGTCAATTGTTTTTTCAATTGTGGTTTTGCGACCCCACAGTGGTTTTACAAGATTATACCTGGGGGTTTTGACTTACCACCGCAAAGTAAGCTTCTTCCCAAAAAGCCCTCCAGCTGTATTGGGCTCCAGTAGTACCCAGCTTCACCCCCCCCCCTCCCCCGTGTTTCCGGTACACTCTTAGTCAGTAAAATTGGTCTGTACAACCCAGGGCTGACCCAACTCTGTGTCGCGATTCCATTAGTTTTTGGTTTTTCCCTTATGGGCCTTTGCCAGGGATACCCCCGAACATTTTCCCAACCTTGGACGTTTGGCGAAGTCCCCTTGGGCTTTGTGGCTTTTTTCACGGCGGCCCCCCCCTGTTGAATGCCAAGGAGGATAAGAATATTCGCTGTGGTGCGTGAAAACATGTTGTTGCCGTCCAGCTCCATTTTTCTTTCTAAAGTGTTTCGGAAGGGCCCCCCCGGTTCCAAGTATGGCGTGCTCGGCAACCCCTGGTCACCCCCCCCACACACCCTGGCTATTTGTAGTGGTTGACCCCATCCCCGAACACCCTGATATGATTGCACAGCCTTTTGACTTCCCAGTCCCGTTACTTTCTTCGTTCAACGAGTTGTATGAGGTTGTTTTTACGCAAAAACGGCGCTCACTTTCTTTTTTTCCCCCCTTAACCATCGTCGTCCAAACAGTCCAATTTCCGTTGCCCATTTGGTTCCTTGGGGGATCCCGTAAGAGCACCGGCCCCCCATTCCTTTGGCGGGGAGATGCCCCCCCCACCGGGGCTAGAGAGGTGTTCCTCGAACTAAAATTTTTCCTCCCCCCCCCCACCTCGGTCGGGGTATTTTAGTCCTTTCTTCAATGTATTAGGAAATCCCGAGTGGTGGGTGCCATTTTCTTTTTTACCTCCCAAACCTCGGGGGGTCCAGGCCCTGAAACGACTGATTCCCCGCCCAGTCAGGTACCCTTAACTGCGGGCCCTTTTTTTTTTTTTTTTGCCCCAAAGCGGCACTTCCCCCTTTGTTTTCCATTTTTGCCAACCCCAGTCGGGAATGTGATTGCCACCCTGGCCTTCCCTTTTCCCCTCTGCTGCTGGCCCCGTTCATCAGTATTCTCCCTCCCTTCTTGTTTTGCGAAAAACCCTTGTTTCACAGGCCCATTTTGCCACGCGCCCAACCAACGGGTTCCTGTCCAACCCCTCCCTGGAACAACAATGCCCCACCACACGGCTGGCGGGCGGTGGTCCAAACGGGGTTTGTGGCCCCCCGCAAGTTCGTTCCCCACCTTGGGAACTTTTTTCCCCCCCTGTTTGTCCACGCATCAACTTGATGGTTAGTCAGTTTTTAAATCGTGACATTAAGGCAATTGCCCGATTTCCGTCAAATTGTCTTCCCCCTTTTTCCCCCCCATTTCCGAAGAAGAGTTTCAAACCTTTTTTTTTGAGGGGCCGGCGGAGGATGTTGGGCCCGCTGTCCCGGGGGGGCCCGTCCCCACGAGCTATCCGTTCCCCTGGAATTGTTTTTCCTGGTTTTTTTTCGTGGTCATCCTGGATCACTCAATGTTGAATGTGTTGTTGGCAAAATATTCCAAGCCGAGTATTCATCCCCCCTTCCCCCTTTTTTTTGGCCTGTGGGCTCGCCGTTCGGGATGCATCAGGGAATTTGTTTTCCCTTTTTGCCTGGGAACGGTCAGTTGCCCCGGAGGAAGGGGTGCAAGGCCCGTTGGCCACAGGCTGGCCCCCTTCGGGAGACCGTCTTTCCCTGGTTTTCCGGCACGGCTTCCCGGGAGTGCATTCTCATGGTTTATCTCCTCCTCTTTTCCCCTACTCATTTTTTTTTTTTGTTGTTTGACCGTTTTTTCACCTTGTGGATGCACACTTTTTACTCGGGGGGCCGTGCAGGGTTGAACTTTAAAGTCATCGTCCCCCTTGCCTTGTTCGGTTTTCCGTTCCCTTATCGCCCTTCCTTGTTTTCCGTCAACCTCCAGTCACTAGGGCGGAGGTTCTTTTTTTTTCCCAACTTCTTTTGGCATGGGACAACTCCGAGGAAACCTTCTTCTCTATCTCCAGGGTTAACCCCTGGGGGTTGGGATTCGGTTGCTGGTTTCCCGCCCATCCCCTTCCGGGATTTTTTTTTTGTCAGGATGGAACCACGGACACACACAGGGGCAATTGCCTCCCCGTATTCCACGTGATTATTGGATTGGTTACCGGGCCGACGGAAGGGGACACATTTCCTCAAAACAACCTTGGGCTACGTTCATTCTGTGCTTCGGAGCATTTTCGCTGGGGGCCCGTGACATTTTCTGGGGACCATCGTTTTTGCCTGCATGTTCAGGCCCTTGGCTTACTTTCCAAACAACTTGGGAAACCCCGCACTTTTTTTTCTTTTTTTACACCCCCCCCTGGCAGTTTCATTTGCATTATGCCCAATGGTGACCGTGCCCCCTACCCGGTTTCCCAGCCGTTGTTTTCATTCGTTTCCGGGGCTGGCGCCCTGGCCCTTTTTGACGTGAACTGTCGGTTTCTCTTCTGGCTTTGTTTGCCACCGGGTTTTCTTCTTTTTCAAATGGCCGGGATGAACTTGGATGGACCGTTTCCGAAGCGCTTGGGTTCCCCGGTTCCTTAACGTTGTGCTACCCATTCCATTCCTCACCTGGGTGGCCAAGGCCCACTGGGGGGGGAAATTTTTCCTTCCCCTTTTTTGTTTGGGTTTGGAACGTGCGGATATCCTTACTAACCTGTTTTGGTTGAGCGCCATTTGGCCCGTCGTTTCGCAACTCACCTGGGGTGCTGCCCCCCCACTTAAACAATATGAGGGACCCCACTATATCTGCACTTTTCTTCCTATCAAAGGACTTTCCGGGCGAATCTCCCCGTTTCTAGGTGACCTCAAATGAGGTCTGTCTAAAAACATTGATTTCCGTCCGCTCCTTCCTTGGATTGGTTTTGGTCATTTCTCTTGGAATCAAGAGTCCATTTTTCAGGTTGTTTTTCGATCTGGAACGGGTTGGACGATGTTTTTTCTGGGCCTTTTTTTCCGGCTCCGGTTGATTTTCCCTGTTTTTCACTTGACCCACCCGGCGTTGAAAAACCCTCGGGGTTGGCCCCAGTGCTGGACTCTGGGCCTTACACTGTCCAACCACGGTCTAAGGCATGGGTTTTCGCGTTTCCCCCCCTCCACCTTTTCCCTCCTTTTTTTTTTTTTCCGTTTTGAATGTTCTTTTCAATACTGTTCGGCGGGAACCTGGGATTTATTTCCTGGATTTTTTTTTCTTCTTTTGCTGCCGGTCCCCCCAACAACCCCATTCTTCTTGTCGGACCATGCATTTTTCATCTTCTTGCTTGTCTCCCTTTTTTGCAATCATATGCAACTTCCCCTTAAAAGGCATTTCCCGTTCCCCCAAACTGGGGTCTTTGGTGGTGGCGGCCGGGGGGATCTGGGCGTCGGGTGGGCCCCCCCGGCCTTCTGGCCCTTCGCTCCTTGGTTTACTTTTCCCCTTAAACTTTTCACGAAGTTTTCTCGTACACCCTTTGGGGGTTGAAGGTCCTTTTATTTCCCTTCAAACCCAGCTGGCATCTTGCTTTTGCTTGTATTCCGCGATTACCTTGCCTGGCTACCCCCTTCCGGGGGGCGGATTGCTCGGGTTGTACACTAACCCACCAAGGTTGCCTTTTTTTTTCCAACAGGGCCTTTGTTCCCTTTCTTTCCATACCTGTGATTGCTTTTTTTGAAAGCGTGGTGCCTTTGTGTTTCCCCTGTGTTTTCGCTTTGTCCCTTTCCAACCCCCCAGTGACCAAATGGTCGTGAAGGGCTTTTGGCAAAAACAAAAACCCTATTTCTTTCGGGGGCGCTTCTTTCCCGGGTTTTTTGTTTGGGGACCCTGTAGTGTTTTTTCTTTTGCTGGTAGGGGTTGCCGCGGCCCCTTTGTTGGTTGGTCGCCATTCTTTCCTTGATTTTTTTCCACCCTTGGCCTTCTTGCACCCATCCCCCCCCCCCCCCCCGTTTCCCCGTGGGGGGGCGCTCCCTCCGTGGTGGGGGGCGTGTGATGCCAGGGGTCCCCTCCCCCCCCCTTCCTCTAAAACGGCTCTTGCCCACCAGGCGCTTTGTCACACCAGTCCAGGCCCGGTCTTTCCCCGGAAACATTTGTACCCCCTCCCGTGTTTGCAAACTCTACGGCCTTTTTTTTTTGCCCCCCACCCCACGCCTTTTCTTCTTTTGCCTTCGTTTCGGTCTGTGATCGGAATAGACAATCTTTTGAGGTTGGTTTTTTTTTGTTTCCCCGATTCCCCCCCTACGGGTTACCCAATGGGCGTTTTTTCTCCTCAAGTCTTGCCCCCCCCACCCTCCAAGTTTGTTCCCCGCCCCTCAGCCTTTAAGGGGGAGTCACTGGCGGGTTGTCTTAGGTGCCCCCTGTTTCCGCCCAATCCTAACCACCAGGATCCTCCCCCCCCCCCCCAAAGCGGGTTTACCAATCATTTTGCGTTTCATGGCTCCTTCGCACACCGCAAAATTGGCCAAGTATGTCCCTGACCCCTTTTTTTTTTTTCAGGTCACACTGCTTTCTCCCATTTCTTAGTACTCCCCTCTTTTTCCCCCCGGCGCCTGGTATTTTCCAAGTGTGTCAGGAACGTCACTTGCGTGGTTTGGTCAGGGCGTCTCAGTGACATTGCTCAGTTTTTAAAAACGATGTTTTCGTTTTTTTCCCGCTTGGGGCATTCAACACATCTTCATTACCTCTACTTGGGCCCCCCCGACAAGTTCGGGCCCTTTGTGGGAGGCAGATTTCCTTGGATTGGTTCGTTAGGTAGTGCTGGGCTGGGGGGAAATCCTGCCCTCTTTTTTTTTTCCGATCTTCCGGCCCGTATCTCCCGGTTTTAGTGTGACCAAACTTGGAACCCAGCATCTTAAAAACAACAGGCGGGCTACGAAAAGCTCCCCCCCCCCCCGGGGCGGGAGCTTGACCCTTCTTTCCTCTTTGGTGACTGACTTTTCCTTGGGCGGTTGTTTCAATTTTTTGTTTTGGCATATTTCGTCCCCTTTTTCCCCCATCACAAGGATTTTTATCCCATCCCCTCCCTTTTGGCGGACCCAATTTCCTTACGTGCTTTCGGGGGGAGTTGTTTTTCCATTTTGCAACCCACTTTATTATTTTTCCCAAGCATACCCGAGTTATTTTCTTCGTTCTTTCTTGGGCTTGCCTTCGCCCAATTTGTTTTTTTTTTGTTGGCGTTACTTCGTCCCCCTGGCCCCCCCCCTTTCCTACGTGTCCTTAGGAGTCCCCTTTCCCCCTTTTTTTCTTTTTTCGTTTTTTTTCCCCGGCCCCTTTTGTTGTAAATTAGGTTCCCCCATAATCATGGGGGCGTCCCCGCCCCCTCTTGGCCCAACCTTTTTTTGCCCAGCTGTAAGCGTTTTTTTTTTCTTTCTTTTTTGATGTTTGGTTTCGGGTTCCACCACCCAACCCCCTTTTGGAGGACCTTCTTTAAACAGGCTTGACCAAAAACCGTTTTGCTTGGCCGCTGCCTCCTTCATCCGTTTTTTCAAATTTCTACATGTGGGGGCGCTATTATTCTTTGTTTGACGTTTTTTTTTCCTCTTAGTCTTTCCATTTTTTTAGAGACCTTTCGTGCCGTTTCTCCCCCCATCGGTTTCCCTTCACCCAATCTTTGCAGCCAAACCCCCACCGGAAGAACACGAATGTTTCTCCCTTTTCCTCTCTCTGATCACCAATGAACCCCACCCCATTGTTTCCCCTTTGTTTTTTCTCTGGCCGTAAGGAACCCCGTACGTCTTTTTTCCTCCACCTGAAGTCCACCTCCCGTTTTTTCCCCCCCTTTCTTTTTGATCATCCCCCCCTAATCCGGTTTTGTCCCCTTTTCCCCTCAGTGTTCCAACCTTTTGTTTTTTCTTTGGTTTACTCTTTAGCTCTTTCCACGATCTTTTTTCCCTTCCCCCTCCGTTGTTCAGGGGTGGGGGGGGGGAAGGGGAGACTCCCTTTTTCCCCCCTGCTTTGGCGTTTGGGACTTTTTGATTCAAATCCTTCCCAACCCCCTTTTTCCCCCCCCACCCCAACTTTTGGCTTTCCCTTCCCCTTCTTGCCGACGTGCTTCATTTTTTGTTCACGCGGTTGTTCTCTTTTCCGTTTTAATGTGTTAACCTCCTTTCGGTCTTTGGCCGGGGGCCCCCTTCCCTTTTTGACCAGTTTTTTTTTTTGTTTCTCCTTTTTCTAGTTTCCCCTTTTTGAATTTGCCTGTCCTTTTGGTTCCCTTTTCGGTTTTCCCTTTCCCCCCACCCTATTTCTTTGTCTTGCCGTTTGGCGCTCACCCCGTCTTTTCCCGTCACCCGATTTAAACCGGACCCCCCCTCACCGTCTATTGGGAACCCCCTGCGATTTCCCCTTGACCCCAAACACACCATTGCTGGGATGTCCTTGCCCGTGCCACCCTTTTTTCCCCTTGGTCCAATTTTTTTTTTTTATGTTTGCGCTCCACTCCTTTCCTGTCCTTTTTTCTTACGATACCCGTCGTTTCATGGTATTTTGTTGGCCATCTTTTTTGTCCCCCCCTCATTTTCCGGGTTTTTTTTTTTTTGGTCACAAACCTACCTCCGTTGCGTTACCTATGAGTCCCCTTCAGTAACTTGGCGATGCCCCCCCAAAAAAAAGGGGTTGGGCCCCTTTGCTTTTCTACCTGAATGTGTTTTTTTCGTCTAAGGGAAAACAATTTGACCTCATTGTTTCAAAAGTTTGGTCACAACGTTGTACACCCCCCCCTTGGGTCTGGGTTCCTTTGGGTATCTTTTTGCCCACGAAAATGGATTTATAACCACAATTGTTAATACTCTGTTTGAATGTTTTAATTTCGAGCCCACATACCCCCTTCCCCACCACCATACGGTCGGCCGATGGGGTCACACCCCTTTTTTCATCGCCGATGTCTCTCTCGCTTTTGCCGTTATCTTGTTTTTGCCGAATTTACGGGTTTTCCTCCTGGGCCCCTTTGGGATCGTCATTTCGATTTTTTCTTGAACCCGTTTGATTTTACTCCCCTGCACCTCCGATGGGGGGCGAAGGGGATAAGGTTCTGGTTCCCACAAAGTTGTGTCTTGGTTCAGGCCAGTCGGATGTGTCTCCTTCCTGAAGGGGCCGACCGCCGCGGGATTCCATTCCCCACCGATTTTGAACCAAACCCCCCCCCCCGTTGCGCTGGCTAAAGCTTTTCAAGGTTCCCCTGGATGGTTCCCCCGGTACAAAGGGACGCAAATTTCTTTCAGTGCTTCCCTTACGATTCGGTCCATTTGGTTGCACCCCACATGATCCGGGGTCTTACCATTTTTACTGGGGTTTGGCGGGTTTGACTCTTTCTTTGCCCCATGAACGTAGAAGCGGATAAGGACCCGAGGGGCTTTGGGCTTCGCTCTTGTGCTTCTTTTGGGGGGCGGAACCCACGGTGGGCCACTAAAGGGCTGCCTAACCTCCTTTCCTACATCTCTTGGCAGTTGGTTGCCAATATTCACGGAACTACCCCTCCCCCCCCCCCCCATTGGACAAACGTAAAGGGGATCGTTTCCTGTTTCCCCCCTAATGGCAGGCTACTTCCGGATGGCCTTTTCCATCAAGGGCCCCTGACATTCATTTGCCCAAGAGGATTTTGCCGCTGTTGCCAACCACCCGGGAGTTTCTTTTGTTTTTCCCTTGGGGGCTGCCCGTTCTGTTCCTTCCCTTTTCTTGGACTGTT
>Ga0179591_1267737_pt1 | contig 23527 bp, 20 predicted proteins | sample CZOMad2_1_08_16f_FD_182891 | JGI IMG/M metagenome (GOLD analysis project Ga0179591, IMG submission 182891) | Vadose zone soil fungal communities from Angelo Coast Range Reserve, California, USA - CZOMad2_1_08_16fungal (PacBio error correction) | ecosystem: Environmental > Terrestrial > Soil >... | reverse complement strand
AACGTTTCCTTCTTAGGTTTGGTTCAAGATTTGTTCCGCCCTCTCTACTTAGTTGTAGATGGTATGGTCGGAATTAGGCTTCCCCCATCGGCTTTCTAAAAATTCGGGAATCTGAGCCATTTCCAGGGAGGAAATTCTGAGAGAAGTGGAGCGTCTTATTTGATGGAGTGTGTTTTACCCTACGCGGATAGAGGTGTCCGTGGAATGCTAGGGAGTATTCCTTCGCCGGCCGCTTCGTTGCCACGTAACCCCTTGATGGTACGGTTCGTATGGATTTGCAACTAGTTCGAGCGGATCTTCAAACAAAAACAATTAATTGATATGGGTCCGCCCTTCCCGCCACATTTGGGAACTTTACCACCCAGTATTTCTTCCTTTTTGTTCCCGTACAATCACGATGGGCACACTAGGATGGTAAAGTGTCTTTAGGGAAGCCAAACCCCGTTGCTCTCTATCTTTTCCTTAATCAACCCCTTTCTTCACCTTAAACCCCAGGACAGTGCCTCACAGTCATAAGCCGTCTTTTTCGGGTTGGAAAACAAACACCAACAGGGGGTGGGGGACCTTTTTTTTATCGTTCTGACGCCTTGTTTTTCCTCAGGCTCTCCGAGGGGACTTGAAAGGGAAGTTTTTATTTCCTATAGATTACTTGTTCCCCTCCGGGCGATCTTTTTCCTCTCCGTTACTTCGGTTTCCCCCTGAATTATACCACAGATGAAGAAGTGCCTCGTGCATTGGAGTCGGTTTTGAGGCTCAAACCAGGGACCTTTTTGTGAACGACATTGCTGTTCCCGTTCCCTTCGTCGCTTTTCGTCACCCCTCATTTTTTTCATCCTTCCTTTTCATGGATTTCATAATGGGGAGATACTGAGGAAGGGACTAGATGCTATTTTTTCTTCCTGTTTTATCTCGGCCCTTTTTGCGTGGTCCAGTTTTCGTTTTCTTAGGCAGCAACACGAGTTTCGTATCGGACGAGCGAAAAAAAATCAGCGTTTTACCGGCCGCGGTTGACTAACGGTTCTTCGATGCTTCGCGTCTGTGCACTTTTGCCTCGGCTTTAGCGTTAACGAGAGTTGATTTCCCACAAGCGGGAAACAAATTTTTTTCTTTTGTTTGGGGGGGTACCAGTGATACTTCCGCGAAGTCATGACGTTCTGGTTTCCCGCTTCTCGATCAGAAAGCGGTGGTATATAGGAAGGAAAAAAGTAAGCCCTCCGGCCCAACTTAAGTTCTCCCGACCTAAGGAATCCTGTCATCATCTGAGGGAAAGAGGTCCGTTCTGTTCAGAAACCAAGGGAAAAAGGCTATAGTCCGGTCGTCTGTATCGCGCTTCTTATTATACTAGTTTGTCGTGCAGGGTGACAGGTCAACTTCGTTGATTTCTTCAAAGATGGTGTACTTGGGGTTGTCCTCCCGTTCGCTTCCACCCCCCACCAAGGTGCATCAAATACGCTACACGGTTTTAAACAAAAAGTTGTAGTTCTGCGAAACTTCCTCTTCGACTTCCTTATTTGTCCCATCCTACTCTCGCGAAGGACTTGCGACGTGCTGGCTGCTTCAGCCTTTTTGTGAGGTGGGTGCTAGGTTAGGTCATAGAGGCTGGTTTGACAACCTCTCTCTAGTCGCTCTCTTGTGTTGTAGAGAAAGAACGTATACAGAGAAAACATGAAGAACCTTTTTTTTTTTTTTTTTGTCTCCCCCCTCATGAGCCTAGGATCTTCTAATTAGTACAAAGTGAGGTCAGCGAGGTATACCATTTAAATTCCTACTAGACTCCCCCATGGTGTTGACACTCTGCTTTGACTTTAGGTGTCCACCGCCTCATCCCATCTGGAGTTTAAAATAAGTCCAGTTGGATTTTTTTTTTTAGTTTTAGTTTTCACAAACCCCCAGGTCACCCCCCCCCCCCGTGGTTCCCACCCCCCCCCCCCCAATCGCTTTCCTTTCCGTTAAGGATTTTGAAGTTAGTTTGTCGAGGATGTCACCTGCATCTTTGTGATGGAAAGTTGAATGCTTCCCCGCGAGTTTCCCTCCCTCAATGTTCTCCTTCCCACTCCAACCCCCCAGGCAGTTCAAAACTCTTTTTCTGACTGAGCGGACGAGGTATTCGGTTCTTTGTCCGCCAACATTCCATGATGGGTCGCGAAATGCTCTCTTCTTTAGCCTCTATTTGGACCTGGGGGACCCAACCCTGGGGGGGGTGGGGTTGTGGTTTTTTTTGGGTGGGGGGGTTTTTTTTTTGGGGTTGGTTTGTGGGGGGTGGTGGGGGGGGGGGTGTGGGGTGTTTTGGGACCCCCCCTGATTCTGCCCCGTCTGGTGACTTTACCCGGTTTTTTCCGGCCCTTGCGTCGGCTGTCAGAAGCAATCGTCGTGTAGAGAAAGTAATTTCCCCCCCATTCAATGCCTAAGGATTTTTCGGCGGAAAGAAGGAAAGGCACATGAATAGAGTAAGAAGCACCGCTGGGTTGAGGATCATCTTTTTGACTCTCTGCACCTTTTCAAACATTAGTTTGCCCCTATTATACTTAAGGATGGCGTTCCACAAAAGGTGAGGCCTCGAACCTTCCTTTTCTGTTTCTTTTTCCCTCATTCTTTCTGAAAAAACCTTAAGACTGGATTTTGGGGACAAAGTAGCAAGTGCCTCTTTCCCCCTTCATTGTCTGTCAACGATTAAGTGATTTAGGTTCGAATTGGTTTTCTTCAGAGCGTTTTTGACTTTGATTGCAAAAGCATCGTGGAACAAATAAGAAGTCCCAGAATCTAAGGTTCCAAACGTGTCCCAGCGGTGATCTTAATTGTTGTCCCAGCCGTTGCAACTGAGAAATAATACTTTGGTGGGGCCGATTTCCTGACGAAACGAAGAGTCTCTGACGCCCGGGCGTGGAACAAAAACAAAACCCACCCCCCACGTTCAACGTCTTTCAAACCCCCTCTTACTGGTTGAGGGATGGTGAAAAGAATTTGCAAGGAAGAACAAATTGACACAAGTTTCTCTACGATACTTCTTTTTTTTTGACCGGATTTGCTAGCCCATTCGGGAAGGTGGGGTGTTTTGATTACTCACCGAGCCGGCTTTGGTCACTTCCTTCTCCATGATGTTACTACAGTAAGGTCTCATTTCAACCATCCTTCTATGTAATCGAAATTCTTAGAACGTTTTGTTCGTTCTCTTTAGTTCCCCCCAGTTCCTATCCAGGGGGTCGAGCAGAAGTGCGGCTGGCCCCGAACATTCGTCGTTTCCTTTAGGGCCCTTTTGCGCTTCAAAGTCGAATTAACAGGGCTTCGCTCTTTCACCCACTTTTTGACCGTTGATTTTACTCTTATTTGATTTTTGGGAAAGAAGTTCGACCGAAATTAAAACCCATGTACCCAAATATGTGCCCGCGATTTTATTCCCCGGCCGGGTAGGTCCGGGGATGAAAAAAGACCTGTCTTTTTGGAGTAATTCGACCCCTCTTTTTTCTCGTTCCCCCAATTTTACTAGCAGTGAGAGGGTTATTGGAAGGAATGTCTGCCGCAATGGCGTCCCTTCCGGCGTGCTTCGGTCCAAAGGAGCGCTCTTTGAGTGTTTTTTTTGGGGACTTTTCCATTCCCTTGCTTAGTTTCTACAGTAAGGAACCGCAACTGCCGAGGGGGGGCACCGATAACGCCGTCCTTCTGGGGTCCGCTCTTACTACAAAGTAGGGTACAGGACTTACCCCCCAGGATTAATGAAATGAGCCGTCTAAGGGTTTCTCCCTGGATTATCAAGTTTTCCACCTCTTTAATCAACAAGAAGCATTACAAGTTATTTGAAGAGGATCCTTTTGTCTTTCGGACTTCTTCTCTTGGAAAAGTCACTGACGGGGCAATCCTCCGGTCACCCCACACTCCTGTCTAAGTCCGCGGCTTCGGGTATGGGAAGGGGCCATGGGGAAGATGGCTGCAAACCCCAAGGCCTGGGACAGTGCTTCCCTTATTTGTGGGACGTCCTTTCGTGTCGGAATGTTTCTGTTTATGGAGGAAGGGGGAGGGGAGATAAGACCATTTCCTTTCCGCTGGATATTCCCTTTTTCTGGCTTTCACGTGCGGAGTTCTTGCTTACAGAGAAGGTTCCCCAGTAACTTTTTCAAGGCTCTTCCTTTTGTCCGGATTTTTTTTTTTATGCCGCCTAGAGACTAGGGGGAGGTTAAATTTTGAAAACCTTCCTCTTCCAGTTTTGACCCTCTTGGACATGCCTTTCGTTTTTGAAGGCTGACTCGGAAAAATACTGTAGGTGCAAAAGTTGTGCGCTGCCCTTTCCGACCTCCCCCCGTTCCGACCGAGGTCTGTTTAAGCCCTGTGCTCCCAAACCACTGACGAATGTGATGGGGCCAACAAGGATTTTTCTGTTGGCGGAGATCACTACCCTGTGCATCGGTGTGATTGGGTATGTTAACAACCAATGGAGCCAAAGGAGTTTAGCCATTTCGTTTTTTGTCAAAACCGTGTTCCCTTTTTCCCGCGCACCTTGAAACAAAACGGGCGGACCGGACCCAAGTGGCCAGCAGGACCACCGTTGGGAAAACCCCGACCCACCCTTTCACAGGAAGATCTGCGTCGCTTTTCGCCCTGACAAGTTCGGTGCTAAATTGCAAGGGCACACTTAGAGCACCCCCCGGTCCTCTTTATGTTGTGATCCAGCATTGTTGCCATTCGGTGCCCGGTTTGAGAGACAGGCCGAATGAAGACAGTGATTTAGATCCTTTTTTCTACCCTCCGTCGGCCGGGACGGCCGGGCCGGACAGATCTTACTTTTCGACAGGAAAAAACTGGTTAAAGAAAATTAGAGTGTAATCTTTCAAATCGCTCTTTCTAAAGCCCTTTTTGCTTACCCAGCTTCTGACGTATGAAAAAACTTCCGATGAAGAATCTGCGTGGGAATACGGATGCCGGGACCACCCTTCCCTTGTTTCCGACTTCATATGGTTTCATGCACGGCGACGGCGCTGAAGGAGGAGACCAAAAAGTTCGTTTGTTTTTTTTTGGGGGGGTTCCCCCCCCCCCCCTTTTACGGTTTTTTTTTTTTTTGTTAAAAAAAAAACCAGAAAGTTTTGGGTTGGGATTTGGTTTTTTTCTTTTTTCTCAAGGTTGTGGGGCGGGTGTGGGTCCCCCATGCTGGGGACAAACAGTATTTTGAGTGGGGCAGATCTAAAACAAAAAAGCTCTGATTTCCGATGTAGTTAATTCGGTTTGCAAATTCAGTTTTGACGAAATTTTTACCGGAGAGGTAAGATTTAGATAAGCCCATAAAAGAACCCCCCCCCCTTTCGCACTCCATGTAAACTAAAAAGTCCTGTTAAAATTTTTTTTTTAAAAAAGTTTTACACCATTTTTAACCCTAGCTCTAATATCCACAAAATGTTTGCTGGAATTTGGTTTTGCGGAGTTAGCAAAAGTTAGCCCTCGAGTTGCAGCAGTTTGTAAGTTGGTGAAGGACTAAACGATAGGGAAGCTGTTTCGATCGCTAGTTCCACTTCCCTCCCGTCGTGTCTACTAGGTAGGGAGTTTTCGCTTCCCCAGGTCGGTAACATTTTTCGACACAGGCTCCTTATGGACATACCTTTACCGGACCCGGGCCCTGATTTGGCCCTCGAGTTTTATTTCGCGATTGCAAAGAAAGGGGGCCTTCCGTCACCGGGCTACCTGCTTTGTAGTCCACGTCTCCTGTTCATTCGCGAATTCCCCTTAGAAACCACTCAATTTTTTCATTCTATATATTTTTACTTCTATTTTTGAATCCTTCTTCTTCGGCCTGACCTTTGCCTTGAAAAACCAATTTTCTGGAGTATGACTCCCGCCCTCGGTTTCCTTTGGTGGGCGAACTTCAAGGTCCCTAAGTAGAATGATAGAATAACCCACGCCGGGACCGTCGTAGTGGACGTTCCTGTACTGTGAATCGTGAAATGGTTGAAGACGCCGTTGGGATCGAACGGCCCTCCCCTTCATTTCGTTCCAGCCTTTGAAGTTCACGCGCGATTAACCTTTGGCAAGAGATAAGCATGCTTGAATTTTTTCCATCTACATACTTCGACAATCTCTTCGTAGCTCCCTCCTTCTTTTCCCCCAGGTTCCCTCTGATTATAGGATTTCTTCTTATCCTTCTTTTCCGTTTTCATTGGCTGCACTGTTAATGATGTCGTTAATGGGGCTGGTAAAATAAGCCTACGCCATGAAAAAGGAAATTTCATCGGCCTACCGACCGGGCAAACTCTCTTCCCCCCCCTTTTCTTTTTAGAATGCCATGGATTCCCGTTCCCGAAGTTTCGATTTTACACGCGGTTTGAAAGAAAAGGTTGTAGACCCGAAGGGAAGGGTAGGCGGCCCTGTTCCGTGAACCCCATCGTCTCTTCTTGTTTTTTTTTTTAGCTTTGAACAATCGTTTTTTTTTTCTTTACGGCTGGTATAGTCAGTGGGAAGAACAACATATAGAGGAGACCCGGATCTTAATTTAGGTTTCCAGAGTAAAAATTCTTTCCAAACCACTAGTACTTAATTCTCCTTACGAATCTTGTTTTTTCGGACCGAGAAGTAAAAAGGAGTCAGTCAGCTTTTCGGGGAAAAGAACACACTCGGTTTGTTATTTTTTTTTTTTACTATTGTTAGACATTGACTGATCTGTCATGGAACGAAGGTGAGTCTTCAAGAAAAGCGCCCATGTGCATACAACATTCCCCGACGTCAATTGATTCATTTTTTCGTGAAGGGCTTTGGTTGTAGAATGACATGGTAGTGAATCACGTTTTACTTCGGGTCATCGTTCTGATTTTTAGCGGTCCCACTATTTCTCGCCTAGTTAAGTTTGGACTGAAAAAATTTGCCAACTTTTACCACCTTCTCTACCTTAGAAGTCAACCCCCCACTTGACTTCTTTCTTCTTCGGTCCGCCTACGGGGGACCAACGTTGAAGTACGTATTTTTGATGCGGGTGAAAGGTTTAAAAGAAAGAGGAGACTTAGGGATGCATCTAGTTGGGAATTCTCTGCCAAAACCCACAAGTTTTGACTCTTCTGTTTTTTTTTTTTTTTTTCATTTCAACTTCTTTCCACTCACTGGTCACATGAAACACGATGGCCTTCCCACGTTTTCGTAAACCCGGGAAGTTTCCTGGCTTTTAAAAGAAAAGATTTAGCCCTGCTCCCCTTTTTTTTTTTCCCGCGACTTACTGTTTGGGCTCCCCTTTCTTCTATTTTCCCCCAGACGAGGTGCCTGGAAGGGACGAAGAAACAAGAAGAAAATTTTTTTTTTCCCAGATTGCGACTGTCCCTTCTTTGATGCTCCTTTTTGCCCCCTGGTTCACATGTTACGGGCAATCCTTGGCCACGTTTCCGCCCTAGGAAGAATGGCAATGTCCTTAGGTAAGGATGCAGAACTTTTTTGAGAATCCCTGTTCGCCGCCCCCTATAGTAATGATCGTCCTTCTGCTGAGACTTTGCTATGTCCCCCTTCGTTCTATAGAAAATTTGATAGTCCTTCCATCTTCCCCTTCCCCCCAATTGAGCCTATTTTTAATTCCGTTTTCCATTCCGTGGAGTTCGATTCCTTAGACGGGACCAGGTTTGATGCCAGTGAGACACGGCAGATTGTTATAGAGTTGCTCCGTCTCGGGGCCTTGCTGGTAATGGAAGAGGTAGGGACGTTGTGGAAAGATTTCTCTCTAATAGCCCCTTTTTTTATGTGGAACCTTTCCTTTTTTTTTTTCCCAAACCAAGGAAATCCCCCTTCCGGAAGATTTTTGTTTCCGAAAGAACTCGAGGGAATTCATTGGCTTGAATTCTCTTGGGACAATTCGGCCTTTAGGACAGACCTCCATAGGTACCCTTTTCTCCCCCCTCATTTCCGTCCTTGTTGACCTAGACATTTGCTTTCACTATTTACGGTTGCCGCGAACCTACAGTCATCGATTTAAAGAGGAAAATTATTGGTTTTTCTGGCGTTATGGCGAGCAGAAGGACGACCCTGCACAACCTCTCTCCCCTCACTTTTCCCAACGTGAGGGAATCATTCTTCTTCTTAGTTCTCTGACTTTAAGGGGATCAGGAAAAAGTCCATTATCCTGCAAGTTATTACTTTTCTTCTCGTTCCTTTCTTTCTGGAGGGTCTGTGCTTCCTCGTTTCCTTTGGTCGGCACTTCGGCGACCACAAACGCTTACGAGCACAGATGATCGTGAGGGAGTGCACTAGCATTTAGAACACAACCCCTTTTTCCAGTAACGATATTATTTTTACGGCCGGGCCTATGGATGCCAGTGAGAAATCCAAAACTTTTTCCGACATTTTCTCAACATTGAAGTGCGCGCTTTGTTAAGAACTGCGGGTCTTTAACCTTTTTTTTGTCCCCCTTTTTACGTCATTTTGCAAATCTGAGTAGGTCGATTGTCTCGATAGCAGAAGAAAAGCCGTTTTTTGTCTTTCCTTTGTTTTTGTTTTTTTGTCACAAGGTAGTATTCTCCCGGTGCTGGGTGCAGTGGCATGATTTGAGCGAGGGGTAACCTGATTTTAATAGATTGAACAACTCGCCCTCCTTTCACATGGTTGGCGCCCAGGTACAGACGGAAACTGCGGTTGCGCTAGGGCGTTCTGATGTACAAGTTAGCTGTTCTTTTTTGGAATTCTCTTCGCTTGGAATGAGATTGCAGGAAAAGGACCCTTGAAGTCTGGATACGTTAAGGTAGGAAATTTGCGCCCCAATCCTTTCTTTGTTCCCTCCTCAATGTTCCTGCCTCTCTAGCGACGATCCCATTTCTTTCTTTTAATATTCGTTTGTCTGTAGTTTGAGTGGATAGATTATCCTTAGAACCCTCTTCTTAACCATTTATTTTTCCCTATTTTCACCCGAGTGAGGATGATTGACCCCAAAGTCCCTCTCAAGGTGCGGTAGTCGTAAGGGGAAGTCTTTAAGGTCATTAATAAATCTTGTAGCGACCCTCTCGTGCTCCCCACTCTCCGAAATTTGTCACCTGACATAAGATAAGCACAATGTTATTTTTCAGTCAACAGGGGCAGTTTCCGTATCAGGAAAGCCCGGCGCATTTATGTGAAGTCAAGAGGAACCTTGACCTCTCCTTCCAATCGTTTGTTGCATTGGTTCCCGTAAATTGGGCCAGCTCCTGAGACTTCCTGCACCAGCCGACAAAGAAAGGGCTTGCACTTTACTCAGTTCCCTTATTTCGGGCTTTGCTATCCAAACGTTAGAAAAGATTCCAGGAAAAATACTGGAGTGACTTGTCCAAGAAGCGTGTCACAATGCTCCACTCACAGTTCGGGTCAGATTTCGGAATTTTGCTAATCCCCAACTCGTAAGGGGGGGCAGATTTCCAAAGTGGAGCCAATAGACTATGCTTCTCTCCTTTAACTGCCCTTTTCATTCCCCCCCAGTGATCTTTGGAATTTGTAGTGTCAGATTTACCCTCTATTCTGCCTTCTCTGCTGAAAGTTGTGTTCCGTCTAGCCCGACAGACAGAAGAACGAAGACCGAAAGGCGGCTCAAGCATCAAACTTCGCCCGGTTTTCTCTTCAAGGAAGGCCGTCTCCGCGGTCTCGAGACTGAAAGGGTCTAACAGTGATATTTCCAAGACCGAGAGGGAAAAGGTGTAAATTTGTATTGAGTTTGTCCCCCCTTTTAAAAAAAGTCTTTCCCCCTTGCCCCCCCCCCAAGAATATTTTTTTTTCCCAGGGTATCGAACCTGCGTTCGGTAGAAAAAAAAAAAAGCTCGTAGTATTAAGACACCCGAGGTAGAGAGGTTTCTTCCTTCTCCTTTTTTCCGCCTTCTTTTTATGTTGTCACTCTTGTAAGGACTATGATCCTTTCATTTTAGGGAAGTCTCCTGGGTACGCCCTCTGTTCTCTTTGGGATTTCAGGTTTTACGTTTTTTTTTTTTTCCCCCCCATCCCAAAGTTCTGATCGAAAAACGAAACCAATGGTGACAGGCCTGCGTCATTTCCCTTCATCCTTTTGGCGGGGGTCACGAACAGTCGCGTTTTCACGCTCCGTCTTAAGAAAAGTGCGGCACGGTTAGAGGGATTAAAGTTTTGCAAAGTTCCAAGTGTGCCTTTCCCCCCCAAAGGGCCCCACCCCAGTATTGTTTTTTGTTTTTTGTTAACCAGGTTTTGTTCGCTTTTCTGTGTCCTCCTCGGTCCTATTTGTGGAGAGGACCTTTTCCGATCCTTTTAAGCCAGACAACTGCAGGCAGGTTAAACTAAATTGTTCAACATTTCTTTTCCCCCAGGGAGATTTAAATTATAGGCGGGAGTTTCCTTTCCCCTGGATCTCCGAAATTTACCTTTTCTTTTTGGCGACATGTGTCCTCTTTGAGGGATGATGTAGTTGTCCCAATGGGTTCTTTTAGTGGCGCTCTGAAGAAGGAAAACAGATCGCAGTATTGCCCGGTTCTCTTGATCCCAGTGGTCGGCCTTCTTCACCGTCGGAGTATCCGATAAAATCTTCCCAATCTGAAAAAGCGATTACCTCGCTTCTTTACGGTTCAAAGTTCGGGCTTTTTTCTCTTCCCTGAGGCGCCGTAGGAGGGTTTTTTTTTAAAGTATCAACGTTAGTGACTTCACTGGATGGCACCCCCCCCCTTTTTCCTTGCCCTTTTTTCACCCCTTTCCCTTGCTTATCCGGAGGGGATGAGTCGGAGACAATAAGTCGGGTGAAAGGGGGTGTTTTCATTCTATCTTTCGAACTGATGAAGACTTTCTGGGACCGCTGGTTAAACACTCTCTTTTTTTTTTTTCTTTGTTTAGAAACGAGGTTAGGAACACCATCCTCGTGGCTTTCCCCACCCCCCCCGCTTTCCTTCCCCCGCCCCCTCGGGAGATTCGGGACGTTGCCTTACTTTTGAGAATCAAACCCTCCGTTTCGACCTTGAAAATTGGGGAACCCAAAAAGAGGATAAGACCACAAACTTCTGCAGTCGCCGCCGTCCTTTTTTCTACATTTTACACCCTTCTCGTTTTATTGTGTCCTCCCCGCGAGGGCCCAAGGAAGAAACCCTCAATCAATTATGGGACTCCAATCTCACTTTTTTCAGGGTTCGTGACTCCTGCGCACTGGAATTTAACCTCCTCAACAGTATGGAAAAAACCACTCTAGACTTTCGGTCACCTCGGAACATAAGAACTTTATCCCCCATCTAAACTTAGCCTTAACCCCCTCTTAGCCCAACCCCATTACCGGTTCCAATCGTTCCCCGTTAGTGTCAGTGGGAAATAGAGAAAGAGAAGGTTGTGTTGCCTTCTTCTTGCGGTGTTCTCCGTTTTTCCCAATACTCGAATCCTCGCCCTAGGTGGACGACAAGCGAGCTAGAATAGGGGGTAAAAACTACCCCTGCGCCCCCTGCTGAAGCAGGCTAAACTCACCAAACTTCGGGGCCCTGGGGATAAGGCGGGGGCCAGGTAACCAAGATGGGTCCTGATACGAAAAACCTTTTTGGTTGCTTTTTGTCTTTCTTCCTCGGGCCCTAAGCATGCCTTCGGTTTCTTTGGATACTGATGGGGAATTAGCTTAATAGAAGAAAATTGGTAATGAACACTTCCGAATGACCAAACTTTTTCAATAGATCCTCCCCTAGATGCATCGCTCAAAACCCTGGGTTTCTGCCCCGAAATTGAGTTAGATAAGAAGGGGAAGTGCGCAGGAAATTGTTTGGACTATTAACTTCTTCCCCCCCTTGTCATTGGGACTCCCTAGGTTTTTTTAGAATTTGAGTCTTCCCCAGTAATTTATTTTGAGAGGATGAAGGTCGTTATTCCCCCCGACGATTTACTTCCGCTTTTTTTTTAAAAACCCCAGCATTTTGACTAACAAAGGACCTGACGCCTAGCCGGAGCGAGGTGATCTCTTTTTATATGAGGACAGGATTTAAAAGTTCCTTTCGCTTACCCTTCTTTGGTTTTTTAAACCCCCTTTCTTTTTGAAAAACCTGTTTGGTGGACATGTTCATCTCGAGGTCCTTTACACGAATGTGAAATTCTTTTATTTTTACTTTTAAATGTTGTTGTTGAGGATTGAGTAGTTGTACTGGCTGCCGCTTCCCCTTTCCCTACCCCAGTTTTTTCGTCCGCCGAGGTAACGAGTGGTTGCAGTTTAACGTACCGCCTTTCCACAGCTCCTTAAAGGAGATTATCATAGAAAAAAGATGCGATTTTCGTTTAAGGGGTTTCTATACTACTCCTTCTTTTCTCTCTCCCCGCCTTCGAAGCGGGATTGAAATTGATCCCCCCACTATCAGATCCCGCGGGCCACGGGAAATTAATGTACTCTCGAAAACCCTCCTCTATAAGAGTGATAAGGAACCAGTACCAATTTGGGTTACTCCAACTAGTCCTCGCGGAAAATCTATTTCTCACCCCCCCCTTTTTGTACCGATTATTTTCGTTCTAAATCATCGAGTAATGCGGGGCGGTTTATGAAACAAATTGCTTGGAATCCCTTATATTCCAAATCAGGTTCATCGACTCCAAGTCATTCACTCTCTTTTACCAGGAATCTCCAAAATTCCTGATCCCGCAAGACTTAGCAGTCTGAAGCGAGTTCCCCCCCTGCCAACTTCTTCTCCCCCCCGGCAAAAAAGTTTTTTTGTGCCCCCCAATGTCCAAGGAAGGCGGCCCCTATTAAATTGAACCTCCAAGTAAGAACCTGGTGGTTTTTGCACCGCAACCGCTTCCCGTGTATTCCTTTTTATATCGGAGTCTTTTTGGACTTAGACCGCTTTAGGCCCACTGGTGTTTTTTTCCTATTGACACGAGGTTTTCCAATGAAGGAAAAAGAGTCCTTCCGGTCTTCGCACGTCCTAGGTCCCTTTTGTAGGCCTCCCTTTTGCCGCCCTCGAGTTGATTCGTTTTTTCGGAAACGTCGAAGGGTGCCATTGAAATTCCTTCCCCGGTGCCGGCCCCTCGGTATCCCCTCTTTTTTTGGCCTTTAATTTTTACCTAAAAGCTGGTGACAACAAAGGTGGTGCTCGTCGTTTGCTCTTTTGAGCCTAGAGATCGTGACTACTCCGTTTTTGGCTTACGGCGGGTTCGGCATTTACTTCCATCCGGATCCTGTTTCCAAATTGGTGTTCTCCCCCCCTTTTCCTTCCCCTTCCTTTTTTACGTCCGCGGGATGCAATCTTTCGGCTGGGTAGAAACACACAACCAACCGATTCCTTCTTGTTTTTTTCTTCGTCTGACTCCCTGATCCTTGTTGGAGCCCGGGTTCCCAGACTCTTCAACTGCTTTACGATTATGATAGGCGTACGCCCAAACCCCACCCCCCCCCGTGATAATTATTTGCTTGCCCCTATTTTTACTTACGGTAAAGCAGTTTTTTCATAAACCGTCGCCCTTCCCCCGTGTTGCCTGCCTTTCTTCCCGTACTTGAGGGGGGACGGTTCCTCGCTCCGTCAGTTAGGCTCCGAAGCGTAATCTAGCACTTCATTGCGCGGTTGCAGGACGTCTTTCTTCCCTCGATTTCTTTCCGCCGCCTGCAATCCCTTGATAACATTCCATCTTTCGGGACTTCATCGTTTTTCGTCCTTTTTTTTTGGGCCGCGGAAACCCGAAACCCATGGGCCCGGGCCCCCGACCTGGACGTAATTTGCGAGAGAATCCAAAAGATTATTTCCCGGTCCTTTCCCTTTTTTTATGATTAATTCCTAAGACGGCCCTGAAGGGACATCAGGAGATTGAATAGGTTCTTTTTTCCCTTTTTTTTTTGAGTGTTTTCACCCCTTATAGTCGTTTCCCTGACTAACACTTTGTAAGTTTTTTTTTGTTTTTTGGGCCAACCTTCGGGCCCCCCCTGTCCCTGAGAGGCGTTTGACGGGCAGCTTTGACAAAGCCCAAAGCGCTAATGACTGAAGGTTACCTGTTTCCTCCTTCCCCCTTACTTTTTTTCACCCTCGACGTTGTTACTTCCAGAGTCTCCGCTTCGGGAGATTTTCCCGGTAATTGGGACGTATTCAGTTTCTTTCTTTTTTGTGCCCGAAACTATACAGAAACGGGGGGTGCTGGCTATAACAGGAAGCAAAATAAGAGGGTTATGGAAGTCACCCTCTCTGACCGCTTCTTCTCTTCCTGGGTCAGCGTAAGGTCAAACCAATATCTTCAGGAGATACTTCCTTCCTCTGTCCCCCCAAGGCTGTGCGGTACTCTTTTTTTGTCGGTGCCGGTTAACAGAATGACGGTTTCGCTACCTCTTGTCACAATATCTTTCATTGGCCTCGTTCTCTTCCCGGAGTCAACCCAGGCAATCCCTAACCTCTTTTCCAAACAAACCGTTGTCCCACCACTTGTAGTGATTTCTCTCTTTAACCCAGTAGAGACTTCCGTCAGGTACCCCCCGGTTTCGACTGTCCTCTTCCTGATGCCTTGGTTTGGGTTTTTTTATTCTTTTCTGCGCGTTTTATTTTGGCATAGCCGGCGACGTCGATTCTTACAATGGAGGGGAAGTAAAACGGACACCCCCACTTGCCATTCCGTCATCTCCTTCCTTTCTTGTACCCCCGGGCGAATTCAGTGGATCGTAACCCGGTTTAATGGCTGGGTTTATGATTCCCTGCGCGTTCACGACCCCCTTTGGCGGGCTTTTGGGTAGGGCCCCTTTCTTTCAAACAAGTTCCCACTTTTTTTTGAGGTTAACCTTCCGAAGGTAGGGGGATTCTGCCCTGGGACCCGGGAACCCTTCCATTTTACGTTCTTTCGGGCTCCCCTTCGTATATCGCTATTTTCAAGTAAAGTGGAGATTTCTGTGGGAAAACTTCCCGACCCCCTCTTCCCCTTCACCCCCAACCCCCCTCTGGACCGGAAGTGGTCCTTAGGGTGATGAAGCCCAACCTTTCCGTGTTTGATCTCTTTTTCCTGGCTAGCACCCCCCTTGCTCGGGGGATGGCCGAAGACGAGTGAGTTAATTTGTGCCTTCCATTTTATTTTTTCCGTGTTTTTAGGAACTTTTTTCCCCCCCCTGGGGTCGGGTTACGACTCAATCTTCGGGGAGTAAGAGGTTTTAAGTGTTATAGGTTTGCCGAGATAGCACCACTATTATAGTTTCCCACTTCAATTTTGAGAGATTTATCGTTCTTCCCGCACACGCGAACCCAATGCGAGGGGGGACTTAGTAAGTATTAATGTCTGGGGGGCCGTAACGTCCCCCTCCGCGCCTTCGGGACCGGACACGTAGTTACAGTACATTCCAGGTATTAATTTTAAAATTTAGAAAATTATCCCTTTTTATTAGGGACTACACATCCCAGACTATGAAAAAACAAAACAAAACAAAAAAAAACAACTTTTTCTTTTTTTTTCCCAACAGGGGAAACTTTGGGGAACCCCCACCCCTCTACTCCCTATGGGGTTGGTAAGACACTCCGGTCATGTTTTTTCAGGATACGGAAATTAAATTGGGTGTCTGGTGCTCTCCGAGGAATCTCCTTGCAAAAATTGGCGGAAGGCTTGGGCATAAACAAGTTGCCAGCCTCTCGATTTACATCTCGGTGGACTGAATTGGAAGAAAGGAAACACAACCTGCAAAATTCATTCGACGAAATTTTCGTCCGCTTTTTGGGATGGTCATCGATCACTGACAAAACCAAACACCAACTCAGAGACGGGCAAACCCAACAAGGGGAGTGCCTTGTGGTGGAAAAGTGCCATTGTTGCGTCGGCTCCCCTTTTAGAAAATTTTTCAGTGAAATCTGTCGAAGCTCTTTTCTGACGCTTTTCAGTTAAGGACTTAGTCAGAGTGTCCCGAAGAGATCCCTTTCTGAATGCCAGGTTTTTGAGCGATGTTTTCTTTTGTTACCACGATTTCAAGACTCATTTTCTCTTTAAAGGGGTGTCTTGTCTTTTTCTTTCGTGTTAACACCCCAGTGTGGCCGTCTGATGCGTACAGGACAATTTCAGGACAGGAAGAAAGTGAGGCCGTTTTTACATGCTTTGGTTTTTTTCGGACCCCCCCCCCCACCCTTTTCCTTAAGTCGAGGAATTTGACTCCGGGAATGATTCGTCCCAGTTGGGGAATTTTAATTTTATTTCTTCTGTGTTTACCCCAACCCCTGTCCCCCCCTGGATTAACCACCTCCCCTTCTTTGTATGGTATAGATAGGTAATTTAAGACCCCAACAAAAATTTTATTAAGTCCCCCTTATGTGTCGCTAATTTCTTGACGCATTTCCGATTGGTTGTTTTTTAATTCCGATGGCCCCACGGGAAGGTCTAAAGACTGGTCTCCGCCAATTACGTAGTCCATCTGTGTTGGTGTGCGGTGTGAAATTTATGGGACCCAAGAAAGGGTGTTGTTAGCGCGGAAAGTCTGTTTTTCGCCGTTCAATTTTGACGTCTTGATCCCATTTCGAAATATCCTAGCCCAGGAAGATAGTGGCTTGTCACCATTGAACCCTTTTCAATGGGCACCTTGCCTTCCATCAAGGGTCCATTCTCGGATAAACTCGGGAAGTTTTCCAACGCCGGAAGTAAAAGAAGCTATAACGGTGTATTTTCCGAGGGGACGACCCCCCACCTGTTAGGGCGAGAAGAACCCCAGCGTAGGCCCCCCGAAGAACTCCAATGTCCTAGGGGGGTACATTTCCTATAGCCAGTCTCTCACTGTCTCTTAACGGGGAAAGCGTATTTTTTCAGTGCCTCAGACCGGTGATGCGGAATTTTTTCCCTAGTTTGACAGCGTCCCTTCGGGATTTTTGCAGTTCTGCCCCCTTCTTCTTTCTTAGGGCTTTTGGGGAAGGGCGGAAAATTTGCAAAAAAGACGGTTACTTTCCTTCTGCATGAGGGATGGGCTAATTTTCTGTCGGCGTTTCCTGGGAGCGGGGTTTATTAGGCTCCCTCCCCGGAAAGCTTTTGTTCCCACTCGCATGCCTTCCCTCGTTTTATTACCGGGCCTTCGAGGTTCTTCGAAGAGGAAGATTTTGTTGTCCGTCGTTGCCTCAACGGCCGTTAGAGAAGAAATGGAAAAACTTGGAAAACGTCTTTTTACCTTCCGGGTTGTATCCTTTTTATGACTTTTTTTCCAGTCCCACCTTAGTAAGGGAACCGGGGTTGGAAGAAGCGCACCCTCCCCTATTGTTCCCCGGTGGTTGTTCCCGTTAGCCGGTGTCTCCAAAACACTAAATACTTCATTTAATTGATGTGAGTTCTGGAACATACTCAGACAGTTTTTGTTTCTTCCAAAACTCAGGGACGAGGGTATAGCCCAAGCCTGCGTTTCCCGCCACCCAACTCAAAAAAACCGTTCTTGTCTGCAACCAATTCTGTACAACCTTTTTAAAGCGGGCAGATTCATGATGCTGAAGTCTTCGTCCCTAAGGACCTCGCCTTTTCTAAACCGCTGCCGCAATGGTGATTTTCAACAAGTTCCGGTCCTCTTTCTGGGATTCCATTTTGAACTCTTAGGGATGACGGATGGGATCAAGGAATAGCCTTCCGACAGTTATGTTTCCTAAACTTCAACCTTTTCTGTTCTGGAACAGCCCCGGAAAAAATTCCAGGATTTAAATGCCGGACCACCGTTTCTCTCTTTTCCCAAACTCTCTTCGTAACGCACATTTAAGCCTCCTGTTTCCTCCCTTTTTTAATTTGCTAGAATATGGGATCAGTTTGATCTCCGGCGGGGTGGCCCCGCGATCCATAGGTTACTCCTATGTGTCACTGTTCCCACTCCCGAGCTTCGGAATGCATTAAGCGTCCCGCGAACTTCAGAGGAAGGTGGGGAGAAGTCCCAACCGTTCGGCCCCTTTCGAAAGGAATTTTTACTGGGGCAACAAACTTTTTGGTGGCAGCGCTTCAAACCAAAAAAATGGGCTGTTCGCCGTTACTTTCATTTTCTCGACCAAAATTTCGGATCCGGGCTTACCTGGATGTAAGATTCTCCTTCCCATACACGAACAAAAACCCGTCCCGTCAATTTGTTCCGCCCTTCCCCCCCCGGACAAGGCCTTGATTTCAGCATGCAAACGGAGGTCATACCAAAAGGCAGAAAGGACCTAGCGTAGGTCGGAGGGCGTCACCTTCTGTGCTTCCCTTTTACGGATTGGGCCACAAGATTGAAATGGATAGATCCGATCTGATCACTTATGGCAGCTTTTTTTCCTCTCGGGTTCGTCTTTTCTCGTTCATCCATCTTTTCAAACTTTAGTAGGAGGAGGCAAAAAAACAAGTCCGGGCTTTAGATTTTGGATCCTTAGCTTTGATGTTGCTCTTATTTCGTCTACTGCACATTTTTCTTGGGTTTTCCCCTTCTTTTCCCGCTTAACCTCTAGGGAAGTGCAGGTGCCTAACTGCGGGCCCTAATTGGAAGACGAGCCTTATAAAATAGAAGGTTTCCATCTTTTTCTTTTTTTCCTCCATTTGGAGGAGCCTTCGCGATTGTTGGACTTTCGGAGCTGAACAGGCCGACGTTTATCGCGGCCTCGATTTACGGGGACGACGTTGGAAAAATAAAACTTTGAAGGTTGCCCCGCACGTCGTTGGTACACAGGATCCTACTGAGTTAGGGTCTCGGCGTGCCCTCTCGTTTCAATTTCGTTTTTTCCAAAGATGACCGTCTGTACTCCCCACGCCTTTTACGATCGTTCGCGCCTGTGAAAGATTATTTCCTCCCTGCTCGATCCTCCTTTGTCCTTTCGCGTGGATCTTTCTTTTAGTCCAATTCCTTACGAATAGTAAGCGTCGTAGAGAATGGCTTTTCACCCTGTACACTTCGATTTTTTTGGTCATGAATTCCGGTCCGTTCCTCTGGAAGGTCCTGAAAAATTCGTGTGGGCAAGAGATGACCTTTATTTTCTTCCGATTAACCCACCCCCCCTCCATTAATATATTAGCCATTAGAAAGTTAATCGGAATCCTACTTTTAGAATCCTTTCCATGCGACATGGCCGCATGCTCCCCAATGTGGAAAGAATTGTGTACTTTGGTTTGTTGTGTCAAAACCAACGTCTGGGGGACCACCTCCTCATTGCAGGTCGTGAAAATGTTCGTTGGAACTCATTCAGATTAGTCGTGGCAGTCGGTTTTGTTGTTTGTGGGGGTTTGTTTTCCCACCTTGTTGGTTTCCTATAAGGATATCGTTGACAGAGTCGTTGCCTACCGACAACTGCATATTCTCCACGGATCATGTGGAGATTAAACTTCGGGAAATGAAAACCCCAGAGTCGTATTCCCTCAAGCTTCTCCGGGAATTCAATCCGCAGATGGAATTGGCCGGAAGAATCAACGTGACCCTCCAGATGCTTATGCGGTGGGAATGTTACGGAGAATGTCTGTACTTCACGCGTCTCATTCGTGGGAAATATAATAAGAGAGGTTTCTTTCAAACCAATTGTGCGTTCCCTCGTTGCTGGTGTGTGAGAGGAGAGGTAGGATGCACGAGGTAGAGGCCTGGCCTGTTCCCTTGAGCTTAGGTTTACATAGGTCGCCCGCTTGTGAGTTACTGCCGGGACGTACGCTTTGCTTCCCTCTGCATGAGGACAACCCCCCCCCACTATCCCCTAGTTACCGTCGGCCGACGCCTCCTTGAGGAGTTTGCGAGTCAAAGACTTTATTTACTGGTCGATAGGAGTTGGGTAGGGCTTTCCCAACCCCGTTACGATAGTCTCGATTCAGACCTTCTTTAAAATCGAGGGGGGAATAAAAAGATGCACTTTTCAGTTGCCGCTAGATGCCGTCGACCCGATTCCGCTTCCTCCTCCCCTAGGGCCCCAACCCGGCCCCTCCCTAGGGAATTAGTCGCTCTGCGAGTTGAAGGGGGTGAGACCAGTTTTCCCCTCCTCCGACTTAAAACGTTGGCCCCCTTCAAATAATACCATTTCGAGTTTCCGGGCTTCTGCTGGAGACAGAATTTGTCCTTAGGAAAATAATGACTTGGCCTTGAAAAATAATAGGGATCAATGTACTCCAACTTCAATTGGATTTTAGGGAATTTCCATGTCGTCATTGAGGGCATGGCATTGGACGCTGAGACACTTTGACCGGGATAAAGTAAGGAGAGTGTACTATTAGTTTTTGCTTTTCTCTTTGATCTGAGTGTCAGCATCGTTCCTTCTTGTCCCCCGACCCCCGGCGCTCGAAGTTTTTTGGGACATAGAGCTTGGGGGCCTTGTGTGGCCGCGCTTTAACTTTGTGCCCCGAGTGTTGACGGGAACGTTTTGAGCCGGCCTTTCCCGGCTAAAAGGTCTCCTGTTTCCCTGGCCATCGAGAAGTGGAGGTACCCCCACTCCTCCTCAGAAAGTCCAGTTTCTTTTTGCAGCTTCTCCGATCAAAAAGCAAACCCAAGGGTTGTGAAATTCCTGTTTTTCACAAACAACAAGTGAAAGTCCCTCCCACCCGGAGTACGTTTCCCCCCTTCTTGGGCGCCTTTCATCTCGGACAGCGGACGAGGAAAGAAAAACAACCAAAAAACTTAAGCCCCTCCTGATCTTTTTCAGCCTTTCTAGCATCGGAATTTTTTGAATCATCTATTACTTTCCCCCTTGGCCGGGTCGTGTTGGTGGTTTTTTTTTTTTTCCCCACCTTTTTTTTTTTTTCGTTGGTTTTGTTTTGGGTGGGCCAAACAAAACCCCCCCCCCAACAAATTTTTTATGTAATTTTTTTCCCAGGTCTGTCCAACCACTTTCATCACCTCCCGGCGCCCACTCACTTTCCCCACCAAAACGGGAATAAAATTGTGGAAATTTCAGTATCTATCGTATCCACGGATTTAGCTTTCCTTATGGGCGTTGCGTTATGCGGGCCCCCAAGTGCGGTCCTGGCTGGAGCATATTTTCGCACCCTACTAGCCTTTTAAGAGGTGGTGAAACAATGAAAAACCTCCTCTTTAACAGGTTCTGGGTATCCCCCATCTACACCAGCGGAAGTTTGTTTCCCTTGGGCAGGGGACAGGAAAAGTTATCGTCCCACCCGTGTCCGAAGCGGGCAATCAACCCTTCTTAAAAGTTGAGATGGGGGGAAGAAAAAACTGTTTTTTCGTCTTTGGTCTGGCACGCTTTTTCCCTTGAAACTATTTCCTCGCTCGTGTCGGTTAAGATTATAGAAACGCGGGAAAGCCCTCGACTCTTTGAGATTTGACGTTTTGACCCTTAGTATTTATAGAATGGGGACAAATAGTGACATTGTCGGTTCTTTTTCCTTCGAATTAAATGGGACGGAAGATTAAAAGAAATCACCCGTTCGATTCAATCGATCTGGGTCCTAGCTTTTAAACTTCCTTTCCCTCAGTTTCCGATGGAGTGCATAAAAAAGAGATGCGTTGCAGAGACTGTTTAGTTTTCCAATTCCAGGCGAGCTTCGTCCCCCTCCCTTTGTACGTAGGGGTGTCCTTGCAGAATCGAGGAGACGAAGCAAAAGGGAGGTGAACATTTAAGCGCCCACATGTTCCACTTCTGTGTCCCGAGGATTTCGGAGAAGTAAAGCGTAACAGGTGTGTTGATTTCTCGTTTTTGTCTCGATATTAAACATAACGGAGGAACCCCCTTTAGGGAGTAGCCCGGACGGCTTTTTATGACAGAGCATTCATTTCTACTTTACTTTCTATAAGCGAAGGTTTATCAACTTCTCCAAACTCCTAATAGGATCGGTCTTTGGCAACAAACGACACCCACTTCCTTCCCCTCGTTTGAGATTTTCGAAAACGTTTGCCTAAGGGACTCCTAAACTGTCCTTGTTTGCTCTTCCGAGGGTAATCCTTGTCTTACCTTAGCAGGGACGCCTCCGGTCCGAAAAAAAAGTTGGCGAGAGTTGATATCCCTGAAAATGCACCCTCCGGCACACGTTCGACCAGGGAAGTGGAAGAAGCCCCCCTTTTAGAGAAGGAGGGGAAAAAGAGTTCGGTCCACCGTAACAGTTTTTCCATGAGAGAAAACAATTTAGTGCCGATAGATTGACCCATCTATTATACCGAACCTCTCTTGCCTTTCCCGAACTCACCTTGAAATTTCGAGAGCCTCTGGTTACTTTCCTGTTCCGTGAACGGTTCCCCTGTTTTTGTGGTGCCATTCTTTTCCAGTTTTTCGGTACACCGCCCATAATCTGATTAGTAGAGTTGAATTTTCTAGCTTTGCTGAATGAACGCTTTTATTTCTTTCCCTCAGACCCTCCCTTTTCAGCCTGCGCACGTAGGAAGGAGCGTTCTTGCTTTGTCGCGGCCTAGACTGACTTCATCCTCTGTCCCCTTTGTTCACCGTCTGGGAACCCATTTTTAAAGAGTATTTTCGCTTTGCAGTTCTTTAATGAAAGGACACAGAATTAGTTCTAGTCTCTCAAAGTTTTTTGTTTTCAGCCAACGTACAAAACACGAGGATAGTAAAAATAAGGGGTAGCCTAATATCTAGAGTTTTTTCGTCTTGATTATGGGCCCTTCCCGCGTATTCCTATGAGTTCGGCCTTTCTCCCTTCGTTAGTACCAGTCAAAGCCTTATGGGAGATTTTTGATGTTGCCTTCTTGGTTCCATTCGATGCTCAAGGTCCCAACCCCATCCCCGGTAGATTTAAAGATGCGACTGGTTTTCGTTCCTTTGGCTAGGCCTCCCCCAGGAATTCGTATTCATCTTGAAGATGGGCCCCCGACAAAGTCACCCGCTCCCCCCGGGGTTCACGGGCACCCCTTTTCCTCCGTGGACCCAAAGGAAATCGTTGAAACTTTACAACGCGTCAAAAGCGTTCGTCCACGAAGTTTCCCCTTGGGCGGGCGCGCTTTTTTCTCTCTCCAACCCCTTTTCTGTCGAGAACTCCCTTTTGCCCAGAGTCCGAGAAAGTACCCCCCTTAAATGTATGCGAACTCCCGTTTTTCCTGTGGAGAAAGTCATGTTAAAACGTAGCCGATTCTTTCGGTACGTGATTTCCCTTTTAACAAGGGGTCATGGTAGTGTTCTTCTGCTAGGGCGTGACCTCATCCAAGGACAGCGTCTGTCCAAGTGGCGGAGGTGCGGTAGGATTCCACGGGGCGTAGTTTCTGCGTACAGTCGCCGCCGTTTTCGCAAACGCTTCAGTCCCGCAGGATGACGAAAAGGTCTCGGCGAACTTCCGGGTCAGTTCAAGTCGTCAAACGTCCGTGCGTAATTGGACCTGGTGGCCAACTTGTGAAATGAAAAGGCTTTAACTTGTCCGGAGAGCTAAGGGGGTTTTTCTTGAAGAAACCCAATAGTACTTAACTTGGGGTGTTCTCCGAATTGAACAAACCCCGAATTTCCTCTGTATGGAGTTTATACAAACCTCCTGATCTTCAGTGAATTTCAAAGGCGGGGCCCGTCCTTTAGCCCTCCCCGACTGTTTTTGGTTCTAAAAATTTCAGAGGGGCCCCAGACCATGAAACCGTTTGCCCGGTGTTGACCTTCGGGACAACCTTCCCTCTTTATAGCCCTTCTACAGCCCAAAAAAACATCACTCAAACGATCAGAACAAATGGGAATAGACCCTCCGTATCCCTGGTCTTTCCCTCCGACTTGATTTTACTCTAGAGAACACCGGGGAGAAACAACATTTTCAAGTACTTGGGTATAGCATAAACTTCTTTCCAGGAAGA
>Ga0179591_1359520_pt1 | contig 23531 bp, 21 predicted proteins | sample CZOMad2_1_08_16f_FD_182891 | JGI IMG/M metagenome (GOLD analysis project Ga0179591, IMG submission 182891) | Vadose zone soil fungal communities from Angelo Coast Range Reserve, California, USA - CZOMad2_1_08_16fungal (PacBio error correction) | ecosystem: Environmental > Terrestrial > Soil >... | reverse complement strand
GTTTTGTTACCTTCCCTCCCATTAATCTAAGTTTTCATAGGCTCTTTTCCCTTAACTCCTATTGGTAGCGTTCCCTTTTCCCCATCGCAGATGAGCATCTCCGTATTTTTTTTGTGCTTCCCCTCTAAAGCAGCTTGCGGGACGTACGTCCGCCTAATTTCTTTATTCAGGCCGGCGAATAGACCTCCCCTTTTCTACCGCAGGTTTCAATGGTCCAAAGGCCGTTCACCCCCATTTTCAGCCTCTCTCCCCCCGGCCACCGATAGTTAGCCTGATTTACCCCTCCCCGGTGTATAACTCCATCAACGTTAACTTCGATTTCATGCGTGCTCGCCAAGCCGTACTAAGCTGCCGCCCCCCAGGCTCTTTTTAGTTCTCCTTCCACTATTTCGCTCGTCGAGGATGCGTTAGTTTTGTCTCCTTTCCTCTATTTTTGACTCTAGAAGAACAGATCTATATGATTTGCCTATGAAGCATCGCCTTCACGAAAAAAGCATCGGAGCCCCCCTTTTTTCCGTTCCCTTATGTCACACTCTTCCCGATTACTCCGGCGGCTCCCGACTCTTTAATTTCCTGGAAAATAGGGGTTTTTCCCTCTCTTGACTTTGTTTCCCTCTCTCTAATAGTTAGAGTTGCCCGCTTTTGTCACTCAACGATTGATTTTCAATTTTAGGGCGGAACCCCCACTGGTGAAAAAGATCCATCTTTCTGTCTCGGTCTCCTGGTTTTCCCCTGACAATAGTATCGTTTTTTTCCACGAGATCCACAATTTTCCACAAACGCAGAAGAAATTTTATATTTCCTGTGTAATTCGTCGTCTTCCGCTTCCCCCCCCCCACTCGTAGAGTGAACACTTTTTCATTTTTGTCCAAATGCGATGTTTAGCTCTTTGCAGAAACCCACACTTTGAGCATTTGCCTTTCCTTCCCCCCTCCTCCTTCGGCTTTCTTCTCCCCCCCAATTTCACGTGATGTCCATTGCTCCCAGCATCGTTTGCACTTTTCAACGTCCTGAGCACCCAAACCGAGCTTCCTTTGTGGGCCGTTCCATTGGTGGACCTTTGTGAAGGCCCTGTATTTTTCCCCGCGACGACCTCAACTTACCCAACTTTTTCACTATCGAGACCCCTCCCCAAATCTCCCCCTTTTTCCGGGTCGCGGATCTTTTGACCCCTCCTAACGCCTCCGAAGGACATTCCGGCTCCCCCGAGCATAATCTGGTCTTATTCCCGAATTTGCAACCCATCTCCAGTATCGAGAGCCCCCGCAGTCCCTTCTTTTCGCGCGGCAATGATTTTCCGAAGCTTTTTTTCACGTTCACTTGCAAACCGATACGACGACGCGATGCTTTTCTTCAATAGAACTTTCAGAGCAGTGGAAAGAGTTGCAATTTTTTTTTTTTGATCCCTTTCTTGAAACCCCCCCTTCCCTAGTATATGTGTTCTCCCTGAGCGCCTGCGGATTTTTTTTCTTTCCGTACGTGCAGAGATAGGACTTAATTCCCTCTCTGGTCTTTGATATTGGCGCGCGTTCGCTTTCCTCTCATCTCCGAACCTCTTTCTCCTCATCCTGCCACCTTCACCCTTAAGTTCCAATTCTTCCCCTTATGTTCATTTATCGCAACAGAACATAGTATCTTATCTCCTCCCTGACAAAGAGGGCTTGCGAAGCCTGCTGCGTCCCAAGTCTCCCCTTCCCTTCTTTAAGTCCACCCCCCCTCCAACCCGGCCACCCCTAGGGTGTACCAACTCTCGGTTTTGGGTCAGTCTAAGGTATCGCACAGAAGCATCCTTTTAGTAGCTTCTGTGAATGGAAAGTTACTCTTTGTCCCTTTCTTCTATTTCCCCTTTTGGAACCTGCCGTAACCCCGTTGGCAGACTCCTTTCCCTGGATAACTTTGATGACGGCTGCTTGATTGATAGTTTTGGTGCGCTTTAATCTTCAACGAGGCTCCCCAGAGTCTCTTTGATTTTTTCCCTGCCTGCTGCTCCCAAGGCGGCTTCCTTTCCTGGTACTCGTTATCTTCTCCCCCTTGACCCAAAAAACAATCGTCCTGCCGAGACCTGGAGTCTCCCCCTTCCTTCCCCTCAAGATTGCGCTGAGGGCTTTTTCCTCCGAGAGTATTGGATCGAGGATTCGCCGAAGATCTCAGTTATACGTGTTCCCTCAGCGATCTCGGGCCGCTTTTCCCAGCCTGATTCGATCCTCAGAGTCTTCTTCTGCCTTGCTACCCCGGCTACGGGATCGAAGAGACCGACGTCGGCGAACTTGCTCTCGCCGTGAACGACTCACCCGCCCTGTTCGTAAATGACTTCCTTGCCTTTCACTCCCCTTTCCCCGCGCTCTACCTCGTTGACCCTCCAGAATTGAGGGTTCTTTTCCCCTACAAGGGCGCCCCAGTTGAAGAAGACTTGCGCTTTTGAAGTTGTGCTAGAGCGCTGGGAACGTTTGTTCTTGGCTAAAATTCCTAAGCCCCTTTTTAAAGTCCCTCCCCTCCCGTAGAACTTCTTCCTCTCTGGAAGCTCGTCCCTAATCAAGGGTCCTTCCCTTGACTTTTTTTAGGTGTTCACCACCCCGATGCGGAGATAAAGTGATGAATTGTCCCCCTCTTTAGGGCTGTACCGGAAGCTGAGAGTTGCTGCCGTGCGGGGCCTTCGCGTTTCCTGGATCTGTAGACCGGTGCGATTTTTCTTTTTCTTCAAATCAGTCGACCGGCTGGTCTTGATCACGGCCCCACTGGAACCGAAGTTCCCGGAAGAGGGCCTTTTTCTTTGTGTTTAGGCCCTTTTTTTCGGACCCGCGCCGAAAACCCCACTCCTCGGAGTGGATGTATGTAAGCATTTGCAGAAATCGCGGCCCCTCCCTCTCGCGACCTCATAAGTTTTCCTTCGCAAAGACAACTGCGCCTCTCTCACTCTTCCTTTTGGTTCTTTTTCTGATGCGATTTTCGACTAGATAAAACTTTTCTCGAAATTTTTTCGCGATTTTCTGCAATGCTTGCAGTCTCCGGGCTCCGAGGTTCGATTTCGGATATTTTCCGCCTTCGTTTCTCCATTTCCCCAAGGTAGGTACAGGAACACCCCTCAATCTTCTGACTCCCCGGGTCCCCTTTCCGGGTTGGCGTGCCGACGACTTCCCTTTTTTTATGACTGATTCCAGTCAAAGCGAACCTCCTCTTACAGACTCCTGGGCCCGGTTAGATCGTCTTGAACTGCCGCCGACCTCCTCTTCCCTTATAACCCCCCCCCCCCTATATGTTTTTCGATTCAAGCGTCTCCCGCATTTCCCCCTCAGAGTCGTCGGCTTCACCTCTATTCTTCCGAAGTTGCTCAGACTTCACGAGGCTCGACACCATTTGAGCTGATGACTGGTCTCTCACCTAGATACTCCGCCTTTCCTTCCCCAAGTGAAAGATTCTTCCCAATTTCCCCCATCTTGTCTTTTTCTCCTCCTCCCCTAATCATGGTACTTTCACGATCTCATCTCTTTTCCTGATAGCCGCAGGTACGAAAGGAGGCCCGGTCAGTTTAGTTTCACAGGCGATGATTTTCTCCCCTCTCGTTTCCTCTTTGGTTGGATTCAATACCACCTGTTCTCTGTCGGGCTAAGCGGAAATAGCACGGTTTGCCTCATCCCTGAAGAGGCACTTAGTTCTTACCGTAACAGTATCCCTTGACCTCCTATTCGGACCCTCCCCTCCTCGTCCTCAACCCTCTCTATGGCCACTAATCCGCTCTTTCACGTTCTTTTCCCCGTCCCAGCCGCCTTCACTTCGCGTGCGATTGGTCGGCCATGGCGTCTCCGCAGTTCCCCTGGCCGTCCTGTCTTGCCTTTTCCTCTTCCTCTCACATCCCTTTTCACCAAGTCTCTTTTCCCAACGGCGCGGTGAGATTGGACAGCCACCAAAGGTCGTAGATCGCAAGTCTCCTCACCTTTCTGGATTCTGCACGTGTGTCTGAAAGGGTTTGTTCATTCCCCCACTCTTTTATACACTCCTTCCACAGCGTCTTACATTCAACCTTGGTTCCCCCCTCCCCCCCGTGGAGCGAGAATTTAATCAATTCTGGCTCCCTACTGACCACAATCAGAGTGTCCCCGGACGTTGGACATTTTTCGTCTTTTTACCCCTTTGTGCTTAGGTTTCCGGTTATTGTGTCGGCGCAGAGCGCCCCTCTTTCCGTCCGTATCTATTCGCCCTCTTTGGTGGTGCGTTGGGGGTTGTCTGCGTTTTTTTTTTTTTGTGTGGTGGTGCTGGTGTGCTTTACTGTTGGTATGAACCTCCCCTTGAGAAGGCCGGCGGCATCCTAGTTTGTCTTTTTGGCTTTTTTTTCTTTCCCCTTGTGTAATGATTTCACTTTCCCATACAACACCCAGGAAGGATAGCGCTTGAGTAACAGGTCATCTGTACGGCGGATCAAGGTACACCACGTAGAATAACAAGGGCCCCTCTGGGCGTAACACCCTGCACCTTTTTATTTTTTTCCGACATATCAAAAACGACAATGAACCCCCTATGAAAGTGTCTTCAAACTGAGTTTAATTCTTGTGTCGTCGTAGTAGATTTTGCCCCCCCGTCCTCAACTGCCCAAAATGCCTTCCTTTCCTCGCGAGCATGCTGCTGAGGGCTCCTTCTATATTGTTCCCCCCCCTCAGATCTCTCATAGAAGACGACATAGTCTTCTTCCGGGCCGTTTTGAATGCAAGATCAGATTGAGCTCCGTTGCCTTCCTACTTTATCACTTGCTTCCCGCCTTTTTTGTCGGACGCGTGATCTTCTTCCGTCCCCGCGATAACGAGCTTTCCCCCATCCCGCAACTCCCCTACTTTGAAAGAATTTCGCCGCGTTTCGAAGTTCAAGTTTTTTTTTTATGATCCAAGGAACCCCCCCTATGCTTTTTCCACCCACCTAGTTTTTTGAGGCCCTACGCGTGCAAGACGAACTTGTTTCGGGTTTCTCCTAACCAAAACGTCTCCGGTGGTTTTCCCTATTCTGGCAACGCTTCTCCCTTTTTTCAAATTAACACCCTCCATTGGTCTGCTCTTCCGTTTCTCAGAGCTTCCTCTATCAGAGGACCCTCGATTAGAGATTTTAAGACTCGTGGCTGACGCGGTCGGGAAGTTTTTTTTTTGCTGTGTTTTCCCATACATCTCGCTGTTTCTTGTTGCCGCCCTAAACAGTTCTTCATCGGCGTCGGTGAGCACCCTATTCTTCTTTTCCCTCTCTCACCCATTTGGCAATTCTTTTTCCCAGTCATAGCGGCAGAGAGTGAACAGTTTTTGCCCTTTCATGAACGCCCCCAAAGGTGACCTCTTCTGGATTTCTTTCTCGATTCTCCCTCTTGTTTAGCACTAAGTGACACACCGTTCTCAAATCTTTCCCCCGTCGTTGAGGTTGTGACTCTCTCGCCTCTGATAATTCCTTTTTTTTGAATTTCTGTTCCAACTAGTTTTTCCCAAAGATCCTGTTGACGATTCACCCCTTCCATTTTCTAATGTCAAATGAGAGACTGCGTTACTTCACTTGCGCTTTGCGCCCCCAGTAGCTCTCCTCCCTTCCTCCCGAATTCCCCCCCCCTCCTATTGTTTTTTTAATTGATTCTTTCACACAGGGAGTTCCGGACACGTCGCTGTTATATAACCTATTCCCCTTTCTTCGATTCCCGGCTTTTGGCATCCAGATCTGTGATCCATGCCCCTTTGTGGATCTGCCTTCTCGCCGGTGGAATTCAACCACTCTTCGGTTTTCCCGCTCTACTCAACAGCCAGGGCCGGGAAGTCTCATACTGCTAAAGAGGAGATTGTCCCCACTTACCAGACCGACACTCGTCTTCTGAAATTTGAGGACGGAAGAGCGGACTACGTTTCTTTATCCGTTTTTGGAAATCACAGGCAGGTCTTCATAGTACCAAGATCTCTCCCCCTTTCCCTCAAGCCCGTTTTCTACTTTTCCCGCTGAATTAGCATTTACATTGTGAGTTTTCCTTCCCCTCGTGTAAAGCTCAGACCGTGCTTCCTCGCTCTTCCCTCCCCCCTCCCCTCGGGTCGGGTTCTTGAAAGACCTTGCCACTCTCTCACCCTTCCCCTTTCGAAATGATGAGTAGACGACTCCCTCCCGCGAGGTTCTTTCGATGTTGTTCCGGGACCCGGCGCTCGCCCCTTCTAAAGGTTTTGCTGGACCCCCAAAGGAGTCTTCCCCCCTCTAGGACCCCCTTAGTGCATTTTGCCAAATGTGATCGTCCCTCCTGATCTTGTTTACCCCCTGGTGATACTTCATAACCTTTTCTGAATGAATTCCGCTTCGTTGCTGAATAATCGACTTTGTTTAAAGTTTTCTCCGTCTCTCCAGTCCTCATTTCTTTTCGATCTTTCACAGATTCGTGGTAGTCCTCTGAATCTCTCCTAGAGATATATTGGCATTTTCTGAGACTAGCATTCCTCCCCCCCTGCACTTTGTTCGCCCCCCCTTTTTTTAGTGTCATCTTTTCGACCAAACGTTTATTCTTCACGCCACGATGTCACCGTTGAATTTTGGATTTCTCTTCTGTGCACGCTGCCGTTCCGGGGCCATCGCGTTCCACCTCCCCTGTGTTTTCCCCTTCGTATTCTTTCCTCCCCGTCCCATTGTAACGTTTGAAACTTTTTAGTTGCTGGCCACCATGTGCTTTTGACAGCGCTAATCGAGGTTAGTTCCGTAAAATAGGCACTACGGACCCGTTCTCGCTTTTTTTCCCCAAGACTTTACCAGAACCCTCGTGCCCTCGTCTCGTCTCTGTTAATTCTTCCCTAAAAAAATTCGGACCCCCGGCGTTAGAGCTTGTTTCCCCGAGTTTTTTTTCCTCTTCATCTTTTGACTTCCCAACTCCTCCCCCTTTGCAGGATCACGCCAAACGTACCTCTCGATCCAACATTTCCTTGTTTTTATCTTTTTCCAGGTCCCCCTTTCCCATTTGCACCTTGATTTTCCCCTCGGTACCTTTCTTTTCCAGCGACACTGGTATTTTCTTTCCTCCGCTCGTTATCGCGTCTGGCTTTCCCTCAATTAAAGGCACCTCCCGCCGCCTCCCAGCAAACCCGCGCCTATTCCCGGGGCTACCCTCGCGTTTCCCTCCCCCCTTCTGGACTCCGAACGGACATGCCGGACCCTCTCTCCGAGAAGATCTTCCCTTCGAATTCGAGAGCCTCAGCAGAAGGCGATTGCGTTATTTTCCTTTTCTCTTTTTCTAAGTAGCCGTTGGCGTCTTCGTTTGGGCAAGACGCATTCTTTTTCCCAGTTAAGTCAACTGGTGGTCATTAATGGTTTTTGACACTTTATTTCCCCCTCCGAAGGGCCTTCTTCGTGTTCCAATCCCTTTTTGCGTCTTCCTATCCGCAGTACGTGCCGCAGTGAATGCTCTATCAATTAAGGGAGCTTCGTCTTCTCAGGATGGTACCCATCTTCCTAAGATTCCTTCACCCACCTTCATCCGTCGAATCGACGCTCAGCACCCCCCAGCACATCTTTCTCGTTTAGCTCGAACGGATTACCGGTCTTTCTCCCTTGCGTTGCCGAAACAAGAAGTAACCGGGAAATCATGTCTCCTCCCCCCCTTCCCACATTCCCTCCCACTCCCCTTCAAGCTCCTTCTTCCTTGTATATGATTGGGTCAGATCGCCATTCCATTTGTCGCTGTAGCCTTATTGTCCTTTTCCCCCTGTTTGCGGCGCGTTCTAGCTTCAAATTTTGAGATACAGCACCATCCTCCCACACCCCCCCCCCTATACTGACCTTTGTTTCCGGCTTGCGGATTCCTCCCTTTGTTTTCCCCCTTCACATCTTCACACACGGTCACGATTTAGGGTGTGTTGTTTGAACTAATATGCGAACACCCTTTTTAATTCGGACGCCCTGTCTTTCTCAGGGACCTCTCCTCCCCTTTCCGACCAACCAATCTTCCCTATTTTTCTTCAGTAATGGCTCTTCCTGGAGCGCGTTCCCCTGTCCGAGAGGTAGGGAGTCTTTCTTTCGCCGAAGCTTTCCTCCTTTGTATCCCTCTCTTTCCCCTACGAGAGGTGCCTCTTTTTCTTTCCCCCAATGCGATTTCGCTACCTCTTTCCTCTTCTGAATAAGGACCCCTCAGTTTCTCAGATGACAGGACGTTCTCGGCGACACGAGAAATTTTGTTCCTTCAACGGCCTTCCTGTCAGACTCTCCCGGGTGATTAGATCGTGAAGTACCAGAATGTTTATCACTTCCATGCTCAGAACAGTTTGAACGACTTGCCTCGTGAAGGCACAGACTCGGGTTCTTTTTTCGGGCTTTTTTATGTTCCCTCGATTGGGAACCTATCGCGCTCCTTTTCCTCCCTTGAGCAGCTCGGCACCTGAATCCAAAGAAGGTGAACCTGGTGGAGGTTTTTCACACCGCCGATGCGTGATCAAGTGATACTTTGCACCTCATCCTTTTTTGATCCCCCCTTTTTTTTAAGTTGATATTTCGCTGAGTTCCCGATCCCATGGATCGGAAAGTGCGGTTGCTTACTTCGCTGAAATGGAAAAATACAGTTTCTTCCGGCCCCCCCCCGGGATCCTGATAGTTCCCTTTCTTCCCCACGTGGGACCCCCGAAATTCACGGAAGCTTTTATTTTTCTTGGAAAACCAGCACGGATTACGCGGTATCCGCAAACTCCAGAACACCTGATTACTTCCAAGCATTTGCAGAAATCGCGGATCCTCCCGCTCCTTCTTGGTATCCCCTTCCCCTCCAAAACAGCGCTCTTCTCCTCCCCCCTTTTTTCTTCTAGTGAGCGCGGCTTGTGGGCTCGACTAGGATAAAAAGATGTCGCGACGCGACTTCCGGTGATCCGCGATTTCTGTAGCTGGCAGTACAGACGGATAAGATCTTTTTGGTTCCCTGGAGCTTAAGCGTATTCTTTTTCCCCCCCCACTGTCGGTAATTCACGAACCCCTTCCTTTGTTTTTTCCAAGTGGGGCTGATCACGACAGAATCGTCCCCCTTCTTCTGGCTCCACCCCCTTCCTCTCGAGCATCGTTCACCTCTCTCCCTTTTGGACTCTTCCTCTAATTTGCCCTTTCTCGAAAGCCTATTTCCTTACTTTTCCCTTCTCGATGTTGCAGATTCAAAGCCTGACAATGGTCCCGCCCTTTTCGTTAACACCCGAGATCGTGCCCTTTTATTGATGAATTGTGTCGAGCTTCTCGATAATTTTCTTCCTCCCAGATGAGCCCTCAATTTGTCGCCTTCTGTTTCCCCCCTCCCCCACTTCCCTGGACCCGCTTCGGCCCGGTTTTCCTTTGTCGCCCTTGTAGGTTTGATCTGTTGGTTAAAATCATTCTGGGACTTCAGATTCTTCCCTGTCTTTCGCTTTTTCTTTTACAGTTTCTTTGTCTAACAGTAAGTGTAAGGTCGTTTCTTTCTCGTTTCTCCGATCCTTCGGTCCTTCGATCCCGTCGCGCCGTAGCCTTTCTCCCATCCGTTTTTAGGGGATAGCGAAGCATTTGTTGATGTGCGCTTACCAGCGAAGTTTGCATCTTTAGTATCCCTTTTTGACCATTTTTCGGCGAAATCCCCACCGCTTCTTTTCCCCTCGCGCTCCTCGAGCGCAATCGTTCGACCTTGTGCTCCACCTTGGTTTGTTGGCCATGGCGTGAGTCTCCCCGAGCAGTACCCGGCTTCCCCGATGACTTCGCTTTTTCTAGTTTCCCCCCTTCTCAGTGTCCCCAAGGTCGGGATATTTGATCTCCCTTTTCAAGCCCCACGAGTAGTAGATCCTACTCCCTCTGCTCAAGATCTTGGCTTTCTGCAACGTGTAGACTGTTTTTATGTTCTCTCCCCCTTAAGACCCCCTCCTCCAAGGCAACCTAGTCTGTGCCCCTCCTTTCCTTCTGCAGACGCGAGTTTGTCTCAAGCTTTTGCCTTCTGACCACACAGCCTTTTACCTCCCGCGCGTTGTACCCCTTTGCCTCCCGTTTGGGCCCTCTACAAGGTTTTGTGTCCCTTCCTCATGTTTTAAATCCTCTTTGTCCGGAATCAGTTTCGATCTGCCCTCTTAACAGATCAACATGCGGCGGAATGGTATTGCTTTTTGAAGGGAGATGAAGGGGGTCCTTTATCTTTGTTTTCTGATGCCCTTCCCTCCTCCCTGCTAAATACTCCAGGAAGTGATTGCTTGCTTCGCGCCGGCAAGTACGGCCGGACCAGCCTCCCCGACGCCGCGCTTGAACTTCTGGTCCTCCCAATCGGCAACAGGCTTTAAGTTTCTCCCCCCTCAAAATTCCCGATACCTGCTCTATTTCTAACAAGGCGCCTTTCCCGTCGTCGTTCTCGGTTGCCCGCTGACCTTTCTTACATGGACCTTCCTTTGCCGCGCAGCTTAATGAATGATGCGTTCCTCAGACCTTCTCTTTTTTCCAATGCGATCAACTTGCCCTCATCGTACGTGATGAAGTCGCCGGTCTTGTCCTTTCCACCTTCCCTCTTGAAGCGCCGGGCATAGCAGTGGTTCCTAGTCTTCCAACTCCCCTTTTGACTGCTCCCCGTCGCGCTTCTCTTGCAATTGCCTCCATTCCTGCTGCCACCGAAAGGGTACCGCCCCTTTCCCTGCTCAGGCGTAGGTTCAGGAAACCCAACCTTGATCTCTGTCATCCGCTCGTCAAGGCTTTTTCTCTCTGGCATTTCTTGGTGCGTGCGCCTGACAACTCCTGGTTGTATGTTTTCACAAAGCTTCCGCTGTAATTATTTTCCTTTCCCCCTTAAATTACGTATATCCCCGATTCCCAGGAAAGAGACTATTGCTTTCCGCTCGTGGTCCCCACCGATATATTTTTTTAGCTCTTGCGTTTCATTCCCATAGCGTCGATGTTTCCCCCATTTTTGCCCTCCCTAAACAGAAATCATGTTCGTTCGTTCCGCGGGAGTGTAACTCTCATGATTTTTTTTACTGCCCTCCTTCCTTGACAGAGGAAGAGTTCGCGCTTCCAATCACGGTGACCTCTGTCGTGCCCTGCAGTAGAATCGCTTCTCTTTCTCACCTATTCTCCTTTTCCCCACATAGGTCGCCTTCGTACCTGTTTCCCTTATGCGAGACTCGCTAATATTATATAGAGAATACCATCTGTGTTCCTCTTTTTTTACACCCGTTAGGCACCCTCCCCCCCTATAATCCTCCTTCTCCATGAGTTGACGGGCTTACGCCTTCGGGTTACAATGTCACACAACCAATCTTGTTTATGCGTCGGCAGCCTCGACCTCATTGTCACTCTTTCTTCTTCCTCTTTTTGAGATTCCCCTTGGACCTGGCCAAGTTCTCGAGTTCTATCCTGTTGGGAAATTGGTGTTCTTACTTTTTTCCCCCCTCCCTATTTTTTATACACCTCCGCCCCATGTTCCTTTTCCATCCTGTGATTTGCTTGAGCATCCACTCCTTCCTCTCGAAATAAAGCATACGAAGTCCGTCCCAGCGCTCTTTGATTTTTTCTCACCCCTCTTTTCCTGCCCTTTTCGAGAAGTGCTTCTGACCTCTTCCCCGCGCCCCGCGCCCATGGCAACCCGAAGTTCCAAGCAGCATTTGCGGAAGCAAGAGATTTCATCTTTTGCTTCCTTTTCCCTTTTCGTTGCAACTCACCTTTTGATCCCTCCTCCGTCCCCCTCTTCCTTTTCCCTCCTCCTGTGGTGTCTCTCGTCTTTCTTTTTTCTTGTCCCCTTGAGCCCCCCCGGAAACTCCGGTAAAGCCTCGTTCTTAGCGCTTGTAATGAAATAGAGTTTTCTTTTTCCTGCCCCCCTCCCACGAACGCTTGGTCTCAACCAATAGCCTGCTGTTGATGTAGGGTCCCATACGCTCCGTTACGGAGACCTCGTTAGGACCTTGCGCCATCTCGCAATCACCCCCCTTTTTCATGGACCCCAAACGGCCCCGTCCCGGCACGCTCTACATTTCCACACATCGTGATAGACCGCTCGATGCCCCGCAACCTCCCTTTTTTCTACCTCACCTTCAACGCCCCCATTTCAATCGATTTCTGATGCCGCATCAGCGACTTTTACGCCCCCGCCTAACGAAAGTCCCTTATCTCGCATTCGTCGATGTTATTTCAGTCTTGGTCTTCTTTTCTTCTAATGTGACCCGAGAGATATAGAGGTCTCCCTAGCCTCCCGAAAACGCTTCGGCTACTCTTTCTTTGACGGGTCACTTATGACCCCACGATCCTGCGATCTACGGCTTACCTCCGCTTCCCCATTTGTTCATTCCCCAACTGGAAACTTTTTTCTGTTGCACGTCTGCAGCTAGGCCTGTTCCAATTCCACCCATGCAATTCGCGTGCTCCAGCCAGCCAGTATTCTTCCGAAACGATCCCTACGCCCCTTTTTTTTTTTGAAAAATTTGAAAACAGCGCACTTCTAAGCCTTCAAGAACGACAGAGCCTAGATCAGTTCGATCCCTCGACCAGCCCCTCTTTATGTAGAATGTTATGACCCTGTTTTCCCCCCCTCTAGGACACCTTGCAGTTATTCGAGGTTCTGTAGTTTGACGCGGAAGATCATACCAACATTTAGAGTTGGAAGGCTGGTACAAAGTCTCCTCTAGATGCCTTAGATTCAGTCCCCCCCGATCTTGGTACATGGGCTACAAGCTTTACGCATAGAGAACTGACCTCCCAGCGTCTTCCCATTTGTTCCGGAATTCTTTTCTTTAAGAAGGAAATGGGGCCTCTATCGCCCCTTCCTTCTATCCCGACAACACTGGAGCGCACGCGAGAACAGTACCCTTTGAGACCCCCCTTCCCCTTTTGCCACTTTTTTTACGGTCAAGACTGCCATCCGTCCTGAAAGACATCGGACGGGTCTTCTCTTCCCTCTTTTCGTTTCTATCGCATTTGCCTGCAAGACGAGAAGCCGCCTTGCGTCCTTCCTCCCTTCCCAAGATTATCTTCCTCCGCAGAGCTTTTTTGCGTCTTAAGTCACGGGCACCTTCCGATTCTTCGCGAGATTAAGTTACAGTTTTTCTCTCCCAGAGAGCTTTCAATGGTGTCTTTTTTTATAACTTTAGAGGACCCAGACCGCCCTTTAAAGGTGTTCGTCTTTAAGTCTTTCCCCCCGATATGGTTCCTGGATAAGCCGTGTTTTCCGGTCCATTTCCGTCAAGCCTCACTTCCTGGAGGGTCCTATTTTTTCACATCATAGAGAATATGGTTCAGCCGATAGCCAAAACTTCCCCCATCTTCTCCCCTATACTCTCTTTTTCTCGCCAGCACCATTTTTTAAGACGTGACATTTAGGTGGCTTGAGACGCTGCGACCACCTCATTTACTATGAGAAGCCCTCTCGGCCACCACGGGCTTTGTGCCACTCGCTTTTTTTTTCCGATTTTTTCCCCACTAAGAGGCCGCAAGATCTTTCTAAATCTCCTCCGGTCTGGTTGCTTAAGTCGTGATGAAATCGGCGATCAGACCCACGCCTTCAACTTTTTCTCCGCCATCCTTTCCTAACTTTACGGCTTGCTGTTATCTCTCCTCATTTTTTTTGTAAAAAGGGACCTCTTTCCTCCTCGCTCCTTCCCTCTCCCCACTTTGAATCCTTGATAGGGGTGTGAAACGATATGCTGCGACCGTCCTCATTTGGGTACGGCTCGTTCTCTCTCATGGACGACCAACCAATTCGTCTTATTCTCCTCCTGCTCTCGGCAGCGGTCTCGCGATTAGTGTCTTGTAGGTTCGCCGAAGCGATTAAGAAGGTATACGGTGACCGTCGACGCTTCCTCTCTGTCCTCGCCATGCCTCCCCCTTCGATGCGCTATCCCCCTCAGTCTTTCCTTGATTTTTTCTCCTCCAACTTGCTAGCGACGGGACGAACTTGACTTCGACCTCGAGAATCATCGCCGTGACAACTCCTTCTGTTTCAAACGACGGCTGACCTTGAAGCAAACGGAAAAATCTCTTTTTTCTCTAGTGACTCGGAGTTTTCCCCTATTACACCTGATTTCTCTCACTTTTTGAAGTCTCTTTTTTCGCCGCAAGAGGGTCATTAGAAGCGCGGGAAGGGTTTGGTATGGAATTTATTAGCGCTCCTCGACAGTCTGAGCACTTATATCATTTGTTTATCCCTTCTCCCAGGCACTCCCTTTCCTTCCCCTCTCTGTGATTTGTCAACACAAACCTCCGATGAGTCCCTCCCCCCTTTGATCTGCACACCATCGAAGAAGGGTGAAGCTCTCTTTCCTTGGCCCGCGATCTTCGGCCAATTTCCGGTTCCTAAGCTGGTTTCTCTGAGACCCCCTACTCCGATTAATGCCCAGTAGATTGACCGGCAAGGGTACTTTTTCAAGGTTCCCTTCCTTGTGACAACAGGTCCCGGAGGCCGTCTTCTTCCTTACCGACTGGAAAGAATCCACTTCCTTCAAATATCCCCTCCTTTTCCCGACCATAGACCCTTCTTTCTGTAACGGCCTTCATTGCCAGAAACCACCCGATTCGTCGCCTTTGACCCTCTCTTTTATAATAGTTTTTCCCATTTCTCTCTTTCATCTCGGTTGTGAGAGTCTTTTTAAAACTTTAGAGTCTTCCTCTCCCCTCTTTTGATCGCGCTGCAAATGCTTGCTTCAGAGGCGTCTTGTTTTTTTGGATACGCGTAATCGTGGCGACTTGCCCCCGGTACTTCCACCCCCCCCCCGAAGGCTGTTCCGGGAAATCGTCATGTGGCAGTGATCAAGACCGAGACACTATCGCCGTCCTTGATTTGGCCAGTCAACTGTTCTTCTACCAGAACTTGGGGCCCGGAGATCGAGAATTAAGCATATCAAGTTCCGGATACCACCATCTCGATGTTGTGCCGATTCAATTCTGAGTTTTTGGTGTCCCCCCCAAAGAGATCTTGGCCTTAACCTTTCCTTGCCTCTTTGAGTTTCCCTTTTCTCGCAGTGATTCACTTCCAGGCGCGCGATTGTCTCTCATGTAGAATACAAACCCTTCTGACTATACCGATTCGGCTTAACAACCTGCGCCCTTCCTTCTTAGTTTCTTTTTTGACTCCTTCATTTCTTTTAATTCACGATTTTACTTTAGTTCCTAGCCTCGTGGAACAGGAAGGCGTGTTTCTTGACGATGATTTCACACTTGACTGATACCCCCGGTCCTTCCGGCTTTCTCCCATGGATTCTCATCCGTGGTGCTCCTTGGGATTCATCGCATTTGGCGTGCATGTTGGCACCATCGCGTCGCGTCGTATCAGTCACGTATTCAAATCGATGCGCCCATCTAGCTCTTACGGCCTCGCTACCTGTTCCCTCTTCATCGTTCGTTCACGTCGCTCCTTCTTCTATTTGTTTTTTTTGGCGTCGAGGACCGAGCCGTACCAGGCCGTCTATGACTAGTTCACCACTATCCCTCCCATTTGAACGGCCTTTATCCATTCCGCCCCCCAACTTAGTCGTACTGCAGCCGTCATCCTTTGTATTGTCTGCAGGTAGGAAGGCTTGTGGATCTCCCTTCTCTCACCGCAGGCACCCCATCTGCAATTCACACCGGCGTTAGCTTTTTCCCCCTTTTTCCTTTCACCTGCATGGAACAACAATCCTATCCTCCCTTTTTGTGTGTTTTGGCCGAAGTGATTCATATTCCGGACGGTCGATTATCATTTTAGTCTTCCCCTCCCCCGAGTTTCCCTAGCGCACCCGAGAAGCCCACTTTTTTGTTTCCTTTTTCATGAAAACATGCGGGAGAATTGTTGATCTCGTTTAGTGAAGGGTGTTTGGTTTTCGATATATTCACCTTTGTTTCCCCTGATTTTCGTTCCTGATCCCCTTCCCCGTCTAGCGTTTCTAACAGTTGTCTCATTTTCCTTTCTTTCTATTAAATACACCAGTATTCAGAAGAATCGGGTCCATAGGCACGGTTGCTTTTGTTAATGCGACTTTATCCACCCCTCACCTCTCCCCAATTATCTAGCTTATTTAAACTGTTTTTTAAGCTAGCGCTTTTTTCGCGTCCTTGAAGTGGTTCGGACGCTATCCCCCCTATTCATTCCAGTCGCATGTTCTTATGATGCGGATTCTATTCTCTCTCTCCCAACTTCCCCCCGTCGGACCGAAGATCTTTCATTTTTTTCGACCCTGTCCGTTAGATGATTCCCTGTTACCAAAGGAAGCCAGTCTTGAGAGAAGGCGCCCCTTCCGTCTTTTTTTTGATTCCATGACGTTTCGACGCATTGACTTTCCTTTGAGTTGACATCCGTCGCCCGCGCTTTCCCTTTCTCCTCCCCAAACCTCCCCCCCACAATTGCTCTGAACACTCCAGTTTCGGTCCGTCAAGGGTGCTAAGGCTTCAAACAACCAAGACTTTTGGAGCCCATGTGCATCTCCTTGTTTTTGGTTCTCTCTTCTTGAAGCGCACCCGTAGTCGGGTTTGAGTCCCTGCCCTCGCAAAGGTGGTTTGTCTTCAAATCCGCTTCCGAGACCTATCATCGTTGCCCCCAGAATAAGGCCTGGTCCTCGGCCACCCAATTTTTCCTAGCAGTACAAGGGATCCAGCGTCTTCGAGATTTGTTCGATGGTCTGGTACTATCGTGCTTTTTCGATCTATTCGGTGGCAGTTTGAAGATTTTTACAACTTTCTGCGCTGTTTCCCCTTGGCTTTCACCACTTTCCTTCCCATCCCATCTTACTTGCGCCAGCATACTCGTTCTTGCCCCACTCCCTCATTGTTCCCCTGGATTCCATCCTGTCCTTTCTTTGCCCCCTTCAGAACACTTTAAAGTTCCCCAAATTTCCGTCTGGAGATCCGTAGGATCGCAGGATCGATTTTTTAACTGACCCGACGCCCCACCAACCTATTTGTGAGACCTGCTTTCTTTTTTACATGCGAGGATATTCAGTCCTCTCTTTTAGTGTCCCCCCTAGAGGAATCACGAATACTTTGACTCTCCCCTAACTTTTTCTTTACTTCCCCCCCCTACCATGATTTGTGACGGGTCTTTCGATTTGGTTGTACCAACGTCGCGGGAATTAGTCAGCAATCTGCTCACTCGTGGGCACTTTCTATCTCCACGGTGGCTCCTTCAAAGGCATGATCTCGAAAAGATGGTTACTTATCGATAGTGCAGTTTTCTTCTTTTTTCTTGCCCCTCCTGACGTGTGATTAAATGCCTGAGTTTCCCCTTTCGTGATTGACCTGCGCTGCAGAAGTTTTTCCTGACCCATATTAGGTTGGTATTTCATTTTCCTTCTGTGTCTCAAAGCCTGCTAGCGCTATTGTACGGCGAATGCCATTTACCCCATTCAATCCCACTCTCTTCTTAACTCTTCTGATCCCGAAAGCGCGTTTTTTCCTTTTGGTTTACCGAAGTTTCTTTTTTCTTATTGCTATGTTCTCGTAACAAGCTATCTCTTCCGTTTTCGAGCTTTTCTACAACTTATTAATGTTTATTTGACACCCCCGGAAACCAAGCCGCGTGATTAAGCTCTTTTCCTCCCCCCCCCGATTTCCCCTAGTGCTTGTTTTTCTTCGTGTTTTTTGGCCCATTCCTAGCAACGTAATAATGCTTCGACATTTTTTTTACTTTCACATTCCTTCCCCCCCGGGGACGTCGTTCTCCTTTGATGCCGGACACGGTTCTCATTTCTTCCACCTGTCTCATATTTTGCAGGACGCACCCCTCAACTGGGACTTTTGCCCAGCGCGGCATCTTTTACCCTGCCACCTCGTGATCCGCTATCGTGCCTTTTATTTACCAATCCCCTGCTACCATCCCCCTGCACCAAATCCGAGTTGTGACTCTTAGCTGTGCACCGCGACGTGAGCATTTTTCGTCAACCGAGCGCCACCGACGCTACCCGCTATTCCTCGTGATTTTTCGAGTAACCCTCTTTTGTCTCTTGACTCCACTGAGATATATTAGATAGAGATAGAATTCATCCCACCTCTCTCAGACGTTCCCCCCCGCTCCATAGTTTCGGGTCCCCGTACTTTCCCCCCAATGATCCTGAGATCCTAATTTTTTTGAGTTAAGTTGAATTTCCAACTTTTTGACTTTGCTTATCTTGCCTTTTCTTGAGTTCCCTTTTCCTTCCCACGTTACAAAATGCAGTGTTGTTATAGGCGCGTGCAACGCCTTTTTTTTTTTTTTCGACCGTTAAACGCTTTTCACTTTCTTACCCGTATGTTTGTTAAGGGCGGTTCCCCATTTTTTTTTTTAACAGCGAAATACGATCTCCACATTAACGACGACTTGATCAGTTTGCACTTCGATTACTCCCTAGAACCGTCGCAAAATCCGGTATCGTTCTGGGTCTTTTTCGGAACCCCAATATTTCTTCTCCCATGGCGTTATTCTCGGGGCCCCCGGATTTTAGATTTTTCCGTACCGACTCCCCACCCATTTGTCTGGGACTTTTGAGGCCGCTTCCACCCCTTCCGCCTATTGCGATTCTCGCGTCAAAGGATTTTCCGAGCTGCTTTCCCTTTTACTTCCGTTGTCTTTCACCTAAGTCCTTTGCACCTTGCCCTAGTTTTTTCCCCTGGGTACCCTTTAGTTTTGTGCATTGTGACAGTGTTGGATATCTCCCCTCTTTCCTCGCTGCGAACGGATCTTCCCCCCTTACCTTCCCAAACGGCGGCGGCACCCTTTAACAGCCAAACCTTAGCCATTGATTGCCATTTATTTTTCTCCTTGTTGCGGTCAAGACTTTTCCCCCTGTTTTCCCCCTCTCATCGCATGGACATTAGCCGTCGGTCTCTTCCGCTCCTTCGTTTCTTATTCATTCCCACCAATATAGAGACTTCTCTCTATCAGCCTGGGCGATTCTTTTTTTCCTTATGTTTTGAACTCAGCAGCCGTTTCTCACGTTAAGGGCCACGATTCGAGGACCAGTCAGCGACTTTTATCCTTCCTCTAGAGCAGTTTTTTTCCCCTCTTTTTTTTTTCGTTTTGATAACGGTCGCCGGACAACCGCCACTTCCTTTTTTAGAACATGCCTTAAGATTTGCCGCTCGGTCTTTGTTTTTCTTTCTCAGTACGTTTCAGCTTTTTCTCCCCCCCACTGTGACCGTCATTTATAAACTTCCTGGGTAGTTAGTGCTTTGCTCGGATGGACCATCTTCTCGAGATGAAACCAAGGTGTCATAATCGCCCCCTTCACCCCCTCATACCGTCTACTGCATCGATTCGTTTTTCCTTTTTTTATGAAACGTCCGTGCGATAGTATAGCTCGATTTATCTCCCCCCCTTAGTTTTTTTGATTGCTGCTCAGAAAAAATAATTTCCCTTCCCCTAAGCACACCGTCCCAACTGAGCACCCTTTCTGGTCCCGCGCGGAACGATTGGATGGGGGTAAGTATTTAGCTTCCTCCCTGACCTGATTTTTACCTTATTTTTTCTTGAAAGACGCTTTTTTTTGAATGGCCACCCTTTTGTTGATTTTTAGAGCTGTTAAATAGTGCGCGATCCCGCCACACCGCTTCCCCCCGTTGTGATCCGGTCCTTACGCCCTAGGACGGTTGATGATCCTATTTCCTTGGTGCTGATGGGATCTTTTCAAGGACCTTCCTTTCCGTAGGAGACTGTGATTTCTGGGATAGGGGTGCTGTTTGAAATAATTGTTTCCTACTTTCCCGGTGTTTTCATCGCCTTTACCTCCCCAATCGCACGTTACGTGGCGCGGAGTATGGCAGATTTTTCTTCCGGGCGCGATTAGTTTCAGAAGCGGTAGGAGGTTTCTGACGCAAGCGATCTTTACTTTGGAGGATCTTCTTCCGTTTCCTCTCTTTTTGTTTTCTCTTTCCAAAATTTCTTTCGCTTATCCTTCGCCTCTCTGACCTTTTCTTCCACGGTCCTTCTCGAATGTTATCGAATACCCTCCCTTGTCCAATCGAGAAAACATCTCGTTCGTGAAACTCACCTTTCTTGCCTTTTCACTGACTTTGATTGGAAGCACTGAAAGCGATCTGCTTATTTTCCCCCCTTCGCTTCTTTTATCACCAGGACCCCCCTGATTTGCGCCACCTTTGAACTACTGAGCCGGTTGTCAGGTCTCCCCGAAGCGTTTCTTTTGTCTTTCCTTATTTATGTAACCCTAAGTGAAGATCTTCGTTTTCCCCCTTTATTTCTTCCATCTCATTATCTTCGCCTTGATCGAGCAGCTCTTCACCCCTATGGAACCCTCCCTTGTTTCCTTCCTTTTCGTTTCCACTGCCGTAGATAAAGTGATCAGGTCTCATTCATCCCTTCCTTGTTCTCCGGAGCTTGATCTTTGCGGTGCTTCTCGCGAGCTCAGGGTCCAATTTTTTTCCGATCGGTGTGTTTTGTGATCGATGTCATTTCTTTTTTCCCCCATCGCTCTTTCCCGGAAATTTGACCCGGTCTTTGCGCCTTCAAAACGCCTGTCATTTGACTTAGTATCGGTGAGTGTGTTCCTCCGCCCCCTCCTCCCGAGCTTTCAAACCCCATGACCATCGGCGTCTTCCACTCCTTCTCTCAGAACCTCCTTCTCTGTGCGGTCGCCCCCCATAGTGTATCCCCGCGCTCATTTTCTTTTCTCCGTGTTTGTTGTTTGAGCTCTTTCGCGTTTTTCGTGCCCCCTTTTGATGTTTATTTAGGTGATCCTTCTGCAAATGCTTTTTGCAGTATAAGATTTCTTTTTTTTCGGATGGCGGATTTTTCCGCCTTGTCTGTAAGGCCACCACTCACTACGAAGGCCGCGTTTCCTTCACTTCGTTTTGTGGGGGCCGTTCCACGCCCATAGATGGCGTCACACTTCCATTCGGTTCCATCCCCTCCTCATTGCTCCACCTGAGACTTAAACTAACCTTTTCTCCTTCAGGAAAGCCTCTTTCCCCCCGTCCCCACGCACTCTTCGCTGGTGTTCAGATTCTTCTCCCTCTCTGCCCTTTTGGTAGCTCTCGTCAAAATTATTTTCTTGTCCCGGTTTTCCTTTCCTCCAAGGGAGACGAAGTTCTCATCCTTCCTTCTTCTCCCCCTTTTTTTTCGGCTTGCTCCCCCAAACCTTTCCCTGGCTCTATAGACCGTTTTTCCGGCCTTAAACCGCGTTTAACTTTTTTCTTGTTTATTTAGATCTGGTGACTGTCTCTTTTCCTATCCTTCCCCTCCTGATAGATTCCGTCCCCCTTCCCCGCCTTTCCGACGGAAGGCCTTCAGTCCCTGTTCACAGGCGATGATTTTGATTTCGCTTCTCCCGTAGTTTTTTAGCCGACCGTCTTTGGATTTTCCATTTTTCCTCTAGGGGCTAGCGAAATCGCATGGCGTGCCCGCGGACATGAATCTCGTATCTTTTCTTTCTCTTTAGTTAGACTCCTAGGACCCCACTCCCCCAGATACTTTCTCCCTCCCCTCGTCTTTATCTCCATTCCGGGAGACCCGTAAGTCTTTGCTTTGTTGCCCGTGTCGAGGATATCCCTTACTTGTCGATGACCCGTTCTTTCTCTCTAATATCAGCCCCTTACCCTTTTTGCAAAGCTCCTTTTCCTAGTTCTTACAGCCACCCTCTCTGATCCCTTCTATCCAGGATAGTCTTTGATGGCAACGGTTATTTTTGGTTTTTTGATTTTAATATTCTTTCATACATACTTTTTTTCTTACCATCCTCTTCTTCAGCGAAGCGCTCATTCTTTTTGAGGATCTTCTGAACCCACCAATCCCTCACTTTCCTACCCTCGGAATTTGTTTGCCTACTTGGTCCCCTGTGCGAGTTTTAATACTTCTCATTTCCTTTTCCCTAGCTCTCGTCTCAAGCCCATATTTTTTTTTCCCGGAATCCCTTCGATCTGAGTCCCGATGGTTCTCGATAATCTTCCCCATGTTTAGTTCTTCTAGTCCTCGTTAGTTTCGGGGGGCAGGGTTTGATCTCCCCCCCTTCCGTTTCTGACCTCCGTGACCCAATAGCACGAACTCCTTCCTTATTTGAGTCCACGTTCTAGCGCGTTCCCGTACGGAGTACCCGGATCCCTCTACGATCGGCAGTTCCTCCACACCAGGAAAGGAGTTTTTCCTTGTTTTCCGTGCGACCGTTATCCAACCCGACCCTCCCTGCTGCTCACCAACTATCTAGAACGTGCTCTCTTCTTTCGTCACTTTCTCTCCGCCGTTTTTTTTTCGCGGTTGCCTTGACCTTTTCTCCGAATATGATGCTGTATTCCCACCCCCATGGACTATATGGACTCTTTTCGAACTTCAAGTGCCTGCTGCGGTTGTTTCCCTCTTTTTATACTTTTTTTTAAAATTCCCGAGGTCCACGCAGATCTGTTTCTTTCTTTCTTCTCCTTTCCCTTTCGATTGACTAATTTCCTTTCTTGCCCAATCTCGTGTCTCCGGGCCATCCCGTCCTTTTTATCCTTCCGCCCGTTTCCGGGAAGTGCTCCTCCCCCCCCCTCCTCCCCTCTCAACCTTTTTTCCTTTTCCGTCTTGCCCCCCCCCATCCTCCTCACAATAGCAACCTTTCCCTCTTCCCACCTCCGTGGTTTTCATGGGGTGCTACGACTATGATATCCCCCCTTTTCAACAAAATTTTTAGCCCCATGTACCGCAGAATCGGGCGCTTACTCTCGTCTAATTACGTAGGGGTGGCTCTCCCTTCCTACCTTGGGATTTTCTAGCGGACCAGCTACTTCCTGCGCCCCTCTCCCTTCCACTTCCATTTTTTAACATCGCGCGTCGACTCTAACCAGGCGACCCTCGGCCCCTTCTCGATTTTTCGATGTTCTTACCTCGTTTCTCTTTTCCCCCCCCACAGTTTTTTCCCCTTTTGCCCGCGTGGCGGATAACTCGATTTTTCCTCTTGTCGCCCCCTTACCTATTAATTCATAGTTTTGTGCGAAACGCGGCGTTGCACCTTTCATTTTGGAACTGCTATGGCCCCGCCGAGAGTCCTGTCGCAGCCCGTCAAAATTTCCAAGTTGCCCCCTCACCTTTTCCCTGTAGGTCCTCCCCTCTTCCTCTCTTCTTTGTATAAGTGACCCTTGAACCCTATTAGTAGCCGAGTTTCGTGAATGCTGCTCTCTTCCCTATCTCTCTAGTCCATTCTATTTTTCCCCTCTCCTTCATCAAAACGAACCTTGTTTTCCGATTGCACCTAACGCATCCTCTTCCTCCTTTCTAACTAGGGAAGCCGCTCGGTTAAATGATCTGCCTTTTCCCCCCCCTCGATTCTTTCCCCTAGTCTGCATCTACTCAATTAAATTTCATTTTTCCTTTTGATGGATATAAAACCTGTTCTTTCTTGAATCCTCTCGAGCTGAACTCTCTCATTTTCTCCTATTCAGTGAATTTGCTTTCTTGCTCCGTTTGTTGGTGACCCACAAAATTTTTCTCCATATTGCTGCCGATGATCCTGTTCCCTTTAACTCATTCTCTACCCGTCTTTTCCAGAGCCTTATGGTGGATGTCTACCCCTCAAGCGGCTTATCCTCAACCTGATTGACTTTCCCTGGCCAGACCCCTCCTCGATTAGTTTTTCAGCCTTGAATTTGTCACGCACGCTAAGACCGATATTTACCCGGCTTTACTTGGAACTAACCTTCCTGTCTACGTACCA
>Ga0179591_1144239_pt1 | contig 23541 bp, 26 predicted proteins | sample CZOMad2_1_08_16f_FD_182891 | JGI IMG/M metagenome (GOLD analysis project Ga0179591, IMG submission 182891) | Vadose zone soil fungal communities from Angelo Coast Range Reserve, California, USA - CZOMad2_1_08_16fungal (PacBio error correction) | ecosystem: Environmental > Terrestrial > Soil >... | reverse complement strand
TGCATGGTCCTCTTCTGTTGACTTTGCTGCCACACGGAGTGCTTTCCCATTTCGATGGCGGCATCTTCCAGTCGGCTGCAGTGGACCGTATCCGCGGGGTCCCTTCGTCGAACTGCTTTGATTCATGCATCTCCTCCCCGTTTGGTTCCGTCGCCATCAACCTGATGTTGTGACAGACCCCTTTAACTTGATAGATGACCAAAAACACTATTGATCTTCGTTGACCCGACGGCGTTGAACGTTCCTCCCTCCCGCGTTGGCCGACCTTTTCCCCGCGTCACTGAAGAACTTTCCGACGTCAGTCTAAGCAGCCGGGGGGTTATTCACCATACCAAGACAAAGATAGGGTCAATGTTTTTGTGACCATCTGAACATCGCTCCCCCTTTTATTGTGGAGGTCACCACCTCCTCTCAGCAGACAGGCCCTCCCCGTCGAGTCTTCGGTTTTCCACAAATCTGTTCCAATCCCATTGCTTTCCCGCAGATCTCTCCAGGTCATTGATTGGCAAGAGACGGTAAGATTTCGGGCGGCCCTCACGCTAGCACCCAGCCCTGTAGCGGCGATCGCGCGGTTTCCTTTGCCTAACGAGCGGCCCCCTTTTTTTCACCCCCCTTTGCGCATTTGTTTCCGAGCCCAACCCCGACGTAACCGCTTTCCCGTTTCCTTTTTCAACAAGGGAATGCCGGCAACTTCTCGGTTCACCCCCCTACCGCGGCTAAGCTTCGCCATGCCCTGATGGAGATTCCTTCTTTCTTTTTTTCCCAAGCACCTTCTCAGCTCTCCGGGGACCTATAGTGGCTTTCCACAGGCTCGATGCTTTTCAAGAGGCACCCCTTGCTTCGTTTCCAGAGCGTCCTTAGCGTCTCCCGCCTTCGGTTTTTAACTTCCAGCGTTTCACGCAATCGTTGATCTCTCAAGTTGGTCCTGGGCTTCCCCCTCCTGTTTTTTGCTCCAACCGTCTTACTGTACACCGACGTCAAACATCTCCAGAGGGTTCGGAACTTTTTCGGAGCCAGGAAAATTTGGCTCCCTTAGGGCCCTTGAACGTTTTCCGCGGTATTTCTCATCGCCTATGTCCCCCAGTTCCCTCTGAAGAAAAGAAGGGCAGAAACGATCTCTCTTTGGCGGGACCCCTCTCTTCTTTCCCAACACCCACGGCGTTTTGTCTCGGAGGTCCTCTTTTTTTTGAGTGAGCGACTACATTCCCAAACGATTTCGTCTTGTCCTTGACCTAGCCCTGCGGGCCAGCTTGTTCTGGCGGCGAGACGTTCTGTCCACTTCCTCCCCCCCTCGTGCTGCTGCAAGACCCTGCCTGCGCCCAACAACCTCCCATTTTGAAACGTAGCAGTTCCTTTCCGAGCGCCCCTCGGTTTAGTCAAGAGGAGGTATATATTACCCAGTTCTCCCCCCCCCCCCTCGGATGATTAACTCTTCTCAATCGCGCCGACACTTTTTCACCCCTTGAGGCGACACGCAGGACGATTGCCATCGATGACCCCGCTCTCGGTTTTTTTTCGCAGTTCCTTAATTTTCCTAACATCTTTTCTTAAAGGATATTGCAGGTTAAAGGAATTTCTCATCGCTGGTCTTTCTCACCCTTCGTAACGCCGTATATTGCCGTCCTTTCCGCCACTCCCTCGCCTTTCTCGCTAACAAGTCCCGCTAGATATAGAATCCTCCCTGTCCTTTAAACATCGTTCCCCCCCCGCTTCCGCGCTGTTCTGGACCCCTGATCTTTCCTCAAGGCTGCAGAATTCGTTTGAGCCACAGAAATCATCGCTCAGCATTTCAGAACCCTATGCTGCCATGTTTCGTTACTTTTGCTTCCCTGCAATTTCCCCGCGATTGACCGGCACGTGCCTCGCCCCCAAAAATTCCGACCTTCATTCCTCACCTGGGAAGGTGCAACTCTCCCCCGTCACCCCCCCATGCCGGCTTTCCCTTTTCCCCGTTACTCCTTTTTTTTCCGAATTGACTCCCAGCCTGGTACTTTGGTGCCGCGCCTCGTTGACGAATGTGTCTCTTTTTCCAAACTTCCCCGCCGAGTTTATTAGAGCGCGCTGCACTTTCGGTGGAAGACGTCCCTCTCCAGATCCCAGACACCCATGCCTTCCCCAGTCCCCCTTTCCCCCCCTCGACTTTATGCACGTGCTGAGCCTCCACTAAATACTTTCGGACGGCGCCAGCCCCAAGGCTATGGTCCGAAAGAGACTTTGTTTTAATTTCCCCTACCCTTGCGTGGGCGATCTCCGCGATTGCTCCCTTCCCGCACTCGGCCATCCCTTAATGTCCACTGCGGGGTACAACGCCCCTTACTTCCAATAAAGTTCGTTCAAACACGCGAAACCCCATCCTGATAATCTTTCCCCTTTTTGGCCGATGCGTTTGCTGATTTTCTCCGCCGACCAGGTCGCTTCCCTTGCCAAACTTGAAGATGGCGGATCTGGATTGGCGCTGATTCAGCGTAGGTTTTCCTGACCTAAGTGAGCGTCCGACGCGGTGACCGCGCCTTGACTGCTGCTTCCCCTCTTCCTGATTCGTTTCGCGATCAGATGTAAATTCACCCCCCCCCTCCTTGTATACTGGCACGTGCACCTGCGCTCCCCTGGATATATTTCGCATTCTCCGCAAGCCTTTCGCTGACTCGTTCCGGGCTCGCCTTTCATCCCTTTTTGTAAGGTCACCGAGCGCGGTTTTTTGAGAAAGCTTAACAATGTCGTCCCCCCACTGGCCTCAGCACAATCTGCGCTCTGCCCCCCGACGCTCTTTCGATCCCGATCCTCCGCTGTTGGATGCGGCAAATTCTTTGTTTCCCCCAGGTTCACCAGTAGGGCCTCGAATGACCCCAAAATTTTTCTCCAACCTCTGAAGCTTCCCCTTCCCCTTCCGGGTGGTCTTTTGCCAGCAGAGCCGTCCGTCCACCTGCTCTCACCGCCCCCGTCCTGTTACTCCTCCTCCATGCGCCCCCCTGATGGATCACCCCATCGAGTCTGGCAATCGGTCCCCTTCGCTGGTCCATTAAAAAGGCGATAAGCCTATCACCGTATGGGTTCCTCTCCTCCCGGCCGCCAGATTTGATTGTGAGTTGCTTCCTATGCAATGCCGCGTAGCTGACTCTTTCAGTCCCTTTCTGTTGTAAAGGGTTGGTTACCCACATGTCCTTCCCGGAAGTGATAATTTGAGTTTTCTGCCACATTCGACCCAATGTAAAGGGTTGAAGGTTTATTTTGTTTTTGCAAGGATTCTACACTCTCTCTCCCGCCTAAGCCGTTTTGTTTTGCGCGAGCGTCATCCTTCAACCCCCCTCCCCCACGCCGTAGCGATTGGGCGAGATTTCCATCAAACTTCCACTTACATAGAGAAAGTGTCCCCCCGTACCAACACTACCCGCCTGACTTTTCATGTACCAGCTACGCGTCATTGACATACGGACCTGGAACTTTTTTATTTGCTGGCGCCGAAATTTTAATGAGGTTAGAAAATGCGCGTTCGTTTCTTTGACAAAGTGGTGTTGAATGAGTGACCCCATGAGTGTTCCGTGTTTACGAGCAGATTCTCCCCCCCTTCCAGACTCGATTTATGGCATTACAGGTCAGTGCGGGCGCGTCAGGCGTACTCAGTACCGCCTTTTCCCTTTTCTGGCGGTGCTGAGACGTGGGACGGTCGGATATTTTTTGTTCCGTCACAATTGGCATAGTACGTCGTAGCCCTCTTCAGATTTCTTCAGAACCTTTGTCCTTATCTTTGGACTGTCTGGAGCACTCTTTTCCTGGTTCCAGATGCTTTTTTGTCCTCCCACCCCCTTTTTCTCTGCTCGACACCCGTGCGCGCGCGCGCAGATTTGCATTAGCCCTGTTTTTTTTTATTTTGTTTTGCCCCCTTTTTTAAACAACTTTCGTTGAGCGGTTCGGCCTTACCGACCTTTTCTTGACCCTTTTTACCCGCCTAGCGAGACTTTCGAGCCTTGCAGACATTATCCAGGATTTGAGACCTTGCGGATCTTTCTTGGTCCGGTTGAAAGTGGACCGCATGATCTCCCCGGACCTCCTCTCCACCTGGGACGTCCGGTCTGCGAGCGTAAAGAGTGGAATCATCAATGCTTTGGATTTGGATCAGGCCTACGTGCCATCCATCGCCCTCCAGATCTCCGGTGAGGTTTTCGGAAAAGAGACTGGTTTCGGTTCGGAGAACTAACTTGAATAGTTCCCCCCCCCAAGTAAGATCTCTTTTTTCTTTTTCCTCGGGTCTGCCATCAGTTCTTCTTTGCTGTTGCCCACGCATTTACTATTCGGCCGGGGCTTTTCGGTTTGGGATCTCGCTGCCCCTCCCCTTGCAAGGTAGTTAGTGATGGAACAGGCAGGTGCTGCGGCCTTCGGGTTGTGGGGCGACTTCAGCAGGCCTGTTTTCTTCGCTTCAGCAAGTGCGTCAACGCCCCCGACTGGCCTTCCTCTGAGTGGATCAGTATTTTTTAATCGTCTGCCCTGCCTGCTGGCCCTGCCGCTTTCCTTCAGCCGCGTCGTACGGTTACCCCTGACCAACAGTCATAGTTGCCAGGCCCACCTTGCCCCAATCACCCTGGTATCCAAATCGGACCGCCCGATTTGCGGCTCTTCTTGGATGTGATCGCGGGCCTCAAGCTATTAATAGCCCAACCTTCTTCCCCCCTCCCTCCCTCGCACTCAACCATTTTCCTCAGATGGATTGCCAATCGGCCCCGTTGGTTGGAGCAGTGTTTTGTTGAGATTGGAGTTTGGTTTAGCACTAGATGAAGAGCCTTCCAAGCTCGTCCTTCTTTTCTGTGGACCACCGCTGGTCAAAGCCGGCAGGTTTTAGTTTAAGTCTCTCTTGACCTTCGTATACCTTTGACAGTTCATGATGGACAATGGCGAAAGTTCCCCCTTGCACCCCTTTTTCTTACGTTCACTTGCGAGCCCTCGATTCAAGTCAAATTCATTCCCGCACTGCGCGTTGACTCAAGGAATTTCCTTTTGCCCTTTCCCTCCCCCCTCGCATCTCGATTTGATGACTGCGGAAGCGATTCCTCCCCTTCTTCGCGTCGCCCCGGTTACCCCCCCTTTTATGAGATCTGAAGGTGCTCGACAGATCAAGTTACTATTAAGATCCCCCGTCCAGTCTTGCGAAAACCCCTGGACCCCTTTCGCGTCTTTCGGAACCGGAGATTGTCGTGGATTTTTTGCTGCAGGCCAGGCTTGCCTCCCTCCCCCTGTGGTCTTAGTGAAGTGGGAAAACAGAAAACGTCTCCACGCCTCCCTCTGGACAGCCCGGCCTAGATAAGGCGCAATCTTTTGCCAGTTGCACGCTGTTCTCCTTCCTCATCTCTTACGCCCTAGCCGACCAAACCTCCGGGTTTTTGTTCCCCCTTCAAGCGTATCCCCGCTTAGATTCCGTTCTTGCCCGGTTCTTTGTCTTTCTCTTTTATGGGAAGCGACGATGAGGCTTTACCGTTCCTTGTTCGGTTGTTCCCCCCTTAAGCTTTGCACCCCCGGCTGCTTGTCCTCAACTTTCCTCACAAGATGGAAACGGTCTCGTTAGGAGACCGTTGGAGTTTCCTTAATTGCTTTCAAGGGACCCAACCACTGGGTCCTCTCACCCGACTTGTTACCAAGATGTCCCTTATTGCCGACCCGACCTGTTGCGCTGCTCCGTGATCGGGACACCTACTGGCTTTTGTCCCGATCCGGCTTGGTGCCCGCCATTTCCACAGTTCGAAGGCGAGTTTGAATGTTTCTTCCACTTCCTTTAGGCCGGAGAAGAGAAAGGTGATAGGTCCTTCCGACCTTTTCCCCTCCCCCTGAAATCTCCATCCTAAGGCTGGCGTAATCTTCTCAGTTTTAAGTGGGTGTTCGATAGGGTAGGTCAACCTTGGTCAACTTAAGCGGACCTAGTGCTGCGCAGGTTAATTTTCCGTTCGGCTCGGAAAGAAAACCAGTCCCAAGGTTGATTTTACTCTGTCTTTCTTTCAATTGGAACACGCTGCGTCTCGCCGCGAAAGTGCTGGGGTGTTGCGCAGCAAGTGTTTCTCCCTACCAAATCTTCTGTGGTCGGGACCCGCCATGATATGTCAGCGCGGCGGCAAGTTGGCCTTTTTTAATTGCTGGCGGTAAAGTCCCTAGAGGGAGGTTTTGCTTTTGGTGCTTTTGGTGGTGACCCGAAATAACTTCCAAGGCGCTTGGTTCAGGTCGTTCACCTTTTTTGCAAGCTTGTCTTTTTCTGGGTTTTCTGACCGTATGTGCTCACCCCATGTTTTCTTTCCCTTTGGAAGAAGTCTTTTTAGTGTAGTGGTTCACTACCGCACCAACTTTTTTTCTTCTCCCGTCAACGCGCGCACCAGTGAAAGATACGTCTTCCGCGATCTGTTGCGTGAGTCAGCGATCCGTTCCAGCTTCGGGGCCCCCCCAACAGGTTGATGGTTTTCGAACCCAACCCTGGATCGCGCTCCAAATCCAGCTTTTGACCAGTAGATGCTTCGGCTTCAATCGAGTCCATAATAGTCGGGCGGCGAAGCACTTTCGCGTCCAGATCGTCCCCTCTTTCCCCGCAATCAGCTCCTGTTCATCATATCTCCACTCCCCGGAAATGCATCTCGTTCTCTCCGGTTGTTGTTGAAGTTGAATTCTTTTTTTTAGAATGATGAACCCTTTCGTTCTCTGTTTTACCCCCAGAGGGCTTCCGATATGGCACGGGCACGTTCTTCCCTTCTCCGAGAAGTGGCTCCCGTTTCTTGCATTACTTCGTCCAATGCTGGGATTTTATAAGCCTTTCCTATCCAAGTGTGGTTCCCTTGAGTGTTTGTTTGCAGCCTGGATAGATGGACCACGCCCCCCCCCATATCTCTTCAAGACGGATTCTTTCTTGCGCGGCGTTTGACCTCGCCCATCACTTTTCAGGGTTGACTCACGCCACTCGAAGACAATCCGCGTCCCAAGGAGAAAGCAAGACGTAGGTTTTTTTTCTTTTCAAATTTGAAGTCTTCGTTTTCCCGCTGGATCGTTTTATCTGACCCCCCCCTCCCGCTCCCTTTCCCTGGAGGCCCGGTCACACCGCCTCTTCCAGCAGAAAGTCCCTTTCACCCGCCCCTCTATTTTCTGTTGTGACGGCCAGAAATCGTTACACATCAAATGCTATTTTCTCTCTTCATTTTCCATTGATTGGCCCGCGAACGGCAGAAGCTTCTGTCTCCTCTTATCACCCACAGCACTTCGTTTCGCAGACCCTGGTTTCATGGTCGAACGAGCGGATCGTCCCCCTTCAACGGGTGGCGCATTTTCTTGCGCCGAATACCGCGGAACGTCACGCTTGCATTCCGTAGTGAGCCCCTTTTATCCGTTTTGCACCACTAACTATAAAGCTTTTTTAACCTTAGGATTCTCTCCCCCCCCTTTGCTTTTCCTGGTCTCCTTCCTAGTCACCTTCTTCTCTCTCCTCTGGGACGTATCCCTTGTCTTTTCTTCTAGGGTCAGACCCCATTCTTTCCCCAAACTGCGGAATTCGGTTTGTGATCGGCCAAGTTGTCGCGCCGGAGTGCAGATAAGCGGGAGGTAGTTCTTCCCTCCCCCAGTTGGCACCTCAATCTTTACCCCTTCCAGTTAGGTCCTTCTTCCCCGCATGGTCCTTTGCCCCGGTCTCCGTCCACCGACTCCACCAGTTCCCCCCGTTTTGATCGGACATTTGCCAAGTAGCCGGAAATTGTAATCAACTCACCGTCCTCTGCTCTTAGTCTGTTGCCCAGATTCGGCCGCCCCCTTGGCAGAACTCTTTCGTTGGCGTGAACGCCTTCTCTCCATTCCCACACCGGCGGTTTGGTCTTCGGCTTTTTTCGTCCTAGTTTTCTAAGACTAGATGCACAACTCTCCAGATGCGCGACTTTCCTGCGGGCACAGTTTTTGGCCTTTTGGAGATTTTTTTCCATTCTTCACAACCGGGATCTTCAAGCCCCGCTTCACCCCCACACTTTCCAATTAGAATCTCCATGCGCGCAATTTTCTTCAGTCCCAGCCTTGCTTGTGGTCTTCTTAAAGTTCGCGCTTCGAGTCAATCTTCTAATTATTTTTTACAATTTTTTGTAAAACGCGGAGGTCGTAATCCCTCATTTAATTCCGTCTTTCCTCTGGACGCGTAATTGTGCCTCCATCCTTCCAAATTGATCCGCGCCCGGATATGCTGTTCAATGATTTTTCGTCATCGCTGTCCTCGCACCTTTCTTCGTTCGTGTCCCTGCCGAAAGTTTTTTCCCATTTTCAGGTCATTTCCCCTGTAGATACTCCGAGTAATATAGCTCTACAAACGTGCTCAGGGTTTGACCCTCTTCCACCTAGGGAAGAGCTGTTAATGTGGCTCTTACTGAGTGAGTACCGCAAGGCGCATCCGCTACCACCCCCCCAATCTCCAAATCCCCCTTTCTCAACCTCCTATCCCCTTCGGAATACTCACTTCTCCAATCCCTTACTACCCAGCTTTCTCCCCTCCTCACACTTACCCCCTCTTTTACATCCGCCCCCCGCTCCCACACCCACCCTGGCCGCAAGAAATTCACGTTGAATCTTTTAGAATTCAATTTCTTCGCTTCGGCCTTACCTTTCCCCTCTCTCTCCCGGCCAGGGCCCGAGATCAACCTCCGCTCCTGTTCCTCCCCCCAGTCCAGTCCTAATTTTCTACCCAGGCCATGGAATTTTTTTGCGAAGCGACTATCGTTTCCCTAACGTCCTCGTTGTACAAATCTCCCGCGTAGTCGGAGAGGCAAAAGCTCGTCCGCCTCTACCCGACCTGAGTCACGCCCCCAAACAGCATCCAGTCCCTCCCCCCAGCGGACTTTCTTTCCACCTTTCGTCTCCTTTCCCCCCACTCCATACCTGCTTCCTATATCACTTCACCTTTTTTTTGACCAGTTGAGGAAGGGACTTTCTTCAATCCACCCAACCTTGCGATTTGATCTCCGCGGACGCATCAAGGCCCAGCACCCCTTCCTTCCGAATAGGTTACCCGGGCACCCCAAGACACCCTTCATAACCATCTTTGCAAAAAAGACTTTTTCAAATGACAGATTCATTCAGGGCCTTTGTTTTAGACTCTGCCGTGCGCTTTATCCGCCGACACAGTTTCAGTCCGCCACTTCGCCTAATTTACTTCTTATTCTCGTGGATCTTTATGTGCATCCGGTCGGCTTATGACGTTTCTCGAGGTTTCGAGAGTTGAACCGCAGTTAATCTTCGTCCTCTTCGGTTTCTTTCTGATCATGCGGTCACCCCTTTCACCTTCCCTCCTCGCTGTTTTTTCCGGCACAGCTCCTTTTCATTTATGCCCGCGTTTCCTTTCGCAGGCCATCGTCGGATACGGTTTTCCGGAACAGTACCCGTCCTCCGAAACGCGCCGCGGGTTTGAACCCCCTCCTTCCACCAGGTACCCCCTCTACTTCATTTCACATATGCTCGCTCCCTCCGCCGGTAGAGAAATCTATTAGCGTTTTGGTTATTTAACCCCCAATTTCAGTTCCCCCCCCATCCCTACTCAAGGACCTGATAACTTCCACCGGTTTCTTAGAACCTTGCCTTCTCCTACGCCTCTTCCCTGTTTTGATTGCTTAAAGAAGATCGTAAAAAACGGCTCGAACCCCTCCAAGACCGTTTTTAGACCTGGCCCCTCCGCCCTTGCCCTCCCCTCTACCCAGACCACCCCCCCTTTACCCCCCACCCCATCCTCCCCACCACTCTACCGCCTTAATCCCTACACACCCTCCCTCCACCCCCCCCCTCACCATTCCCCTACCTCACAATCCCCCCCCTCCCGCCCCCTCCCCCTTTCCCCCCCATCACTCCCCACCCACTCCCCACTCCTCCCTACCCCCCACCAAGTACCACCTCTCCACCGCCACCCAATTCTACGTCGTCCCTATCACCCCTTCCTCCTTTCCCCCCCCACCCTTACTCACCCAGTCCCCTTCCCCACCCCTCTCCCCTTCTCCCCGGCCCCCCCCACACTGTTACTCCCCTAGCCACCTCTCCCCCACCTCTTACTCCCCCCCCTCCCATCCTCGACCAACAGACCCACTCCCGTCCTCCTGACTCCTCTATCCATCCCCCCAAGCCTTCCATCTCCCCCATCCCCCCCGACCCCACTACCCACATTCCCCCATCCTCTTTCCCCTTTCCTCTCCCCCCTTACCACACATCCCCCTCCACCCCCTTTCCCCCCAAATCCCTCCCCTCCCGAGCCCACCATTCTCGCTGTTATTCCCACCCCTCCTCTTCTCACTTACACCCCTCAACCCATAAACCCCACCATTCTCACCCCCCCCCCACCTTACTTTCCCTCTACCCCCCCCCCTAACCCCCCTCCCCCCTCTCTCTCTCATTCCTCTTCTCCCTACCCTCCCTCCCCCCCAACCCCCCCTCGTCTCCTCGCCTCCCCTCCCTAAGCCCTTTTCCTCCAAGACTTGATTTTACCCCCCTCCCCTCCTCAGTTTTCCTCCATAGTCCGTCCTGAACCACGGCTTTTTCCCCGTCTCCCCATTCCTCACGCCTATCTCACGAGCTGTTCTTTCCGCCATCCTTTCTGCCTTTAGCATGCTTACTTATTTTTTTTCACTTTTCCATTTCAGCGTCGCGTGCCCTTATTCCGTCTTTCTAATTTGTCCCCAGGGGGGTGCCACCAAGGTTGATGAATCCCCTTCATAGGGTTGCGTTCTTCCCCATCTTTCGACCTCCGGCTCCCGTGTCACGTTTGATTTGTTCTGCCGGAACGACAACTCATTTTTTCGCACATTTTGTTTTTTCGAGCTGTAGATATTCCCCCCCAAATCAAACGTTCCCCTGGCCCCCGGCGAGATTGGTTATCCATATCAACCCGTCTCAGGCATCGAAATGTTTTCCCAACCTTTCCCTTAGCCCGACCTTTAAATAATGTCCCTCCCGCGGCAAGTGTTTCCTGATCACTTCCCTCTCCTGCTGTCTTTTCCGACCTTCCTCTGCTTATCCCATTCTGCGCTTGCGATCGCAAGTGGTTCTACGGGAAACATAGTGTCCGTCAGAAGATCGATTAGTCAAGTTTTTCGTAGTTTAATCATGTCTTGGGGCATGGCTCTGTCTAAGTTACCTCGGTGTTCTGCCGTTCTTTCCTTGCTCCTTGGGAAGTTTAGATATGAGGTTGTAAGTACACCCGGGCCGGTGGAGTAATGTTATCTCCTCTCCGAGGTTTCTTAAGACCCCTTGGAAGTTCTCTCCCTGCTTCTTCTTTTTCGTCAACCGTGACTTTCAATGGTCAACATTGAGTTGTATCCTTCAACAAAACGACTCGTTCCTTTTCCTTTATCCGACATCCGGATTCATGGCAGAGACCCTCTGTGTCTTAACTGGCGGGTAGTTTTTTCGGGGGTTTTGTGTTCCATCGTTCCCAAAAACTCCCTTTTTTAGCGGTGTTTTTTCCCTCTTTCACTTGGACCCCGAACCGCAGATGCGCTCCCTTGATCTCCATGCAGAAATCTATTCCCTGTTTCGGCCCTGTCGTTTATTGCTGGGCTTTTTTGTATGAAGTGTTATCCTTGATTCTCCCTCCACCTCCTAACCGCGGCCTCCCTCATTTTTGTCAACCCTCTTCTACGCTCAAGGCGTTTCATCAGACGGATGCACCCAGAGATTCATCTCACTCTTTGTGATTGAACTCTCCCTGGGTCGGCGGAGTCCCTGTCCCGCCTCGGTCCCCCCCCCCTTGCCTAGTCTTTCGTTTCAGGTGTTCGCCTTTGTTGCACGACATTCGTTCCTTATTTCGTTTGAAAATCTGTTTAGTTTTTTGCCTTGAGTGCGGGACGGGATCGTCTCTGATCTCTCCCCCCTCTCCTCGGTCTTGGAAAACTTACAGGATCGATGACCGCGGTGGGTTGCGTTTGAGATATTTTTTTTTTTTTTTTCCGTTAGGCGTTTTCTGTCTCTCCTTGACGTCGAAAAATTCTAGGCGATGGTGTCCTTCTTTTTTTTTGCTGTTCTCCTATTTTTAATCGTCACTTTCATTGTTTACGCCGCAGATAGACCAGAAGCTTCGTAATGTACAAAATCTTCGCCCTTAGCGTTTTAGTCCGGCCCACCGGCATTCCTTCCATTTTTTCTCCCCATCTTCTTTTCGTGTTTGATTGAGCAGGATCTGCTGTGATAGTACGTTCTCTCGCAAGTACTGAAGCATAAAGAAACCATTTTCTTCATCTCTTTCTCTCTGAACTCTCGCTCTGTGACTGTTCTGGAGTCCCTGCTGCTCCTCTGTTATCCCCATTAAGAGCCTGCCCATCTAGTCCCTGTTGGGTTGTTTTGAACACGATGGTCCGGCAAGTTTTTGTACGTATAGATTCCCTTCTTGGTCAAGCCTTTGGATCACCTCTCCTGTGGTGCATGCTTCCCCCTGGCGGCCAATGTTCCCTGTCCCCTATCGTCTCCGCTAGACCATCGATGAAAATTCCTTGAACCCGCATATGTCGAGTACCTCCAAGTGGATACTCGAATCCCCCCCTGATCTAATCGGAGGCTTCGGAAGCGCTTTTTTCTTTCTTACTTGCTATTCTCCTCCTTTTTTCCCTTTGTATGCGTATCTTTTTCTTCAGAGTGCCTCACAGCGGGAATTTAAGAAGATCCCCCCCCGCACTTGTCGAAACCCCCCCCCCCATTGTGGACATTGCGCGGCTTTTTCCCTTTGCTGTGCCCGTGTTTTTGGCTCCGGAGGCGTGCAATTCCCTCCGGGTCGATTAATTTAAACTTTTCCCTTTCCACGCCCCTCCCCCATCCTCCCCTGCAGGCTAGAGTCCGGGCTCCCTCTTCCTCTTTTCCTCTTTCTGCTTTCTTCGGATGTACGCCATCTGCAGTACAACCGCCGGTTGTGGAAATAGAGCCTCTCCTCAACCGCGCTCCTCCCTTTTCCTTTCCTTCTTGGCTTCCGTTTCTCCTTTTGCTAGGCGACTAGGATACCTTCTTACTTCTTTGTTATCCTCATCCTCCACAATTTCCGTAAACCCATTTGATACCTATTTTGGAACTGTTTGAGTCGTTTTTAGATTTTGTAGCCTGCATTTCTCACATGCGGTTCCTCCAGGACCCCACCTTTTTATCTCTTCCCTATTTTTCTTTTACCCCCGTCTTTTTTTGAACTATTGAATACTAAAGCATCTTCTTTGCTGGTTGAGAGACACTGAATAGGTGGAAAAGAATTTAAGGGTTGCCCAAGCCATTTGGTCCCCTAGCCCCTCTTCATTTTGTGGCATTCACCAAAGCTCCGGTCCCCTTATCCCTATACTCTTCGACCGGCAGCAAAATTTGACATATAAATCCTAACGGAATGGACGATGGGTTAAGTTGGGTTCCCTATTCCTTTTTCGGCCCGTTTGAAAGGGCCAATCGTGAAGTGCGGTGGTACTGCCAGGCGGCTGGTCACCTTTTCCCACCCAAGTGGTTGATTTTTTACTATTCCGTCTCGTCCTCCCCCGGAAACGCTGCGATCTTCTCTACCCAATTTTTGGGTGCGAGCCATCTTGAGACCCGTCCCCTTATTGCCTTTCGCGTGGACAGCCCGATCTTGGAAAGAGCTAGCGGACACCGGGATGTGGTCCAAAGTCTTTCTGCGGTACGAACCGCATCTTTAGTTTCTGTGATTCCCTTCTGCTGGAGGCTTATTTCTTTTCTGACCTCCACTAGAGTGAAGGCTCACGACAAGCTGAAAGAAGGGTCCTTCCGCGGTTTCCTTATGAGTTGGTCCTTCCTTCCTTTCCCAGTCTTTCAGAGTGTCCTCTCAACCCGTCCCTCACCCTTCGGGATTGGCTCAAAGGCCAACGCCGGTCGAATAGTAAGATAGTCTTCCGCGATATGTTTTCCGGGCAGAGTACCAGATTTTTCTGGTAAAAATCGGTTTGATGGCTTCCTTACCCCCCTTTATCTCCTTTCTGAAATAACATCAGAAGTTCGACGTCTATTCACCCGTATTGACACTTTGCGCGTTAAGTTCCCTTTCCAGGATAGGTCAATTTGTACCCCTCCACCCCTCCTTCGTTTTGCATCTCTTAACCCTCTCTTTTCCATGCATTCCACTCCACACCGTTGTTGATTTTTTTTAGAGCTTATGTCCGCGATGGTGTATACGCACGGATTGTTGCAGTTGGGATAATAGCCCCGAACAGTGTTCCAGACTCCCCCCTCTCATTTTCCTCCTCTTCCCCCGCGACGGCATCTACGTCGACCCTCTTTCTTTTCTTCCTCTCCTATTGTTTTTTAATCACCTATGTGTGAGCCGAAATTCTGACCCGGATTTCCCTGTGACCACGCCATATTTTCACGTTATCTTCTGGTGCGAGGAGTTGCTACTCACGCCCCTTGTGCCTGACTTGTTGACGCTTCACTCAGAAGAACTTACCTTTTTGTTCAGTTCGCCCCTTTTAACCCCTTTTTTCCCCGATCCCCCGAGTTTGATTGTAAGGCTTGTTGCTAATTTTCCAAAGCGTGCCTATGAGGTTACCCTTTTTCTCACCCCTCCCTCCAGCATACAGGTCCCTTTCCCCCCCTCCTCGCGGTTTCTTAGAAAAATGTTAACATCCCCTTTTGCTCCGCTCTTGATCGAGGGAAAGCGAACTTTTCCGAAGGTATTTGCGACAATCACTTGCTTCACCCCCATCAATTTCGCGGCGACCTGCACTCTTTTTTCCGTTTTCTCCGTAATCGCCAAGACACGTGGGACGCATTTTCCCTTCTTGCTGATTATTCCGTACCCGCGCAACGTAAAGTGCCCTTCCCGTTAAAGTTTCCGCCCTCTCGAGTCCCCAACCCCTCCCGTCACTCTTCCCCTTGAGGATTCAGATTTCCATTTGATTTCATGCCTCTCTCCAATATTGAAATAGGGGAAATTTCCGATTTATGTCAAAAATGCTCTCTGATCTAGGGCATGCGGTCCCAAAATGCCGGCCTTCTGTTTACGAGAGGACATCTTTTGGTCCCCTCCTCCCCTCTCCTCCGCGGGTGTAGTTCAACTACACGCCCCGTTCGCGCCACGGCAACAGCATGGTTTCTAACTCCATTAACAAATTCTAGTTCCCACCTCCTCCCCCCTCAGCTTTTCTCTGTTTTTCGAAAGTCCTCCTTTGACCTTTCTCCTCTTCTTCCAGTAAGACCGTTCTTAATAGCCTGTCCTGAAATTAGGATCGGCCGCCCAAACGGGAACGAAATTTTCGGCGCGTTTGTCGGCTCCCGTCTTCTTCTATTTCCCACCAACGGAGGTTTGGTTTCTTCTGTATTTCTTTTCCTCCTCTTCCTTGAGGCTTCCAAGATTCCATGGCGAGAAGAGGGAAAGCCTTTGATTGGGTTACTTTTTTTCCCATTCACGCCCCCCCTCTTAGCTGCCCTCCTGCATGACGCAAACCTCCCATTCCCCTTCGCTTTCCAGACCCCAACCAAATCAGTTAAATTGCGTCCAAGGGGGGTTATTCTCAAGTCGCGCTGTATGGCACTCTTTCTCCTATCCTCAGACACTAGGGTTCCCCGCCTCTTCCTCCTCCAGTCAAGCTTAAGAACCACAATGGATTATCTAAGTTTGTCCTGCAGTTAATTTTCTGGTTCCTCAGGCTCTGATTTCATTTTTTTTCTCGCTTGTTCTTTTCTCCCCGTCGGCAAGTCCTTTATAATTTGCCGGAATTTCCTCCCCCTCCCCTCTCCCCTCTCGCCCACTTCTTCAGACTAAACTAACCCGTTTGCCTGAACCCAGCGTTTCACCCATGAGAGATTTTGATCTTGACCTAGATGTTACCTTAATCTCTTCTCCAGAACTCCCGCGAGCCCTTTTTCATCACACCTGGTTTTAGTGCCTCTGATGAGTAATGGAATTGTTATCGAATGGCCACTTTTTCAACCTCTCCCGTCCCTTAAAATAAGGGCTGTACCCCCTCCTTTCCCCATACTTTCTTTAAGGGTGCAGATCCCTCTTGACGAATTAGTGTACACAGCTTTGACGATATCGTCTCTCCGCTTGCCCCCAGTGCAGGGGCATCATGACCAATCTTTCCCTTCTCCCTTACAAGCCCCCCAGATAGAGACTTAACTAAAGGGCGGCGCCGACCCCCATATTTGCTGAGATAGCAAAACCCCTGAGATGGTCCCGCCTCTCTCCGTTTTCTGTTCCCTCCCTACCTGGGATGGGAGTAGTCTTCCTCTCCCTCCCCTTCCCCGCTCTCTTACCCCTGAGGGGAAACAGTCAATTCGCATTCACTTGGGAACCCCTGCTGAAACCTGAAACCCTCATAATCTGTCTGCGAGCGAGTGCTTCTCCTCCCTACCGGCGCGTCCTCCAAACTAGACGAATACTTGTCCTTTCTTTCGTTTATTTTCCTTCTCATGATTTCCCCTCTTTTAGCGGAGCGCCGGTTGTTCATACTCTTCTTAAGAGTCCTTATGAGGTAGCTCAATTCAGGCCCTTTCACAGTCACGACTCCGAGATCCATGGCCCCCGGTCCCTTCTCTCCTTCATCTTATTTTCCTAACCTTCCGCGAGGATAGTTGTCCGATTTTGTAAGAGAAGACCACTCCAGCCGCATTTTGTGAGCCCTCTTCCCCCGGTCTTACCTCCTGGATTCATGAACCCATCTCTTCGCCTTTTTAGAGACCAAGGTACTATGTTTGGGTGCAACGAATAGGAAAACCATTTGTAAACGGGATCCTCCCTTCCAGTCGATCCCTCCCAGGGTTCTCGACCCCTCTCTAGAGCTAATCGGCCCCCCAGGTTTTTTTGTCGGCGAAAAGACAGGACTTAAACTTTTACTAACGCCCCGAAACTTCCCCCAGCCGGTTCACTCCTCCGCCATGTCCAGACCCTTTCTTCCCCTCCCTCCCTGGTAGGGCTCAATATTCCGCCCTGACCCCCCTCTTTCCAGTAGAACACCTTTTCAAACGATAGCCTCCTCAATTTGTCCCAGCAGCTTTCCCTTCCTCCAGCTCCGGCTGAGTTGCTACGTTGTTTCAATTTTCCTCTTACAGTGTTCTTTCCGTAGTGGCTACTTTTGTAACGTGGTCAACAAACTTTACTATTCCGGCAGTCATCATCCTGGATTTGATTACATTTTCTTAGAAAAAATCGCGGTAACTGACGTTTTCTTTTTTTCCTGACTCTTTTTCTCATAATCCGTTTGAGACGATGCGATTCCTTAACCACACCCCATGTCCGTTCCCGCGATTGGTTCCCGAAAGCTTTTACTCTCCCCCCCCTTATTATCCATTAATTGGAATAGAATTTTGTGTAACCCTAAAAACATATAGACCCCCGCCCTTTGAACTTTTTCTTGTCCCGCTAGAGGACCCATTCCCCCTACTTAACCCCATCAATAACGAATGCCTGGAGGAACGCCATTTTTCTGAACCTTGTCCGGTCTGATTTACTGCTTATCTCCAATTGGTTGGTTCTACTCTTTTACACTCGTGTGTATTAAGGACCTTGAAGAAAGACCTTCTGTATGCATCCAGGTCGTCTTATTATTAGTTACCGATTTAGTCTGCGGTTGTGATCTCGGTGTCCCTTATTGTCTGCCCCGAACCCCCCCCCTTTTCGATCTTCCCTCCCGATTCAGAGGTTCTTCATCCAACGGTGAAGGGTGATCTATTCCTGTTGAGATGCCCGGACTGTAATTATCCCCTCTTCCCCTTTGTCCGACCACCTCGCGTACCCTTTCTCTGCAATGGCGGCTGTTTAGAGAGAATCATTTTTGATAAGGCCAGTTTTCGGTCAACGTTTCCAAATCTGAGATTTTGCCCTTCTTTACTCCATGTTCCTGAAACCGTAACGCACCTGCCCTTCCATTGAAATGCAGAAACAACTGAGTTTTCATCCCCCCTCCCCTTGTTAGGCGTCCAGCGTCACGGTGACAGTTCAATCTGCTTTTTTTCCTGCCCAAGGCAGGAACCTTTCGGTCAACGAGTGTACTCCTCCACGGGTCTCATTCCGAACCGTCGCCCCCACCAGCGCAAGCAATGGCCTCCATATTTCTTCTTTGTCGGTCCCCAAGAGACTTTTTAGGTCAAGCTCAACGCATTGCCCCCCCAACGTCCAGCTATTATCGTGGTCCTTGTGTTCATCCCCGGGTTAAAGACCTTGATGTCCCCCCTTGTTTGCTGTAAGCATGACGGCCTTGGTTATAGTGCCTTGATTCGCGTTTTCCATCTTCGACCTATGCAATGGTAGGGATGTTCCCCCGTCCGGTTCCCCCTTCCTGACACCTCGGTGTGTTTGCGGCTCTGTCCCTGTTATGAGCGCCGCACGTCTTTACAAAGTAGAGAATGCTTTGACTGCGTTGTTTTTTTGTGGAGGGGTCAGATTGTTTCCTTTCCCCCCTGTTGTCCTAGTCTCGAAAAAGAGTGAGCTACTTTCCACCACTTTTTAAAACATCTTCAAAGTAACCTGATGTCGTCCCAAAACCTTTTCTTCCTTTTAATTGTGTCCTCAAATGAAAGTTTTCTTTGTGATCCTAGGATGTTTCTGGCCCCCCCTTTTGCCGATCATTTCTTCCCCGTACCATTGCTTTCCTCCTCTCACTAACCACTTCAGATCTGTTCATTTTCCCCAGGAGATATGGTGTTCTGTTGATTTTCCTCCTGAGACTAGGTTTTTCGAACTTCGATCAGATTCCAGGAACCCCTCTCGTAATGAGGGGGACCCACCTGCTTTCCCCCCCCCCGCCCGTTGTCTGAAGTATATTAAGAGGGAAGTGGTCTATCGTGTTTTGGTATTGCTTTGGGACAATTGGCCCCCTGGTTCCATTTTACTGTTGCAACATACTTCTCCTCTCATTTGCGCGCCAATCCGATTTTTAAATGCACCTAACAGGTTTCCCCCTCCTGTTCGTCCCCCTGATTCACTGCACCAATGCGAACATCCCCGGGAGGTCGAGAGAGCTTCCCGGTGAAATCATGATTTTCCCCAGTGTCTGCGTATCTTCGACCTCTTGCTTCTAAAGAGCACTTTAATAATCCCCCCGCCTCTTTGTTTGACCCCGAGGAGGTGTAGGCCCGATTTCCGTGCTTATTGCCCCTTGATTGCGTCCCCTTTTTCTCTTCCTTTTTCCTCCAGTCCCCACGCCCAGAAAAGTTTCCCCTCATTCTAGGAGTACGTATGACTTTCTTCCTTTCTTTCGTCCTCACTTCGGCGCATACGAGTTTTTCACCACCGCGGGTTGTGGACATGCCGAGTGAGATTCCTCCCAACGTCGAAGCTTCTGCCAGTTGCTTCCGCCTCTGGCAGCAGTCGATGGTAACTTTTCTTTGTGGTCGATGCACCATTCGTTCCCGTAGAGGTACAATCTGTCCCGTTGAGTTAGGATCCCGGTTTTCTCCCTTCCTTGCTCCCCTTTTGGCCCTCCGGACCAACTGGTCTCGCTTCAACTCTTTGTGAATGAATTCCCTTCCCTCCTTCGCGCAGGCGAGACAACTCCGTCTTTGAAAAAGAATCTGGCATTTGGCCCGCATTCGCCCCGATCCGCTCATTTTTTTTTGTTTGGCCGACCCCCTCCCCGTCCTGATCGCGAGACCTTTGACTAGTAACGGAGGACAGGAAAGGCCCTGGCAATCTTCCACCTTTTATTTGAGAATAGAAGAGTGATGGGTTCCCTCTCGTGGCCGCACCAGGTCCATAGAAATCGTTTCTCTTGCTTACGGCGTGTTCTTCCCTCCCCCCAACCTTTCGGGTGATTAGCTTTCGCTCGCCAGGTGAAAACGAGATTCGAGACCAGAGTTCGAGTGCATGTTTACCCCCCTTTTCTTCCTTCGCGTTTCCCCGCCCATTGGACTGACGGCGAGCAAGTGGATTTTGAAGATTTGTTTGGAACTGTTTCCCCTTATCTTGTTGCGTTTTCCTTTTGTTCGGCTTGGCTTGTTTTTTTTGAGAATCAAGACCTTGCCTTTTTTTCATACTAAGAAGGCAAGCGGGCCCTCCCTCGCTGCGATTGTTAATTCCCCTCTGCTGTTTTTCTCCTTAGCAATAAGTTATTCGAGGAGGTCACCTTCTGCACCCCGTCCGCTTCATTTCTAATTCCCCCACGACTACGCCAGTTTCCCCTTCTCACTTTCCTGTGCGTGGATACGTTCAAGCGGGCAAACATCAGGTTGATTTTTAGGACCCACCCTTTCTCTAGCCTCTCAACCCCTCAGTTCGATTTTATTCCGCGCGGCCGAGTCCACTTCCAGAGTTTTTTTCCCCCTTTTCGCGGCAGATAGGACACCCTTTTTCACCAGCATCTTTTGAAATTACAACCAGCCACTCCTCTTTCCTCCTCCTTCCTTTTTTTTTTTTCTCTCCTTTGGCGCGGTTTGTTTTCCGATCTGCACCGGATCTGGCTCTTTCGCGATTCCTATCTGGCCGCTCAAGTTCTTCCCCGTTTTTATGAAGGGACCCGACTTTCCGCTTGAGTAATCTCCTGATCCGAGCGATTTTTACGTAAGCCAACCCTGATGTTTGGGACGCAATTGATTCGCTGACCAAGCCACCCCTCTTTAGACCGTTGATCTTTTTTTCGCGCTAACAGTTTTAGCCATCACGGTTGTTTTAATTGACTGTAACTAGAAGAAATGTGGGTCCCCTTTTAGTTTTTTTTGCATACTTAAAGAAAGAGGGTTAAAGGGATTCCCTCTTTGCCTATCCTTTTTCTTCTTTCTGTCCTGTCACCTCCTATAAGACGTTTAATTCAAACCGCCCGAGATGGCCCGTTTCTGATTTTCAGCCAAATGTATCCTTTCCGTTCAGACCCCTTTCGGCAGCAAGGCAGAAGTTTCTTCCCTTACTTCGCCAGCATTCGCTGCGCAGCGTTCCTGGTAGCGAACCGAGCGTTACTCCCAAAACACCTTGGGCGCATTTGTCTTCCGAGTCGACGTAATTTTACAGGCGCCAGCGTTTTCCTTCCCCAGCCCAGTTCTCTATTGGACCCCAAAATTTAAGGTTATCTCTCTACATGCCTCTTATTTCTTTTACACATTATTTATTTTAGACTGCCTATCACCTTTATAGCGATATAGGGTCCCCGATGAGTTTGTATGTCCCCACAATCTGCTCGCTGCTAGTTGCCTTAACCTTCTTTCCCAACCTTGTTTTTTTTTAATGATTCCCTGCTCGAGTGGTGAGTGGCTCATCTACGCGTGGTCGTATTCAATAGTTACCAGAGGGGTAGTAATAGGGTATCAGTAACATTTTGTTTCTTTCGGAACCCCCCGCATTTTACCGACCTTTATAAAAACGGTTTTTTTGACCCGAACCCTAAAGTGTACGGCCCCGTGCCCCCCTGAAAGACCGAACTGGTTCATCTCTTACAACCCTCCAAGTCACTCGGTATCCCATCTCCTCTCCCCCTCGAAGCCAATGGGAAGAACCCGCTTTCGTTATAATGCTTACCTTATCATCTCCAACCAAAAGGCTTTGTATTCTTTCTCTTGCAGTTGTGAGAGCCAACTCGCCCCCCTGCTTTAAGAGAACGGAATAGCCTTTCGGTGAAAGTCTTGGGGCTAAGTTACAATTTCTCTGCACCAGGCGTCAAGCCTGCTCTCGCCACCCACCTCACCCCTTTCCTTGTCGCATTCTCCCCTCCGGACCAATCCCCCCCCTGTTTTTTTTTCAGACTCGGGGTTGGACCTCACCCCCCCCCCCCAACCCCCCCCCCCCCCCCAATTCTCCCCTTTTTCGAGGAATAGAAAGATTTCCTCGGAATTGAGAAATTGATGACGATAACTTCATATCCATCCGCCCCTGGATGATTGCCCCCAACCGTTTTCATTTCTGTGCGGATCCATTCTTGAGTCGACCTTTATGATGTTTACTGTCATCATAATAGATTTGCTCCCCCGTTATTTCCCCCTTCCCAATAAGCATTGTCCCCTCTGCCCCTCTCCCCCTCCTACCACTACAGATTTCCCACTCTTACTCTGGCCCTACACTTGAAGGATTTCCCCCACGCCACCCACCCTAGGACCTATGATGGTGACTCTCCCCCCTAGTCTGAAAGCAATGCACCTCTTTCGCCCGAACCGAACCGCTCTCCTATTTTCAGATTTCCCCCCTGATGAAATGTTATTGAGCTTTCTAATACTTACTTGATATGATTGCAAAGTCCGCTTTTCCCATTCCCTCTTTCAGACCCTTCCAACTACGGGCCAATTAATGAATTACTCAAGGTTATATTGCCTTTTGGTTTTCTTTTGACGCCTGTTTCAGATTTTGTTCCAACCACCTTCTGTCGGCCGAGATCCGAGGACTTTTGGTCATGAATTACTTTTTTTGCTCTTTCTCCCTCAACAAAGAATTTTCCAGCCAGTACGTGAATTTAAGAAACGTTACTGCTATCCAATACATAATTATTTATATTTTCCCTCACCAACCTGAGATGTTTAAGCACTCTCCTTGCCTGTTTCCATAACCTACCCCCTCTGCTAGGTTCTCTCTTGATTCTCTAACGCACTTTAACTCCTGACTCTGCATAGCCCCCTGTTGTCAAAACAGCAACTTCACATTCGAAAAACCGGACAACTGCCAAGACTTTTTTTTTAGTTTGTTCCTCTTGCCGTTGAGCTCTAGAAGAACCCTTTGTTCGTTCTTCCTCACCTAGATAAATGTCCTATCTTTAGGGGCCTGGGAACCTGCGTAGTGAAGTTGACACCCCCCCCCACCCCCCCCCCCCCCCCCCCCCCCAAATTGAGCGGCTACACTCCTTGGGGTCTTTCCCTCGAAGTTCTTCGTTTTGAGTAATATTAGTATTAGTTTCGCGCTCATGCGTTTCCCCCCCTTTCCCCTTCCAGTCCCGCCTACCCTGTGACCCTTTTCCATGGCGCTCACGATAGAGGTATTGAATGCTGTTTTCCAGTTTTCTTTTTCCGGCTTTGATCGATTTTCGGAACCTGTCGTTCCATCTTTCACCTTCCTAGCGCGTTTGTCGAGATACAAACTGCGTTTCTAACCCCTGGCTCATCAATGTTCCTTCTTTTCCGATCCGAGCACGGGACTGCCTCTGTTTTTTCCGGCCAACCGCATGCAAAACCCTTTTTAACGGCGGTCCCCCCGACAGACATTCCCCCCCCCCTCTATCACTTCCACTGGGCTGAAGAACCCTCTCAGTCGCGTCCACTGAACCCCTTCGGTGGATTTCCTATCTCCCGAAGTACCCCAATCTGACACCGCAGCACTTCCCACCGACCCGAGTTTCCTCCTTCCTCATGCTCCAGACCGGCGAGCCTAAAATAAATCGCCCCGGTGGTTTTGTTTCACTTGTAAGGAACGTGAACAGTTGGTCCCCTTCTCCCAACCCTTTCTCTCCCCCTACTCTCTCACTTCGCATTGGTCCCTCCTCCCTTCCCCTTTTCGTTCTCCCTTTCATTCTTCTGCTTCCTATGTGTCCTTTCCCGATTCTTTGGGCCCTGCATTTCAGGTTTCTGACTGTTTTAACGTTTGGTTACACACCCTTTTCGCTACTGACTTCCCCCTTAGTTTCTCAAATCTTTCGTCCCCCAATCTCGCCAGGTCCCTTGTGTTGTGTTTGACTTCATTAG
>Ga0179591_1273158_pt1 | contig 23544 bp, 36 predicted proteins | sample CZOMad2_1_08_16f_FD_182891 | JGI IMG/M metagenome (GOLD analysis project Ga0179591, IMG submission 182891) | Vadose zone soil fungal communities from Angelo Coast Range Reserve, California, USA - CZOMad2_1_08_16fungal (PacBio error correction) | ecosystem: Environmental > Terrestrial > Soil >... | reverse complement strand
CATTTTCTTTTTCCCTCCCCCCTTATAACGATTGCTTCCGGTCAGGACACCGGATACCTCTCAGGGGTTACCCCTTTCTTTTGACGGTTCTGTTCGCAGGTGTCCCTTAACTCCTTAAGTTTGCCATTCCTCTCCGATGAGCACGCTTTACTTCCTTCCCCCCTTTCGTCTGGTTTTCGCCCACCCTTCAACCACCACGAGATGCAGGTTTGAACTCTTTAAGGACACTTTGACCACGTTTTTGCCCCGGTGTTTATTCGGTTCAATTCCTTCTTCTTCCAAGGCTAAATCCGCATCCTCTCTTTTTTCAAGTACAAGTTGCCCGCTCCCCGAACCCCCGACCCAAAACAGGTAAAGAGTTCTCTTTCTCCGTGTTCTTTCCCCCTAATTCTATAAACCGTGTCAGTTTTTTCCTTTCTGTTCCCGCGACGTTTATTCCTTCCAGATTGCGGGTTTTGATCAGTTTATTTCTGAGCATCGGTTGCCCACATTTTTGATTGACCTTTCGGTTCGCAAAAGCAGGATCGGTTTGTCATCTCCCCCGAGAGTCCGAAAAAGGAATCTTTTATTAGACTTCCACCCCCCCCGATTGAGGGTTTTTCCCCCCGGAGCTTTCCTTCCCCTCAGCATACCCGTCATCTTCAGCATCTAACCAGGTTCCCTTTCCCGTTTTTTTGAAGCTCAAAAACAAATCCTTTATAGAATTTTGTGAAGTTTTCTGATCGTTGACCATTCTGATTTCGTCCCCTGCTAGTTTTGGTGGCCTCACCATTTTTTCGTGAATAGCGTGCCTGACGATTTTTCGCCTCAGCCCACTTCCTTCCGAGGACCATTGGCTTCCTCTCTCCCTTTCATGACGGCCAAACCCTTTCTTTCAAACCTGAATTGGTTGGCTGTCAAACTTTGATCACATAGTTTTTTTGGTGGCTGATTTTTAGTTTTTTTTTTTTAACTTCGGTTGAACCATTGTTGGGCTCTATCTCCCAATTGCCCGTTTTCGGTCGATCTAATTTTCATTCCCGAGTATTCCTCCTCAAGCACGCCCCTTTCTCGAGAATTTATTCAGCCGAACTCCCTTCCCCCCTTTTTAAAGCATCGACGCCTTGTCTGCCATTTTCTGATAGACTTCATCTCCAGAAAGGTTAATTCCCGACTCCTTTTTCCTTCCCCCTTGATTCAGCAGATGTTATCCGGTTTATGTTCTTTTCGACAAACCCTTCTCTCTCCCCCCCTTCTTCATCATAGGTCAATCCCAATTACGCCCGTCTGCAGCCGCACGGGGACTTTTCTCAATGTCTTCCGCCATTGTTGTCCATTAAGAGTCAGCTTCGAAATATTCTCTTCTTTTTTCATCCTACCGTTGGACCCAACCCCCTTCTTCGTCCGTTATTTCAGCCTGAATCGATGTCGGGGTCTTTCCTGTCCGTCATCCCGCGTCTCTCCTTTTTTCCTAGTATCAGTAAATTTACCTTAATATGTCTAGTCCTTTTCCTTTTGGTGTTCCCTTTGATTGCCTCTTCTTCTTCTTATAATACGGTTTCCGTTTTTTCCCTCCCTCCCATGTACATGCCGTCGGCCGTAGTTCTTTCTGCGACCCCCCCCCCCAGAAGACCTCTTTTTTGTAATTCACTTTCTCCCTTATAACATTGCCCATATTGAACTAGTCATTTCTCTCGATTCACAAGATCCTTTTTCATCTTGTCGCCGCCAGTTTTTTTTTTTCCTGGGTCCGTCCTTTTACTTCTTTGCTTCAGCTCTCCGCAGAACCCCGCAGATATTTCCCCGTTAGTCACCCCTGCCTGAGACATTAGAGATCCTGTGAGGATCCCCCCCCAGCCCCAAAACGGTATCGTGTTTCCCCTCCCTTCTGCGGGATCCCCCCAAGCTTTCCCTTTTTGAAGATGCCCGTCCTTTTTCATCCCTTTCAATTTTGTTCCCCCCCAAGATTTTCTGCCTCGACCAGAGCCTTTCTATGTCTTCTCTTCCCATGATTCTTTGCCCCCCCCTTTCCATGTGCGATCGCTAGTATCCACTTCTCCCACTGTACTCTCGTACACTTTTGGCCAGCCCGCACATATGCCCCAAGAATACACGGATGCCCCGTGACTCTTCACCACTTTTTCACCGAGAAAATTTTGACCCCACCCTCCCTTTATGTATTCCCCCCTTTGCACCTTTTCAAACAGAGATTCCTGAATAATTTTTTGACCCAGGCCCAGCCTTCCTGCTTTTCATACTCGCAGCAAACCCTCCAATGCAGACACTTTCCCCCCTCTTTGTCTTGTTTTTACCCGAAATGGACTTTTGTGAATTCATATTCCAGTCCGAGTTTTTCAAACAGGCTTTGATTTTTTTCCCCCCCCCGAAGTTTCCTTTCTCAGTACTTCTTTTATACCTCCTCGTTTGTTGTTTGTGTTCTCTACGATGACAAACCAGCACCTCTTTTTCCCAAGTGCATGCGTTTGCCGTGATGAATCTTTTCCCCCCCTTCCCCCCCCTTCCCCCACCAAGTTTCTTTCGTTAAAAATACATCATTGTTTTTCAATTTGTATGACGTTGCTCTCGGTCCCCAAGGTTTCGCGCTATGTAAAAAGCTTCACCTTTTGTTTGTCTTAACGTCAAACCCCGGATTCTTTTTTTTTCTCCTTATTTCACCTTGGCCCGACCAGAAGATGCCTCGTTTTTCAGCTTTTCGCGGTAACGCTTTCCTCAATGATTCCTTTTTCTTCTAATTTCTTTGCCGGTTGTTCCCAAACCTTTTACGGCATGGATAGAATATACCTCTTCGACTTTCTTCCGGGCGTCAACGCGTTGACCTTTTCTTCACAAAGCACAAACTCCTCCATATACGGCTCTGTCCGACCCTCTGGTAACACCCAAATTGTCTTCCTTTGCCAGCGGGCAGCTTGGAATTTCCCCCTCCAACGGGAAAGTTTTTTGAATTTCTTCTTCCTCTTTTAGCCGTTTCAGGTCGGAACGCCACCTTCTCTTTTGAATTTTCAGGGCCTGGGGTTCTACCGGACAAGCTCTGCCGATTGTAGACCTTTTTTCCAGGACTTGAAGTCACAGATTCCAACGGCGACACCCCCTTGTCCCACCCCGGAGTTTCCGACTTTTTCCCTCTTTCCCCTCCTTTTAGGCAGACGATGCGATCGATTAACTAGGATACCCCGCTTGTGAGCACCACTTTTAATCTATGTTCTGCCAGATTCAAAAGAATACGGATAAGTTATTCCGTCACGCCACCCCTCCCCTTTCCCATCTGCCAGCACAGAAATCCTCAAAACCCACCACCCTATGATACCCCAACTGACTTTCCTTTTTTTTTTTCTTTCATTACCCTATGTCCCTTTATGTGATTATTTTTTTGTACCGGTGTGTTTAGTTGTTTTCCAAGATCGTTCTTCACCCTCTTCACAGGACGCGCTCACTGTGTTTTCCCTCCCGTCCTTTGGTTCCCCAGTAGACTCCCAGACTCCCTTCTCCCATGTCCCTTTCTCCCCCAACGTGGCCCCAACCCATTGATGTCCCCCTAGTTTCGCTGCAGGCTGTCCTCTTCCCTCGCTCCGGAGTGGTCCCCGGAGATATGTTTGAACTCTGGTCTAATGGACAGAGATTACTCTTCTTTTTATGTCCCCTTTTCTCGTAACCCCCCTGTGCTATGATCGTAGAAATTCCTTTCTTCCCTCCATGCCGCAAACTGGGTCATGTGTCCCCCCACTTTCATGGTTGCTCTCTGCCTTAGCCCCCCTCTTTTTACATCTGGTTCGCTCAATTTGATTCCCCCCCCCCCTTGTAGACAAGCGACGATTACTGTCAAAACTTGCCAGAGTGTAGCCACCCCCCCTAATTTGACCCTCTTTTCCAATTTATCCTCCAGACAGACACAACCCACCTCTTGCTAACGTCCCCACAACACCCCCGGTCTCTTTCCCCCCGTTTGCCGCGGACATAGAAAAGATCGCTTTCCCCCTTTTTTTTTATCCTCTGGCTTTTTTCTCGCGGCGAAGGCTAAACTCGCTTCCTCTTTCCCCAAAGGTTTGTTCTTATTTTTCCAACCTGCCGATTTCTAATCCAATTCCGAATTTCCACCGATCAGAGACTACCCCCTTTACTTTTTTTGTAGATTCCTCCCAACGTTCTGGTTTTTCTGCTAGGATTTGATTGAGTCGTCCCTGAATATCATGGGTCACAACCCTCCGTTCCACTTGTTGCCCGCGAAGGCCAATTTTCTTCCTTCCGCGTTCTTCCTGTACGATCCTGCATTTGGACAATTCCTTTCCTCCCCCCAAAATTGATTTAACCAAACAGTATGTCGTCTCCATGACTCCCCCTGACCCCTATCCGGAATACCCTTCCCCCCGGACTGCCTCCCCTTTGCCCAGGTTATCTCACTTTGCAGGCCCCCAAACTTCTTTTTCTCCCAGACGTTTGACCCCTGTTCGGTGATTGCCCTTTTCTAGGGTATTGTTTTTCTCCCCCCCCCTTCCGATTCTCTGGATAGCCTTGCCTAACTTATGGCCACCCATTAACTCATAAAGACTATGCACCCCCTGATCCCGGTTCCATCGATTCCCACCCTGGCTCTCTTTTTTTTGTTCTGGGTGGTGAAACAAAGCATACAGTCACCTCCTTTTTTTCCCATATGATCCGAATTCGTCATTCCCGTTCATGGCTGCGACCTTCCTCCACACTAAAGGACACCTCGGTCTCCCCCTTTTTTGACCCCTGTAAGCATACGTTTATGGGAAAGGTTCCCTCATTACATCTATTCCTACTCTTTTATCTCCCCTTTGTTGTTGTTTATCGTCTCTACTAGTGACCTTACCCCCCCCCCGTGGGTCCGACCACCCTCCTGCCCCTCTTTTAAGTAGGGTGACGACGTCGCTTCTCCTTGCCCCTTTCTTCCCCAGTTCATTATCTCTTTCTACAAGCATGTTTCTTCCTGAGTTTCTACTCACAAACCACCTCTATCAAGGGTTCAGGCCCCTCTCTTTCCTCCCCCTTGGATCGGTCGTTTCTCTTTTTGACTTCCATATCGTGATTAAAGGCCCCCCCCTCCTCTTTTTGTGAAGGACAACTCCCAGTGCTCCCCTCTCCCCCTTCCCTACCCAAACAGGTTAACCTTCATTTTCTTTCCTTGAAGAAGTTTTTGCCGACCCCCCCTTTTCCCGTTTTTAACGTTGAGTAAAACCGGTTTTCCCCCCCCAGATTTTAGGAGTTTCCTTGGCATTCCTGATACGATTTCCTTTTGCTCAGTTTCTGATTTCGGCATACATTTTTGGCCCCCTTTTTTTCGATTTATTTTCGTCCCCTTCGTTATCGGAAAGGTATTCGAGCTTACTACACCGGGTTTCGCTCTTTCAACCACTTCTTGCCTAAGTGAGGCTGCCTTGTGCCTTCAGGTCCCTCTCTCCGAATATTCAGCATCCCCCCGTCCCACTTGTTTCTTTTGGAGGCAGATACACCACCACATAGTTAGGACTTTTTAATTCTTCTTCTTGTTTGTCCCTTTTCCTTTTTAGCCAGATTGCGTTTTTTACCCCTTCCTCACCACTTTTCGTGCATCGTCTGGCGCTTGGCCCGGCCCTCTTTCCTCTGATACAATCAGTCGCCTGAACATTGTGCGGCGATTCTACATTTTTTGCCCCCCCTTCTCCCCCTCCGTTTTCCCTTGTTTTGCGCGGTGACTGTCTTTCGACGGGTTTTTTTAGGTTCTTCGAGCTTTTTTCAATTGTTGCCCATTCTTCTCACCCCCTTCCCAGTTTCGGGTAATCTCTCTCCTTTGCGACTTTCTTTCATAAAGTTTCAGTCCATTATTTACTCTTCCTCTTTATCCCCTCTGACCCCCCCCGCACCATAACGTTTTACATACCGTCCCACCTCTTTTTTTTGTCATGGTATGATACTCATATCCTCAAGGTTACTGCATCCGTGAATGTCGCCCGCAGAACCTCGAGTTTTTTTACGTAGACCCCCCCTCGCCACATTACGGCCGCCCCCTTTTTCTAATCGGTTCGCCGCATCCCTCCCCTTATTATACCTCCCAAACTGCGTAGAGTGACGAGTGTTGAAGAATGTCGTACCTCGTTTCCAGCTGCAATTGCTGACTTTTTTCATCCGTTGCGCCCAAATTTTCTTTTTCCTTGTTGGCACCTCTTGGGGGTATTTCTCGTAGTACAAGAAAACGGATCGACATAATAGAAAATTGAATCGGTGATCAGTCTTTCTTTTGTGGTTTTTTCTTCTTTTTTTTGCTGGCATATTTTCTTGAGGACTTTTCAACGCCTTACTTTTTCCTTTTTCCGTTCTTTTTAGAATCTGCAGTCCCCTCTCTTTTGTAGTTAAATTTCAGGAAGCGTTGACTTGAATGACGGCCTCGAGTTGCTCTGTAAACCCCAGATCTTTCCGACCAAGGATGAACTTGTAGCTCCATCTGCGGTGGTCTGCTTTTCCTTACATATTCGCTCTTTCACCTTTCTCACCTCCCTTCCCCGGTCGATGAGCAGGTGAGTATTCCAGCCCGAAGGCAATCTGTTTTGTCTTCGATCCCCGTAACCCTTCTTCTTTCTTTTTTCAACCCTCTCCCTTTCGTGGATCCCCCTCTGCCGTATTAACTACCATCTTTTTTTTTGCATCGACCAGAGCCGTATCTTCGGATTTGCTTACAGGGTCAAGCTGTATTCGCCACCGGATCCGATTCTAGTTATCTCTTGAACAGTATCTCCCCCCTTCCCTGCCCTTCCCTTTCCTTTTCCAGCAGCAAATCAAATCTTCCCTGCCCCCTTCGTGACGTATCCTCTCCCTCCCCCCCTACAACGAATGCATATTGCCGTTCTTCGGGCCCCCTGTGTGAAATCAGGCGCCCCTTCCCTCCCCCCACCATGTTGAACAGTTTTCTTCCCAAACAGCCAGGTGGTTTTCTTGCGTCGCACCCGGTTGATACCCGAGTCAAACGCCTAAACAACTTTGAACCACTCTGTTTGTTTTACAGAAGATTTGTGGGCCTTGTTGGTCCTCTTTTCCTCCGACTTCTACCACTTCACAAGCTTCCGGCATTGATTCAACCCGACGCGATATTCTATCATTTTTTTTTTTTTTTAGATCGATCTTTGCAAATGCCCTTTTTTCCATAAAGAATGCATTTTGCCTTGTTCTGCAGGCACCCAACCTGTAGTCTGGTTCACACCCCTTTCCCCCCCCCCCCTTGTTCACTTTGTCGTTTGACTCGATTGGTTCCAACCCTTTGCGCTCTATCACGGGCTGTTGGGTTCCCGCCCCTTTAAAATGGATTCTGACGTTTCTCTTCTTAAACTTTTTCCCCGAACTAAACGGCAAGGATTCCCTCTTTTAGAGGGCCTCCCGTCCTTGATCTTTTTCTTTTTTTCCCCTGTTCTTTTTCAGCTTGATTTGTCGTGCTGGTCCCAAAAGGATCCTGCACCTCCTTTTCCCCCCCCTCGAACAGGATACCTTTCCAAGAAGCTTTACCCCTGGATTCCCAACTGCAAAACCTCCCGGGTCTTTTCCCCTTTAAGAACCCCTTTCTTTTCCCAAAAGTGTATAAACCGGGTCCATGTGTCCCTCTGGCATGCCAACGAACCCCCTTTTTCCTTTTTGCGTCGCCCCGGCAGCCCTTTTTCTCCCTCCTCCCCTCTTTTGAACGCCCTCTCCTAACCCCTTCCTTTCCGGCCTTCAGTGACTTTGTGAAACCTTTTTTTTAAAACGAATATGTTTTCTCGTTCCCCCTCCCTGAAGGCAAATCCACCCCCAGCACCACCGCAACATGTCCCCCACCGATGGCGGCCGGCAGCTTTATCTTGTCCATATTGGTAACGGGAAGAGACTGCCCCCTTTTCACTGCGGCTCAATCTTTCTTCATGAGGAATGGGAATCCCCCCTTCTTCTTATTTATGCAGATTACCTCCCCTTCCTCTTTTCGGACCCGCTTTTTCCGTCCTGTTTCCTTCAACCCTTAATCCCCTCTCACGAAGAAAAAAGACGCCATCCCCCCACCTCACAGGATTCATCAAAATGAAGGTACCTGGATCCCTTGCCCTTATCCAGGTCCTTAGTCAGACTCAGCCATCCCCGGCCCCCACTTCTTGCAAAACAGCTGACCCCTTTACGACGCTACACTGTGTTCTCCCAGGTAATGTTTGCCACCGTCCGTTCTTCAGTTCCCCGGACTCTTCCCGCCAACGGCTCAAAGCAATGTCTGTCCTAGTTCTTCTGGGTTTGAATCTCTCCCCCGGAGGGGCGGCGATTTTTTTCTATGGTCTCCTTCACAGTTGCATTTGGTCCCCCCCTCCGATGCATTCACCTGTGTATACCTTTCGCTATGAAGTCCAAGGTTTATCATTGACCATCTTTAAACTTTTTCTCTCGTTTCCCCGTTCCTGGGGTATTTTTTTAGCCACCCCTCTTATTCTCCTGGGCTGACCTTAGCAAATCCTTTCGCACTCTTCTCTTTTAACGGATCGTTTTCTTCCTCTTTTTCCTAATGGGCAACCGAAGTTGAACTCTTCCTAACAAACACGACCTCCACAAAAACCTATATCACTGTCCTAGCCCCCCCACCAATTGTGTACTGTTTCGACCTTTTTTTCCACCCACCCGTCCCCCTTTCTCTCAACATGCCGCCAATGGTCGATAAGTCTTTTATGCTCCGTTTGAGAAGTCGCCCTCAACACTCGCGCCGTCTTCACGAAACTGGTTTCCCTCCTGACCACGTTATCTGGCTCCCCCAGTACCCTAATTTTCCCCCAGATTCTTTTACGATTCAACCGGACGATTTTTCTCTTACCTCCAAAAGTTACAAGGGATGACCCTTTTTGGAGATGCATTCCTTATTTGCTCTTCGCCGTCCTTTGCCAAGAAGTTTAATATATTACGTGTTGAATCTACCAGTGCCTTGCGTTTTTTTTTTTTTTCCCCTTCGACTCCTGCTTTTGAGACCAATATTTTCTCACCCTTTGTCCCCAAACGTAGCTTAAAGTGAAGCCCACAGACTTACCGTCCAATTCCTCCCGCCGTCCGCCGAAGCGGTGACCCACTTTCACGGTCGATCAAAACTTCGCTTCTTTTTCCCCCCCCCCTCTGTGAACTGTTTGGTTCGGGGCTTGTCCGCCTCCCTGTTTCTTTTTTCAAATGCTTCTTTGCTTTAGGCACTTCTCTCTCCCTGTCACCACCAGTGAACGACCCACCGCCGATGACACATTGACTTCTTTTTTTCCAAAGCTTGCATTTTCTCTCAGTGTTTTGATTGGTGGCTCACACCACTCCTTCACATCCATAAGGTCTTTTTACCCTTTCTGCTCTTAATGAACGTTTCAGTCGCTTCTTGCTCTCCGTCACACTTTTCCCTCTTTATGCCTCCGGTGTCTGTGACGTCCAAGACGTTATTGGTACGTCAAATTAACGAGTCCTCATGACTCTCATTTTCCTCCCCCCCCCTTCAGTGTTGTTTTTCCTCGTCTTCCATGGTGATGACTTTCTTCCCTTTTTTTAACATACCCCCCTTTCTGGTCCCCTCCCACCGGCTTCCAAGAGTTTTAATTTTTTCTGTTTTGCCTGAATCTGTGTCCGGCTTATCCTTCATCCCCTCCCATTCTATTGAGCACTCGCTCTTCTTCGGTTTTCATACCCTAGAGTTGTTTTTCCATCTTTCATTGACCATGGTTTTCACCCTTTGTGCTGTTTCTTTTCTTCCCCCCTTTTTGAGGGTCCACGGATAAAGCCCCAAGATTCGATGTTTCAGACAAATACGTTCGCCCTGACAATAAATTTCAACCACCCTTTTTTTCACCCCCCCTTTTTTCTCAAGAGACGCCGTTGGTTATTGTCAACGACCTTGATATACCCCGTGTCCCCCGTTGTCCCGCCTTTTTTAAGGATACTCCTCGGGTTGTCAGTTTTTTTTTGAGTCGGCCTTGCTTACCCCATTGGGACAGTTTTCGCACCTAAAAGCTTCTAGTTCCCCAGGTTTCTCGCGCGTAGTCCGCAAAGGCTGAGGGTTTTCCTTCGGTTTTAAACCATCAGGCCTGATCTTAGAGCTCCCTTTTTCTTCCGACGCCTTCCGACGTCGCAGATTAACCAAAACCACTCAGTCTCCTGGTCATAGGAATTACAACCTTCGCTCCTTTCAGGTCGGACCCAGGCTTTAGCTGGTACCATTCTTTTTGCGTTGCCAGATATGCTTTGTTATTCCTCCACAATTTTTTTGAATCTCGCGGCGATTTTTTTTTCCCCCTTCCTCGCGATTAAACCCCTCTCCTCTGACCCTGCGGCGATTGTTCTGTCAAACCCCTTTCTTCGATACCTAAGCGTGTTTTTTTGGTCTGTGCTTTTTTCCTTTGTTTTTGTGGCTGCTTTTCTCTCTCCAATCTGGTTTGCCCTTCTTTCACGCTCCTTCGGAAACCGAATCCGTTTGGACTCGATCGATGGGTCAATTCTTCAAATCTCCTCTCAAGAACCATCTTTAGTCTCGAAGAGTTCCCAAGAAGCACCTCCCCTGGCACGGTCACTGCCCCTCCCTGACGCCAGTTCGTTTTTAGGCTGCCATTTCCTTTAAACTTTTAAGTAAGGTTCAACGCCGGACTTTTCTCTCTTTTAAATTAGCCAGTCCCCGTTCTTTTGTAAAGTACTCACCTCGCCACCCCACCTATTGAAGACCCCTTCATACGCGTCTCCTCCTTTTCTCCACGGCTGCAGCCGCACGCTTATCAAAGGTTCCGTTGGTCTTTCTTCTTGCTCGCTTTAGGCTTTCCCTCCTGATGGACTGGTTTTGCCTACCCTTTCCTTTTAGTACCCAACCCCTTCCTCTGTTCCTTTGACGCTGTTTGCACCTCTCTTTTACGTTCGGTTGACTTTCATACGCTCGTTTTGATAGGGAAGTATTTTGAAACTCTCCCTTCTTTTTCTAGTCTGCCTGTTGGTTTTTGGTTTTGTCGTCTTTCTTTTTTTTCAGATAGGATGGCCCTTTTTAATACTTTTTTCCTCCTCCCGGGACATCGTCCTGCAAAGTCGTCTTCCAGTGGTCTATCTTCAGCCCCCAGCCGTTGGGAACAAATTCCCTTGCCCCCTTTCTGCCTCTTTGTAACAAGGTCGGATATCCTCTTTATGAATCCGATGTTACCAAGATATCCTTTCTCCCCTCTGTCAGCCGCCCTCTTGGGTTTTTTTTCTCCGGTTGTAACCGTTATTTATTTTTCCCCCCGCTACCCCATATTCGATCTTTCCACGTTATTCAATTTCCTTATAGTGTGGGATTCAGTTCCCCCCTTTTTTTTTCCCTATTGTAGTCGAATTTACTGCCATTTCCCGGCGGTACAGCTACTTTAGTTGATACGCGGTTCTTGCCATAACCCGTTTTATACAATTTTGTCACCGCTGTTTTTGAACCCTACCGAGTTATATTCGTATGTTTCCTTTGCTTACCTTTCCATCGTCTTGACTCCACGTGTTCTGTGCTGCTCTCCTATGATCCTCCTACCTTTATCCTTGCATGCCTGTACAAATGTGGAAAGAATTTCCCCCTCACCTTTCCCCTTTCCCTCCTCACAGGTGCCCCGTTGTCGATCCCCCCCTGGAAACTTTTCCCTTTACTTCTTTTTCTTTATGTGGTCCCCCCTTGTGACCATCCTCTCAACAAAGCGCTTCATGAATCCATTGTGAATGACGTAACCTGACACCTTTTCATTTTTCTCTCTTAACATTGATGAACAATCGATAAACGCAGACAAAATCCCCTTTGTCCTTTTTTTTTTCCCGAAAGATTTTTGTTGGTTCAGAGGACAGCCTCTCCTCCCGGCAAACCTTTTTCCTTTGTTGTTTCTCCTGTTCTCTCCTCTCATTTGTTGTTGTGTTTGAGATTCTCCCCTTCCCCCCTTAGCAAATCGTTTTCCACAAGCCTGCATTTTTTTCCTTTCTAATTTGATTCCGCTGCAAAGGCCCACACACCCCTTCTTCCCCCTTTTAAAAAACCCTGACTTCCAGTATTGTTTCTGTCTGTCGGCGATGGTTCATCACCCGGTTTTTCTTCTCTGTTCAACTCCTGACACCTGTGCCGGTTCCCGAAATTTTCCCATTTTTTTACTCTGTTTGCGCCTCCCTCTCAATAAAGGCCAGATGCATGTCAGAGTTTTCTTTATCCCTATATCGTCTGGTTGCATGGTGAGGATGCAAGCCCTTTTGCCGTGTGGTGGCCTAGTTTGCTGGCCAAAACATTACGAGCAGTCAAAATCCGCATTTTTCTCCCCCCCCTCCTTCAAAGGATACCGTTGGCGTCAGCCGTGGCCACCTGTCTCCCAAAGGCCCCTCAATGCTATGTACCTCTCCCTTTTTTTCCCCAAAATTCTACCTGGGTAATGTGAATACTTGATCTTTCTCCCCAAACAAATTGGTGGTTTTCTTCCTTATCGACGAATGATTCCTTTTTCGGTGGCTGCAGCCTCCCTTCATCGGGTCTTTTTTTCCCCGGGTCACCCCCCTGTTCCCCACGATCCGTAAGAGGTTCTCGGAAAAAGACTGAGGTCCAAGCCACCGACATTCCCTCTTTCCGGTCCCGACAGAGTTCAGCCTTGCGTAGGTTCCCATATTCTCGTACAGCCCTTTCTTCTGCAAATCGTTCCAACCTTTTTCTCTATCTCTTCATCCCCGTCATTATCGAAACCCTTTTCGCCTAGGTCCTCTTACATCTTTCACGGCCCCACCCGGAGTCTCCTCCTCCCTCCTTAATTGAAAAAGACGCACCAAACCACCCTCCCTCTCCAAATTGACATGTAAAGGTTGCCCTCTTTCTTAACGATCGCTTCTTGACGACATCCTCCCCCCGTCCAATATCGTCTTTTTTTCCATTGTCAAAGGTACTATAAAGGTGTTTTCTATGTCCCCCCTGAATGTGTTGCCCTTTCAGCCTTTTCCACGCTCGTCTCTACGTTTTGACCCCCCTTTTTTCCCCCTCATGATACTCTTTTCGGTGCCCGTGCTGACCTTTCGTCAGACTGATGTTCGGAGTTTTTGATAGGTTCTTATTGGTACAAGGTTTCAACCCCCCAGAACGTGTCTCCCGTAGGTCGAATTTTTTTCTTCAATTCACCGCGGCTATGAATCTATATTACCTGACAACTGCTACAGTTCTGCTTTTTCCCCAAGGTTTTTATCTTCACCCTCATTGTGCGGTTTCTCTGTCTTACTCTCCATACTTTTCGCTTCAACGGTCAACTCCTTGTCAGAAATCCTGCCTGAACTCGTAAAGATTTGCCTGAAGATATCCCTTTCAAATCCTTTGTCCCCCGACCTTTGAAAACCCCCCCCCTTGTGCCTCCCCACAACAACTTCTTTTATCATCAGGTTGACCTTTCCCACCGTGTGCTGGAGAGTTGCTCAAGTTTTCCGCTCCCCTTTAGAAGATTTCCTCCAGGTCTCATTTTCCTGCGGCGAAATTCTAAGAAACCCGCCGTACATCTTGACCTTTTGTCATGACCCCTCCATCTTTCCTGGCTAATAAACCCGAATTCCCTATAAGCAGCGTACACAGCTACTCTTTTTTTTTTTCCAAACTTTTCCACTTGATGCCTTTTTGGATTATTTCTGCTTCGATGCAAGATCATTGTGTCACAACCCCTCCCCCCCTCTCCTATCTCACCTTACGTTGTTGAAGCGCAGCCCCCTCTTTGTTTCCCGCTCCCCTATAAATTTCCGATCCTGCGAAAACCCGTCTCCCATTGTTGTTCCACCGTATTCCTACCCTCCCGCCGCAACTGCTCAATGAAATTCCCTTGGTAATCCCCTGAACGGACCTACGAACCGGCCCCTTTTCTTCTTTACGGTCGTTTCACACGGTATAAACGTCCGTCATACCACCTATGTTTCCGCTTTCTCCGGGGTGTTTTTGTGTATTCTTCCCCCCTTCTCTTGGATTAGCTTCTCAATCCTTTGACACACACGTTAACGCCCAAACTCTTCGATGCAAATTTCCCCTCGATGATTTGAAGATGGCACACCATTTCCTGTTGTTTTTTTTTGCTCCCAACCGTTCCAGGGACCTTACTCCTTTTTTGTCATATGATACGAGAGGCTTTCTTCCTTCCCGTTCCTAGCAGCAAGATTCCGTCCCCCCTCCTTACCTCCCTTTTTTTCTTCCCGAAGGATTTCGCGATGAGCCCGCTTTAGTATTGAATTTTTTAAAGCCTTGTTTTCCCCCAATTCTAGAGAAGTAAGCGTTTTGGGGGGAGAGAGAATGGTGATGAAGTCGGTGACCTTTCCCACCCCACACACCGTTCCGGGAGAAGTTTCTCCCCCGGATGACTGAAATTCTTTTTTCCGGCGTGTTGATTTCTGGCGGCTGGATCCGCTTCAGAATCCTAAGACGATCATCCTTTCCTCACTCACTGCTTTCCATGAGTGCTGGTTTTCCCCCCAAACCCCCCACGATCAATCACATTTTTTTCCCCTTTCAGGCCCCTCCGGTTTGACTTTTCCTGGTCTCTTCTTATTCGGTGGACTCGTCCTTATATAAGGTCCCCTCCCCCCCTCGATTTTAAGGACGCATCCCCCTTGTTTCCGACCTTACGAACCACACGTCCCCAATGGTTTGTTGCCTCCAGATGACTCGGATTCTTTTTCCCCGTGAGATCAAACTGTACCAAGCTTCTTTTTTTTCCGTTTCAGGAATTTTCATCTTTTTCCGGGTTGCCTTTTTCTTTGAGTTCTTTTTCTAAGGTTTTTATTTCGACAACCCTTCTTGGTATTTAGATCCACTCCCGCAATTATAGCTTCTCCTGCATTCGATTTTCTTCGCTCCCCCCCCCAACGCGTAAGTGCAGCGCTTCCTTTTTTTTTCCCCCTCTAGAGGAAGTTTCCTCCCGCCTCTTTCTCACGCCACCCGTCCTACTTTCCGTTTTGTTTCTCCCCCAATCGTCAGCTTTAATTCGTGCTATCGTTGACATCGGACTGGACTTCCTGCTGCAGGTGGGTCATCACAACATTTCGTTCTCCTATTTTTTTATGCTCCTCGCCGCGATTAAAATCCCCTTCCTTTCACCCATTTCTAGATCTGCCTTTTTTCCCGCGCACACACTTTCTCCACGTCACCTTTTTTTCCTGTTCGTTTGATCACACTAGGTTTTTTTTTTTTTTAGTTCTTACAAATTAGGTTTTCCCTTTTCTTGCATGATAGCAACTGCAGCATCCGTTTTCCCCTTTGAGCCTGCGCTTTTCTTTCCGCTGAACCAGATTATCATATAGTGATCCCGACCTCGTAAACTTCCCCTTCCTGGGGTTGACCCACGCCATTCTCGATTGTTTAGCATGGTCCTTCATTTTTTTTCATATACGCCCTTCATTAGCAGCCGGGACGTCTCTCTGACCAAGTTTTGTTATTGTTCCCCCTTCTCCCCCATCGCAACCCCTACGCCGAACCCTACTTTAATAATAGGTTAGACCATTTCCTTCAATGAAGCCGCCACTCGGCTCCCTGCTTTTCCCTCCTTTTTTTGCGAGTCTTCATCCGTTTCCCTTTGACTGGTGTCCTTTTCTCAAAAAACAGGTGCTTTCGCTTCCTTTTTGAATTGTGTGTCCCCCTTCTATTTCCTTTTGGTTGATGGCGTTCAAAGAAGCTATCCGTGATCTCCACCTAGTTTGATCCTTCTTTGTTTATTTTTTATTAGTCGGTTCTCCTCGGTTTGCCATTTTCAGTTCACCGCCTTTAACTCGTATACAATTTCGTATTTTCTTCCTCTCAGCATACGGACGTTTTCTCCCCCCCCTTTTCTAATGCTTAAAAGGAGTTGATTACATCTTTGAAAATGATAATTATCGAACCTTATATCAGCAGGCTTACTCTGGCCGCCATAGTGTGTTCTTTGTGTCTCTTTTTCATTCTTGGTCTTCTCCCCTTCCAACATCTTAGCTATTTTCACCGTTCCCCTTTTTTACCTCGCTGTCTGCTTTTTCCCCTTGATTACTCCCCCCGAAAACGTTTACATCCCCACTCTGTCGTCGATAAATGTCAATTCAGGCGGAATCCCGTTTGTTGATCCAGCTGCCCGTAGGACATTTTCACCCCCTTTCTTCAAGTGGTGACCCTCTGTTTCTATCGACCTGAGCCGTATAGGTTTTATCCAGGGTCCCTCTTTGAACCTCACTTGTAGCCCTGTTAGATTTCAATTCTTACTCTCGGCAAATGTTTTTCCCCCGCAAGCCCCCTCCCTCTTTTCTCCCATTCTCAGTTGAGATAAATCTTTGCCCCCCCACCCGCCTCATCGGTTATGTCTGTCACCTGTTTCCCTCTTGCAACCAGTTTTTTCCGTAGAACCCCCATCAACCGTTTTTGACTTTTTGCAAAAGACATTTTCCTCCCCCGCCGAGCCCCCTTGCCCCCCCCCGAGACAAAACTGTCCTCCCCCTTGTTTACCAATCTGATCTTTTCTGGTTTTCATCCCCTCCTTTTTTTCCCTTTTCCCGGTTAAAAGATGTTATCGATAAAGTTGCGGCGGTTCTTTTCAACCTAGGCTTTTTCAGCTTCTGATTTTTCTCCCTCTTCCTTGTTGTGAATCTCTCCCACTTTCCCAAAGGAAAATCGTTTTTCCTTTCCGGCCAGGCGTTTGGTCCTTTCGAAACTATCTGCTCTTCCCATTCAACACCCCCTCTTTCGTAAAAAACAATTGAGGCCATCTTTAACCTGTTCTTGCCGTTTCGATTGGTTCATCAACCTTTTCTTTCTTTTTTTCCCCCGATTGTCTTTCCCCTCCCCAAACCTTTCCCAAATTGCTTTTCTCGTCTGGTTGCGACTTGATTTCACCTTTCCGACCCCTTTCCCCATACGTGTCAGATTTCGTTACCGAAAATCTTGGTCTTCCCTGCCTAATGGTGTCGGCTGCAGATTGGATTTGCACCAACCATTTTTCCCTTCCTCCTCCTTTCGATCTACCTATCGCACATGCTCACGGTTTCTCCCTCCTTTTTTTTACCACCTGGATACAAGGGACCTTACTCGTGCTTGTCGATTCAGAAATTTTTTAACAACCTTTTATAATCCCTCAGGTGCATCTGTTCCACTCAGGAAAGGCTTGTGTGGTCTAGCCTTACATTTATTGCCGATTAAAAGCGAGTGGATGTCCTCCTTAGTAGACTTTTCTCCCCCCCGTGGAATGTTTTTTTTGAATTTTGCCCTTTGATCCGTTTCGCGGAAAAAGACTCCCCGATGACACACCGGCGACACCTGCCCCATGGCCTTCTCCAAGAGTTCTTTTCCGTAATGGTCACAGCGGATGGATACCCCGATGCGATCGCATTTCCAAAGAGTCCTTCCAAGATTGAGTCGAATCCTTTTGACTTATTTGCTGGTCCATTCTTCGAAACAAGAATCCTTCTCTCATTCCTTCTGTCCAAGTCTTTTTTGAACCCATCCGCCCCCTAATCTTCCCGTCACATCCCACAAAGGACGACCCCCCCCCACTTCCCCCCTTTTATCCCCAAAATAGTTTTCTCCTATACGATCTCTTTTTATGACGACCTCCTCCCCTGATTCTCCCTATTTGAACAGGTCAAGCCTTCTCCCCCTTTTTGTGGGGTTATACCTTGGAACTGGGTTCCCGTCAGCCGATTACAAGTTGCGTTTTCCCAAAAGTCTTCACTCCCTTATCCGCAGTGCGGTGCTTTCTTTTCTTTTCGTAGATCTGATTACGTGTTTTTTCTATTCTCTGGTAGGACTGTAACCCCAGGAGAAATAGCTGGTTGTCCCTGCCGCGACAACGTCTGTCACTTGTATAGGAAAGGAATGTCGCCCTCCCCCCGCCCTGCAAAAAGGCGTCTTCTGAGGGTCCAGTTTCAGTTGTGTTCTTATGGATGTTCTACACTTTTTTTTCTTTTTTTTTCAATTGTTTTCTCTGAACCTGGATCACTCTTCCTTCGCCAATCCCTCCTAAAATTTTATGTTCCAGAGACATGTCCCCAATGGCCACCTACGTTTTTTACCAAACCTTTCTCTAAAACCATTTTCGCACAACCCCCTTGATCAAACCCCACCCTGTGACCTTTAGTTTCGAATCCAGTTTTTTTTTCTTCACATTATCACATCTCTTCTTCCATTGTCGCCGACGTTTTCTATTCTACTTTTTTTTCCCTTTCCCCCCCCAAACTCGCCTTTCCAGAAAATGGTTTGTCATGGAACCCCCGACCTGATCTGGCTTTCCTTTTCTCCCCAGTAGAAGGGAAACGTTTTTATCCCCCCTCATTACCCCCCCCGGCCTTATGTTTGAGCTCCCCCACGGCAAGTTGTTTTCGTCAGATTATGGTCCTTCCGACCTCCGAGACTTTTTCCCCCACCGGCAATCTCATGTTTGACGCGAAGAAACTCTTTTGTTTCCCGTCTTCGATGTCTCTTTTTGCGACCCTTACCTCGCACAAACATTGGTCACCCCCCGTATTCCGCCGAAGCTTGAAAACCCACTCCAAATTCTTTAGCGGAATACACTGCGGCCCCTCAGAAAGCCCCCTTGAACGCCCCTTTTTACCTTCACCCCTTTCAGCTTTATCAACAGCCTGTTTTTTTCTTTTTTTTTTTTTTTCTTTGTCGCTGGCGCTTCTTTCTTCACAATCGCGGAGCTGGATTTCTGTTTCAACCCATCATTATTTTCCCCGCCGATGCACACCTTTCTCCCCCTCTTGTCATGAAACTATGGCACCCCCCCTTTTTTTTGTTATGTTTTGTGTTCACCAGCCCTTGGCCCATCAGGGCTCATTGATCGAATTGGACACTTCCACCAGTTCAGGAAGCCGTCTCCCCGCCATGCTCCTTACCTCCCTTTCCCGGTCTGGGTGGTGTTTTATTTGACCTCTATGTTATGACCAGTTGTCTCCCCATGATCTCTTCTTGTGTTTTGTTGCGATCTCTATGGGTTCGAATTCGTTAATTCTCCCCCACCCCCTTATGATGGTACGCCCCTTGGATCAAGACCTCTTTTTTCTTTCGTGTGAGTAATTTTGAGGCTCTCACGGCCTAGTGTACATCCGAATTTCCCTCTTTTGAGCAATACTTAGTATGTCCTTTCTTGTTGGCTATTTTACGCAAACCCACCAACCGCTGTTTTTTTGCCCCTTTAAGTTCTGGTCACAATTCTGTTTTTGTTTTCGTTTATTACGGTTTCCGCCCCTCATGGATTGAGTCCCCCTTTTCCCATTCCAGCTTATTTTCCCACAACGTGTTCGTCCGCGACACCTCAAAACCAACTAGTCCATTCGACATCTTTCGGACTTTTTTCTTCATGTCCAAACGACTTCTCCCCCCTTTACCCATAGTTCGGCAGTTGGCCTTGCTTCCGTATAGAATTTGTGCCGTTTTGGATCAAGTTTTCTGTTAGTCGTGTATCAGGTTGTGTGAGTTTCACTGTATTTATTTCGCAAAAGCAGTATTCCTTACCTTTCTTTGAGGATGTCGGTTTCTTATTCCCCAAGCTAATGTCATTCGAGGATTTTCCCCGGAAGGTTCCTTCGAAGAGCCTCTCAAAAATTCACACCTGTCCGTTTTGAGGCTCAACAAAGATAGACGTTGTAATTCCTTCTTCGGTGACCCGTCGTTCTTTGTTTTTCTCTCCATCTGCGTGTTTTTCCCTTTTCTAACCTTGTCGCGGCATTATTTGTTCTGTACGACCCTTCGCCGCCCAAATCAGTAGAGAACCATTGTTCTATACAATGTATGCTTCCCACCCTTTATTCGAAAACTACGTCCTGTTTTTTTTTTTTTTAAAGTTTGTTTACCCCACATGGTTTTTGTGAGTCCTGATTCGTTTCACACCGGTTGCCCACAATTTTCTTCCATAGTTCCCTGCGAATCCTTTCTGGCCGTCCTCGATCGTTTCTTCCTTTTCCCCCTTTTCCTAGAAATATTATAGAGAAGTCCTCCATCCATTCCCAGAACCCAGAGAAGTGCCTACCCAGATCCCCGTTTGTCCTGGCATTTTTATTAGACTTTGAATTTTCTTTCCCCCATCCGGCCCTCTCCTTTTTGTGTCCTAGCCGTTACTTTCCCCGATTATCGTTCTCGTTTGTTTTTCACTCCTCTCGAAAAAATGGTCATAATGGTTCTCCCTCCATCCCCGGCCGTGAGGCTCTAGCTCATGGCGTTGCTCTGGTTGCAGTCCTGGTGAAATTTTCTGCTGAAAAGCGGTGTTTTTTCTCACACTTCGTTGAGGACCAACCCCCCTGGTTGAGCGCGTTCGCTTTTTCCACCTGACGCCAGTGGTTCGCGAACTCGGAGTTAATAGTATGCCCCCCCATTATAGTTGATAATTTTTTTTTTGGATCTTTGGGCAGATTAGAAGGTACGGTTTGACTCAAGCCTTACTCGTCCTGAAGGGTGCAGTATAGTTCTTTTTTTTTTCGTCTGAAAGCAAATAAGCATGAAGTGGGTTCCCTTCCTTCTTTCCCTTTGTTGAATGAGATCGTGATTACGATCCGATGTGTTACCACTCTTCATAAGACTTTTTACCTCTTCGGGCCGCAAGATGGTTAAGGGTTCCCCCTTTTTCATCTTTGCATTTCAGGTCTCCCCACCATTAGCATCTTTTCAGAGTCATCCCTTAAGTCGATTAAGTTCGGCTTCAAGCCCCTGAACGGCTTTCCCCTATTTTTTTAGTAGATCAACCCCAGGCACGCACCCGCTTTCCCTTTCTTTCCTCTCCCCCCCGTCGGCACTTCCGGGTAGACCTTTTGTTACAGCGTTCTGAATCGACCAGAGGTATATGTTCGTGATTTTTTCCCCTTGGCCGAGGACTTGATACCGTGACTATCTATCTACCTCGAAATCTTATCCTTGAAGGGCTTTTTTTCCCCCTTTTCATCCCCCGGCAAATCAAAATCTTGGCACCTCCCTTTTGACTTAGATTCTTACGCGATATTTCCCCCCCTCGGCCTTCTTTGTGTTATTCCTTGAAGGCGCCACACAGAGGGCCCTGTCCTCATCCATTTTTGAACAGTTTGACGCGCCCCCCCCCCTCCCGGTGTGTTGCTTTCGATCCCCTCACCCTTATGAACCCCTCTGACCCGGACCTAACCCCTAGGTTCTAATGAATTTTGTTTGCCTTCCTGACATCCTTCATCACGGCAAACGCTGCCGTTACCCCCTCTTTTTTTCCCTCGGATTCTCTCTTTCTTGTTGTTGATATATCTCCAACGCAACTCGTTTTTGCAATCCTGATCTTCTGTTTTTGATAACTCACGGCCCCCCAAACCCCAAACTTCTTCAACAAGACGGACAAGATTTTGCATTTCTTTTCCGATTGGCGTCTAGCGCGATAATGCCCCCTGGCTTGCGAACGTCACATGGTCCCATCCTCTTCTGTTTCAGCCTGATTTCCCCTAAGGCAAAGGGTCTGAATGCTTGTCCCCTCTTTACGCGGTAAGACAGTATTCTCGTACACTGGCTTTTTTCTTACCGATCTTTAATTTACCCCCGTTAAGGTAAATCTTCGAGATCTATCAATTCAAGGAGTCTTTTTTGCCCGATCCCCTCCTTTGTACCATGGCATAACCCTAAATAAGACATATGACGCTCTGTTCTCCCCTTTTGTTTTCCAACCAAATTGTATAACCTGGTTAATGGCCGACGGGCCTCTGAACACAACGAAAAGCGGAAAAGCTGTAAGACGGCCGTTGAATTATGCCGTTTTGAGGGGCTGGAATCCTGCACTCTTCCCCTTTGTATCAGGGACTGGGTGATCACGGTACCCCCCCTTTCCTTCTTTTTCGCTGTCCGACCTGAGCAGATGCCCCGTCTGAAACGAAACACGGCTCTTCCCTCTTTCGCCCCCATTCTTCCCCCTATGCAGATTGCTTTGTGTTCCGCTGCAATTTCTCCTTTGGGAGCATGAGATTGAATCACAAACGTCAGGATTTGATGGATTTCCCCCGTTTTGAACACCTAACTACGTCATCCTTTCACATTGCCCCAGGCCACACGTTCTACCATAACCTCAATCCCCCCCCCCCCGCAGAAAAACCAATTTTTTTTTCCTTTTCTCACCTTGACCTGTACAAGGTTCGCTAACGAGCGGGACGGACATCATAACCATCCAGTTTAATATCTATTTTCAAACACTTCCCAGACCCGTTTTCTGTTGGGTGCAACCAAGGAATTTTTTCCCTCCACGAAGATTGCCAGAGCGGCCTCCCTTCTCCCCCCCACTTCCCGTCAATTTTCCCAGTTTTTCATCAGCCCCTTTCGTTAAACCTATGACCTTATTGTTTTTAGTTTTTATTTTTTTAGTGGGGTAAATGTTGAACCCCCTCGTCTACCGATAATGGTATGAACGTTTTCTTGCCAATTCCTCGCTAGAAACCGTTAGTATATTCCAGCATGTATCAGACCTTAGCCCCTGGCGTCCCTCTTCTAACGTCCTGTTTTTTTTTTTTTGATCAATCGGCAACTTTGAAACCTTGAGACAACTCCTTGCTCCTTTGCTCTATCAGCAGAACCCGGTCTTTAGCCCCCCCTTTTTCTTTAAGTCAATGGGCACCGAATGTTTCCCCCCTAGATAAAAACTCCAGCAGCCCCCCCCACCCCAATTCGTTATCAAATTTAACGAAAAACACCCCCGGTGTTCTAGTTTTCCAGCAAGGGTTGGAAGCGACTTCACATGCTCTCTCCAATGTTCTCCGGACTTAATCGGCGTCCACACTCCAGTCCACAAATTTCCGCGCGATTAACGACCCTTCTTGTTCAATGACTTACACTTTTAGCATATCCCCCAAATTACTTACTGTGTAAAAAACTGACATAACGTATCCCGACTGGCTGCGTTTGTTGGCTTCACCACGGACCAGTGTGCTGTTTTTTAGCGGCTGATAGTCCATGGCCCCCTTTGGCCTAAGGAATTTAAGAGGGTACATCGCTGTGCCTATCTGCATTCTGCTCATCCCCCTCGTCCGTGACGCTTTCTATTTGCCCTTTTCGAACAATACCGTTAGACACCCCTGTTGTCAAAACGTATGCAGCAGCATTTCGAAAAAAGACCCAAATATTCTCGCGGACCATCCCTAGACCGCGGTTCCCTGGGTAGGGCGTTCCCAGTCAAAGGAGGCTTATCAAACTCCTTTCCCTTGTTTTTTCCGGGGATTGTCTCTGGCACCCGGGGATGTGTTCCAACATTCTGGATTTCTTCTCCTTGTTTCCTTTCACCGCCTTACACGTCCCCTCTTCCAACTTGATTCCCCACGTATACTTCCCTCTTTTCCCCAGAGCTCTCGTTGCTTTATTTTTGACGAAAACCAGCCCGGGACTTCACTCCGGTCTTTTCAATCGTATCGAATTGTTCAACCCCCCAATTTACACTCACCTACATCCCCGACTCCTCCCGACACCCCCTACCAACACACCCCCCCCACAAAGAGCATACAACACCACACCAAACCCAAACCTAACTGTTAAGGACTGACCCCCGGAGCTGCACTCCGCCACGAAAGCGCCCTCCCCCCTTTTTGAATAGTTTGAGACCCCTCTCCCTCCTTCATTGGTATGAAAGGAAGCCCTTTTCCTTACACCAACTG
>Ga0179591_1334652_pt1 | contig 23560 bp, 11 predicted proteins | sample CZOMad2_1_08_16f_FD_182891 | JGI IMG/M metagenome (GOLD analysis project Ga0179591, IMG submission 182891) | Vadose zone soil fungal communities from Angelo Coast Range Reserve, California, USA - CZOMad2_1_08_16fungal (PacBio error correction) | ecosystem: Environmental > Terrestrial > Soil >... | reverse complement strand
GCCGAGCAATCTCCCAGGAGAAGACCTTCGTCCCGCAACGCCCCGCGCCCTGACTATCCTGTTCGCGAGTCACTCTTCCGCCCCCCTTAGATGCTGAACTGCCGCGCCTCCTTTTGATAAGAAATTCCCTTAAGAGTCGGAACCTCTTGCGGATAGTGAACCCCGCTTCTTTGTTTTTTTTAGGGGTGTCCCCTTTTTTTTTTCTTGTTTCCTCAAGCTCCCTCTTCTATCCCGATCAGTGGGGCGAGCTCGTCCCCGCGGATGACCTTTCTGCCCGGCGGGGTCCCTTAAAAGCGCTGCTTTTTCCTGACCCCCCCACCTTCCTTGCATCCGGCAGTTCGCTAAGCTCTAGGAAACTGCGCACCCTGCTCCCCCCAGCGATCCCAATCCTCATTTTGGATTATTTTCTTTATCCCCTCTCCCTTTCTTCCATGCATTGAGTCTCTTGCTCCAAGTACCGGGGGAAGCGGAATCGACAGGTCGATTTAGAAAAGGCGTCTACCTCCTCGCCCCCCCCCTCTCAGACTCTCTTCCTCCCTTCCTTCCTCTTTGACTATGCCTTTTTTCCCTTCTCATTCCAGTCCCAATCAGTTTTATGGTATTATTTCACCAGCCCCCATCGCATGTAGTTCCTTTGTCCCGTTTGAGACTCGTGAATTCCCTCGCGTTAGTCTGAGGAGCGCTTCCCCTCGGCCTCCTTTTCCGCCCTTGGGCAAATCCCGCGGTGTCTCAATCCGAGTTGCTCCTCCCCTGGAAGGACGCTGCCGGAATCTCGCTGAAGAGTTGCTCTGATTCTCCATTAAAGGATATATTGGGAGAGTCCCCCCTCTCCCTATTTTTACTTACTTTCAGGCGCTGCTTCGAGGCGCACGATGATTCTTGCTCTTATAAGAATCGGCCTTGAGGAGGCCAGAATGCGGTGCTGACTAATCCCAATTTTTCCGCTTCTTGTAGCTTCTCTCTTCCTAATCCTTCCCCCATCCAGGTTCAGCCTTGTCATTTATGTTCTGCTTACTTTTCGCAACTAGGGAGGCCCTTGAGTCAAACCTCGGCAGCCATTCGGGGATGTTACCCCCACGGACAACCCTTTCTCAGCTTGCAGAGGCATCTTTCCCTTGTGACCCTCTGAATGTCTACTAAACTATTCTTGCCCGTGGCTTTGCAAGGGCACATACTGAGACTTCACTTCATCGTATCGTGGATTTCCTCGGTAGTGGAGATGACTTCTTATTGCCAGATCTGGGACGTGGTGAACAATCTCCCCCTGAGAATGATTTTTCCCCTCTCCTCGGACAGGGTTCCTAGTTCCTTTTCGGGACGTTCTGAGATTTGACCGCTGTTCTCTCGACCGTTGCTTTACTTTACTTTTCAGTGAGTGACTCTCCTCTATCGGACGACGACTATTGCGTCTTAACGTGTTGGGCTCTGAGTGACTAGATCGCCGTTCTTGCCCCCGGGGTGGGTTTTTATGGCCAATTAGGCATTTGCGATAATACACCTGCGATGTCGTCCCCCCTCAAGTTGAGCATCAGATCTGCCCCTCTCCCTTACCCGATGAGCTTGTCTTAGTGCCACGATCGCGATTTTACCTATTTTTTTCCCTCAGGAGAAAGTCTCTCCCGTACCCATCCACTTAATTACGCAAGTAGAACGCTCACCGGTATTAGAACGCGTTTCCCCCCTCCCATGGACCTGTAATGTAGAAAGAAGGAAGTCTCAGCGGATATGAATCCCCCCCCAGTAAGGTTACCCTTTCCTCCCCGTTTAAATGTTCCTTCGCCAGTGATGAGTTTTACGTCAGAATAATTCCTCCTTTCGGTTAGATATATCTTTTCATCATCCTTCAGTTTTTTTGCTCCTAGATGCCCAAAGAACGAGACCCAATTCTCTCCTCTTTTCCCCCATAGCACTCCCCCCAGCACAAAGCGTAACATGGTAGGTCAAGGTGAATAACAGGAAAATATTGTTTGTTACGTCATCTCACGACTACTTCTGTCCCTTGTATCTCACCACGCCCTTCGGCGTTCTTTCAAACGTCTTCCCTATGAAAAGGTTTTATCCCTCCAAGTGAATCCCCGTACGCCCATTACGTCTGAGTTGTAGAAATGCTTGCACCTCCTTTGGTCTCTTTCAACCCCTGAAACTCTGGGCCGGTATTCTCCTTAATAAAGTTCTTCCCAGCTGATGTAGTGGGCGTTCTTCTCATCTCAGGTCTTTTTTCTCTCCTGCAGTATGATTTAAATTGTGGGTTGCAAAGGTCCGTTCCCTGACTCCAAACGGAGATTTTGTAGACTTGCGAATACTCGATGCCGTCCCGTACCTTCCGGCCAGCAGTGGCGGCCAATGACTTCAAAGGTAGAGCTTTTATACCCGCTCAGCAGATATGGCACCGCTCTGATTGAGTTCATCAAGAACCCTACCAGGCTCCCTATCTCTTTACATCCCCTCCTGATCAGTATCGAATTCAAATGGCCCCTTTTCATGTACGTTATGATTCGAGCTACGAAGATAATTATAATCGTTACCACAGACTGACTACGTCTGCCTTCCGGAGTTAAGCCAACATGACCACAAAAGAGCACGCGAAAGCAGAAGGCTCTCTCATGCGCTAATAGAAGCCTCTTGATCCTTTTTTTATTGGTGTTTATCAGACCTTTGTCCTCACGCGGCCCCCTGCTTTATAAGCTGACCGCGTTTTTCCTCAGAGGCTTTGTCCGCAGGAAGCGCCCTGAACAGACTCCGAAGTGACCTTTTCATTCTCTCCTAAGCCCAGCCGGCCCGTTTTCGTATGAGATAACTCTCCCTTTGTTTTGCCCCGCTTGACCCACTCGGCCTGATTTAGAAGGAGCTGACCCTTCTCTGACATTCCCCTTTGGAGCCGTCGCCACTTCTTGCCGAATTACCTAAAGCTTTCTTGTTTCCCATGCGTCCCGAGAGCCTGATGTACGCGAAATCACTGTCCCCGATTTCACGAAAGGGAGGGCCCACTCTCTTCCAGTCCCTGCCTTTCGACCCCAAGCGTAAGGGGTTTAAATAGGATGTACAGGATAGTTTACTCCCATTAAAGATGTTTCTCCTCGAAGGATTTCCTCCAGTAGAATTCGAGAATTTCACTCGGTCCCCATTTGATGGAGTGATCACGTCCCCCGGTCAGCTGAGTCCCATGCCGACTGAACTGTCCTGCAGTTCCCTAGATCATGCCTTCTCCTGCTGCTGTATAAACGTCTTTTCCGTCGAAGACGGAATGTTTTAGTCTATCCCCATATTGTAATACGAGGCTTTTCCCTCCCCCTGATGGCGATCCGTACGCACGGATGCCAAGCGACACCCCCTCCCTTCCTGTCCCCCAAGGACTTCCTGCCAGACCGTCCGCTGACTCCTACTTATGATGCCCTTTCCGCAGCTTGGCGTCGATCTGTGATTCTGCATGTATGAGGGCCATCTTTTCTGCTTGAATCCCTCTTCGATGACCTCCAGTGGCCCGGCCGATCTGTTAGAGCCAAGACTTGATCCCTCCCCAAAGCTGAGTCGCCCGAGAATGGCGACGAGCACAAGAAAATTTCAAGCTTCGTCATCGGGGTTAAATGCGCTTCCTCTCTCTACGTGTCCCCGATGAGTTCCTTCCTTTTCTTCCAGTCTTCTTTTTCGGCCTTTTGAAAAGATTCTCATCTAAGAAGATCGCACAAGGCGCGGCTCGTTGTCTCCTAAGTTACGGTTTCCCTTGATAGCTCCTTTTTTTGAGCCTATGCTCTCTTTTCCCTCCCGAGAAGGGCCGCCTGATCTTTCATTGTCTAATCTTGACATCGGCTCCTCTGATTTCAGATGATCCCCGTAAGTGTTTTTTCTCCCACGCAGACCCTTTTCCCGACTGAGTGTTTTTCTCATGTATTTAAGCAAATTTTCGTGTGAGGCCTCCGATCCCCTGTTCCTCCCCCCTTTCCCTACCGCTTCCCGGCTCACTTGCCGTGAAAATCGGGGATCATGAAAAAAACTTTTTAGTTCCTGTGTATCACCTGAACCTTCAAGCTCCCTCTATATCACTCCCTTCACTGCCCCCTTCTCTTTTTTTGCTCAGTCTTGATGATAGCCCCGCACTAGAAATTCGCTGGCATCGCGCCCCCAGACTTAGAGGAGCTCGATCCGGGTCGCGAAGATAAGCCCCCCTCTTGTTTTTTCACTCTTTCCGGAAGTCAGTGACGATACTGATGTCTCATGGAACAGACTTTGCCTCGACATAGTAAAATAATCCCTCAGTTTTCAGAGATGGCGTAGAAGGGCTGACTGCGGTTGACCTATGGAATTTGTCCTCCTGGCTTTTCCTCAAGAAGCACCCCTCCCTCCCCTGACGAAGCCTTTCCGAGTTAATCAGGAGCGTTGATTTTTCCTTTTGGGGGACCACGTTACCGAACCAGCGAGTTTAAGGATAGTCAACCCTCTCTTTTTTTTCCTTCAGTCTACTGTTTTCCCCTCTCCACGGTCTCTCCACCGGCAAGAGCCTCATCTCTCTATTAACCTACGTGGTTGTTGAGAATCCCCCCTCGCTTGCCCATGTTGAAGTTTATTACTCGTGACACGCCGTTGCTGGTTATTTTTGGAAGATATAATTTTCTTCTTGTCCGCCATTTACATTCTTCCGATTCCCCTCGCCCGCGCCTGTGAATAATAGGATTAACTTCGTTCTCTTTCGTTAAGTTGTCGGTTCACGCTTTTATGAAGCCGTAGCAATTTCATACCGATCCACCGCATCGCCTTGTCTTTCAGACCTGACTTCTGGACGTTTTTCTCTTTTAGTCATGAATTCCCCTTTTTTCCCGGCCTTGATAATTTTCACGATTCCTTGTCTTAGCATCGCCCTGGATACGGAAGCCCTGTCGTACGGACGAAGCTCTCAGAAATGACTGCGCATGATGGCTGCTGATTTCTGTTCTTTTTCCTTTCCGACGATCTAAGATTCATTTCTGCGACCCCTATTCGCCGTTTGCAGTGCTTGGGCAGTGATGAGTTAATGCTTTTTGCCGTTTAGGTTCAGTGATAGAAACATGGCCCCTCCTCGGACTGGGTGCATCCTCGTTTGCCCGTTGAGTTTAACTTTGAAATTTTTTCGTCAACCCCCCTCCTCCTCCCCCTTTTACCAAACGCTCTGTCCCAATGCCACCAACTTCGTCCAGCCCCTTTGGAAACTTATGAGATAACCCCCAAGGCACGGTCCTTCTTCCACCCGCCCTCTCGTCTCGAGTTTCCTCCCCTTGATACCTCCGCCAGTGACTATTCGATTGAGACCCCCCGGCTGCATGTCAGTGCCCCCCCCCCCCAGGTCCACCTTTTCTGCGCATCGTCCTCGACTGAGCTCTGAACTCTTAGCCCGCGGACCTGAAATGATGCCTCGCCCCCGTACTCCGGGTTTCTCTCGCTTCCTTGCCGCAGGTTATGCAAGGAAGATTGCCTGCAGCATAACCGTCCATCTTGAATTATTCTCTCTTTTTTTTTTTCCGTTGAACCCCGGAGGTGTCCTTTTGAATTTTATTTTTTTTTTTTATTTGCGTTCGCCAGAGATCAGTCTAGCGAGTCAGCGTTGGGTATTCCTGGGATCTTTACACGGCTTCTTTCCCTGTGCACAGTGTCCTCCTTCCTTGTCATTTTCCGGACCCGCTTTTGATTAGCTTCTAGCTTCCAGAAAGATGAGAGCAGGCCATCGCGATTTTCACGATCGTCATGTCCGAAGAATAACATTTTTGCTCGCATTCCCCTCCCCCACTCCCGTGCGTTTATCCCGTTTTAAATAAGGTTGAGGGACTCGGAATCGACCCTGATGCCATCTCCTCCTTGACAGTACCTTAGCTTCTTTCTTCCAATCTCTTCTGACTCGTCCTTATCCTTCCCTAGTCCCGAGCGTGCAGGTCCTCGTCGAAAGGACCCCCTTTCAGGGAGCCGTGCATTTCACTTACATCAGCTCCCTAAATTGTTCGTTTTTCTTCCCTCTCTTGGGAAATTCCTTCTCTGAGCGCACGCTTCGGTTCGGTGGAATTCCCGAGGAGCAAGTGTGTGTTGACATGACGCTGAAGAGGAACTGTTTGCCTCGGCCTGATGCCTCCTTTTCTGTTTGCCTCCTCGTGAGTTTAACGGATTATTATCTTTTAGGGGGATCTTTCGATCCATCCTTTATGACTTCTTCTCTTCTCCGTCCCCCTTCACCGTTTTCTCTTCCTTCGACCTGCCGTTTGCCCAGTATTTAATAGAGGTTAAGAAACCCTGCTCTGTGAGCTATTACCCATCCCCCCCACAAGATTTTCTTTTAGTCTCCTATGAGAGTTAGACTTCCTTACATGTTTGATGTACTTAGTTTTCTGTCGCTCTCCTCTTCCTTCCCTAGTCGTTTGGCCACACGCGGAAGATAATAAGTTGGCTCCCTCACCACAAAACGTGCCCCCCCCCTTCTCAGCCTGTGGATTTTCTTTCCCCTTTTCTTGCTCTTATGTCATTTTGGAAGCCCTAGTGGATTCGTTTGGCCTTGCGTGAGAAGAGGCCTTCACGTTAAATAAGTTTGCGTGCTCCCCTCGCGAGTCCTGAGATGATATCCGTTTCCTCGAGGAGAACCTATCACTAGTGCAGTTCCGTACGCAATTCGACTAGGTCCCGGATTTTCGCCTCCCCAGAAGAAGAGCCCTCGGTGAAGGTTCTCTGATCGCAACAACTAGTCCCCTTTCCTCTCTCCCTCTTCTTTCCGGCCCCTGAAGTAGGTAGTCCTTCAGCGAGAAGATGCAGCTACGTGGGATAGTGTCTTTTTTGACTTGCCCCCTTCGCATTATGTGCGCTGACGTACCACTGCGTTGATGCAAATGCTTCCCGCACGAGTCCCTCAGGGGCCCCTCCGCACTTGGCTTTTCTTGCCCCTTCTCCCCGAACTTAATTGTCTTACAAATTTTCTGCTTGACTTCAGCCCCGTCGTAGTTCCGTCCTGCGACCGATCACGTCTGTCATCTTAGTTTTCACCCTCCTCGCTGCTTTTTCCGGGCTATTACGCAGGCCCGGCTTGTTCCGTGACATAAGGAGGAAACCTTGTTCCGAAAGCCCACTGTTACGGCTGTTGTGGGTTGAGCTCTCGCGTCCGGATTACCTTCCCGACTTTGATCCGTGATTACTTATACTATCTCCTTTACTCCTTTGAGAGCTGAAACGCCACTCTGCCAATCGAGTCCTGGCCCTGCCTCTTAACAGCACATCGGTGCCTTCCCAGGGAGTTCACGTATAACGGGTGGGAACATCCGGATTTTCATCTCGAGGAAGTTCCTTCCTTCCGCCCATCGTCGGCTGGTACCAAATGTCTTTTGACCTTGGTCGAACAGCAGGACAGCTTCCCTACACTTTAGTTCCCGTGCGACCGATGAGGAAACTCATTTAGGTCTGCATGATTCCGTTCCGCTCTCCCCCCTGCGCCACGATCATACCGGTTCGGCACCCTGTTGCTTCTGGGGGAGTCGTTTTTCATCGTTCAGTTTCCGTCCACGTTCCTCTTTTGCAGCGTTGTTTAACGATAGTTTCCTTCCCCCCCAGTATCCCCCAACAAGTTAAGCTCGCTTTCTTTTTTGCTCCCTCTACCTAGTGGCGTGTATCGGCATCAGCTGGCGGATGACGAGGCCCCCGATCGAAGAGAGTTTGAAGCATGGACCCGCCTTTCCTTCTACCATCCCCCTCCCATTGTCCCCGAGCTCTGAAAAAGTACTGGCAATGTCCAAGTAGACCTAAGGAAGCCCACGTCCGCTCCTTATGAGAGATCCCTTCTCCTTTTCCCGGCCTTCCCCGCCCCACAACGCTTACTGAACTTCTTAGCGGCTCATGGCCAAACGGAATCTCAGCCGTCATAAGTTTCTTCGCGAATGCGCTGTCCTCGAAGGCTTGTGCGCCTTTTGACTGGTTCTACTTGTCAGAAATCATTCTTTGCCGCAGCCACTCGTGGTTATTTGATTGTGCAAGTCCCCCCTCGCGTTTTGATACTTTTCCTTCGAATGGCGATTAAGGTATTATGAAGAAAGTCGTGAATGAGTACCCTTATAGTCGACTACAAGATCTGGAGTTTGGTAGTCTCCCTCCACTCGAATTTTCTTCCCTTAGGTTTAATTCTAAGCTCTTTCCTGACTAGATCCCCCTAATTCTCTTCGCAGCGAAAGGTCGCCTTTAACCTTCAATCTGCTCTTTGGGGCTCACCCCACCGAGATTTAGAAGAGAATTCCATCACTCTAGGAAGCTCGGCTTTTTCAACGAACGGCCGGCCGAAAGAGAATTCTCCAATACCTGCTGCATTTTGCACCGTATGTGCCAGTTTTCACTGAACTTGATTGCCTTCGGAGCGAACCAACATCTTCTTGCCGCGACTTGAATTTCCGAGTCGCCTCCACTAGACCCAGAAGTGACAGATTGGGAGAGTGATCCCGTCGACCCCTTTTTGTGGTTCATTCTACGACCCGGTGCCTAGCTCTCAACTCTATGAAGGAGGCCGTTTGCGCCGATAACGAGTTCAGACAGGAGCAGATACGGCCTGTTCGCGATGATTGCGTTCGGAGAGGTCCTCTGCCTAACCCCCTATGTTGCGTGGCGAATCGTCCCCCCCCGTACTTCTCTCATGGTCATTAGCTGCCGACTCCCACAAGGGACTTTCTCTTCTCAGTCCCTGGCCGATTTCCTCTTGCTTTCGCCCTCTTTTCTGGGCATTGCGCAGATGCCTCGAGTGGATGGTCGAGATCTTCCCCATCTTTAGCAGGACAGCAAGCTTCGCTATCCTTTCCTGGCCGTTACTGATGTCCGAAGCGTTCTGCAAAAAGTCTCTCTCTCGCCGACGATTGCGAACCCTATCACCCTAACCTTTCCCAAGCTTTTTCCTTTCCAGGGTCCTTCGCTTTAGATCCTAGTCCTTTCGCTGAGTCCTTGGTCCTCTATCAAGATGATGCGCACCCGGCCAGGTCCATTGAAGTTTTCCTCTCCGGTAGTTTTCCTCCCCCTGCGCTGTGCGATCGACCGGACGTTTTATCCGAGAGATAATGATTTTCTGTCTGGCCGTTTGACGACGCTCCAGCAGCGTGTCGCCACAGCCTATGATCTTCATAGGAGAGAGTGAGGACCGACGAGAGATTTCGATTTAAGCGTGGTTTTCCATCAGCCCATTTAATAAGATCCCGCTTTCCATTTTCTTGTCTGGGAGATCCTATTCGCACAAGATAGTGGTGACCACTCCCACGTGACCCCCTCTCAGGTCTCACTGGCCACACCCTCTTGAGCTTTGCCCCCCCGCAGTTTTAGCCCTGTTCTCCGTTTTCGAGCACTGAACCCCATCAAACTTCCCGCATACTGTCCCCTTCCCCCACTTTTGCAAACGTGCGCGAGTCTCCTCCCATTCTATTCTCGTCCCCTGCTTTGGACTCGACAGCTCTTTTGCATCGATGCTCTCCCCTTGGGAGAGCAGTCTGCTCGTCGGTACCCTGGAGTTCGGAAGACAACTGTTTTTTCCCCGCCGAGATCTTCTCCGCTTTTGGACTCGGACATTTCAACCGCCCTGTACCAGTTTAAGTCATCCCCTAACAACATAGTAAAATGCCCGCCTCAGACGTGCGTCTTCGGGCTGGCCGACAGTCGACTGACTTGCGCGATGGAGAAGCGCAAGTGTCGGGCCTTTTCTTTTCCCCAAGCCTTAACCGACCGACATGTCCCCGAAGAGAGACATTCATCCGATGCTTCCCTCTCTTCGAAATCTCCCGACGAACTACCGTCAGGGTCCCAGCACTCCCCTATTCGGCTCACCTACTTTTCCCCTTGACTGTACCCTTAAACAGTTCTACATCCCCGGGCCCTAGATGGACTCCTCCTCCGTTTGTCTGAGGACGCCCTCCTTCCTTTTTCTTGCTCAGGGTTCTTTACCCCTCCTCTTTCCCCCTTCCTCCAGATAGTTTTTTTTTTTTGTTTTAATAGTGGATGAGGGACTTTCCTTCTCAGTTTGTTTCAATCGTCTCCCCGTTTTCCGAATCCTTCGGATTAACTCTGCATCTATTCGTTTCTAGTTGATTTTCTTTTCCCTTTTCTACTCTTAAACCGCATTCGCCTTGTCATAGATCCGCTATCACGAGGTGTTTCACTGAGGTTCTTACCTATTTTCTCCATTAGATAAAGTCCATAGCATTCTTTTGAGTGTACGGATACTTTTCTTGTCCTTCACACCCATATTTCCAGAGGACTTCCTCCTATCTCGTACGTCCTTTCCTGATATCCGTCCGACTTACGCGATTTGTTGTAAGTCATTTTTTAGATAAATGGCTTCATTACTAGTTTTCAGTGCGTTCAGTCGCCCCTTGGTTTTTGAGATCTTTTCCTCTTTACCTTTAGACGTCCCCTTTCCAAAGGGCCCGCGACTGCGCCTTCTAATAGATTTGACCCGGTTTCAAGTTATTCCACTGGAATAGGGGACTTCCATTTTCTTTTGCCCATGGATCTTGCCGCCAATCGCGTCCAGAAAATCCCTTCCCCCCCCATCGTCCATGGTCCCACGTGTTCCTTCGTGGAAACCGTCAACTTTCAGAGCAAATACCGTTCTCTACAACACCGCGGCTTCATCCTTTGACGGCTCAAGTTCGCCTTCATCTTTTTCACCCTTTCCCCGTCTCTACCGAACAGAGATCATCTAGAAAGATCTAACTTAAAAGTCATCTCCTTCTTTTCTCTTGAGGACATCTTCTTTCATCTTCAGTAACGGAAGGAGCCCATATTTAGCCAGTCTTAGATAGGCAAGTAGGCTATTCTCCTCCCCTCTTCCTTCCATTCCCTGACAATTTTTTTTGTTGGTTCGCCAGGAGCCTGAGCTCAGCGATAAGAGTGTCTTCTTCTATGAATAACTTTCTTCCGTGTGCTTATGTCCCCAGACTGTCCTTTCTCCCCCTCTCTCTTCCAGATCCCCCGGCGCACCCATGACTTGATCTTGACCTGAAATAAGATAGCGCTTTAAGGCCAAGATGGCGGAAGTCTAAATGCTTTTTTTCCCCTTTTTTCAGCTCGCATTTTTCCCATGTCTTCCAGCCAGTGTTACTAGCGCACCCCGATCAGGGTGAGTTCCGCATGCCTCGACTGCTCGATTTTGCACTAAAAGCTTCTATCTCTTTCTCACCTTCCCTCGGCCGGCTATTCTTTGCTCCCTGAATGAAGTTTAGTCTCATCTACACCTCAGCTGACTCTTTTTTTAAGTAAAGACCATCAGTCCTTTTTCTGCTTTCCCTTCTTTCCTTTGCCGACCCAAACGCGAGAAGAAAATGGCTGTTCTATCTAATGAGGCAATTTCAATTCCCTTGTACCCATGCCACGTTGGATCCCCCCCTCCCCCTAGGTGAGACCTGTGTTGCTTTTTCAAGTTTATCTCTCTCACTGGTTTCTTTTCTATCTCATCATGCTATTTTTTCGTTCCTTCGCCCCAGAAGATGCTTCTTTCGTCGCTGGAGAGGTTTTTTCGCCTTCGTTCACTATATTGAAGCCCTCGTTCCCGCCAGTCTTTTAAGAGAGCGTACACCCATGCTAGTGTTCGTCGCCCCCCCCGCCGATTTTCGGCGTCGTGATGAAGATCTTTCCTGTTCAGTATCGCTTGCGGTAATTTCCCATCTCTAGGAACTGAGTCAGCTGGAACACAGGAATTTGACGCCCTATCTTTCTGCTCTCCACACCTTCCCACCCCAAACGCGCGCGTCTCCATGCCTTTCGTTCTTCGCGAGCCTTTGGCCGACTGCTCTTTTGCCGGTTTTCTTTCCCTTCGCGACCCGAAGTCCCCTTCCCCCGTAATTCGTGCCGGTAAGAGGAGAATTAGTTAAGCTAATAGAATGACGTTCGTCTGTCAATAATGGATCGACTGCTTGCTCTGTTTCACCGAGACTTTCTCCTTTTTTCGATTGGGGTGAGTCGCCTTACATTTCCTCGGTGACTCGACTTCATATGATATTCTGCCCTTTCTCCTTGACACCTTTTCTCTCATTTAAGCTTGCTTGCCTCTTTCGTACCGGCGCGGTACCTGACTCTCCCCTCTCTCTCTCAGCCTGCGTGTTAGGTCGCAAGAAAAGGAATCTTACCCTGCTCTCATCATTAACCCCTGCGATGAGCCCCGCAAAAGCCTCATTATTGAAGACTACCGTTTTCTGTCTCCTTCGAGAGCGGGCGCACCGACCCTTTAAGCCGATACCATGTATTTGTCCCCTTGAGTCCAAGTCGTAAGTTTCTTTCATTAACTGCTTTCCACGTTGTACGCCGATCACATGATAGATCCCATCTGCGTTCAAACGAAGAGATGGCGTTCGCCTCCAGCTCCCTGTCTTCGTGATCGAGTGGAGAAGGGAAACACAGTCCTTTAAAAGCTTTGACAGGGAACACTGTCAGAAGTTATTCCCGAGGCGCGTCTTCACAGGATCTCATTCCTCGTTCGGATTCATCTTTTACCATTTGTGGGGGTTTATGATATATTTTTCACGCACCCTCCCCTACCCTTCTATTGTGAGGTTCCTAAAGCTCTATCTCCATCACACAAGGTGCCTTTAACCGTGTAGTTCATTTGAATCCTGGGAAAAGTATTACGTCATTTTCCCGTAGCTGAAATTCCTTAGAACTTCTACCCCCAAGAGGCCCCTGTTGACAACTGTTCCGACCATACTCACAAATTTTCGCAGGGTGCTGAATGAAATACGTGTTCCCTTCCCAGTGACCCACTCCAAAGTAGTCCCGGTTACCTTGGCATGAATTTTCGGCCGTCATCGCCTTCACGGTAGCTTTGCAGTGAATCTTTTTGCTTTCATAGACGGTTCCCCTCGCCTCGCTTGAATGAGCCTTCCTGCCCTTCCCGCGATGTCTGCTTTACCCATAAAGGTAGAATTATCAGATCTTCTCTCAGTCGCTCGAGCATTACTCCTCCATCGATCCTCTACGTCTCCGTTAGAGAATTACCTATTTTTACCCCGAAGTCTTGCCTATTCACCCGACACTAGAAGTCCCCTCGTTAACAACCTTTCCGGCTGTCCGTCGATACCCCAGTGCTGACTTCCAGCAGACCCCCCTTCTTTTCACGCTTCCTGAGAGTCGCTGTCCTTGAGAAGATAAGCTACCTAAAGACCCTACGATGTTTGAAAGCGCTGCTTTTTCGCTCAGCTCCCAACCTTCCCCCTAACTGCACCGCGCATACTGGGCTCCGACACCCTCAGTAGCTCCCTCTTCCCGCCTGCGCAGATCTTCCGTTGTTCCCGTGGGGGTTAGCGAAGTCAATTTTGTGAGTTTTTTCCCCCCAGCTGAAGTGGTCCGCCCTGCGCGTGTCTACCGTGAGGCAAGACGAAGTACCTTTCTAGAGGCTTCTTCCTATCCGTCCCCAAATTTTGTGGTCTTAGCCCCTCCCTCGTCATCCTGTCCGCGCCTTTTTATATAAGGACTTCTTTTATTAGTCTCAAGACGCTTCTGCTTCCGCCCGTAAATTAGACCTGTACGAATCCATCCAAGACTTTTGTGTTTTTGTCCGTAACGTCCCAGTCTCTGATTATCGCACACCGTCGGTCCCTTCGGAGATTCACTTCGAAAAAGGGCAGCCGGAATCGCGGCTTCGCTCCCTGCCAGTTATCCACATTACCTCATGTTGTCCCATGCGTTCAAGACTTTTGTGCCTTTTACGCTCCTTCCCCGTTTTTCTTCTCTCGAAGGGCCTGAGTAGGACAGTTATAGAGCGAACGCGACGCTGTCTGATGGTGCCCCGGGCAATCCTTGTTCCTTGATGTGTGTTCCTGGATTTCTCCCAGGAGTCCCCCGGTCCTCTAGTCCAACTCCGACCCTGTCAAGGCCTGCAGTCTCTGAAGAGTTAGCCCTAGATTACTGTTCCCCGATGAGCAGAGAGACGGGCCTTTTCCGGACCCTTCAACTGGATTTTTTGACTAGTAGCCCTTGGGTACGATTCTTTTTTACCCCGGCTAAAGCCAAAGAAGGCATTTCTTCAAATCCCGACTTGCTTAAAGCTATTTTCATCTTCTCACGCGAGAGTGGTTCATGCGTCGTTTCCGTCCTGACGTTTTCAGCGTGGCTGCCGCGGAGACTAGGATTATAAATGCCTCGTCCCCGTGCATGCGCGAGCTCGCCCCCCTGTTTCTTATGCAGCTGCCGGCGAAAGATCAACGACAAAGTTGTTGGTAAGTAATAGGCGTTTCACTTGATATATGCTCAATACATTTTTCTGTTATAGTGTCCATGTATCCCAGGATGGATTCGTGGAAGGGATCTGAGGTTCAGTCATATTCCTTATTTCCCCAACGGGATTTGTTTGACTTAGAATCGAGGGAAGTAGAAACTCGCGAGAAGTTTCGATTTCCATCTGGACCTTTTCACTGGGTTGACTGTAATGACGCCTAGTGTGCCAGAAGATCCTATTAAGCATGTTTTGGCCCCCTGCAAATCTATGGCGCTGCACTTTCTGTAAGTGGTTCTCCCATCCAGGAACTACCCAGGCCTGGTAAGAGTTTTGCCTGGAGAAACTCTCTTTACGCTTTTTTCTGGCGCTTTAAACCCCAATAAAAGTCCCCCTTTAAACAAATGCCGGCCACCTCTTTTTTTTCCGGCGACCCCCAGAATTCCTTTTCGTTTCTACGGTAGTCGTCGCACTACCCCCGTCCGAACCCAGCATTGAACTCCAAGGCAAACCGGCGGCGTTTTCCTCAAATTGACCAGACCCTCTGAACATCGAGCGGTCCCGCCGCCGCTAGCCATTCGACGCGGTGGGCACCTCCCTTTTCCCTCCTAGTGTCCGTCAAGATGGATCCTACTTCTGCCCGAATCATATTCCCCCCCCCTCCTTTTATCGAATGCACTCAGAGCAAATTAAGAAAGCGAAGTCAATTGATACGGCTCGGGTCAAAGGCGCTTTTATTGCCAGAGATGGTTCGACCGGGGGAAGCTATCCACTTCCCCCTGAATCCCCCCCTTCCCTACGTCCGAATAGGTTAATACGATGGATTAGGTCAAAGGTTAGTATTTCCGCCCTATTTTCCCCCTTTGCTGGCCTTTCAGCCCCGCTTTAGATCGGTCACTATTGGACTTCCAGCCTTCGGTCAAGAGTCCCCCTATGATATCCCCATCACAGGCAAGCGTCTATCTTCTAATCCGTTTTTTTTTTTCTTCTCGTGCCGGTGATTTCCTATGACGAGTCTTGCACGAAGGATGACTTCGACCCAGAGGGTGAGCAGATCCCCTTTTCTACTCTGTCGGATGTTGAAAAAATTTGTTGAATTATTTCTTACTGACGAAAGTTCCCTTATTAAGAGGCTCCTCTTCTATTCTGCTTCTTCGGTGTCTCGGTGAATTTTCTTTTGAGGAAGCCCTTTCTACCACCTCTTCCCAAAGAAGTCTGCTTGCTTCCATAGATAGAGGATTCACTGCGGGCTCCCTTTTTCCCTACCCCCCCATTAACCTTTCCCCCCCTTTCGGCACTGCGGTCAATAGTCAAAGCTAACTAGCTTGGACCTTTATTGGATGAAAGCGCATTCGCCCTTAGGCGTCTTCGACTCCTGCTTGGAGCGCTCGATGCGCCGGGTCCGGATTGTCGACGCTTCTTATGACAGAGACGCGCGGTTGCCCCACCAAAAAACTTCCTTTAAGGACCTTCATTAGAAGTTTCTCTTAGTTCGTTTCTCCCGTCCCCTACGTTAAAAGGCTTTCAGAGAATCGCTGTGATCATAATAGTTGAATCAGCCTTGGAGGTGTCAATTGAAATTTTCAGTGTAACGTTGTCGCCAATGCTACCCCGTCTTTCCTGAGAAATCAAGACCCCCGGAAAGGTAATTGAAATTAGTGACCCCCTGACAATTTCCCTCTTACCATCGCGGTAGCGCGTGTCACAAATTAAGAGTTTCCGTTAGCCGGAGTTTACCTGGTTTTGTTAACATGCCCGCGACCCCTTCTCCTCGAACATTTCGTCTAGACCTAACCATGCCCAGATTTCTATGATCCACCCTAATTCTTGTTGTAGTAGGACATTTCCCAAGCCCCCTATGCAGTCCCCAGCCATGTAAGATGATCAGGTAGTTAAGAGTAGTCAGTAGTAGCACTGAAGTCGGGAAAACCGCTGTGACCTTGGATCTTCGGCAGTTGCTCCCCCCTTTCTTTTCTCAGAGTTTTTGCGAGTAAGCAAAGGCTGCTCTTTGAGGCCGGGAACGGATTATCAATAGACCAGAGTTCGTATTGGCCTTAGCCTCCCAATTGAAAGAACGTGAGAGAATGAACCATTTTTTCTTTTGTGCCATGGTTTTTTCCGTCCCCAACGTACAGATGCGCCGTAGAAATAGTAGTATAAGAACTATCTTCTGCCGTATTGGAGGTCCATCTAAGGATTTCTTTCTTCAGCGCCAATGTTTCCCTGTTCGCAGATCGCCATTACTAGTTTGAGGAGGTTCAGCTTGATCCCGAGGGCACGAGAGAACGGCCTTTCTTTGGGCACTCATAAGAGCTTCGCTTTTTCCCCCCTAAGAGTTTTTTGAGTACTAGGCCTGGCGTGATCCCCACAACCCCCAGTTAGAAGGTCAACCTCGTCGCCTTTTTTGACTTTTGGTTCCGCTCTCATAGAATCGTCCCCATACCGAGTGAGATGGCGGTCAGTCTTACCCCTCTTCCGTTACGCTTGCCAACCTCTTGGAACTGGAAATTTCCTCTGCCGCCATCCTCATCCTTTCTTGACTTTTACTCCGTGTCTGCCATCTTTAGTATAAGGATTTGTTAGAGGACAAATATCCAGCTTGAAATTTTGCCGTGGCCAGAGTTCCGTGTCACGCGCTCTTGCGACATCGAAATCATTAATTCTTGTTTCAGCCTGAAAAGGAGCTTGAGCGCGTCCCCCCAAACGGTTTTCTTCTTCGCATTCCTAGACCCTCGCTATCTGATTCATTAGTCTGTTCATTTGCGTCCTTCCCACGCGGCCCACGAGTCAGTGTAATGGAAGCATTGCTTCTTTCTCGTAACAAAACCTTCCCCCAAACTTTTCAGTCTGCGAGGCGCTCGAATCTTATTCGTCGAGTTCCCTTTGAAGATCTTTTTGCCTTCCCCTTTTTTTTCTTCCGCTACGCTCACTTTGCTTTTTCTTGCGTGGGCCGCCCTTCGCCCTCTGATATCATCCGATCTCCCTTTTTTGATGGTTTGTACTTCTGAGGCGTCTGCAGGGACGTCTTTACGTTCCCCCTCGAATGGTCTCTTTCTTTATCGACGCCCCAGCGAGCGGTACACAGTGCATCGCTAGTCGAAACGCTCTGACCTTTGGGTGCAGCTTCGGTCCTGATCTCTTCGATTCCTACCCCATGAGACTCCCGTCTTGATTGTTTTTTTTTCTTTTCTTGGGATGATGCAGTGTTACTTAGTAGTTTGAAAACTGACCCCTTCTCCATATGCTTTGCAGAGACGGACCACCTGAGATAGACGTCCCCCAGCAGCAGCTGAAATTTTAATCCTTTACTTTCGCTGTCGCGCGATCGGATTCCGCAAGTTTCCTTAAAGATGTTGTGTTTTACCCCCTTACATGGCTCGGGCGCCTTTCCCCCGTTGGTTATTCCTTCTGACCTTTCCCCCCATCACGTTTCATAGCGCCTTAGGGGAACCTCCGGCGTTCCGCTTAATCCCGGTTTTCTCCGCTTGGAGACTTTACCCGCCCCACCGTCGGTGAATGGGGACCTGTGAACTCCCCTAGTTCCCCTGCCTGTTATCGCGCGGGTCCAGGAGATATAGATAGAATTGGAGTTGGTATCTCTCTTATTCTAAACTCTTGTTGTTTAGACTGCACCAGCACGTGAAAATTTCTCTCCTGATATACCTACCGCCCCTTCTCCTTCAGCACTAAAGCTCCGTCAACCGTTTGGCACCTTTCTGAACCCAAGTGTGCCACCCAAGACTTGGGAACGTCTATTCTCTTCCTGGTATTCTCCCGGAAAGCACACTTTCTTCGGTGGAGTCAAACTCTGGGTGACCCCCCCTTTTTCTCGTTGACCCCTTATAATGTAGGGGGAACTTGGTTCCGCTTTCCTCCTTCCGCTTGTGCAAATAAAATTATAATGGCAATGAACCTTTTTCCGATAGAACGCTCCAGACCCCCTGGTACGTCTGCCCGCCCCTCTTCTGCTGTCGTGATGGGGGTTTTCGTGGTCTCCAGTAAGGTTTTCGTTCAAAGATTACTTGCGAATGTTTTTCTTTTTTTTTCCCCAAAAGACGTTTCCTCCAGACTATCACCCACGGTCATTCGACTGTCGTTCCACGCTGCGCGATCTCCTCGAGCGCTTTCAGTAAGTCCCGCAGCTTATTCTTTGTCCCAATTTCTTCGTTTCGATCTTGCAGCTTGAGATGGCGAAGTGCACCGAGCGTTGGTACTCCACTCCAGACAGAAGTTGCTCTTTAACCAGCTACCCTTCCTTCCGATCTTTGAACGCCAAGGCCCAGCCCGATTCGATATTTGCGCTTCTTTTGCTCCTCTACGGGGCCCGCACGCCCGGACTTGAAGGGTCGGTTCGCCTTAAGGCCACACCCCCTGAAAGCGCACAGTCTTTTTCTTTGCCGCCTGAGAAGGAAGCGTGTATTAGGCCTCCGCTCCAAATTGTCAGTGTTGTTATTCCCCCTTTTCCCTATGGCTCCTCGGTCCTCTTTTGTTCAACTGAATAGTGGTTTTCACAACAGCTTAGGTCTTGTTCTACTGGTAGAAGTAACGACGCTGGTCAACTTCTGTCTTTTCGGAAGGTCATTCCTTCTTCTCTACGCCTAAATCTCTTCCCCCTTTTTGAGGGGCGACGAGGCTGTTAGGCCTTCTTCTCCCTTATTTAGATTCGTGATAGACGCCCTTTCCTCCTTCGACGCTCCCCCCCCAGACACCTTTACCCTTTCCCCCCGCTGGGGCTCACTCTGCCCACGCGCATTCAGATATGAAGAGCAGCACAACGCTACAGGTGGTCTCTGATGTAAATTCGGCCGCTCGCGTTTCGCTTTTTCACCGCCCCTTTCGAACAGAGTCATGTACAAGGTCTCGTCAAATAGTTGATGGACTCTGGCCAAAGAACTTTTGCCTTTCTCGCCGGTATTGTAAGACTTATCCATGCGAACTCGAACCCCGAATGAGTGGATGGGGTGATGCCCAGTAGCCAACATTTTGTCCCAGCTGAGGGTTTTCCCTTGTTCTTCGCTTGGACCTAGGGAAAGTCTCTCCGATTTTACGCTAGAATGACGTCTCCGCTTTTTTTTAGCCTATACTTCCCCCCGAAGATCGCAGGCTGTCCGTCGCAGACCTCGGGCGAGGACTCAACCTTCTAGTGGAGAACTAGTAATCACGGGCTGGAGGAGTTTAAGTCTTTTCCGACACGACCCTGGCCCGGTCTTTTCCACCTGACCTTCCTTCTCCTGATTGTGATCCCCTTTCGACGCGATGGCAATTACTGTGCGCTCTTTTTCGGTAGTAGCGCTCCCCCCGGGCCCTCTTTTTGCAGGAGATCTCGTTACAGATGTAATAACGGATGCCCCTTTCCCATTATGACACTATGGACTATCCCTCCCACACTTTTCGCTCGCGAGCGACTGTTTTTAAACCTTAACTACAAAGTTTCAGTGAATAATAGGTTTCACTTATTCCCCTTCCCCCGCTAACCGTTGCGGTGATTCATTACGTTCTTAAAGATGCACTTACTGTTCCCTTACTGAAGGAAATCCCCTTCGTCTTCATAGTAAACCGATTAACCCCCCAATTCGTCTGTTTGATTTTGAATAGTTAGTCCGTGCGTTAGAAAGGCTCGAGTTTAGAGGCCCCTATTTCTCGTTGTTCCCCGCCCCCCTCGAAGAGAGCCCTGCTAAGCAGTCCGTCTTTTGATAAGCCATTTCTTAACATCGCAGCGGAGCTTACGAGGTTTCTCCCACGCGAACCTTCCGGCAGCTTTTTAGGTGTTGAAGGGCTGTGGTCTCCCTCTTTTTTCCCTCCCCTATTGGCGTTTAGATATGTGGTAACATTCAAACTGGCAGAGGTCCAGGTTTCCTCACTCCTCCAAAGTTCGTCGAAAACCTCCCCCCCCCCGGCTATTTCCCCGTGACGTCTTCCCTTAGCAATGAACCGTTGCCAGCGATCCCCCCGAATGATAAACGCATATTAATGAACCCTGCCCCCCCCCACGGAGATGCTCCCTTCATCTTCTAGTAGCCTACTCCGAACCCTGCCTACTCATATGCAGATCGCAGACCCTCCCTAGTCGCTCGTGATGTTTCCTTCTTACCTTCTGTTCCTCCTGATTTGTAAGTTCCTCTATGGGATAAGCCTTCGTTCATATGGAACTCCTTCTTCCAAGGTTACGTATCTCGTACCAGAAACCCTCGTCAACCCTCAGAAGCCCCATCCCCCGTTCCTGGCTTTCCTACCCAAGCTCTTTTTCCTCTCTTTTCTCAGAAAGGGGGCCCCTATAAACACCCTTTCCTTCTCACACCCCAGAGCCCCTATTTCCAATTGAGATACTGGAGCAGGTCTATTTGAAAAATTTCCAGGTTCACGACGCACAATATACCAGTGGAGGCCCAAGAATTTAGATAGGCTCCAACCCTCATTTTCTTAAGGCCCAATCTTTTCATATTCCACCCCTTCATTCCTCCCCACTCTGACCTTTCTCTCCTCTCTCTTCTTTCCTACCTACGTCCCCCGTGGTTCTTTTTCTCTCTCTCTGTGATGTGATGCTGTTCTTTCAGGTGTACTTTTTCCTTAAGGCGGGATACCCCATCTATAGTTTTCTCCTATCCGCCTGGTCTGCTGAGGCAGCCCATAGCCTTAGTTCCGTCTTCCCGACTGAATCTTCAGATTCCTCTCCTGACCATAGTCTAACTTTTTCCCTATATTTCCTTTTCGTCTTTAATTGACTGGTGATTTCCTCAGTTCGACCTTTCTCTCCGAGTAAACCTTTCTCTTTTTTCTTACTAGCGATATCCCCCTTGGATTTCCTTTGCTTCAGTTAATTTTTCGTCGCCCTTATCCTCCCTTTTTGCGGCAGGAGTTTTTTGGTCCACCGTATGGACGTCCTGCTATTGCTCTGACAATTCCTTGTCTCCAGGACGTCTTCGTTCAGGAATATAGTCTCTCTGCGAGATTTCTTTCCTCTCCCCTGCTTTCTTTTCTCATTTGCGCATGATGTTCTAGTCAGACGATTCCTCAGCCTTTCATGGCTGCTCTAAGAGTGTTCCAGTTTCCTTTCGTGGAGCCTCCCCACCCTGCTGAGGCGGTCTTATTACAGTTCTCTGCCTAGTTTTAACAGGTGCCTAATTTGAATGCGGTTTTTGTCTCCTCCCTTTCCTGATGTCTCCTTGACTTGTGATTCCAGGGCGTGTTTTTTTTTTCACACGGTGCCGTCCCAGTTCCCCCCTCTCGGCGACCAATAATCCCCCCAACCGCCCCGGCAAGCTTCCCTTTGAAAAACCTTTTTTCCAGGGTATCCCACACGTCCTTACAATTCCCTCCCTCGAGTAGCGGCGTGTTCAACAACCCGCGCTTCCCCTCCCCAGGATTCTTTTCCTTTTTTCCCGGATTTTTAGTCGTTCTTTCCCCCTGCCGGACCATCTCCCAAAATGAGAGAAGACTCGCCTCTTCACAATTTTCTCTCTTCTCAACTCGCTGACCCTCTTTTGTGAGTAGGCTAATCTTCCCTCCCCTTCTGCACCTGCTCCTGTCTCAGCATATGTCTCCGCCGTAAGATCGGCACTTAGTTCAGAGGAATCTCCTTGAACCCGATGCCCCTTTTACCTCTTCACCCCTGTTTTGTGCCGCCTTCCTTCTCTGGAGGACTAGCTCAGCTTGGCGGCTCGTCCTCTTCTTCTCTCGGTCAAGTTCCTTTTTGATCATATAAGTCGTGTCCTGCGCCTGTCCGCTGAAGCGTTCCCCATAGAAGCAATTCGTCATGTCCTCTATCGTCAGTCGAACCTTTTATTCGCCATTAAGCGATTCGAGCTTCAGAATATATTGTCAGGAGTCCCGTTCGGACAAGTAAGGCTTTCTTCCTTTCTCTGATCCTCTTCCCGATTCCTCCCTTTTCGTCCCGCACATCCTTTACCTTTGATTTTCGTTGCCGAGTCCCCCTTGATCGCTTTCCTTTTCCGCGACCATGCCGACCTTTTTTTAAATCGTTTATCAGCGCCTTATCTTCATGATCGCTTTTTTTGCATGCATTCCAGTTTTTTCAGTCTCCCCCCCTTAACAGACAGCTGCACCCGTTTAGCCTCAAGCAAATTCATCCTTTTTTGAGTAATTTCTCTTATCCTGCTACTGCGTTCAATTTACTCGATTACTCCACCGAGGGCGGTTCTTCCCCGTCGGCCGGGCCAGCAAGTTTGAGAGGGCGTACGAGGTTAATGAGCCTGATCTATCTCCTGTTGCACTTCCGCTGGTAACCTATCTCTAGATGACCGAGTTTTCATATTCTTCTTCCAGTCATGGTCATGGGTCTTTCGAAACCTATCCTCTGATGTCCTTTGAGCAAGTGGATAGCTCTAGACCCCTTCCACTATCTCTTTAGTCGAAGCGAAGCCAGCAAGGACGGATTTACGTACGCTTTCCACATAGATTCGTCCTCAGAAACAGGTGCCGCTCTTGTCGTCGGATGGAGTCCGCATCCTACCGGTCCTATTAAGTCCCTTCTTCTGGTTAATGCTCGTACTTCCCCCGAGAATATTCTTCCAAAGTCGTTTCCCCAAAGCCTTTTTCGGCAGCCATGTGTTGCCTTCGATTCACCCCCCCTTCCAACCCCCCCCAAATGCGCCTCTGAGCTTAGAATGATACTCTTCCCTGTCATTACAGATTCACAGGCCTCCATTTTTGCAGGCGTGTGGAATTCCTGCTCGTCACCTTAAGCTCTTTAAGTTCGGCTCCGATAAGGGAAGGAGCTGCCTTTTTTCATCCTCCTTCTCCGTTGTTCTTCCCCCCTTTTACGTTCCGATCACTGAGAATGCATTCGTACTTTTCTTTGAGGCGTGTCTCTTTCTTTTGGATTCCTGAACGCCCCTGTCGTTTAAAGATATGATTCTTTCTCACTCTTTCTCCACGTTGCATTTCCCCCTCTGCTTTGGCGTCTATTATCGCTCCAGTCGATTCGTCCCCCTCGGGAGAGAGGAGATCTTGCGTTGTTTCTATCGTTCTCCCGACCCCTGCTCACTTTTCCAAGTCCCCTTTCGCGGAATATCGTTCATGATCCGTCCATGATGCAGAAGTCACTCCACGACAGCAGCGATCTGGTCCCCTCCCCGCTACCGTGATGGAGTTGCCCTTGCTCCCTACAAAGTTCAAAGATACCCTTCCCTCCTATCCATCAGGCGCTCCTCACCTCTACCTTTTCGGTCACTTCATGCGGCACGTTGTCCTCGGGCGTCCTCAGCGTCAGTAGTGAAAGCCTGCACTTCGGTTTTTGCGAATCTCCTGGCCTGACGCTTCTGTGATTCACGTGAACCTCTTCTTTTTCATCCCGTTGAACTACCCTTTTACGGAATTTGATTTCGTGAGCCTAGGTCCTTCTATCCCCTTGATCTTGTTCGGCGGCTTTTT
>Ga0179591_1350017_pt1 | contig 23566 bp, 32 predicted proteins | sample CZOMad2_1_08_16f_FD_182891 | JGI IMG/M metagenome (GOLD analysis project Ga0179591, IMG submission 182891) | Vadose zone soil fungal communities from Angelo Coast Range Reserve, California, USA - CZOMad2_1_08_16fungal (PacBio error correction) | ecosystem: Environmental > Terrestrial > Soil >... | reverse complement strand
CTCTTTACCCACCGGATTCTCTCTTAATCCATAGTTTTTTTCCCCGCAAGACATGTCGCTTACTCTTCTTTGGTTTGTGTTTCCCTAAAAAAAAGCATTGTGCTGGTTTACACCGTTTTTCTACAATTTCGCGAGGACAGCTGTCCCCCGTCCGTCTAGTCTTCCTGATGAAACCAAAAAACCCTGCTGATTTATCATCCCATTTTCCCTTCTTGCGCTTTTTCCCTCCCTTATAAGATTACTCCCCCTCCCCATTCTTAGTTTCCCCCAATTCCCCTAATGATGAATATTAGTAGTACAGATGTAACCTTTAAGTGAACCCACTCTAATGGGACAGCCCACCCACTGGCTTCTTAGTAGCGTCACCCTCTTTGCTTTTTCCAAGGTCCCTCCCTCTTTTCAGGCACGTGGTATTCAAACTTCAACCTTTCCCGCTCTCTCTTCTTTTTTTCTTGAGCGGTTCATTATTCTGTGGCTTAGCTTATTCGTTTCTTCCCCAAGGTGGATACCACTTCATATTCCAGTGGATTAACAGAGCAGATCTGATTCGGCATAATTGGTTGTCGAATACGCGCATCATGTCTTGGTGCCTTGCTTTTTTCCACACTGATGTTCCCCCGGGCCCGAGATGACTAGTCCCTTCCCCAAACTTCATGCATGGTTTTACAACCACTTCTTCCATTTTACCAGTAGTCCCTCAAGTTATCTCCTACCACACTATCGGAGCTTACACCATAAGAGCTTCCCAAAGACTCCCAATTCGAGGTGTACATCCGTATGACCATTCTGCTTCCTCCCAAGTGAAAAAACTGGAAGACCATGAGTGGTGTGGTCTCCTCCCGTGCTTTCGAGGTCTTCCCGATACGGTGCATCAGCTTTTCCTCTCCCGCCCCTCTCAAGTCACCATGGCCCAACTGGATTAGCCCCTCTCTTCTCCCGTCCCCCGGTCGCGTTAACACGTGCCATACTTTCTACCCACCTTTTTTTCAACTCGTCTCACCGTTACAATTGTCTTTGTCATAGTTTCCCCCCAATGATACAATTGCATTCGTTTTACCTGTGCTCTGGACGACCCCCTTCCTCATTGGTAAATGAACTCGGCCCTCGCCGAAAGTGAAGACCTTACTCCGAACCACACGACGCTCGCACTTTCCACTTTCCATATTTTTGTCGCGTGATCACCTTGTCAACTCTCTTTCTTCTTTTCTTTCCCCCTTCCTTCAACATCCGAATCCTCCTATTTGTTGCTTTGTTCCCCATTCATATTCCCCTCGAGAGAAATCGTCGAGGGGTTCTTCTGTCGTCCCCCCTGAAGCAATCACGAACCTACACGGTCCCCCCCCCATCCCTTCTGAGAGTGCCTCATCCTCCCGCATTAGCCGTAAACCCTCCGCCTTCTCTTCTTGTGATCTCCTTGTTAACCCGTGAGGTTGCAAGTCTTTTTTGATTTTTTACTTTCTTTTTCATGAGAGCGCATCTTATCGGTTGTCTTTCTTCCCCCAACTGTCCTCTAAGAGACTTTAAGCTTTCCAGTCGGCAACTTGACGTCGATCACCTCTTTCTTTGGTATGTATTGATTAGTCAATACTTCTTTTTTTACGCAAAACTCTTCTCTCTTGATAGGGAACTTCAAGGTTTTTAGGCACGGTCCGAAACGATATCGTTCTTCCTTTGATCTCCTTTTTTTTATTTTTGGTTTTCCTACCTTCCCTTCCTTACTTGGTCCCCCCTTTCAGGGAATTTCCTGGCCCTTCTGGTCCACTCGAATCTGCTTGGACTTGAGACAAACGGCGTGTGCTTCTTCCCTGCCGATTGTCCCCCTCGTACGTTTGGATGACTTTTCACATCTGTTTTTTTTTCCGCCCACGCTCTCTGCCCGTTTCCCCCCATTGATGCGGCGTTTGCGACATTTTCCGTTCGAAAGTTGCGCAACACATTGTTCCAACCTTCCAGACCTATATGAAAACTTACGATGGCTAGAGAGTCCGTTGAGTTCCAGCTTGTGCGCTTTGGCCCCGTCATTCTTCCCTATGTCGTTTCTTGGACTATACCGATCTCCTTTTTATTCGTCAACTTGATCCTTTTTCCCTTACCCCTTTCCCTTAATCGGAAATATTCAGATCTCCTGGGACACCTTCGTAAACGTGTTTTGGGATGCTCTTTCTGCACTAATGGTTTTTTTGTCTGTCATTGAAACTTCGCATCTGTTTTTTTTGTTGGGTTTAAACCCCCCCTCTCCCCCTTCCAACTGACTTTTTAATAGTAGGTTCACCGTATTCTCCCCTCCTCACTTTTTTTTTAAATTCATATCTTTCCTTTACAAAAGTAGAATTTTTTCTCCTGTTGCGAAACCTTTTCCCCTTCTTTCTTGGCTCACCTCACTCCTCTTCTTCCCATCATCAATTCATCCTTCACCCCCGGGCTTCTCCTCTTCCCTTCTTCCCCCCTTTTATCTGTCCATCGAGTTGGTCGTTTCCTCCCTTCTTCCCCTTTCTGACGTTACTGTTGGATGGAATCAAATCACAGTCCCGCCCACAGCCCCTCAATTGGTTCACATGTTGACTGTCGTTTTCTCTCCTCGGTTCTTCTTTTTCCCCCCAATTTCTCTTCTACCCTTTTCCTCTTGGGGTATGAGGCATAATCGAATGCCCTTTTTACAATAAGTTTGTTGTGGCGAGGATCGTAATTCCGATATGCGCCCTTCTTGCGGGTTCGAAATTTTTCTCTTTTCAACCTTTTCTGTCAGCATTCCCTCCCAGTTCCCTTTTTCACCTTGATGGGCTTGGCGTTGAATTTTCTATTGCTCCCCCCCAAAGGTCATTCGAGTGTTGTCCAAGGGCCTCTTTCCCCCAGACTAACTATTATGTCCCCGTCAATATGGGATCCTGGGTCCATTATCACTTGTGTCGGAGGATGTGCGTTGCTCTCCCCCCCTTTCCTTTCTGGTTGTATGATTCAAATAAGGAGAACAGTCCTCACTGTCCCTGCACCCTCCTCCCTTTCTATTTAGTAAAGAGTATTCCTTAGGTGGATACTCTTGAAGACGTTAAACTCCATTAAAATTAGGTCGTGTGAAGTGTTCTGGTGTTACCCCCCACCCCCAACCCCAGAAATTGTCCTGTCACCATCCACGTGTCTTTCCCAGCATTTAGTGCAGTACATACTCATCCAACTCCCCCTTTTACCCCCTATTGTGGAGATTGACTATTTCCTCCCCTTGAAGGGACAAGGACGGTAGTCCTAAGGTTTCGACTCACGATTTTATCTGCCCCCCCCCCCTGCCTCTTTCCGTACTACAGGTGGGCTCTCGTCCACACTTTTTTATTCCCTGTCCCTCTCTAATCATAAGGCGGGTCGGCTCTTCTTCCTTAAGTGTTCTTGACCAAATGTTTTGGTCAAGCCCAATTAATCCCGTCCCTTTCGGCACCCCTTTATTTTCCAATGGAACCTCCCTTGACCTTAAGATGGTAATCACAAGATGTGATCAAGTTAATCACCCTTTATCTTGCCCATCGGATTCGAAGCACCCGCAGTTGTCCTTCCCTATTTCTTTCCTGAATCTTCGAGTGTCCCCTCTCTCCCTCAACGGCCTGACTGGCACCAAGGCAGACTTCCTGGATATTTCCCCCCCCGCATCCCCCCCCTTGCACGCACTCTCGAATAATAATCGTTCGTGACCTCCCCCGTCACTACGACTAGCCCCAGACCTCCTTTTTTAGTTCCCAACACAAAAAAATAAGGGCGACCTTCCATATTCGACAGCGGTGTCTGACGGCAAGTTCATCCTGCACTCTCTTCCTCTCTCCCCGTTTGGAAAAGTCCCCACGATCCTTTCTTCCCCTCTATTCTCATGAACAAATCAAGTGTCAGACTTCCCTATAATTTTTACCAATTTACGACTTGTCACCAGAGCGGTCTGTTTAATAAAGGTCTCTCATCCGCTCTCCTCTCCAATGGATCGACCTCCCCTTTTTTCTTGTTTCTTCGTTTCCACTATTGAGCAGACCCCCTTTCCATTTAGTATCGTTCTGGATAAAGTATGAAGGGCCTCATCACCTTTTTTTTTTTTGAGTTGTTAATTTCCAGCAGCTGAAGAGTATAACGTGGATCCCGGAGACTTATTGGTCCTTTGACCTTTCTTTTACCCTCAGCGAATTTTCGTCGCTGCCTAGTCCCTTTTTCCGAGTGGAACTTCACATTCTTCTTTCGTCCCCATTTCGGCCTTCAACCCTCTTACATGGATTCATTCTTCTTCACCCTTCCCCCTTAAAGTTTTCACAGTTTTTTCGGGGTTTTTCGCAAGTAGGGCGTGTTCGCTTCAACCTCCCTTCTCCTTTCGTTCTACATTTCCACGCTGCCAAAATTCGTTTGAACATATGCTGCTATGTCCCCTCTTATGCCCCGATCGTCTAAGCCCCTGTCCACTCTACGTTCTTTCCTCCCACCCCCTTCAAATTTCGTCCTTTTGAATTTGACTGATCTTCCTTGAGTCACATCTGTCTTTCCCCCCTTTATTTTAGCTTGCTACTCTTATGTGTTTCCTCCTCTCTAACGGGTGTTGCGATACTTCTACTGGCAGTGGTCATTTTGTTGTCTCCTTACCAGTCTCCTTACCCTCGTCAGCTTTTCTTGAACTTGTGTGGACAACTTTGACCAAGCCCTTCACCCTAGGATGTCCTCTTATCAAGACCCAATTATGCCATATCTGCTCCCCAACTGGATTCATCGTCTCCAAATTTTGGAAGCCCGTCCTACTTTTTCTCCACAGACTCTTTCGCCCAAGAGACTCATTCTTCCCTGCTCGTTTCCCATGTTTCCTTTGATCCAAATGTCGAAACTCGTATTTCCTTCCCTAAAGGATGACGCATACTCAATCCTCCCGTGTTTTTTTCAATGTTCAATGTGCTTTTTTACACTGTACCTCCCAGTTCCCCCCTTTTACTATTCAATACTGCTTGTTCACGTATCCTTTGCTGAGTATCTGTACCTCCGGGGTTCGTACCCCAAGGATCCTTTTTCCTTCCCCTTTTGAGAAACTGAAGATTTCTTTATTTCGTTTCGGGTCCCTTCTGTCCCTTCCCTACTTCCTCCCACCCAGTGCCCCTCACCGTTGACCCCCCCCACATTGTCCACTTTTTCTCTCCTTTCGGACATTTCAGGATTCAAGACTCTCCGGTCGCGGTTTGGGTTCCACAAACCCAAATCTCTCTCATTCTCCTCCCCCTTTTGTGTTTCTGTGCCTTTCCTTTCTGGTTTTACCCACCGGCTTTTCTTCCCTTCATCCCCCTTTCCTTTCCCCACTAACATGAGCTACTACTGTTCCTGTGTGTGTTTTCCCGAAAAGCATTGGGTCACTGGTTTTTCATTCCAATTGCTCTCCCCTTGCCAATTTTCCAACTAGTAGAGGAAGAATGACTAACCCCCAACACTCTTGCTAGTTTCTTGCCAGGTGTCCTTCCTGCTTCTTTATACGGCCCCTTGCCCCGTTTCGTAATATCCGCCATTCTATTGACCCGCCCATCTTATGAATTATTTGGCCAGAAGGTTAACTGAGGTCCTTTTTCACCCATTCCTTCACATGCTGTTCCCAACCTGGAGGCTATGTTGCGCCCTGTCCCCCGCGTTAATAACCCGGCCCCCCCGCGTTGTCAACAGGTTTGTCTCCCCACCTTCAAACTCGAGCCTTTGAACGGAGTTGTCTTTTTCTTCCCCGAAGATATTGGTGGAATACTTTTTTCCCAAAAGTTTGTAGACCCTTGATTTCCTTTGGGCTAAACGTGCAGATGAGGGCCTACTTGGTGTCAGTTTTCCTTCTTTTCCTTCCGTTTTTTCTTGGGAATGGCTTGGTTCACACGATTTTCCCCCAGGGGAGAGTTTCCTTTAACTCCCAGCAACTTCCCCTTTTACCCCAGAATCTTTCCACTCCCGTCCTTACTCTTCTCCCACCCCCGTTCTCCGGATGAGTCCCATCCTCTCTTTACCCTTTCCCCCTTTTCGAAGGGGTGCGTGCCCCCCCAGCTTTCCCCCCTTGCTTTCAGATACAAATTTCAAAAGGAATTATGTACTTTTTTTGGTCGTTCTACTTCGCACGTGGCGTAGACGCTACCTTTGCCTCCCCCTCTGTTTTCATGCAGCTTTCTAAGTTCAACGATGACCCCGCTCTCAGGAGGCCCGTCTTCTGTTTCCCAAAAAGCAGTTCCCTTTCGACCCGCCCCATGACCCTCGTTGCCGTTAACAAGTGTTTCCAGTTTGAACTGTCCATGATCAATGGGCATTTAGGGTCCCCCTTCCCCTGTTTCCCAAGCCCTTTACATTTTTCAAAGGGACTTTAGACAGCGCTGCCCTGCCGCAACAACCGCTCCTCTACATTTCCTTACATTCCGTGCGCGCGTTTTGACACGTGATTCATCTTTTTCTTTATGATCGTCCTTCAACCCTCGAACTTCTTCTATTTCTTCTTGACCACTTTAAACTTTTCGCCCTTCCCAATCGGCGAGTTTTTCCTGGTGACTCCCACCTCCTTGACCGCAATCACGTAACCTTTTCCCAAGAAGTGAACATTTGTGAGAAGGGCGTACCGTCCTTTTTCCTTGTCCTGCCACCCCCCCTACGCTGCTCCGTAGTTGTTTTATCTCTTTCCCTGTTAAAAAAAGTGTTATCGGCTTCTTATGCTTTTTTTCCGAGCATAGATCATTACTTTTTTGACTTTTCTCCCACACTGCTAAGAGATAAGATGGCGTAATGGCTTGACTTCGCTCCCCTTCTTGTGTGGTTTGCGTGAATTCTTCCTCTCTTTTTTCTTTTTCCCGAGAGACTGTCTGCTAGGTCATTTATTCTGGTTCCGTATTCCCCTCACAGCTTTTTCTTTCTTCTGAGAGTGCTGCTCCGGTGTGAGTTCTTTTTCCCCAATATACCCATATCCTTGGTACAAGTCAGGGCCGTTCGGGTCACTTCCCCAAAAGGTCCCCCCAACCAACGATTTTTCACCGCGTTCTCACACCTTTTTGGTTTAAATTGAACATTGTACTTTTCCGGTTCTTTTTACCTTTATCCATCTTGTGTTTCCTCGCTTAAGAACAGGGCTTTTCCCCTGCTCCCTTTCCCCCCCTTGCGTTCTACATGGCCTTATTCCCTTTTTTATTTCCACACCCCTTTTTGTTCCAGAACCCTTCATCGTTTCCCCTCTTTGCCCACCGCCGTGAAGGATTTAGAGATGTCGTTGCGCCAACTCTTTCGCGGACGGCCCTCATTCTGTATCAATGTCAGGGTCTTTCATCCCTTCCTTTTCCCTCCGTTGATGAACCTTCTCCCCTACCCCGTCCTTTCACTTTCATTTCTGATATTTTCAGATCTCATGTGGACCCACTTTTTCCGTTTTTCTTTTTCGTATGCGCAACTAATGTCCTTTTGACCTAGTGCTGTCGAACAGAAGCAATTTCGGTTTTTTCACACCACCCATGCCCCCTGTACCCCTCCCCTTTTAATTAGTAGTTAGAGTTTGCTGCCTTCGAGATCATTCACTTATCCTTTCTTTTTCATTTACACACAGTACGCCGTTCTCTTCTTATTCCCCCTTTTTTTCCCTTTTTTCCATCCTTATCATACCAACCCCGCCCGCCCTCTGTGCCACCTCACATTCCGCCACCCTCGGTTGATCTCGGACCCTCTTCCCTTGGACTTGTCCATCCTGAAGTTTGTTGTTCCCCTACGTCCCTGGTCCATAATGAAGGTTCCCTGTGTGTATGGCCCCAATATAAAAGTTTAACAGACCAACCCTTCCTGTTCAAACCTGTCATTTTTTTCTCATGATTTTGATGATCCCAATCTTTTCCTTTTTATACCCCCCCTTCCTATTATGAGCTGCGAATGACGATCTCTCTATTTTCCCTACCCCTTTTTTTTTTGTCTCAGAGTCTATGTCCTTCCGATATGAGCATCATCGGCCCGGTTTTCTTTTTCCACATGGGTTCCTCAACCTCGTCCTCTGCCCGTCACGCCCCCCTTTCCCTTTACCCCTTTCTTGGATTGGGTGATGTGATAGTTGATTGCCATCCCCCCCTTTCACCAGTCGAGTTAGGTTACGTATGCAAGCCTTCAACTCTCTTTTGTCCCCTTCCCCATGGAATAAGGGTCCGTATATCAGCCCTGGTGTACTCGTCTGTCCCTTTTTCATACGATGTTGTGAGTTTTGGATTGCTCATCCTAGGAAAGTTCGTCACTTTAACTACCTGCCGAACTCTACTTTGGTTAAACACAGCAAGTATGAATTTAGTGGCTCCCCTCAATGACTACGTGAAACCCCTATTAAAACATTAGGCCTTTTTGTTTTTTTTTTTTCCCCCCCACCACACCAGAAATTTTTGTTCACATTGACAGATTATTTCACAGCCATTCTTTCAGTCACTTCCTGGCCTCACCCCTCACACTCCTCTTGTCCCAGGAGATATGACTTTCTCCTTTCTTTGAAGGACGGTAGTGTCTCTGTTTTTTTTTTAAATCCAACTCTGAGGCGTCGATTTTCCTCCCTGCCATGTCTGCCTCCTGGACCTTTGGCCTTCTCCCCATATTTTTCTCCCCGGAATCTCTACGAGCCCTCAACGTCGGTTTCCGTACTTTTCCTAAGTGTTCGTTGCCCCTGTCAAGCCCCCTCTCACTTCCTTACCGTCCTCCTCTTTTAGCCCATTTTTTTTAAGCCTGTGACCTACGTTTGGATCACAAGAGTGACCCTCAACATCCTTCCCCCCTTTCCTATGACAACTAGCAAGGTACAGCCGCCACACTCCCTTTTCTCCCTGGTTTCCCCCCCCCAGATTCGATGTTCCCTGTGGTCAGTTCCCCTCCCCCCGGCCCTGACTTTTACCATTAAGAAGTTTTAGGGATTTTCCAATGCCTTCCCACCCCCTCGCCTTCCCGTCTCAATAGCGTTTACGGCCTTCCCCCCCCCCTGTAACATCAATTCCTACGAAAGACCTTTGTTTTCTTGTCGTCCAACACCCAAAAAATTCTCTTTTTTTTTACCCTTTCCCAGACGGTGCGACGGTCAATTCCATGAAGGAAACCCTTCTCTTTTCTCTCAGTTTGAGACCGTAAACCTATCCGTCTGCCTTTATTCCCATGGAACCAATTTTTCCAAAAAGTCAGAGTACGTCCTCTCCCTCACGGGTTCCCAAATTCCAACGTAACCCTACCTTTTTAGTAGTTTCCGAACTTCTAACGCTTCCCTCTGCTCCCTTTCTCTCCCAGGTATGTACTTTTGATGTTCAAATTTTCGCCCTTCTCCCCCCACTTCCTAGCTTTCTGCGGAGGTTTGAGTCTGAATTGCCCCCCCACTACAGATTTCGGTGTTTGTCTGGTCCTCTCAGCCTCCCCCTACAGTAGTTCATTTGAATAACCGCCCCTCCCTCCTGGAAGTTGAACCCCTTTGTTGCAGGTGGTGCGTCCTCTTTCTTTCCCCTGATTGAGCCGGACCTTTAACCCAGTCTTCATGTTCGTCCCATGTTTTTAGAAACACTCTCCCATTTGGATCACTGCACTATTCACCATTACCCTTTCAACGACGTCTTTGCATGTGCTGGCTCCCTTTTTCCTGGTTCCGTTTTAACCGCTTTCTCCATGAGATACTCCCTACCCCCATAAGTTGAACAATTGTATCTTTTGCCAAAACGGTATGCACCGCACTGCTCGGAAACCTTAAAGGTATGCCGACCACCCCCCCTTCCCATTTTTTCTTCTTGAAGTTGATCTCGCCTCCGTTGGTCCAAATGGGATTCCCCCTTGCGAATTTTTCTCTTCTTTCTTTTCTTTTTCCTCTAATTGCACGGTGTGGTTAGGCCCCGATCTTTCCTTAAGTAAAGTGTTAGTTTCTTGGTTGATGCCTAAGTTGTGCCTTAACTTTGCATCTCGGGCCGGGGTGGACAATTTCCCCAAGCCATTTCAAAAGTATGACGATTCTTTGACTCCCCCCCCCTTCCCACATATGCTTACTTTTATCCCCCCCCTGGACTGATAGGTATAACCCTTTGGATCCAGTACTTATAGCCCCTTTTTTTTTTCCATATATTCGCCCGTCAAACTCTCCCTACTCACGTCTGCCATGGTTTGATCAACCCCTGTTTCTGCAAACCTCCCGTAGGACCTTTTAAATTCCCTTTTGTTCCACGCTACTCAACCCCATGTTGGTCCTGTTCACCTTTTCCTTTGTGTCCACTGGTACTCATTTACCTGTCCCTCCATATCAGCATTATGGAATGTCCACTGGCTTCTGAGTATTCCTTCCGACTCGCTACACAGCGCCGTAAGTTTCCTTTTTCCCCCCTTTTGCTACACACTCGCCCTTCCTTTTTGATTCTTCTTTACCTTCCTCTTCTGAATTTGAATCCCAACCCTTACCTCCTAAATTCTTTTCGGCAAACACACCACAGGGTACAGCCTTCTCCTTCTTTCTACCCTTTTCTTGATGTTGAAAGGACGAGAAGACGCGTTTTCCCCCCCCCCAAATCGCTTTCCTCCTACGTTGTTTGTTTGTATGCAGATTTTATTTTTTTCCCACAGGTTTTTTCCTTTCATCCATCCCCTACGTCGAAATACAGGATGCGAATACCTTTGGACCTGTTTGTGTGTTTTTAGAAACGCAATTTGGTAGGGTCCGGTTTCGCCCCCCACATTATGGGACAGGCAGTTACCCCTGCCTCTAGCTGACGATTCACAACCCCCCAACTCTGAGACGAGTTTTTATCCGTCCCCAGGACCCTTTTCTGCGTCCTTTTCCCGACATTACCCCGTAGATACTCATCCCCTTTCTTTCTTTGACCCCCCCCCCCTTCAGTTCATGATCCTATAGTAGGGAGAGGTTAACTGTTTCCTTTTGAACCCGTTCAATTGTCGCCCCCCCCCCCCCATGTATTGATTATATGCTTTTTCCCAAACGCCGTTCTTTTTTAAGGTCCCATACGAGTTCGCACAGTTTTTATCCCCCCCCCAACATGTCAGAGCACTGAATCTTAGTATCGCGGCGAAGAATTCTGGGCTTACCTTATTGCTTCCACAACTTCGACAGATTCACTTCCGTGATAAAAGTCACAGATCTTTTCCTCCTTGTTGTTTCTACTCTTCATACGTAGTGGTGAAGTTATTGAGTACCACTCTTTTCCACCATGGGCCCTTGCTGCCAGAGCTTCACCCAATTAAGGCTTTTCCCCCCCCACCAACCCCTAATATGCCACTTCCTTACCGTAGAATCGAATACCCCAACCCGTTCTTAGGGATGCTAAAAATCAAGATTCACAGCTAAAATTCCTCTTTTTTGTATGACCGTGGACCACTGAGTACGACAAATTCCCCTGGTCTCTACGTGTGTTGCTTTCTAATCTTTACTAGGCCGTAGTTTCGCTCCGGGCTTACCGTTTTCTAGAAGCATAGCAGTTAACATGGGCCAATATGGAGTGTCCTTCTTCTCCCTCCCTTTTAGGCCCTTGCCAGAATTTCCCCCCTCGTGACGGCAACAGCCGATTGCCCTTTTAAACCTTTGTCCCTGTTGATTAGTACTTACATGGAATAGTTTGACCACCTTCCCCCCAGGTCCGAACATTTAGAATGTTTGATTTTCCCCTTTTCCCGCGCAGCATGACTATGCTTCACCCTGCGGTCAATTTCAAACCTTCTAAAGTCTTTCGTTGATACGTATAACGAGGCTTTTATTCTTTATGCAATGTTTTCCCTTCCCCAACCCAACTCGAAATCCGTTGTGAGTGATTGCCCTTCCTCTTTCCTTTCTCATCACCATAGGCGCGGGGGTTCGCTGTCGATCCCCTTCTATTGACTGCCCAATCAGAGGTCCCCCTTCGTCCGATTCCCCCTGCGAGCCCTTTTCTCCTTGAAGCGTTAGCCAAAACCCTCCGCCTGCCCCCCCCTTTTCTTTTTTGGACGTAATTGTCCAACCGTTGCGTCGATTCTTCTTCTCCTGATCCTCGATTCTCCTTATTCTGTGTGCATTTCCCAATAAAGAGACATTGGTTTCATGGCAATTGACCAGTCTGACTTCTATGTTCCTTTTGGTATTTCGTGAAGGCGTTTCCTTGATTTTTTTTTTTAGACCACTCCCTTAGTAATGTCTCTGTCATTTATTGACGGTTGTTCCGTAGGCCTAAAAACGTCTATATCGCTCCGTTATTTCTACTTTTGGTGCTGTGGTTTTGAAATATAAACCCCCCCCCCCCCCTCCTCTGCCCCCCCACTCCCCCACACAAACCACCCCTTCTTGAGTCCAAGTCGGCAGTGTTCCTTTCCCCCCATGTCCCTGTCATCTGTGAAACGGTGAAGACAACGGCGTGGATTTCGTACCTTTCGTCAACTATGTAACGGGTGATCCTCTTGTGATGACTCCCTCTGTTTTTCCATGAGTCCCTTGCTGCGTAGCGAATGGTTCTCATTTTTTTCCACACCTTGGGTTTCCCCTAACCCCTTGAATAGACCTATACACCGCCGTTATGGTCGTCGTGATGTTCCGTTGCTACCAAAAAGCTTTTCTGTTGACGAGGCCACTGTCATTCTGTCCTTCTTTTGGTCGGGTCCCTCATTGCTCTTTTTGATCCCCTAGATCCCGTCCTTTCAAATTCCCCGAAATATTCCTATCTGGTTCCCTCTGTCCACTTTGGTCTTGGTTCTATGTACTGCACTAATGGATTGTCCCCTCCTTTTTTTCCCCTTTGAACCAAGGAAGTGCAAATTTCTGGTTGGGGGTGTTTCCCCCCTACTTTCATTCACCTAATTTTTTCATTGAGTTCACTTTTTCAGTCGATTCGACCCTAAATATACTTCGTTCCCCACCCCCCCCCTTTTTACCAAATGTAGACTTTCTTTTCTTTCTTCCAGAATTTTTATATTCTCCCTCAACAACTACATGCATCGTAGCATCACCCGCCCCCCGTCCACCTCTGCTGATCTATCCTTATTCCAATATGGCTTGTTCCTCGCCTTTTTTCTTCCATCCTTCCCTGAACACTTTTTGAAGGTTCACTGTGTTCTTGCAACCCCCTTCCACATTCACGCAAGCCCTAGAAGCCGTTCCCTGTCTTTTCCTGCTCGACCGCTTTTCTTGACTAAAATTTCGATCCCCGCCTTGCCGAGGTATGCGCATCTCGGTGTTTACGATCCTCTTTTTCCTTCTCCTTTTTTTTTAGAGCTCGTCATTCCCGATATTCATCCCCTTTGGCCTGCGGGTATCGCGCCCCATTGGATCATCCCCCTCCGTCTAGCAGACGACAGTGCACGGTTTAACCCCTGGTGGGATTTTTTGTCTTTCTTCTTTGATGCCCTCACACCCTTTCCCTAAGGTGTAGGTCCTTGACTTGCCCCGACCTTACCCGATGGAACCCCAAGTCCTTAGTGGCCTAAGGTGTCCTTCTCATTTAGGTGGAAGGAGATGTGCCAGGTTCTTGACATACGGATGCTGTTTTTGATGCTCATCTCATGAGAAGTCTGCACCTTTCCCCTCCCTGAAGACCCTACTTGGGAAAGTTTTAAAGAAGTAGACATCTTCCCATGAAGACGTTTCACCACTACCCCAAAACTTGTCAGTTTTCAGGGGTCTGGTGTGTCCCCCCCACCAGACCCTCTGTCAAATGTTACCTACGGAGTCAAAGCCCATTAGTTCCTCCCTCCCCTTAAGAAACATGGACAGTGTACCTATTTTTCACTTTTCCTTATATTCTAGAATGAAGGTGACTTAAGGTTCTGTCTAATTTTTCGACTCCCACCTCTACTTGTCTGGTCCCTACCCGGCCCCATGCCAACCCCCATTGTCCTATACAGGTTTCTTCTCTCACTGTTCTCCACTTGACATATATCCGAGCCCCTTCGTTGCTTGATTTATAATTCTTTTCTGGACCCCATTTTGTTGTTCACACCTCCCTAACGCGACATTTTTTTCCACTCCGCCTTTCATCAAACATTCCCCCCTTAAGGTTTTTGAGTACTTCCCCATCTTTCTCCAAACTAATCAAGAGTAGAGGGGACAAGGAAAGTACTCCTCACCACCTCCTTCTGCCGGTTCCGCAGATAGTCTTGTTTCCCCCATGGGGAGTTCCTGCGGCCCGGACTTGGACCCTTCCGCATGCTTCAGCACCAAAAGCCATAACCCCCCTTCTCCCCTGACAGTAGAAGAAAAGCGTTTCGGCCTACTGTCCTTCCCCTAAGACCCTTCCTTTGAAATTTCTTCCAGGCCTTTAACAACAAAAAACTTGTAGACTTCACCTACCTAACCAACGTTTTAGCAGGTGATCGACGGTGACATTTGACCTGGACTTTTCTATTCTTTTTCTAACCAGTTGTGAGCAAAAGTCAACCGAGAAGTTCTTCCCCTATTCTCTTCCACTCAAGTCAGAATCGCTTCACCTCCTGGTCCAATCCCGACGTCCGAAGAGAAGGTTAGTGGTCTTCCTCCGTCTCCCTCTTCCGAGTGCTAATGTATCTACTCATTTTCTTTTTTCTTTTCCTCTTCCTTGATCGACAGGAGAACCACCTCGACGAGTTCCTTATTCTTTCCTTGAAGTCTTCAAGTCCCTCACCAAACTCTTGCATTTTCGAGTTGTTTGCATGAAAGAAAGCAGACTTGCCGAATCCTTTTTGATCAAGTGATTCCACTGACCAGGCCCTTCCTTTGAATTTTAACCTTCGCTCTCCTTTGTGATGTTCTCTGTAATGGATGGCGCCTTTTTTTTTTCCCCCCTTCTTCATTTTAGTACATGGAGCATTTTTACCTTTTTCCATTGGCATCTTGCCGACTCAACTTACCCTGACGTTTCCGTTTCCGGTGGAATGGTAGAATTTCTGGACCCTTGGTAAGACTGCCAATCTTCCATGAGGATATAGTCTTTTTTTTTTCATCGTTACCTTTCTCTCTCTCACCCGCTCCGTATCGTCGACGCACTAGTAATGCAATTAGTATGCCTCCCCACACTTTCCCCTTGCTCCCTTTGAACTTTTCCTAGTTATCAATCAGTGTTCCTTGCTGGCTCACCTTCTCACTTTTAGATTTGACATCTTAATTGTCTCATCCGATTCAACTTTGTTTTGTAGCGGATACCTTTCTTGTAAGGAACCAGTGTCCTATTCTTGTTGTGCCTTAAGTGTTCCTCCCTCCTTTTCAAGCTAGGACCGGTGGACAAAGTTCTCACTTCACCGACCTTTATGACGACGTAGACTTGACCCCCAATTATGCCAATCTGGATTTGATCAAACTGTATGATCAGTCTCAAACGTTTCGACACGTCTCCAGTTCTTTTACTCTTTCTTTCTTTCCGCTCAAGGAGATATCTTCAAGCTCTCCTGTTTTCCCGTTTCTTTCCCCACCCTGTCCTTCAAGGCGTATGTCTTTTAATTCACGCGTTTGACGAGAATCCCATCCTCCAGTGTTTTTTTGTCAATGTTCGTATTGTTACCCCCCCTACCTAAGTATAAAATATTGTCTATATCATCTCCCCCTGGCATTGTAACTCTCATGAGTCCCTTCCTGAACGGTTTATGGAGTCACAAGCGCAGCATTTGTCCTTTTCCTGAAAAAACTCGCAGCATTTTTTTTTTTATTCTTACTCCCTCGTCGGGTATGGACTGTCCTCGCGAATTTTGACTCAACCCGTGACCCCCCTTGTTGAGGAACCCAACCCCATGGTCCGGTATTGATAGATTAGACTTTCGTGATGGATGAAATTCCCTGCAGACGCCGTTTTGTACACCTCCCCCCCCTCTCTTTCTCCTCCCCTTTTTGTGAGAGATTTTATGTTTTCACCACCGGTTTCTTCTAGTCCTTCATCCCATCCCGTTACGCCCAAAGACATTTTCGTTTCCCCTTAACATTTTTGTTTCGACAAAGCATTTGGCTTTTTTCCTTTTGTTGTATTTTCAACTTCCCCGAGGAACCTGCAGTACCCCCGACGCTAGAGGAAGAATAAACCCCCATGCGCCTGAGTTTTTCCGGTCCAAGCTGAACACTTTAGGCTAGTGTGTCCGCCCTTCCCAGTGCAACCTTACCATTCTCTTGCCCCCCCTCCCCCTAATGCGTTTTACCCATATCTAGGGACAGAGGTTACCCTGCGGTACAGTGGTTCCCCAACCCCCCACCGGCAACCCTTCCATCCCCAACACTTTGATTCTTTTGAGTATTGAGTTAACCCGCCGAATTTAACAGGTCCTACGCTTTTTTCCTTTCCGTTTGACACCTTCCAATGTCCGAGCCTGCTTCCGTAGGTCCTTTGAGCGGCGAATATTCTTTTTCTAGAAGTACTCTGGCTTCCACACCGTTGTTTAAGTCCAGTTTTTGCTCCCCGGTCCTCCTCTCTGGATATGGGTGTGTCTCATACTTAGTTATTTCTCCCTTGTTCAATGGCTTGTGTCCCGCTTGTACACCCAGTCGCGGAGTTTAAGGGCACAACTTAAGCCTGAAAACCCCCCCAAGAACTCCGCCGCCGCTACCGTCGGACCATTTATCTCACTACACCAACCCCCCTGTTGACCTGCTGCTTTTACCACATTTCCGTCTGATCCAGATCAACTTCGAAGGTTTTAGGTGAGCCCATCAGGATTGAACATTAGTTTCTACTCCATTCCCAAGTAAGAGAACTCCAAAGTTCCAGCGTGGGGGTCTCTCCCCTTTTTCCCTAGGCCGTCTCCGATACTTTTTACCTCGTTGGCTCGCAGATTCTCAAGTTTCAAAATGCCCCCACATTTTGAGTAGCCTCATTTCTCCCTTCCCTTTTTTTTTCCTGTGGAATGGAGCCCCTACCAGACCCTGGTCCCCCTCCGTCACTCCACGTGTCATCTTTTGCAGTACAATATCAAAGGAAAGTGGGACCCTGCTCATACGAACCTGTAATAATTTGTTTCCCATTTCAACGCCCAGCAGTGACTCTCTTCCTCCTCACCCCAGCGTGTCCTCAATTTAAACTTCATTAAGTGCTGAGAAGTTGAGAAAGTTCCTCCCACCGCTTTCTGCTTCACTTTTTCCCCCCCATCGGAACTACTCTCTTTTCTTTCTGGCCCTTTCAATTCTTTTAGTAGAACTCTTCGATTTGCCTGCGAAAAGATATTGACGCCCCCCACGTACCGGACAAGTTCCTCACTTTCGCCTTTCCTCCTTGACCGCGGTCTTTTTTTCTGAAACCCCTCCCCCTCGCTCGTTTCTTGTTCCCGTCCCCTGTAACCCCCTTTACGTGGGTAGAGGCTCTTTTTATGATTCTTGCACTGAGATAGAGTCCATACCTCTCGGTGGATATCTTTTCCACCTGTCTCTAAGCTACTATGGCCGTCAGGCCTTTCCGTCGATCACTTCTGGTCCGGTACTTATTGAAAGTCGACCTAGATTTTTTACGGGGACAGCCTTGACTTTCTTATTTCCCCTTTTCTTTCCTTGGTACCGTAGGACCGAAAAAACCATTACCCGTAATGTTGTCCCTTCCGTGTTTGTTTCCTCTTTCAATATCCCTCCATTCTGCCCCCTTAAGGGACTTCGGGATTCCAATGGTCGAATATGACGTTACCCTCGTCCTGCACCAAGGAGTTGTGATTAGGTAGGATTGTCCTCTTAGGGATTACTTTCTCCTTGTTTCTCAAGTACTTTAAATGTTTCCCCATTTTGAGCCTGCTGCGTTGCGAATGGCCAGTTTCCGTTGGCTGACAAACCACCTTGTGTCCGACCGACCACTTCCATCTCTGTCCCCCCCTCCCCGGTTGCTCGTTGAGCTTTTCGTTTATACACATCTGTTTAGCTGTGGGCCACCTGTTAGTTAATTCCTTTCCTTTTCTTTCTCACGCCTCTCGTCGTTGATTTAGACAAACACACTACGTCCTTCCCCTCCTTTATTTCAGATATCGAGGACAACGGTGTTACCGTGGTCTGGTTAGGCCGGTTCTTTTTTTTTCCTCCCATATGTCTTGTTCCCCCGTCTGGTCCCTTTCCTTCTCCCCATTTCTGGTTTCTTTGTTTTTAACACACCCAACCCTGCACACTGACCTCATTTTTTCTACGGTTCAAGTCTCATTCTCTTAGACCCCTCAATTCATAACTTCTCTCTTACAAAAGTCGCCTTTTTTTATTCTTTCTTCCCCTTGCTGACTTTCCTTATATAGGAGTGATCCAACCATCACCCTCCCTCTTCTCCTCCACCGCTCCCCCCTTCCACCTTTTTTTGCTGCTTATCCCACTATGGCTTTAAATAGAGTTGCGTCACGTCTACGTCCCTTTGACCTCCACTCCACTGTTTGATGGCTCCCCTTCCCCCTTTTAACTCCAAGTCCAAGGGGTTCAACGGGCCCCCTTTTTCTCGAGAGGTTGATTTTTCTTCCATTTCCCTACCTCCCTCTGTCCAATCGGAATGACGATTTCTTTTCCTAATCCCCTTTTGGTTGTTTTTTTCTTCGAGATCGTCCATCTGACTACGGCACCCCTCGGCAAGCGGGGTTTTCTTCCCTGACTTCCCTTTTTCTATCACACCATCGTCGAGCAGAACTCCTTCGGTGACCACCCTGCTTTTCTCTTTTTCCCTTTTGATTATTTTTCATCCACAAGGCCACCCACCCGTTCTGTCAAGGGGACGTATTGCAGCTCAACTCTGATGGACAACCTCCATAGTGGGAATCAGTGTTTCCCTTCTAGGCCGAGGTTTGACTTGATGGAATGTTTTGATTCTTATATGCTGTGAGGTTGGCTCAGCATCGAGACTTCCTCCTTTCCGAAAGTCCATTCTACTGGTACCCCGTTTTAGACGTATGAATTTGTCTATCGAAAGGTGAAACTACTTTCTTCCACCCTTTTCGGTCGGTGCAGTTTTCTGGTGGTTACCACACCCCCAAAGTCAAATTTCCCCCCCTTCCTGTTTCCCCATGACAGACGGTTCCCAGCACTTAGTTCCTGTACCTTCCCCTGGCGCCACGGCACGTGTCCATGTCCCATAGTCTGAATATTTCTCCTTAGTTTCCAAGGACCGGTAGTGTCTAAGGTTTCGCCTTTAAACTCCGCTCTATTAGAGGCCTACGAAGAATTACATCCTTCCGTTTTCCTCTTCCCTCCCATTTTTTTACACTTGTCCTCTACTGCCCCCGTCGTTGGCAGGAGGTTCTATTTCAGTGTTCGGACCCCATTTTGCAGCCACATGTGAATAACGCCATCGCAACGTCCCCGTCAGGGGTCTCCTGGAAAGCATGGGAACTTACTTGGAGTTCCCCACAAGATGTTCTCTTCCCCTCCTACGCTTCCTCGGCAAGTTAGAAGCCACAGCGTTTCTGCACGCGGTTCCGTTCGAGTGACAATGGTGTTAAGTTACTTTCCCCGGCCCTTACTTACCCAAGGTAGCATGGATTAGCATTTGGACCACCCCCCCCTCCCTCCCCAAGTTAGCAGAACGTCTCGAGCCTTTTTTTCGTCCTCCCTCCCCCTTTCCCATAAGTCACTAGCAAGTAAGGTCTCAGGCGTGTGTCCAAAAAAAATTTAGGTCGAATTACTTACACCTCCCAGGTTCTCTCCCCTTTCCCCCTTTTCCATTGAAGGGCCCTCTAGTATCTTAGAGGCATTTCTTGTCAAAGTCCCCCCGATCCTTCCTCTATTCTATGCGACCATCAATCCGGAATCGCCTCTACCTCGGGTTACAATTAGACGCCACCCTCCCGAATCAGTCGTAGGAAGGCTACCCCCGTACTCTTTCTCCCTTCTGATGTCATCGTGTACTCATTTCTTCTTCGTTCTTGCCCCCCCCCATATCTTTGATCTACAGGACGCCCCACCTCGCCGATTCTCTCGCGGCCGGAAATTATGTCCTGCAATCACTCCCCAAATATGAGTCGAGTTTGTTTGAATTTTTCCCTCCTAGCTGAAGGACTCTTGATCCAGTTTTCTTCCCCTCCTCATCCCCCGGAAGTTGACACTTTGCGCGCATGGTGCGCGGCCGAGTCACTTCCTAGCGGGGACTTACCTTCTTCATGTCGTTTCCTGCGCAGTTCCCACTATTCCCGGGGATCCTTTCCCTCAACCTTGATTGCCTTTAAACTGTTTTCCGGTGTGCTTCTTCCAAATCTGCCACGTGTCCGCTGAATGGACTTTCTACATTAGTGCTACCGATGGCCCTCGTTGTACTTATTCCTTCTATGCAACCAGTCCTTCTGCCACTTCCTTCTCAAGCGTGTACATGATATGCGAAACCCCCCCTGTACCCTTTTCTCATTTTTTCACTTATTTCCTTGACTCATTTCTTGCTGGGCTCACCCATTCGATTTTTAGCTTGATATATTATGTGTCCCCTTCATCCGACCCCTTGGTGGTGTAGGACGCTTTCCTCATTAAGGACCTTTTCGCTTCTTTTTTTCATGCAGGAAGTTGTGGAACTCTAAAATAGTTTCCTCCGTTTCTTGTGTTCCACCATAGTGTTACCCCCCAAGCCAATGACGTATTAAGCCTGATGTGACACCCAATTTGCCCCATCTCTGAATTTATCCCAACGGTCTCTTCATCTGTACAACTTTTGGTCGTCCCCATCAAACTCCTCTTCTTTTCTTTCCAAGAGACCTACTCTTAAGTTTTTTTTGGACATGTGTTTGTCAAGCCTTGAAACGCGTATGGTACATTAAATTCTACGGCGTTTTTTCCGCATAATCAATCCTCCATGTGTTGGTGGGTCACACTGTGAATGTTCTGGGTAACGTCCTCAGTTAACATCTGGAACTACTCCTCCCCTCATGATTTCCATGTCCCTAGAATGTAGTCGTCTTAACGACGGTCGGCGTCCCAAAGATCATCCGGTTGCCCCTTCCCCCTGATAAAATCGCAGATTTTTGTTCCTCTTCCTTCTATGCTTGACATTGCTGCTCCTCTACTTTTCCTCCACCCAGTGACCCTCCCTTCGGCAAACACCACAACAGGGTCTTATTAGAAGTATGCGGATTAGGATGGATGAAATAGGAAGACTATGTGGTTTAACACATCCCATAGACTTTTCATCTTTTTTGTGTTGAGAGCTCTTTTATTTTCCCCCCCCCCGTCTTTTTCAATCCATCCACTCCCCGCAATACATGAGCTAACTCCTCCCTTGAAAATGTGGTGTTATCAAAGCATTTGGAGGGGTCACTTATTCCCCTTTTCCCGCCCCCCCCTGAGGTCCCCTCCCTTTTTACCCCAGTTAGATGAATAATGACCCCCAAAAATCTTCCCTGATGTTTCCGTTGCCCAGGTCTTTGCGCTTGTTACTCCCTGACCCGTCGTAAGGACTGTACATTTAGGGACACTGCCATCATAAGCGCGCATACTGGGAAAGAGGTTCCCTTAGTTTCAGTGGAACCCCCATTCACAGCCTTGCCCTGCCCAAAATGGATCTTGTATGCTTCCCCACGGTGTCCTTGTTAAACCGGTCTACGCGTTCCCATTGCCACTTTGACTAACCCCTTCAATTTTCCCTAGTAATTTTACTCTAGTCTCTTTTAGGCTGCTTATTATGTGTCTAGACTTCTGGTCTTTTCCCAAAGTTTTCCACCCAGATCATATTCACGTTGCTTTAAAACAAAGTCAGCAGTGATATTTGCAAATGGTGTCGTCCGTAGTAATACGTTTCTTTGATTTTGAATGGCTGGCCACCCTTTTCCCCCCCTTCCCCGATCGACCTGCAGGCACACAGCATGACACCAAGAATCTGCCTGTACGTTAAGTAGGAAAGTATCCTACACCACACCCCCGTGATTTCTGCGTACTAATCTCTTTCCCAAACCTTCCCAATCGCAGGGTTGAATCCCCATCATCTGAATGCTGTACGCTCCCCCCCCCCTTTCCAAGTCCAGTTCAAATTGACGTGTTGGGTTTTTACCGTTGACGAGGCGTAGCCGACTTTTTCATACTTTGGACTAGTTTTTCCGCATAGCAAGTTCAAACGATCTGGAGTATCCCATCATGGAGTCCGTCCGTTTTTGTTGACATTCAACGTCATTTTTTCTTCCCTCACCAGGTCCACTCCACGTGCAACAGACAAGTGTCGTTTGAAGTGTCACCCACAAGGTCACCTAGTTTTCCCCTGCTCCCTGGGACGTCCATTCATAATTTTTCAAAGTGCCCCGCGCCCAGATCTCCCTTCCGCACCAACTTTCTGCGACCAATTTTTTCAACTCCATTAAGTGCTGTCCCCGTGATCGTGATCCCTCATGCTGCTGCTTGCTTCTTTCAAACAACTCGACCACTATTTGGAGTATTACCCTCCTTTCCCCCCGCTCGAAATGGTTGAGGTTTTTCCGTCCTCTCAAGTAAGTGAGCAATCACGAAAGCAAAAGTCCTCCATTCGCGAAGGGCGACTGAGAGGTTCGACTTTTGTCTGCCCCCTTACGCCTGCTCTTTTCTGATTTTCCCCGTTAGCTCACCTGGTCCCCAAAAAACCCAAGTGAGGTGCGCTCTGTCCGTGAGGTGTTCAATGCTTCCTTAGATCCCCCCCTTGTTGCTTTATCCCCCCCCTGGCTTCATAGATGGCCGTCCATTGTCCCCATTGACCGTTAGATAACATTTTGTCGGTGTTATTCTTGAGTCCTTTCGCATCTTTTTTTTGTCCCCCTCCCGCTGTCACTTCTTGCTATGTCATTTATGAAGGGTTCCGTCGGCCCCCTTGCCCCTCTGATCGTAGCCGTGCTGCTAGTGTGTTTTCGTGGGGCAATATCCCTCTTCCTTGGTCCAATTCAGTTGGCCCCCCCCCCCCGTTGTGCAATTACCCTTTTTCCCCCTCGAATCTGCACCCCCTGTGCAGACACCTCCTTGGTGCCGTACCTTTCGACTGTACCGGGGTTACTTGTACACATATTGTGCTACTCCAGTTTCAGGTCCAGGCTTTTTCATTGAAGGCCTTTGGCGTTTGAGACCTGTCCTTTATTCCTGTTGGACAACCATTTCCTGAAAAACTTCGACCCTTCCCCCCCGCCTTGCGGCTCGTCGAGTGTCGTTCCAAATCGGCGCGAGCCCCTGTCCTTTCTGCCCATCATGGCAGGGTAGGGCTCTACGCGCTCTCTTTTTTGATTAAAACTTAGCCCCTAAAGTCTCACCTTCATTTCCGGAAATATGCAGATCTCCTGGGACCCTCTTTCCCTTGTGATGGTCTTCCTTTGTACTGCCCCCTTTTTGAACTCCCGGCTGTCGAACAGGAAGCAAATTATGGTTGGTTTGTTTAAACCCCCATACCCCCTGCCATTTTACATAATTTTAATAGCTGTTTCAAGTTCTTTCGATTAGACAACCCAACATTTCCTTTTTCCCCCCCCGTATCCTTTTTATTTTTTCCCCTTTTTCGTTACACTTTCATTATTCTGCGATCCAACCCTCACAGCCCTTCTTTCCATCCGCTCCTCCGTCCACCCGCCTGGCTGATACGTTTTTTCTTCCCCCCTCTGACCTTGGTCCCTCTTTTTGGATCGTTGCATCATTATTCCCGTTTCTCCCCTGCCTTCTTTTAGGTCATCCCCATCACAGTTCACTCCATCGGGGGTAACCGGCACTTTCCTGCCCGAGGTTGTTGATCCCATTTCTGATACCAGGTCCTTGCTATGCGATATCGGCCTGCCG